>Ga0070670_100003329_pt1 | contig 13300 bp, 9 predicted proteins | sample KBSS63metaG_FD_64665 | JGI IMG/M metagenome (GOLD analysis project Ga0070670, IMG submission 64665) | Switchgrass rhizosphere microbial communities from Kellogg Biological Station, Michigan, USA - KBS S6-3 metaG | ecosystem: Host-associated > Plants > Roots > Rhizosphere > Soil ... | reverse complement strand
GACCGCTTCGAGGACATCGAGAAAATCCGTCTTCAGCAACGGCAGCACGACCTGCGTTTCAGGATCGCCCAGGCGGGCATTAAACTCCAGGACGTAGGGAACTTCGTGGACGATCATCAACCCGGCATACAACACCCCTTGAAAGGGAGAACCCAAACGCGACATGACGTCGACGATCGGTTGCAGAATGTCCCGCGTGACCTGTGCACGCAAGGCCAACGTGCCCAGCGGTGCGGGGCAATAGGCGCCCATGCCACCGGTGTTCAAGCCCGTATCGCCGTCGCCGATCCGCTTGTGGTCCTGGGCGGGCAACATCGGCGAGACCGTGCGCCCGTCCGTGAACGCCATGATGGTCAGTTCTTCGCCCTGGAGGTATTGTTCGATCAGGACCTGCTTTCCCGCGTCGCCGAACACCGCCTTTTCCATCGAATCGATGATGGCACCACGTGCCTCCTCTCGCGTCTGGGCGATCAAGACGCCTTTGCCCTGTGCCAACCCGTCGGCTTTGATCACAACAGGCAGCTCGTGATGCTCCACATAGGCGAGCGCCTCCGCCGGCTGGTCGAACGTCTTGGCGCGGGCCGTCCGAATACCGGCCTTTGCCATGATCTCTTTTGAAAAACTTTTGCTCGCTTCGAGCCGTGCAGCATTTTTCGTGGGACCGAAAATTTTCAGCTTCGACTTGCGGAATTCGTCGGCGATTCCCAGAGCCAGCGGCGCTTCCGGTCCCACGACGGTGAGATCGATTCCTTCCTGTTGCACGAAGGCTTTTAAGCCCGCAATGTCGTCGGCGTTCATCGGCACACAGGTCGCGAGTGACTCTATGCCCGCGTTTCCCGGTGCACAGAAGAGACGAGGCTGGCGCGGGCTGTGGGCGAGCGTCCAGACCATTGCATGTTCGCGTCCTCCGCTGCCGACGACGAGAAGTTTCACGTGCCTTCCTCTGTTGAGTGTGAGAAGTCTGTCTCGAGGGTGCTCAAACAGGTCATCCAACGAGGCCGCAAGGAGTGAGAGATCCGAGACGTACTGAGCCAATGTACGTCGAGGGTCTCGAACGAGTGAGAACGAAGTTGGGGACCTGTTTCAGCATCCGCTCAATGGCGGAAGTGGCGCATGCCGGTCAGAATCATCGCTATCCCGTGTTCATCGGCCGCCTTGACAACCTCCGCATCGCGAATGGAGCCGCCAGGCTGGATGACTGCGGTAATACCGGCTTGCGCCGCCGCATCGAGCCCGTCTCGGAACGGGAAGAAGGCATCGGACGCCATCACGCAGCCTTTCACCGGCAACTGCGCCTTCATGGCCGCGAGCTTCACGCTATCCACGCGGCTCATCTGTCCGGCGCCGATGCCGATGGTTTGCCCGGGCTTGGCATAAATAATGGCGTTGGACTTGACGTGTTTACAGACCTTCCAAGCGAACGCGCAGGCAGCGTATTCCTCGTCCGTCGGCTTCCGAACGGTCGGCACGGGCAGCGTCCGCAAATCCGCCAAGGTCCCCAGGTCCCGATCTTGGACAATGAGACCGCCGACCAGTTTTTTCAAATCATAGCCTTCCTGCTTCACCTTCGTGAGAGACCCGACGTCGAGCAGTCGGAGATCCTTCTTGCGTTTGAGCTCGGCCAGCGCATCATCGGCGAATCCGGGCGCGATCACCACTTCGACGAATGTCGAGGTGATTTCTTTGGCCGCGGCGAGATCCACCGGACGATTGAACGCAATCACACCGCCGAACGCCGATACGGGATCGGTCTCGCGCGCCTTGACGTACGCGTCCACCGGGGTGGCACCCAGCGCCACTCCGCAGGGATTGTTGTGCTTGATGATTGCGACCGCCGTCTCGTCGTATTCCTTCGCTAATTCCAGGGCGGCATTGGCATCGAGGTAATTGTTGTAGGACATGGCTTTGCCGTGGAGGATCGTGCCTCGCGAGACGGACGGCTCGTTCGATTGACGTTCCCGATAAAAGGCGCCTTGCTGGTGCGGATTTTCGCCATAGCGCAAAATCTCGGCGAGATCGAATTGCAGTGAAAGCACCTTGGGAAACTTGACGTCGCTCTGGACCTGTTGTTCGAGGTACCCCGCAATGACACCATCGTAGCGCGCCGTGTGCTGAAAGACCTTCATGGCCAACTCTCGCCGCAACGCCGGCGTCACCGTGTTGTCCTGCAGCGCCTTGAGCACCCGCGAGTAATCGGCGGGATCGACCACGACAACCACATCGTCATGGTTTTTCGCTGCCGACCGCAGCATGGAAGGGCCACCGATATCGATGTTTTCGATCGCGTCGTCGAACTGACAGTTGGGTCTTGCGATCGTCGCTTCGAAGGGGTACAGGTTCACCACCACCATGTCGATCGGCCCGATGTGGTGCTCTTTCATTTGCTCGACATGAGCCGGCACGGATCGACGCCCCAGCAATCCGCCATGGATTTTTGGATGGAGGGTCTTGACGCGGCCGTCGAGAATTTCCGGCGAGCCCGTGTAGGCCGCCACATCCGTCACCGCGACGCCTGCGTCGCGCAGGGTCTTGGCTGTGCCCCCAGTGGACAGGATCTCAGCGCCGAGCGCGGCAAGCCCCTTTGCCAGATCGACGACCCCAGTCTTATCCGAAACACTGATCAATGCCCGCTTCATGCTGGCCATGAGACAACTCCTTGCATCGACTCGAGTTAATGATGAGCGCCGCGGAAGGATGGCGGAGGATAGCAAAGGAGGTGGACAAGTTCAACTCGGATGCCCCCGCTTAGGCCAAACCCCAGGCTGGCTTGCTTCCGTGCGTTTGTGATACCGTGAGGTTCAAGTGATGCTTGCAATTGAATGGCTGATGCGCATGGAACGCAGGACCATTCTGGGCGGCGGGGTCTTCGCTCTGGCACTGTTGGCGCTCGTCTGTATTCCCCGTCACCTTCCGTTATCGGCCTCTCCGCCTGTACCGGTCCCGGCGAACTTTCATGCGCGACTTGAACAAGGCACGCTGATGCTCCGGGGATCCCTGCCGGACGCCGGCGCTCGTGACCGGATCCTCGACCGGGCCCGCGCCGCGTTCGGCCCGGCCCAGGTGCGTGTGCTCGATCAACTTACGATCGACGGCCGCATTGCTGCTCCCTCTTGGGTCAACCACTTACCGGCTGTACTTCCCGTGCTTGAACAGATGCAGGGCGTCCGCTCGGTGATGATCGACGGGCGATTTCTCGTCCTGAATGGAGTGGTGCCGTCCGAACAGGCAAAGGCCAGCGTCTTGCGCACCGTCTCGCCCCTGCGTTCACTCGGCCTCGAGTTGGAAGATCATATGACGGTTGCCGCGCCGGCTGCGGCGACCCCGTCGCTGCAGGCGCGATTGAATGACTTGTTGGCCCGTAGCCAGATCGAGTTCGATTCCAATCAGGCCAGCTTGACGCCGCGGGGTCGGGCCGCATTGGACCGGCTGATTCCGGTGTTGACCCAGACGCCTCAGACGTCGATCGAGATTGGCGGCCACACCGACGGTTTCGGCGCACCGGATTATAATAAGGATCTGAGCCGGCGCCGGGCCGAAGCCGTGCGGGATTATCTCACCGCCCATGGGGTCACCCATGAACTGACCGCCGTCGGCTATGGCGCAAGCAAGCCCCTGGCAACCGGCGTCTCGCGAGCCGCCTTGCAACGAAACCGTCGGATTGAGCTCCGCGTGCTGGAGACCACGCGATGATGGCTCTCGCCTTCCAAATGATCGTCTGCCTCCTCGTAGCCGCCGCAATCGGCGCGGCCGTCGGCTGGCTACTTCGGCACCGTTCGGCAGAGTCGCATGCCCATAGCCTTACCGATCTCGAAACGGAGTTGCGCGTCAAGGGCCAGGCGCTGGACACGGCAATTTACGAACTCAAAGTGAAAACTTCGGCTGTCATGGCGCTCGAATCCAAGGTGGCTTCGCTCGAAAGCCTCGGCCGATCCGCCCAAGAGGAACTGGCCTCTCGGCAGGACCGGATCGACCGCCTGCAGCAGGAGCAAAAGGAGAATCAGGCCCGCACACAATCGTCGCAATCGGAGTTTCAGGCACAACTGGAGCGACTCGCCGATCAAGAAGCGACCTTAGCAGCATACGCCAATGAAGTCCGTCAGGCCTACGCTGCCCGCACCAAGGTGCAGGAGGAGCTTGCCGGCAAAGAGCAAGCACTTGTCGATCTCCAACAGCGACTCGTTGAAGCGGACCGCGGGCATGATGAAGTCGAACGGCTCCGGACGAAGCTCGAGGAATTGGAACCGGCGCAGGGCCGTCTGCACTGGCTCGAAGTCCAGGTCAGCGAAAAGGAGGCCCATCACCGTCAAGCCATACACCGGCTCGAACAGGACATCGCCGCACGTGACCGCCGCCTCGCCGAGCAGGCGGAACTGACCCGATTACTGGAGGAGCGAGATCGTCACATCACCGCGCTCGAACAGCGCCTGGGCCATCTGCACGCGCTGCAAGCAGAGCTCGCAGGGCAGGCGAAGATCATGGGCGATCAAGAAGAGGAGATTTCCCGTCTGCGCAAACGGCTCGGAGAAGTCCGCGCTGCACTCCGCGTGCGGGAAGACGGCGCTCCGGTGCTCGCGCGGCCCAATGGCCCCGCGAATCAACTCAGCCTCCAGATGCCGGCTCCGAAGGCGACCGCTGGGCCACGGAAAGACGACCTGAAAAAGATTCAGGGCATCAGTCCGGCGATCGAGCGCGCGCTAAATAAGCTGGGCACGTTCACCTATGTGCAGATCGCCAGATGGAAGACCAGTGACCTCACCCGTATTGTGAAGAAACTGGACAACTTACCCGAGCGCGTCAAGCCGGAGCATTGGATCGCCAGCGCAAAAAAACAGCATCGTGAGAAATACGGCGAAAAACTCTAGCCGCCTCCTCCAACTCTGCGTTGACTTGCCGCCACTGCCCACCTAGAATCGCGTCCCATGACCGCCTCGTTCGTCCACCTGCATCTGCACACCCAATTCAGTCTCCTCGACGGCGCCAATCAGATTGAACCGTTGATTCGCCAGATCAAGACCTTTGGACAGCCGGCCGTGGCGATGACCGATCACGGCAACATGTTCGGCGCCATCGAGTTCTACCGCAAAGCGAAAGAGATCGGCGTCAAACCCATCATCGGCTGCGAAGCCTACATGGCGCTCGGCAGTCGGCATGCCAAGAAGGACAGCGGGCTGGCGCACAACGACTATTATCACCTCATCCTCTTGGCCAGAAACCTGACGGGGTATCAGAATCTGATCAAGCTAGTGAGTAAAGCATACCTTGAAGGATTCTATTACAAGCCACGGATGGACAAGGAAATACTCAAGGAACACCACGAGGGATTGATCGCACTGTCGGGGTGCCTAAGCGGAGAGATTCCGTACCTCATCGGGCAAAAGGACATGGCCGGCGCCCTGGCAGTCGCGGGCGAATTTCAAGAGCTCTTCGGGAAAGAGCACTTCTATCTCGAAGTGCAGGCAAACGGCCTCGACCATCAACGGATCGCCAATGCCGGTCTCATAGAAATCCATAAGAAACTCGGCATCCCCCTCGCCGGCACCAACGACTGTCACTACCTAAAGAAGGAGGATGCCCGGCCGCATGAGCTCATGCTCTGCCTCCAAACGGGCAAGACGCTGAGCGATCCGGCTCGAATGAAATTCGATACCGACCAACTCTATGTGAAGTCGACCGATGAAATTGCGCCGGCATTTGCAGAATTTCCCGGAGCCGTCGCCAACACCTGTCGAATCGCCGATTGCTGCGACCTCGAACTGGCGCTCAACAAGACGCATCTGCCCCAGTACAAGGCTCCGGAAGGATACACGCGCGAATCCTATGTCGAGTACCTGGCGATCGAAGGCCTGAAGTCTCGTTTGACGGAACGCCCAAGCACCATCCCGCTCGCGGTCTATGAACAACGCTTGCGCGAAGAGTTGATGGTCATTTGTTCGATGGGATTCGCCGGCTATTTTTTGATTGTCTGGGACATCATCCGGTTTGCCCGCAACCGGAATATCCCCGTGGGGCCGGGCCGGGGATCAGCCGCCGGCAGCCTGGTCGCCTATGCGCTGCGCATCACCGATCTCGATCCCCTCGTCTACACGTTGCTGTTCGAGCGGTTCCTCAATCCCGAACGGGTATCGCTCCCCGATATCGACATGGACTTCTGCATGGACCGCCGCGGCGAAGTCCTCAACTATGTCGTCGAGAAGTACGGTTCGGATCATGTGGCCCAGATCATCACGTTCGGGACGCTCGGCGCCAAGGCCGCCATTCGAGACGTGGGGCGGGTCCTGGAGATGCCCTACGCGGACGCGGACAAAGTCGCGAAACTGGTCCCCAACCAGTTGAACATCACGCTCGAGCAGGCACTCGAGACGGAGCCCCGGCTCCGGGAACTGGTCGAGACCGATCCGAAGGTGCGTGAACTCATGACCATCGCCCGGTCGCTCGAAGGGCTCGCCCGTCATGCCTCGACGCACGCGGCCGGCGTCGTCATTTCGGAAGAGCCTCTGACGGATCACGTGCCTCTCTATAAGGGCGCCAACGACGAAATCGTCACCCAATATTCGATGGGGGATGTCGAGAAAATCGGGTTAGTGAAATTCGATTTTCTCGGACTCAAGACGCTCACGATGATCCGCCGGGCCGAGACCCTGATTCATGAAAGCCATCCCGGACAGCCGCCGTTGAGCGTGGAGCTCTTGCCCTTCGACGACGCCAAGACCTTTGCCTTGCTCTCGTCCGGAAAAACCACTGGCATTTTCCAGCTTGAAAGTTCCGGGATGCGCGATTTGCTGAGCGGCTTCAAACCCGACCGCTTCGAAGACATCATCGCCATCATCGCGCTGTATCGGCCGGGCCCGATGGACCTGATTCCGGACTTCATCAAGCGAAAGCAGGGCAAGGTCCCCATCGTCTACGAGCTTCCGGAACTCGAGCCGATCCTCAAGGACACGTATGGCGTCATCGTCTATCAGGAGCAGGTGATGGCGATCGCCAACACGGTGGCGGGCTTTTCACTCGGCCAAGCGGACATTCTCCGGCGTGCCATGGGAAAGAAGAAGCCGGAAGAAATGGAAAAACTGCGCGTCAAGTTTCTGGAAGGCGCGCGACAAAACAAGATCGCGGAGAAGAAGGCCGAAAAACTCTACGAATTGATCCAGAAATTTGCCGGCTATGGGTTCAACAAGTCGCATGCGGCCGCCTATGCCGTCGTGTGTTATCACACGGGGTATCTGAAAGCCCATTATCCGACCGAGTTCATGGCTGCGCTCATGACGACCGACATGGGCAATCAAGACAAAATCGTGGGCTACTTCACCGAGTGCCGCGATCTTGGCATCAAGGTGCTCGGCCCCGATGTAAATGAAAGCCAGAAAAATTTCGCCGTCGTCGACGGGGCGATCCGGTTCGGCCTGGCGGCAATTAAAAACGTCGGGGAAGGCGCCGTGGATTCGGTGCTGGCCATCCGTGCCGACAGCGGGCGGTTCACGTCGTTCTTTGATTTTTGTCGGCGCGTCGACCTCCACAAAGTCAACAAACGGATGCTGGAAGGCCTGATCAAAGCCGGCGCCTTCGATTCGCTGGGCGCTAAACGCTCACAGCTGATGGCGATGCTCGATCACGGCATCGAGGACGGCGCCGCCGCGCAACAGGAACGCGAGAGGGGCCAGACCAGCATCTTCGGCGAAGAACTCAATGGCGACGGCTCTGCGCATGGTCACATAGAACCCGCCCTACCGAACGTGCCCGAATGGGATCAGGCTCAGCGGCTGAAATACGAACGAGAACTCACCGGCTTCTACATTACGGCGCATCCCCTGGCGCGTTACGAGGCCACGATTCACGCGCTCGCCACCGCCACGACCGTCGGGATTGCGGAACTGTCCGACGGCAAGGAAGTGCGTCTCTGCGGCATCATCGCGACGGTAAAATCCATGCTGACCAAAAAGGGCGACCGGATGGCCTACATGACGCTCGAAGATCTTCAGGGGACGGTCGAGGTGATCGTGTTCCCCGACCTCTTCAAGACCGTCGGCGAATTGATCGCTCCCGAGCGTCTCATCCGGGTCACAGGCACGATTGACCGCGGAGACAAAGGCACGAAGATCCGGGGCACCAAGATCGAACCGCTGGCCGATGTCCAAACGCAGTCCATCAAGCGCATTCATATCCGGCTCGCAACAAAGCCTGAGGTCAAGGATCAGTTGCCGCGGCTCCTGGATGTCTTTAAACGGCACCCCGGCGCCACCGCGGTATCACTGACCTTTAGAACGGAGAGCGCCCTCGAAGCGGAAACGGCCCCTCTCCCCCATCTAACTGTAAGCGCCACCGAAAGCTTTCTCGCAGATGTTGAGGAAGTGCTAGGCAAGGGGGCCCTATCTCTGGTATCGTAGCCCACCGATAGGAGAGGGTCCCGGGCCCGGAGGCACGTCGCTATGCGCGATTACCTTGAATTTGAAAAGCCGCTCCGCGAAGTCGAGGAAAAGATCGAGAAACTCGCAGCCTCGGGCGGCACCAAAGCCGGTGTCCAGGACGAAATCCGCAAACTGCGGATGAAGCTCGCCCAACTGGAGCATGAGCTCTACGCAAAGCTCACCCCCTGGCAGCGGACCCAGCTCGCCCGGCACCCCCAGCGCCCAAGCACCCTCGACTATATCGGTGAAATCTTCCGTGACTTTCTCGAATTCCACGGCGACCGGTCATTCGGTGATGACCGAGCCATTGTCGGCGGCTTCGCTCGTTTCAACGATCGGTCGATCATGGTCATCGGGCACCAAAAGGGCAAAACTCTCAAGGAACGAATGCAGCGGAACTTCGGGATGCCCAACCCGGAAGGCTATCGGAAGGCCTTGCGCCTGATGAAGATGGCCGAGAAATTCGGCCGCCCAATTGTGACGTTCATCGACACCCCAGGCGCCTATCCCGGCATCGGAGCCGAAGAGCGTGGCCAGGCCGAAGCCATCGCGAGAAATCTGTATGCCATGTCGCGGCTCAGCATCCCGATCATCTCGATCGTCATCGGCGAGGGCGGCAGTGGAGGCGCGCTGGCGCTCGGTGTGTCAGATCGCATCCTCATGCTCGAGCACGGCGTGTATTCCGTGATCTCTCCGGAAGGCTGCGCCGCGATCCTGTGGGATGATCCCGCCAAAGTGCCGGATGCCGCCGCGTCCCTGAAGATGACCGCCCAAGACCTCGTCGATCTGCGCATCGTGGATGACGTGATTCCTGAACCGCTCGGCGGGGCCCACCGTGAACCGAAAGCCGTCACCGATCGAGTGGCCAAGGCGCTCACCAATCAACTGTCTCAACTCACCGATCTTTCGCTCGACCAACTGCTGACCCAACGGGATCACAAGTACCGCCGTATGGGCGCAGTGACCGGCCTCGACGTCAGCGCCAACTAATCGACCGGCAGTCCGACCGCCTTCCTCTCCCCCGCAGGGTTACATCGGTCTCCGCACGACCTGCCGTGTGGAGAGGCACCATTCGGCCAGGAGCCGCGGATGGAACAGCGAAAATTTCAGCGATTCTCGGACAACTCCCATGTCCTGTTTTCAAGCGACACGGTCAAGAGCTTCGGAGTGGAATTCATCCGGATCGCCCCAGGGTCACCACAGCGACTTCAGGACTACCTTGGAAGGCGCCGCCTCCGACGCCGCCTAACCCACGCTGCCTATCGCCGGCTCGCGTCAACACCCTTGATTGGACGTCTCTCCGGAGCCCGCCTCACTGCCAGGAAACATTCCGCCGTGTGATCGTTCACCATACCCACCGCCTGCATGAAGGCATAGACGATCGTGCTGCCGACGAACCGAAACCCTCGCTGTTTGAGATCCTTCGAGAGGAGATCGCTCTGCCGAGTCCTGACAGGGATGTCGGAGCCGCGCTTCCACCGGTTGACGATCGGCTCCCCTTCCACAAACTGCCAGAGATAGACGTCGAACGTTCCGAAGGCATGTTGGACCGCGAGGAAGGCCCGGGCGTTCGTCACCGCAGCATCGATTTTCAAGCGGTTTCGGATGATCCTCGTATCATGCAGTAATGTGGTCTTTTTGATCTGGTCAAACCCGGCGATCCGGACCGGATCGAAGCCAGCAAAGGCCTGACGGTACCCCTCCCGCCGGCGCAGCACCGTATCCCAGCTGAGGCCTGCCTGAGCTCCTTCCAGAAGCAGCATCTCAAAGAGCCGACGGTCATTATGCACGGGCCTTCCCCACTCGGTGTCGTGATAGCGAACCATATGAGGAGTGGCTCCCGCCCAACTGCACCGCCGTTTCCCTGGGCGGATGTTCGAAGAAGAGCGGTCTGCCATAGTGCCCCATTGTAGGTGGCTGATCGCGGCAACTCAACGACCAGGGTGGTCATGCACATAGAACTGGCCTATTACCTAGTCAAGAAATTCCAGGCAGGATCGAGGCAACAGGACAGATTGTCCCCGTTGTGCAGCGTCCTTCCTCTTTATCCGGGTGAAGCTGGACCAGGAATTCTTTTCAACGCAGAGAAGTTGTTGTTGTTTATAGAGATGACCCAATCCTGCGCGTCTCATGCCATCGGTACGGTATGTGCTTTACCAATCCTATCGGGTACTGCTCTGCACACACAAACACAGGCAGTCACATGATTAGAAGGAGGGTCACATGAAATTTTCAACACTCCCGGTCTGCATGGCCGTCATTGTTCTCGCAGCCTGCAGCCATACCATTCCGGAAAGTGCGACGAAGCCGCAGGCGCCGCCTCAGCTGGGAAAGACGCCTCCGGTCATCCAGCCGCTGAGCGCCGGTCAAAAACAGGCGCAAGCTCCTGAGTCATTATTGCCGGTGACGATGACCGCGGACCTCACGCCGGTACAGAAGACGATCCAAGCGGCATTGCCCGAGCGATTTACCGAAGAACACCATCCGCTCAGCAGCGACTATCGCTGGCGGTTTATCCGTGAAGGGGAGCCTCAGGTGCAGATTCAAGACGGTCTGGTGAAATTCAATGCGACCTACCGAGGAGAGATCGAATCCACCGCTGCCCGCGCCTGCCGGCTGGATCCGCTCTACACGGTACTCGAAGGCACAGGACGTCTTGTGATGCGTGAACAGGAGCAGGGACTGCTCGTGACGATGAGCGATCCGCAGACGTCGTTTACTCTGAAGCCGGACAGCGATACCAAGTGCAACATGTTCAATATGCCGGTACAGGACCAGCTGGCGGAACTCTTCAAACAGGAGGCATTGAGGCAGCAGGTGGCACAGTCGGTCGAAGAGGCAGGCTACATCATCCCGTTGAATCTGGTCTGGGACCGGCTGCAGGAGGCCATGCCCGTCGGGTCCGCCAACAACAAACTGTGCTTCTACGGCAAAACCAAGGATTTTGCGATCGGCTCCATGAAGGGCCCTGCTCAGAACACGACGATAAGCGGCGTGGTCCGGCAAACGCCGGTCGCGTTGTATCAGACGCCCTGTCAAAAGGCGACCCCGGCGCCCCTGAAAGTCCATATGGACAATTCGGCGGTTGCGCTGCAGGAAGGCCAGCCCTATAAACTGCTGCTGACGGTGCCGGTCCCCTATGCGGTGCTTAATCAGCAACTCCAAGAGAGGCTGTATCATCAAGAGGCCCACCTCCCGACGACATTAGGCAGCACGGTCGTGATCGAGCGCGTCGTCGCCTCGGATGTCACCGGCCGGACGCTCCTCGCCGTCGACACGAGTGGCGACGTCAAAGGCACGCTGTATTATTGGGGGACACCGCAGTTGGAGCATGAGGGGAACATCATCACGATCCCCGACCTTCAAATCGCCAATGAAACCAAAATAGCCCTCGAAGAGATCAAGTCAGGCTATTGGCAGATGGTGAACGACGAGCTGCAGCCGCGCTTGCGGCAGGCTTCGACCATTGACCTGTCGCAGCGGATCGGCACAATGAAACAGGCGTTGAGCGGGCAACACAAGTCGGGCGGATTGAATATGGATCTGCTGTTCGCAAAACAGGAAGCGAGCCAGGTCGTCAGCACGAAGGACGCCTTGGTTGCCGATGTGCTGCTTGAGGGCACAGCCAGCGCTTCCGGCCGACTGCCGGTCAAGCAGGCGTCGCGCACCGACACGATCCAACCGATGGCGGTCGACAAAACCGCTCCCATCGACAAATCGGCGGCGAGCACACCTGCCGACAAATCGGCGACGATGGACAAGTCGCCGGCGGTCGAACGGTCGCCGAAGGAGGCGCGCGTCCCCGGAGACGAACGGCGGTAAGTGCTTCCCCGCCAAGTTCCTCTTCTGTTACCAGGCATACGCTTCCGGGGCCGGTCCACCCGGCCCCGGAAACAGGTCGTCCAGCCGCTTCAAAGTATCTGCGCCCAACGTGAGATTCATCACGCGCATCGTGCCGTCGAACTGGTCCAGCGTCCGAGGACCGATGATCGGAGACGTCACTGCTGGTTGATGGAGCAGCCAAGCCAGGGCCACATCGGCCGGGCGCTCACCGAGTTCGTGGCAGAGCCGCTCGAACCCTTCAAGATTCGCGCGATGCTTCTGCACCTCCTGTTGGAGATCTTGATCGGCGCGCCGGCCGACGGTCGCGGGAGTCAAGGCGCCGGCCAGCAAACCTCGAGCGAGCGGACTCCAGGGAATGAGCCCGATGCCATACGCCATACAGGCGGGAATGACTTCGAGTTCGATCGTTCTCTCGGTCAAATTGTAGAGACTCTGCTCCGAGACGATACCGAGGAAATGACGGCTGCGGGCGACTTCCTGCCCCTGCGCCAGCTGCCACCCGGCAAAATTGCTGGTGCCGGCATACAATATCTTGCCCTCCCGCACCAACTGCTCCATGGCCTGCCAGATTTCGTCCCAGGGCGTCTCGCGGTCGACATGGTGCATCTGGTACAGATCGATGCAGTCGGTCTGAAGACGCCGCAAACTCGCTTCACAGGCGCGCTTGACGTGCAACGCCGAGAGCCGCGAGGCATTCGGCCAATCCCCCATGCGCCCGTACACCTTGGTCGCAAGCACGACCTTTTCCCGTCGACCGCCGCCCTGTGCAAACCAACGGCCGAGAATCTGTTCGGTCCATCCCTCTCCGAGCTTCCACCCGTAGACGTTCGCCGTGTCAAAAAAGTTCACTCCCAGCTCCAGCGCACGGTCCATGATCGTCATGCTGTCCGCTTCGGTGGTTTGCGGTCCAAAATTCATGGTGCCGAGACAGAGCCGGCTCACCTTGACGCCCGAGCGCCCGAGTTGTACGTATTGCATGGATTCGCTCTCCTCAGCGTCAGATACCGATGGTCTCGATCCGGCCCACCTCGTCCGGCGTGAGCGTGAAACGATCG
>Ga0070670_100003325_pt1 | contig 13302 bp, 12 predicted proteins | sample KBSS63metaG_FD_64665 | JGI IMG/M metagenome (GOLD analysis project Ga0070670, IMG submission 64665) | Switchgrass rhizosphere microbial communities from Kellogg Biological Station, Michigan, USA - KBS S6-3 metaG | ecosystem: Host-associated > Plants > Roots > Rhizosphere > Soil ... | reverse complement strand
GCAGGTTGGGCAATACATAGCGCTGAGTTATACGGGACGCGGATCAGGTTAGTTCCGGGTTTCGGGGAGGAGTTTCAAGTTTCAAGTTCCAAGTTCCAAGTTTCAAGTTAGGAAATGACGTAAACAACTTGAAACTTGAAACTTGAAACCTGAAACTTGAAACTTTCTACCCCCCGCTGACCGACGGCAGGATCGTGATCTCGCAATTCTCCGGAAGCTCCGTATCGAGCAACTCCCGCCGTCGCACGTTGTCCTCGTTTAGAAAAATGTTTACGTGCTGACGCAAATTACCTTGTTCGTTCACCACTCGATCACGCAGACCCGGATGTCGCTGCCAGAGCTGCCCCAAAGCTTCACCAAGTTTCTTCGCGCCGGAGTCCACGACGATTTGGCTCTGCCCGGAGGTAAAGTCGGTCAAGAATCCTGTTACGTTGAAAGTGATCATGTCAGACTTCATAACCGCCAAGACGCGGAGGACGCCAAGAGAAAACCAATTGCCATTCGCGTGTTAAGTGAGTCTTGGCGTCCCTGGCGTCTTGGCGGTTAAAGAATCATGTGCGACTCCCGCTAGCAACTAGGGAAGAACGCCTTCGGGAACCAGCCACGGATGAAGCTCGAGCGCGAGGCGTCCAGCTTTAACCGCCGGGTCTGTTTCCGACAGCGAGCGTGCTTCCTCAAGCGACGCGACTTTGAACACGAAGATTCCGCGCAACGTGCCGTCGTCGCCAAACGGCCCGGCGACGACCAGCTTTTTCAACTCCGCCAAACGAACGATGTTTGCGATATGCGCTTTTTGCAGTTCCTCGGTCGCCGGGGTTTTTTCCGGCGTCCATTTGGCGCCGCGCGTCAGAAAAGCGAGGTAAGCTGTCGTTAGTTTGATGGGCGACGTTGGCGGTTTCATCACATCCTCAGACCACCACGGATGCATCTCGGCTTTGAAGAATCCAGCTTTGACCGCCGGATCGTTCTCGGCCCACGTGCGCGCTTCTTCCGCCGACTTCGCGCGGAAGATGAAGATGCCGGCGATGTCGCCCTCGTCGGCGAGCGGTCCGGCGATCACGGCCTTGCCAGATTCAAGTAACGTCATCACGTTCGCGATGTGTTGCGCCTTTAAATCTTTGGGCATGCCCGCAGCGTTGTACGACGGACCATGCTTGAGCAGTGCCATGTGAAACTCGATGAGCTTGTGCTGGGGTTGCTTTTCCTGGGCCGAAGCATTGGCGGAAATTCCGAAAGACATTCCGGCAAGCGATGCAATCAAGCCGAAGAGCAAAAGCATGAACGTAACACGTGGGATTCTCTTCATTCGTTTTCCTTTATTGCCGAAGCCCGACCGTCAGGAAGGACTTATTGCAGAAGCCCGACCGTCAGGAAGGGCTCAGTTTGGTTAACGACCAAGCCCTCCCTGACGGTCGGGCTTCTGCCTCGATCTTCAGTTTACGATCGCTGTCTTCACGCACACGACCGGCGGCAGGCTTTCTTCAATTGCGGTCCACGATTCACCTGCGTCAGCGGAGCCAAATAACTTTCCGCTGCGGGTGCCAAAGTAGATGCCGGTCGGCTGCAAGTTGTCGGCTGACATGCCGTCGCGCAAAACCGTCTCGAGCGCGTTCTCCTGCGGCAGTCCGTTTTCCAACGCCTGCCACGATTCGCCGGCGTTCTGCGAACGATAGATTCGCAACTTCCCTTCCGGCGTGCAGCGAAACTCATCCGACTCGAGCGGAATGATGTAAACGCTGTCGGCATTGTTCGGATCGATTTCCATCGCAAAACCGAAATCCGAAGGAACTCCATGCGCCATGTCGGTCCAGGAGTCGCCGCCGTTCTCGGTTTTGTACAAGCCCCAGTGATTCTGCAAAAACAGGCGCTGCGGATTCGAATGATGACTCACGATCTTGTGCACACACTGGCCCCACTCAGGAAAGCGCTGGTCTTCCGGCAGGAACTGCGCGCGCACGCCCTGGTTGCGCGGCTGCCAGGTGGCGCCGCCGTCGTCGGTGCGATAAACGCCGCCGGTTGAAATTGCGATGAACAAGCGCTGGTTGTTCGAAGGGTCAGGCAAAATAGTATGCAAACAAAGCCCGCCGCCGCCCGGCATCCATTGTGAACGATGCGGGTGATCGTAAAGTCCTTTGACGAGAGACCAGCTCTCGCCAGCGTCCGTTGATTTAAACAACGCCGCCGGTTCCACGCCGCAATACATCGTGTCCGGCTCTTCCGGGTGGCCCATGGCAATCTGCCAGATTTGTTTCACTGACGAATCGGCTTCTTCGGGAAACTTCACCCCGTAGGTTTCCGGTTCGGTCCAGGTCTTGCCGAAGTCGTCTGACGAACTCAAGTATGAGCCCCAATAAGAACTGTTGACCGCGGCCCAGAGACGAGAACGGCCGTTGCGATCGTCGTAAGCGAGTGCATAGATCGCGCGGCCCGGAAAATATGGACCGCCGACTTCCCACTGCCGGCGTTGTTTATCCGAGCGCAGGATGAAAGCACCCTTCATGGTGCCGGTCAGCAACAGCACGTCTCCCGGCGCCGCTTCGATGTGATTTGGTTGGGGCATAGGAAACTCCGAGGACTGAATTTATTGGATGGTGCGCGAGCATTATAGTTAACTGATGCGGGTGAGACAATTTAGCCGCGGATTTGGCCCCGGATTTACGCGGATGAACACGGATTAGAAGAAGCAGAAAGGAACTCAGATCAGTAACCTTTTAGAATCATGCTTTTCATATCCGCGTTCTATCCGCGTAAATCCGCGGCTAATTTAGAACCCTAGAATTCCTCGCCCATTCGCAGTTTATAAAAACATTCGGAAAAACTTTGGAAGCACTGAAGGGTAACGGCGGGCACTCTCCCCGACATGCTCGGCGTCGAGATCTGCCTGCGAGTGAAGATTCTTGTCCGCATTCTCTATGGCTATTGAAATCACATCCATCCCTCGCCATGGACGATCGCCGTCCGTACGATCCGCGGCAAGAAGCGTCTCAAACTTTTTCCACGGCGAACCGTTAACCAACCGCCGGCTCTGGTTCCGTTCCTGCTTCGGTCTGTTCCTGCTACTCCTGACAATCGGCAGCGATGCTTTGCTTAGTTCTTACAAGTATTACTCGCGAATCGTCGACGCGCGTCTAGCCAGTGGATATTTAACCAGTCGTCCCGGTCTTTACGCGGCGCCGCGTTCTTTGCGACGCGGCCAAAAACTCTCTCGCGCTGATTTGAATGTCGCCCTGCGGCGCGCGGGTTACGTGAAGTCGGAAGGAAGCAACGTCTGGAGCGGCAGCTTTCGCGAAACGGAGACCGCAATTGAGATTCGGCCCAACGCTACCTTCACCCGGCCGGCGTTGATTGAAGTTGTCATTTCAGCCGACGACAAAATTTCAAATCTGAAGGAAGACGGTGTTGAGATCGACTCATTCAATCTCGACCCGGAAATACTTTCACAAGACGCTCTTTCCAAAGCTGGAAAACGGGAGGCCGTTAAGTTCTCCGAAATTCCAGCGGTACTGGTCAACGCGATACTCGCCACCGAGGATCGGCGTTTCTTCCAACATCCGGGCGTTGATTTAGTCGGCACGACGCGCGCGCTGCTGCGTAACGCGAGCGATGAACGAATCGGGCAGGGCGGTTCGACAATTACTCAGCAGCTTGTCAAGAACACCTATCTTTCTCCGGAGCGCACCTTCCAGCGCAAATATGCCGAAGCCATGCTTTCGTTTGCCCTGGAGCAGCGACTGACCAAGCAGGACATCTTTGCGCTTTACTGCAACGAAGTTTATCTGGGCCAACGCGCCGCTGTTGCCGTTCGGGGCGTCGAGGAAGCAGCACGAATTTTTTTCGGTAAAGAGTTGAGCGAGGTGTCGCTCAGTGAAGCGGCCACGATCGCCGGCATGATCCAGGGTCCGATGCGCTTCTCCCCCACCCAGCATCCCGACGGTGCTCGCGACCGGCGAAACGTGGTGCTCGAAGCGATGGCCCGCGATGGTTTGATAAGCGGCGAACAGTTGACGACTGCTTCTTCCGAACCACTGATCGTCGCCAACACTCAGACTAACGACCACTCGCTCGCGCCGTATTTTGTCGACTACGTAAATCGCACGTGCGATTCCCTTGCTGACGCTTCACCCGGCAGCCGCCGCATCTACACAACTATCGATCTCGATCTGCAACAACTTGCGGAAACTGCCTTGCGACGGCAGTTGGATCGCATCGCCGCACACGGTCCAAAACCACAGGCGGCCCTCGTCGCTCTCGATCCGCACACGGGAAATATCCTGGCGATGGTTGGCGGCAGCGATTACGCCCATTCGCAACTCAATCGCGCCACCGATGCCCGACGCCAGCCCGGGTCAGTCTTCAAACCTTTCGTCTATGCCGCCGCGATTGAGGACGGCATGTCTCCGGTGCAGACGTTCTCCGACGCGCCCAGGGAATTTGTCTACGATCGTAACAAGACGTATCGCCCGGCAAATTTTGGCGGCGGTTACTCGATGCACGACGTGACGATGCGCACGGCGCTCGTGAAGTCGTTGAATGTGGTGACGGTTGATGTGGCGCTGCAAACCGGCCTGGCGCGTATTGCGAATCTCTCCGAAAGGTTTGGGCTGCCGCGGCCTGAACGTTTTCCCTCGATGGCGCTCGGCACGGAAGAGGTTACGCCCCTTGAGTTGGCTGGTGCGTACGCAGCTTTCGTGAACGACGGACATCGCGTTAAGCCGAAAGCAATTTTGAGTGTGGGCGAGCCGCCCGCAGCGCACGAGGAACACGAAGCCGGCGACGAAGTTGTCAGTCCTACAACGGCCTACATGATCACTAACATGCTCGCCGCCGTTATCGATCACGGCACTGCCCGCACAGCGCGCAATCTGGTAAAGACAACCGCAGTGGCCGGGAAAACTGGAACGTCGCGCGACGGCTGGTTTGTCGGCTATACGCCTAACCTCGTCTGCGTCGTCTGGATTGGCTTCGACGATAACGAGCAGTTGGGATTGACCGGATCGGAAGCTGCCTTGCCGGCGTGGGCCGACTTCATCAACGGCGCCGTGGAATTGAAACCGGAGTTGGGCGGCAGAAATTTTGAGTGCCCGGAAGGCATAAAGTTTGTGGAGATTGATCCGGATAATGGCGCGCTGGCAAGGCTCTCCTGCCCGCGTCGCGAGTTGATTGCAGTTACTGAAAAACTGGCGCCAACGGTAGAGTGTCTGTTGCACGGAAACCTGCCTGACACGATTGGAATTGGTGCGGGCGAAGTGGCCGAGACTGGCGCCGTGGACCAGGTGCTGACGCAACACTCCCGTACGGAACGGCGCCGCGAGTCGAGCAGTTTGCCTGTGTTGGGGATGACTCGGGTGGATGTTGATCGAGGCGGAAAACGCACCTTGATGAATGATATGCGGTAGGCAATATTTGCCGCAGATTTACGCGGATCTGAAAAACTCACCCACTCAATCCAGCTCTTTTCTGATCCGCGATCATCCACGTAAATCTGCGGCCAAAGATTCCAGCACTACTTGCGCGATCGCGTGCTCCGTGGTGTGCGACATCGACAAGTGTGCCGCAGTTGCGCCAGAACTCTCCATCAGTCTCTTCACTTCGCCTGACAAGATAAGTACCGGCGCGCCGCTTTCTCTCGAGCTTATCTCCACGTCGTGCCAGCTGATTCCGCCACGCCATCCCGTCTGCAACGCTTTCAGTGCCGCTTCTTTTGCCGCGAACCGCGCGGCATAATGTTGCGCCGCGACCGCGCCGCGACTATCGCAGTATTCGCGCTCGGCGGCGGTGAACACACGCTCGCGAAAACGCGGCGTCCGCAGCAACACTTCGCGAATCCGCCCAACTTCGATAATGTCTATTCCAATGCCAACAATCATAAGCGATCAGGATTTATCACTCGCCGGTTTCTACTGGCGCACGCTTGACGGCGTCCAGGCGCTCGTCTGCGCGCCACTCGAAGCAGCCGGCTTCGTCAATGGTTTTTCAACTCGCGCTGGCGGTGTCAGCCCAATGCCAGAGGGCGCGCTCAATCTCGCCGGCTTTAATGAAGACTCGGCGGAAAACATTCTGGAGAATCGTCGCCGCTTTCTCAAGCTCTTTCCCAACCAAAGCGGCTGGGCTCTCGCCGGATGTTGGCAGGTTCACGGTGCCGATGTGCGTCTGGTGAAAACTCGCGCGGAGGCGAAACCTGCCGAAGACGCGCGCGGCGACACGCTCTACTGCGATGCGATTGTAAGCGACGCGCCGGGAGTTTTGGCTGGAGTAAAAACTGCTGATTGCGTTCCCATCCTGCTCGGCGATCCGGAGACGGGCGCGTTTGCGGCGGTGCACGCCGGCTGGCGCGGTACGCTTGCAGGAGTTGGCACGAAAGCCTTGCGGAGCATGGTGGACCGATACGGAACTCGGCCCGAAGACCTGCGCGTGGCTGTCGGACCGGCTGCGGGAACTTGTTGTTATGAAGTGGGAACGGAGGTTATCGAAGGGTTCAAGAATTCTTTTCCTGATCAGGATCTCTTCACCGAAACCCGCGTCGATCACGCTTGTATCGATCTTTTAAAGGCGAACCGCGCGCAACTCATCGAGGTCGGAGTCGATCCGGAGAAAATCAATATCGCGCCACTCTGCACCATGTGTCACACCGATCTGTTTTTCTCGTACCGCAGAGAAAAGAACGTGCACGGGAAGGTGGGAAGGTTGATGTCGGTGATTGGCAGAGGATAGTGAAGGGGAAAAGGGGTAAGAGGGGAAAAGGGTAATTGGGGTAAGCGAATTATCGGCGAGCTACTCGCTATTTACGCTCTTTCCCTTTTCCCCCTCTTCTTATTCCACGTTCAGCCACATCTTGACCTCACGTGTTTGCGGCGGGAAGCAGGTGTCGTCGTTGCAACTCTGAAATCTCAAACGCGCCTTCAGTTCCGCCGAGTTTCCTGAATAGTCTCGCGGGACCGTAACGCTGAACCGCATCGTCGTCCGCCCTTCAAATACCGACACCTTGGTCTTCGAAAACTTCAACGAGCGCAACACCGCGCGCGGATAGATGACCGGACCAACACGAACTCCCTTCGGCGCTTCAATCTGTAGCTTCGTGGCAATCAGAAATTTTTCGAGCGGCCGATTTGAATTCGCATGGAAGCCGGAAGGGATTTCCATCACGATAGTTCCCTGCGCCGTTCGGCCGCGCGAGATCTTAGTCGACGCGAGCGCGCCGTTGACCGGAATATTCGGCGCCGACTGCGGCACCGCGTTCGTCAACACTTGAGCCGGTAAGAGAATCGTTGCCGCCACAATGGCAAGTTGAATGATGAATCGCATATTGAACGTCAGATACTTTCGTATTCTTCAGAGTTGCTTCTATTTGATCGTGTCGTAGGTCGATTTTCCTCTGTGCCACCTTTGTGGTCCTCTGTGTCTCAGTGGTGAATCTTTCAGAATGAATCCACCACAGAGACACAAAGATCACAAAGGATGCACAGAGATCTTTGCATTACGGCATCCGTATTAGCTTGCGGCCACGACCGCAGGTTGCGTAATTGCCGCCAGCTGGCCGCAGGCAGCAAAGATATCTCGTCCGCGCGGCTTGCGTATAAACGCGTGGACGCCTTTCGACTCGAGAATGCTTTTGAACATCTCGACGCGTGTCGCCGGAGACGGCTGATACGGCAGCGGGTCCGCCGGATTGTGCGGAATCAAATTTATTTTCGCGTGCAGATCGTGGCGATTGAGCAGGTTTGCCAGTTGTCGCGCCCGCTCGTCCGAATCGTTAACGCCGTCGAGCATCACGTATTCAAATGTGAAGCGCTCGCCGGGTTTCAGCGTTTGCTCAAATTCCTTGCAGGCTGTCAGCAATTCCTCGAGCGGCCATTTCTTGTTGATGGGCATCAACTCGTTGCGTAATTCATCAGTCGGCGCCGCAAGAGATATCGCGAGATTGGGCCGGACCGGAATTTTGGTCAGCTCGCGAATGCGTGGAACTACGCCGGCAGTCGAAACGGTCACGCGATGCGGCACGATGAACAAGCCATGCGGATCGCTCATCATCTCGATCGCTTTTAGCAGTGATTCAAAATTAAGAAACGGTTCGCCGGCGCCCATGCCAACCAGGTTTGTTCCGCGCGGCGGCTTCTGGCCCACACCGTAGACGTCGTTCAGCACGATTATGATCTGTTCGACGATTTCTCCCGCCGTGAGGGAGCGCAGCAGCCCTAATTGCGCAGTCAAACAAAAAGTGCACTGTAACGGACAGCCGGATTGCGACGAGAAACAGATCGTGTCGCGACGCTCTTCGGGAATGAAAACTGTCTCCACCGGCAGATTGTCGTGCGTCTTCATCAGGAAACGGCGCGTGCCATCGGCTGACAGATAGCGCGAGCTGACGATTAGGGTGGAGGCCGAGGCAGCCTCTTGTAAACGCTCACGCAGAGGCTTCGGCAAGTCGCTCATGTCGTCGAAGTTTTGCAGACGACGTTGCTGCAGCGCGCCGAAGATTTGCCGGCCGCGATACGCCGGCTCACCCAGCTCCGCGACAAACGCTGCCAGCTCGTTCACGTCAAGGCCCATGAGATTGACTCGCTCAGTCATAACAATCGACTTCAATAAACAATTGGGTTCGATAAAATTGTAGGGGCACGGCATGCCGTGCCCCTACCTTACGTTGATCTGATGGAACGAATTATCGTTTTACTGCACGACAGTAAACTTCGCCGCGGGTGAAAGCGACTGTCCCGAGACCCGATCGCGAATTCGAATTGACAATTCGTACTCACCCGGCGTTAGCGGACGCGTATCGATCAACCGGGCTAGCGTCAGGCGTTGGCCTGCGTCGCTCATGCCCTTCCAATCTTCTGTGTGTCGTCCAAGCTCCTTGCCGTCTTTCGTTAGCACATAATCGACGTCCACAGACGGTCGCAGCGTGGTTTGATCGATGCCCGCGTTGTAAATCTGCATGTAGACTCCCACCGGCTGGCCCTTCTGGTACGTTCCGGAGACGTTGGGGATCACTTTCGTTTGTCCGATCACGAACTGGCCCACCGCCGGCTGGTCAAACATGCTTTCCAACTTCGCAGCTAACACCAGTGTGGAAGTTGAAAGCTTCTGCGGATCGTAACGAGGGACCGTGAAGCCGACGTGTCTGACGCCGGTGGCGCCCGACGTAACATCACGAACAATCACGTCAACTTTGTATGTGCCCGGCGCCAGCGCGATCGCTTTCTGGTAAGCCGACTTCCGACTCTTTGCTTCAGTCAGTTCTTCAGTAGTCGCGGTCGTGATCACCGGATCTTCAAAGATGCCGGCGCGACGACCCGCAACCGAAGTGATCCTGCCAAAAATATTTATGCGCGCCTGTTGCAGGCCGCCACTGTCGGTGAAGCTCAACTCCTTGTTTTCGGTTTGAATGGTCATCGCCGTGATGACGCGCTCATCTGATTGGCGGAAGAAGTCCACGCGGAAATCGAAGTTGAGCGGGTTATCTTCAATGACGCCGGTGTTAACCGCGGAAGCAAGGTCGTTAAATTTGACTTGCGGCGGCCGGCTGAGATCGGCCAGCAACTGGAGACGTGAAAATGGGCTGTCTTGTTCTCGTTGATAATTCGCAACGCCGGGGCCGCCCAGTCCCGCAATGCGATCGCCCTTGTCTGAAAGTCCCAACTGTTCCGAAAGCGTCAAGCCGCCGCCAGGCACCCACAGCAGCGCGTCTTTTTCATTCGGATTCCGCGCGATACGATATTCACCGCTGCCCGTTGGATCGACAAACTCTATCTCGACACCCGAACCGACGCCGGCGAGGTAACGGTAGAACCAAATCTCAAACGGATAGGTCGAAGTGTTGCCGCCGCCTTCGTAGGAAGGGCGATCGTAGTTCCCGCCCATCGGATGGCTTTCAAGTTCGTCAGGCTTTCCATACATGATCCAGATGCGACCGCGGTCGGTTTTCCAGCCCGGGATGCCGGACGAAAAGTGCTCGTTCGCGTAAGCAATGCGCTCGTAGTATTCCTCTTTGAACTCGTTTTCGTCGGTGTCCGGATCCGGGTCGCGACGCCGCCAAAATTCTTCGATAAAGCGCTCACGCTCGTCGTCAGTGGCGAGTTTCTTGAAGGCTTTTCGCTCTTCATCGGTGATGACGTAAGTAACGTCCTTCTCCAGCCAGTCTTTGTAAGCTTTTTTCAGCTCCGGCTTGACGTTGCGCGGCTTATCCATCGGGTCCTGGCTCTTCGTACGATCCTGGGCGAACGCCGGGAAGCTGGACGCAGCCAGGATAAGCGAAAAGACCGCGAGACGAAGTGAGACTCTGGGATACGACATAACTAAACTCCTGAAATCTACTGACAAAGTTAATGAGACTGGAAACTAGAACTTACCCTGCGGAACTGAATGGATTTTAGGTTTCCCTCCGAACACAGTCAAGATGCGGCAAATGCGGCCCTAAGTTGCCTTTTGACCGCTTAAACGGCTGTCCGCGGGCGATTGAAAATCCAGGCGACAAAGATGGAAACCAGGTAGAGCACAATCATCGGCGCCGCAAACAAGAGCATGTTCGGAATATCGTTGGTGGGCGACAGAACGGCCGCCGCAATCAGGATTACGATCAGCGCCGTTTTCCAAATTCTTACAAGAAATCTTGCACTAACTAATCCAATCCGCGCCAGGACGTAAGTAATTGCGGGCATTTGAAAAACTATGCCCATGCCCAACATGACGATGATAATGAAGTCGAAATAGTCGTCGGCTTTGAGCAGCAGGCGGAAGTCCGAACCGAGTCCCAGGAGGTATCTGGCGGCCGGCGGGAAAATTATCTTGTAAGCAAAAGCCGCCCCGAGCACGAACGAGATCGACGAGAGCGCGATAAACGGAGTGACGTAGGCGCGTTCATGCGGATACAGGCCTGGGGACACGAAAGCCCAGATTTGCCAGAGCAAAAAGGGGATCGATAGGCAGATGGCGGCGTAAAGTGAAACCTTGACGTAAAGCGAAAACGGTTCGATCGCGCTGGTGACAATCAATTTGTCGTTTACTCCGGCGATCGCATCCGGCAAAGCGGCGAAGTCGACCGGCAAACGCAAACCCTTGGGAATGATCGTGGCCCCGGCGTACAACGGTTCATCAGTAAACAGGCCCAACACGCCTTGAGAATCTTTCGCGGCCCGCGCGCTTACTGAAACGCCGGCGGGGATGACGCTAGTCCCCACCTTGGTCTCTTCCGGAAAAATGTAACGGCCGACGTCATTTTCCTTGATCGAAGTTAGCGGCAGGATCGTCTCCTGACCGGTGAAGCCCTTAATCGGCACCTGGGTTCGCTGCGCCTCAGCCAATGCGCGTTCAACCGGTAGGGCAAGAAACGCGTAGATTCGATCCGAGACAAACCAACAGAGCGTCGCCGCCAGAAACACAAAACCAAGCGACTTCATCAGGCGGCTGCGCAACTCGTCCAAATGCTCGAGGAAAGACATTTGGCCGCCGAGCTCTTGTTCCTTCGCCTTGCCGGTGCCGAGTGCTCTTTGAAATGTTGACATTATCTGGTTATGAAAACGACTAACTTAGAACCAATCACTGCGCGGTGAAACGGGTGGCTCATTCGTTAAGTTATTAGAGTCGCTTGAATCGGAGGTTGGTTCGGTGTTGCCGGCAGCGTCAGACGAATCGGCGGCGACGGTGTTTCGAGCTATTACCTGATCGGGTCTGATGGCCGCAATGCTGGGTGACGGAAAGCCCGAGCCGGCGGTTTCAAGATCAGTAGTGGCAGATTGTGGAGTTAAGGCGCCTTGACCATTGACGTCCTCCAAACTCACTTCCCGATCCCAGGTGCGTTTGAAGTCTTCGGAGGCACGCCGAAACTCCGCCAGATTTTTTCCCAGCGAGCGGCTGATTTGCGGCAGCTTCCGCGGGCCGAAAAAAACCAGCGCCATGATTAGTATGAAAACTAATTCCGTACTGCCGAGCGATTCGAGAATCAGTAAAAACAATTTCTGCAAACACCTTTCGATTGACTTCGATTTGCAAACCGCTGTCTGGAATTGAGATTGTAACCCGTGGCCTGAGAAAGCAGAAGGTAACACGCCCTAAACTTGCATGGGTGTTCCCCGAGATTCACTTATTTCAGATTTCCGCGGTGCTCCTTTGTGCTCTTTGTCTCTCTGTGGTGAATTTACGATGTAAACATCCACCGCCGAGACCCGAGTTCACAAAGGCGGCACAGAGGCGTTTTGTGACCACGAACAGCCGCGTTAGAGTATCGGCATGCTGACAACGCTGATCGAACTGCAACGTCTCAAGCGACTCGAGCGGACCGGTTGGACACTGCGAGGCTTGCCCAACGGCACCGAATCCGTTGCCGCGCATTCTTTTGGCGTGTGCGCCACGGCAATGCTATTGGCTGATAAAGTGAAAGCGAGTGGGCTGGCCGTTGATTGCGAACGCGTGCTACGCCTGGCGTTGCTTCATGATTGGGCCGAAACGCGCGTTGGAGACATGCCGCGAACCGGCGCGGCTTATTTCACGGCGGATGCGAGAAGAAACGCAGAGACGCTGGCCTTCGCTGATATCGTTGCCGAAGTTGGCACAGGCGCGACGGAATACAAAGCGTTGTTTGACGAGTACGAACAACGCAGCAGTCTGGAATCGCGCCTGGTTAAAGCTGCTGACGTAATCGATCTATTGATCCAGGCTTACGCTATGCAGCGCGCAGGAGCGAAAGGTCTCGACGAGTTTTGGGAGGTGGCGGCTAACTGCAGCTTCCAACTACCGCCGGTCGCCGAACAGGTTGTGACCGAACTCTTGCAGTCATTGTTAGCAGCGCGTCGCGAACTCAATTGAGACCGAAACCGAAATGCAAATCGAACTCCTGGGATTCATAACCTGGCAAAGCATTCTGCTCGCCGTATTGTTATTCGTGGTCACGTTCTCGATTAGCCTGGCTATCGTGTCCGTGATTATGGTCAAGATTCCCGCTGACTATTTTAAAGAGGATCGGCCACGCGAGCTGTTCGCCGACAAATCGCCGGCCGTCCGCTATCTACTGATTATCGGCAAGAATCTGCTGGGCGTCGTGCTGGTTGTACTTGGCATTTTGATGTCTGTCCCAGGGGTGCCGGGCCAGGGAATTTTGACGATCTTGCTTGGCGTTATGCTGCTCGATTTTCCCGGGCGACGCCGGCTCGAACATAAACTGGTCAGCCGCCCGCAAGTGCTCAATACAATTAACAAGTTGCGGCATAAATTCGATAAACCGGAACTCGAGCTGGATTGACCTCGTGAGAACTTTTCGCGTCGCGTCGCATCGAATTTCACGCCAAAGCGGCAAATCGCATTCGTTGACAA
>Ga0070670_100003324_pt1 | contig 13303 bp, 15 predicted proteins | sample KBSS63metaG_FD_64665 | JGI IMG/M metagenome (GOLD analysis project Ga0070670, IMG submission 64665) | Switchgrass rhizosphere microbial communities from Kellogg Biological Station, Michigan, USA - KBS S6-3 metaG | ecosystem: Host-associated > Plants > Roots > Rhizosphere > Soil ... | reverse complement strand
GAATCCACTTGAGCGCGCGCCCTCTGTCGCGCACCAATTTGGCGAACTCCGGCGTGAAGGCGGAGTTATAGACATGAAAAATTTCCGCACCTTCCAGCGCACCGGAAAGGTCTTCCAGGTTGTGCACCTTGACCGCTTCGATTTCGGGAAATTCCCGCAGGAACGCTTCATCGACGACGTCGTGGGTCGGGTGAACAAACTGTGCAATGCGAACTGTCACGAGATCTCGGTACGACAGGGAACAGTTTGTACCATCAAAGATTTATTTCATAGGAGCTATTGGCGTCGAATCTCTCGAGGGTATTAAACTTAGCTGCCGGCTCAAATCGCGAAGCGGTTACTTGGTCAACGCGATAAAGTCAATCGGCCAAACATGGAGTTCTACCGTGACGAAAACAGTGACTCCTGGACAAGGCTATTGTTGACGTTTGGCATTTCGTCATACGTCCGACCATCAAGCTCTCGACCGGTTTTTTTCTTATTAACGCCGCCCCACTGTTTAAAAAAGAACGCGACATTTGACTCTCTGCATTGACGGCGTATATCCATTACCCAATTGCGTTGGATCGGACGTGCCTTCGGACCGGACTCCCCTCCTACTATCACCCAATCAATGCTCGCTAGATTTACATCATCTATAGGTCCCAACAAAGGTTCAATAGAGAGAAATTTTGTTCTCGCGTGTGTCTGGCGTAGATCATCAATGCGCCACGTATAATCCTTGTTTTCAACACTAACGCCCATCCAAACATTGGCTGGCCAGTCGATCAGATGGTCTAGGTCGCGAAGATTATCGGAGCGCTTGGTTAGAATTTGAAAATGGTGCCAGTACGCTCTTCGCATCACATCGAACACTCGCAATATGTATGCGGCCGGCACTTCTTTTTGAAAAAGATCGCTCATGGAGTTGACAAAAATGCGTTGCGGTTTTCGCCACTGAAGAGGCAGGTTTAACATGTGAGGTTGAAGCGTCAGGTTGAAACCGTGCCGATAATTCCGCTGCCCCATCGCCTGAAGACGTTGAGCAATTCGCTCAGCGTAGCAGTGCTTACAGCCGGGACTCACTTTAGTGCAACCAGTTACGGGATTCCAAGTTGACTCGGTCCACTCAATCGAGGACTTTGCGCCCATTCTTCAGCCTCCTTTGGCGAATGTGATTAAGACATCACTCGCAAATGTCCCCGGACGTCTTTTCGTACTTCCAGGCTTACTAGCGCTTAGCTTACCTTCTTTCTCCATCTCTTTCAGCACGGCCTTGTAGTTGCTGTCAACGTCCGGCCGACCTATGGAATGTTTTTCATAAAGCTCCACAAAGTTAATCGTTTTGCCGGCGTACGCAGAAACGAGCATGGCTTCAAGTTCTTCCAACGGTCGATTGAGTTCGAACAAAGTAGGATATCGTTCGTCGGCTGGATTGTACTCGAAGCTGGCGACGCCTTGCTCGACTTTCGAGCTTTCCTTTGCCATTATTTTTTTCATTATGTCATAGCCGCGAAAATTTTTCGTTACAAAAATCAAGTGATGACTCGTCCGTTTATTATCGCGGCGAAAACGAAATGGGAGAACCAGTCGTTTACGATCGGGGTTTAGTGCGGCAGACAGGCGCTCCACGATCGTAAGCTCGCGAGCGGGAGGATCTAACCCCTCGAGCTTCTGTCGCAATTCGTCAGCCTGGTCCCCGAACAAGGCATTCATATGTTCTCTAACAGAGTCGTTGCCTAACCCTGCATTGATCCGATTATAATTAAAGAAAAAAACACACTCACATGCCCAATCTTTAACAACAGCATTCACCAATTGAAGCGATAGGCCTTTGTATCCCCACGGATCGACAAAGAACAGCGTAGGGACAAAACGCTTTTCTTCAAACTGCCTGACAATCTCCGTACCAATTTCCTGGTTCATTACTCGTGGCGGATATTTTAGCGTTTCTATACCCGGCAATCCCTTAATAGCGGCTTCCAAAGAGCGGCTGGAGTTCAAATCACGATCGTTAAAAAGCGTCACAAGCCGCTGGGAAATGTTTGGGTCGGTTATTCCTCGTTGTAGAATCAAAAGTGGAGTGGAGATAGTTCCATCTTTGTACCGTCCCGGCCCGGCAAATAAATCTATGTAAGCGATACGGTTCGAACGTTGGACACGAGTTATTATTTTTGCCCAGGCAAAAAAATAATCAGAGACGATTTTGGCTTTGATTTGTGATTGTTCCGTCGATTCGTCAAAGAACCTTTGGGCCATCACACCACCTATTACGTCTCTTCAGCATCACTGCTCTAATGACCGCGACGTCCCGAGGCGCAACTTATGAGAGCGAAGTTTTCTTTGGATTAGTACGCGGCCGGCTTAGTCGATGGTCTCTTTCCGTCGCCTAAAAACCACCATTGAGTAAGAGCTGCCAAGCTGACGCAATGATCCGCTCTAGAGAGACTCAAAACACAAATGTCGGCGCAGTACTCGCGATTTGCCCTATGGATCATTCTCGAGCGTCGATTTCTTGAATTCCGTCCGCATTTCGGATTGGAGACGTCCCAAGCGGTACTGTTTGCCAGTCGATGAATTTTCCCACCTAGGCTAGCATCGGATGGACTTCCTGAATCTTGCGTCACATCTCCTGGCAGATGAACCGGTAATCGGGATGACCCGGCAGGCATGCAGATTTGAAACGCTTCGTGACGGTTAGCTCTCGCGGAACGAACCTTCTTACGCGCCCGCTTCACCTTAAGATCAGCGTAGGGAAATTTGCGAACGACGAAACGTCGTCTTTGGCCATCGAACTTAGGCCAACGGAGCGGGTTCTGAGAGATAAGACGAATTCCGCGTTCGATTTCCCTCTCGAAGTCAAAGGCAAGCGCAGTTCCTCGCGTGTAGTACCAAACGAAAGCTGCGGCATAGTCGTCGGAAGCGCCGGGATGAAAGACAACCCTAGCGGCCGCCACGAACTCGCTTTCTCGCTTGCGCTTTAACTACTCCCCAGGGAACGGGTCGGACAACGCCTTGCCTAATTTCGCGAGACCGCCTTTCAATCTCGGCTGCCCACGCGGCGTCAACATCGCCATCGGCAGCCGTTTCGAGGCTGGCTAAGAGTTCTTCAACGATTTGCAGCCGGTCGCTTTCAGCGAGTTTGATTGCCGCGTTGAGAATTTCTTTTGCTGGTCGAGTCATGGTTCAAAGCCTCTGGTATTGGAATTAACACATCCGCCTCAGAAAATGACCAGTTATGTCTGAAGCTTCGCTACTTTATCCAACGAAAGCTCACTTTTCTACTCTCTCGTTCGCAGGCATCGGAGCCGAAGGCACAGAGTCGCCTTAACCCTGGTCCGGCTATTCGCTTTTTTCCAATGCCGACTTCTTGAACTCCGTCCTCATTTCCGACTGCAACCGGCCTAACCGATACTTCTGCCAGTCGATGAATTTTCCCGACTCGGCTAGCGTTGGATGAACTTCCTGGATCTTGCGCCACATTTCCTGGCAGATGAAGCGGTAATCGGGATGGCCTTGGGGCATGGTGCGCAGCTCGACCACGTGCAGCTCGCGCAGGTTCATTTTCATGTACCAGCAACTCACGCAACCCGTTTCACCTTGATGTTGCGGGCCTCCTTCTCGACTTGCGCGAGATCGTATTCCATCTGCATGCCGAGCCACACTTCCGGGCTTGACCCGAACGCTTTGGAAAGGCGCACCGCCATCTCGGCCGAGATACCGCCCTTGCCGTTTACCAAATTGTTTAGTGCCTGGCGCGTCACACCGAGGCGCTTTGCCGTTTCGGTCACGGTCAATCCCAACGGCTCGATACACTCTTGGCGGACAATGCGTCCAGGATGGGGCGGGTTCTTCATGCGCATGACTTAATCTCCTTTAGTGATAATCAAGCAAATCCACGTCGTGCACTTCGCCGTCTTCGAAACGAAAAATGATCCGCCAGTTGGCTCTCACTGTTACGCTCCAGAAATTTTTGAGATCACCCTTTAATGGGTGCAGGCCGAAGCCGGGCAAGTCCATATCGGATGGCTTTCGAGCGCGATTCAGAACGGCAAGAATATTTTCGACTTTGGCGACATGATCGGTGCGGATCCCTTTAGCCGTGCCCTTTTCAAATAGCTGTCTCAAGCCTTTGTGCTTGAAGCTTTGAATCACGCCGCCAATTTAACACCAGCGGTGACAACAAGCAATTGTCACTAGGCAACGACGTGTACGGATTCCGTTCATCTCGTTCGGAACCTCGCATGTTTGCTCAATTGCGCAACAGTTGCCGCAGAACCCTCTGACACACGGGAGGAAATACGAGCCTATCCGCGATCGCGAGCTAGTTTTCTGGCCTTAATTTTCACCTCCGCCCACAGAATCGGCCGGACAACAGCTTGTTTAATCTCAACAGCACGTCGTTCAACTTCCGCCGCCCAAGCAGCGTCAACCTCGCGGGCTTCCGGTTCCAACCTGGCTGAAGGTTTTCCGACGGTTTCTTTCGCTTTTCGAGTCATGAATCAATCCACTCTCATTGACCCTGCCAGAGGGGGGCCCAGCGCACGAACGTTCTTAACATTATGATTGAGGCTATTTTTTGCTTTCCATCCCCGATTTCTTAAACTCAGTGCGCATTTCTGACTGCAACCGTCCCAACCGATACTTTTTCGAATCGATAAACTTGCCGCACACCGCCAGCGTCGAATGTACTTCCTGGATCTTGCGCCACATCTCCTGGCAGATGAAGCGGTAATCGGGATGGCCTTGCGGCATCGTACGGAGCTCGCACATGTGCAGCGCTTCGCGCAGGTTCATCTTCATGTACCAGCGTATCTTGTAGGCGAACGGGACGACGTATTGCGCTTCGCTCGGCAGATCGGCGTAGATCTGCTCGTATAGATCCGCCGCGCGCTTCATGCAATCGTCGAACTCGCTCTTGAAGCCTGCTTCTTCAATTTCCGGCGGGGTGTCGTAGCCGTGCACGGTGGTGAAGTCCTGGCGCTCCTGGGTGAGAATGCGATGGCGGTGCAGGTCGCGGTAGAGACCAAGGTTACCGAGGATGTCGAAGGTGTAGTACACGTTCTCGAAGGCGCGGCTGAGCTTGTCGCGCCGGTGGCGCCGTTTGCCGAAATACTCCGCGAGAATCTGCCGGCGCTCTTCGGGGCTCATCTTGGCTGCGATCTGCCGGAGCTGTTCGAGCGGGTGGCGCGAGTGGGCGTAAAGCATCGCGGCGATAATCTTTTCTTCGGCGGCACTGTCGTAATCGATGAGTGCGACCGGCTCTTTTGTATCGAGCGGCCGGAGATTGGCTGCTTTAGACGCCAGCGCCTTGGCAGCGGCTGAGGTGCCGACAAGATATTCATTCAACTGCGCTCTCTTAACGAAGGACGGAATAAGCTGATTGAGCTCGCCATGAATCGTCTTCCCCAGTTCTTTTGCTTCGCTTAGTTCGTGCGAATAAAACTTGCTGACGAGATATTCGAAAGCCTGGCCGACGCCAAACATGCCGACGTTGGTGAGCGTCGCCGCCGGCAAATAGCACCGTAGGACATCGCACGCATGCGCGCGCACGGTGGCGCGATAGGCGGTCTCGGCCCAGCGGCGCAGGCGCTCGTCTTTCTGCGCCTCGGCGTAGGCAAGCGACTTGCCGGTAGTTGGATCGCGCACTTCCAACTGCTCGATGGGCAACGAGCGCGCGACACACTCGAGCATGGGCTCCATCTGCTTCGAGTAAGTCTCGAAAAGGAGGTTCATCACTTCCAGGTAAGCGTTGCGGTGGCGCGAGGCCATGATTTTGGGCTCGCGATAGAAAAGATAATTGCCCGCCGCGTCTTTCTGGTCGAAGCGCACGTAGCGCGTCGATTTTTCCAGGGGCGCGATGCCGATGCGCGCATCTTCGAGAAGCTTGGCGGCTACATTGGAAATGTTTTCGCAGGCGAGATGCGCGCCGCCCAGTTGGGCGACGGAATCGTCGCCATAGCCCACCAGTACGCGCTCGTAAAAGGCCCGTGCTTTTTTTAGCGCCGCGCTGTCGTCGCTTGCGGGCTTTTCTCCAGCGAGCAATTCTTTCAAGCCAAGCTCCGGATCGCCGAGAAATTCGTCCAGGAATGTGCGGCGCAGACTTTTCGTCGAGCGGCTATAGCGGGAGAAGAGCGCGCCTGCGACTTCTTGCGGCAGCCTGAGGCCGAAAACCGAGCGCTCGAGGTTGGTAAAAAAAGGACGGAGGCGATTTTCCTCTTCGGCAGTAAATTCTGCGGTCATTTTTAAAAAGTCCTTAGGTAAACTGGGCGCCATTTTATTCAGTTCTGGCGTAATGACAACCTATAACTGCTAAGAACGAGTAGGTAAGGCCCGCGCCAACTACGGCACGCAAACCGCGTCGACCAGCGAATCGAGCACGCGCCCGTTTTTTGACGACAGCCGAATGAGCGAATCGACCAAGGCGGGATGATAGACGGCGAAACGAAGGAGCGAGTTCAACGACAGGCGCGAGCGGAAAGCTCGGCGGCAAGCGCGCTCGTAACCGGCCAAGATATCAGCACCGAAATTTTCTTGCCTGAGAGCAAGATCAATCGTCTCGGCTGCGAGCAAACCGCTGCGCATCGCGAAGTAAATCCCTTCGCCGGTGACCGGCTCGGAGACCCGCGCCGCATCGCCCACCAGCAGCGCATGGTCGGTAACGGAGCGGCGCTTTCGAAAGTAGACCGGATAGACAGAGCTAAGCTGTGCCGCACCATTGCTGCGCTCGATGATCTCTTTCAGGTAAGTATTTTGCGCCAACTTGTTGAACACAAAATCGGCGCCGCGCTCCCGGCCGAGCCGGCGTTTCTCGATCGCCATTCCCAGCGTGATCGTGCCGTCGCCGAGTTCGACGATCCCGGCATAGCCGCCGGGAAAGAGGTGGATCTGGATTTGTCTGCGCGTCATGCCTGCGCAGCGCAAACGGCTCTGAAATCCGACTGAGCGTCCCTGAATGGCGGCGCTGCGGTTTAAACCGAGTTGTTGCGCCACCCATGAGTTGCGCCCGTCGGCGCCGATCAAGACTTTTGCTTGCCAGCTTTCCTCTTTGATTTTGAGGTCCCAGCCGTGCGCGATTCTGCAAAGTTTTTCGATCCGGCAGCTTAAGTGTGTAACCGCACCCAGCTCTGCCGCTCTTTCCACCAGCAACTGATCGAGGACCGCGCGCCGCAAACCAAGACCGATCCACGGTTCGAATTCGCGTGATCTGAAGCGGGCCTCAGCTTCGCGGCCCGAGCAGTTGGTGATGCGAAATCTCGTCACTTCGCCGTGCGGCGCGGCGCGCACTCGATCTGCCACGCCGAGATCGGCAAAGACACCCCAGTTGATCGGGTTGACGAAGTCACCGCAGAGCTTCTCCCGAGGAAAGTTTTGTTTGTCGATCAATGCAACGTTATAGCCTCTGCGCGCCAAGCCGATCGCAGTTGCGCTTCCGGCCGGACCGGCACCGACAATAACGGCGTCGAAAAGTTTCATTTATCGGCTAATCGTGATCACTCCGAGGACTCGGAATGGAAGCGCCCATTGGACAGAAAATTTTCCGATGTTTGCGCGGCGAAAAAGCTCACGCCACTCGGAGATCGTGCAGGCGCGCTCTACCGAACGGGGTCCGTCGGTTCGCGTCATCTCGTTTCGTGTAAAGGCTCTGGTGACGAGGCGGATGCCTTGATAGGCGAGGGGGTGGCGCACCAGATCGTTCACGATGATCGCGCAGCGCGCCAGCCGCGCCCACGTCCGGAGCGCAGCGATGATCTGAGCGTCGGAAAAATGATGCAGCAACTGCGAAGCCAACACGAAATCGAAGGAAGCCGCACCGAACGGCGGCGACATGCCGTCGCCACGAATCACCGTAATCTCAGGTAACTTGCGGGTTTGTTGCGCCGCTTCCTCGACACTCACCCGGTCGCGTTCCAGGGCAGCGATGCGCGCTCTAACATGGTTACGCCGTGCCCAGCGAACGACGACCTCCGGGATGTCAGCGCTGCCCGTACCAACGTCGAGCAAGCTGAAAGTTTGCAATTTGTTCGTCTGAACCAGCCGCGCCAGCCCGCGAAGCACGTTACGGTGGCAGCCGAGATAGCGATTGATCAGACGTAAATTGCGCAGGTCCTCCGTTAACAACTGCCGCGGTTGACCGGGAAGATCCATCATTTCCGGTTCCGCGCTGCGCCTCATTGCAGGTCTCCGCGCGCGACCACCAACGCCGAATTTTTCGAACCGAAGCCGATACAGTTACAAAGCGAGACGTCGGTTTCGCGTTCGATCCAGTGGTTCGGAATATAATTCAAATCGCACTCGGGATCGGCTTCGATGTAGTTGATCGTCGGCGGCAGAAAGCCGTGATTCATGGCAACGATCGCCGCCACAACCCCTGCGGCGCCGGACGCGCCCTGAGGGTGGCCGATCATCGATTTGACCGAGCTCATCGGGATATCATATGCACGCGCACCAAAGCAGTTTTTCGCCGCGACGGTTTCGGTTCGGTCATTGAGCAGAGTCGACGTTCCATGGAGAGCGATGTAGCCGATCTCGTCCTTGGCAACGGCAGCATCTTCGATCGCCAAGCTCATGGCGCGCGCCGGTTCTTCGCCGTTCGGATTGAGCCGAACTCGATGATAGGCGTCACATGTCGAGGCATAGCCGAGAATTTCCGCCTGGACCGCAGCGCCGCGGGCGAGGGCGTGGTCGCGCTCTTCCAAAACCAAAATCCAGGCGCCTTCGCCAAGGACAAAGCCATCGCGCGTGCGATCGAAAGGCCGAGAGGCGCGCTCGGGCTCGTCATTGCGCGAGGCGGAAACCGCGCGCATCACGCAAAAACCCTGCATCACTCCAGGCGTGATGGTCGCATCCACGCCGCCGCTCACGAGGTGCTCGGCAAGCCCGAAGCGAATCATATTGAACGCGTAACCCAGGGCATCGGTCGAGCTGGTGCAGCCGGTGGAAATCAGATGGCTCGGACCACGAAAATCGAAACACAATGAGAGTTCGCTCGAGAGTCCGCCCGGGGTCGAGCTGGAAACGTTGTAGGCGCTGACGCGGCGCAACTGATCGGAAAAATAACGGCGGTATTGTTCTTCGGTAAAATCCGGTGCACCGCCGCCGCTCCCGATCACCACGCCCCAGGATTGTTTTTCTTCTCGCGTCAGAGAAGGGGAGCAGATGCCGGCGCGTTGTAATGCTTCCCGCGCTGCAGTGAGCAACAACGGCACCGCTCGGCCGACGCGCCTGGCGTCCTGCTGGTGAAGAATTTTGTCCGTAGCAAAATTTTTGATCTCCGCCGCCACCTGACAGTCAAGCCCGCCGGCGTCGAACAACGCAATTTTGGCGACGCCGCTGATGCCGTCGTGCAGCGCTGCACCATACGCGTCGAGGCCGATGCCGTTTGGAGCGACCGCTCCCATGCCCGTGACCACCACTCGTTTTCTCGCTGACCCATTGTTTTGCGATTTCATCTTGACTCTTCAAAGGGGAAATAGTTTCATTCTTGAGCATATCATTCGGGTTACAAGTGGGTAAGCTGCGGCGCTGCGACGATAAATCCATGAGGTTGGTCGTGTTGGGCGCGCGTTCCCGCGTTCGCATTGAAACTTGCGCTCGGTGATCTGGCGGATATGCTGTTGACGGATCAGCGGGTCATTCCGGCCGCTGCTGAAAAGTGCGCCTATCAGTTTCGCTATCGCGATCTTGAGCCGGCGCTCCAAGCCTGTCAGCCACTCTGAGATTAAGTACGTGGGCGAGAATTTGCGATGAATTTTCTAAATCGAGTCATTGTGATCACCGGCGCATCGAGCGGGATCGGCCGGCAGCTGGCCATCGATTTCGCCGCGCGCGGCGCCATTGTCGTCGGCTGCGGCCGCTCGATCATAAAACTGAAAGAAGCCTTGAAAGAAGTACGGCGCACCAGCCCGCGCTCGACCATGATCGGCTGTGATGTCGGCGATGTCGAGCAAGTACGCGGCATGATGAAAAAAATTCTTGCGGACTACGGACAGATCGACATTCTCGTGAATAATGCCGGAATCGGCATGCGCAAGCCCTTCATCGAGACTGCCCTCGAAACCGTGGAACAATTGATGCGGACCAATTATCTCGGCGCGGTTTACTGCACGCATGAAGCGCTGCCGTCGATGATCGCCAGGAGAATCGGTCACATCGTCAATATTTCTTCCGGCGCGGGCAAAATCGGCACGCTGAACCTGGCCGCCTACTGCGGCTCAAAGTTTGCGCTCAACGGCTGGTCGGAAAGCCTCTACCACGAGCTCAAGCCGCTGGGGATCAAAGTTTCAGTGATCTGTCCGGGTCCGGTGCAAACGGATTTCAACCGCGATTTCCGCGACAGCGAACCTAAAGCACCGCCGGGGATGATCGTAAGCACCGAGGCGGTCTGCCGAGAAGTGATCCACGCCATCGACAACGACAAATTCGAAGTGATCATGCCGCGCTCACTGGCGCTTGTGTCAGCCTTCGCCCGTCTGATGCCGGGTTTGTTTCGCGCGCTGGCGCAGCGGCGATTCCGGAAGTACGTCAAAGTGCCAGAGTCAACCGTGGATCGGTTGACCATGACCGGCACCGGGGGCGTAGACTAAATTTCAACAGGAGTGATGTTTATGCGAACGCAGTTTTTCTTGGCTGCTGCTCTGGCAATTTGCCTTGGCAGCACGACTGTTCTGGCTGAGTTGGGGCCCAAAGACAGCCCCGATCTCGCCCCGACGGATTTGAACCGGATCAAGGTCGGCCAGCCGGCACCGGATTTTTCCTTAGAAAATGCCGACGGCAACGTCATGACATTATCGGATTTCCGCGGTAAGAAGACCGTCGTTGTGGTTTTTTACCGCGGCTATTGGTGACCGTTCTGCGTAGAACAGCTCGGGAAGCTGAAAAGCCTTTTAACAAAACAGCAGAAGGAGAAAACTCAAATCCTTGCGGTCAGCGTGGACACGCACGCGGAGTCGAAAAAATTTGGCGAGATGCTGAGCAAGCGATTCGAGGGAGACTTCGATTTTCCTCTGCTCGAAGACAAAGATCACAAGGTCATCAACCGTTATGGTATTTTCAATCCGGACGGCCGTGGCTGGCCGCATCCATCTACGTTCGTGGTCGATCCTCAAGGGGTCGTACGCTGGAAATTTGTCGAAGTCGACTACAAAAAGCGACCGTCGAACGAACAGATCCGCCGGGAGCTGGCGAAAATTAAATAGCTTTATCTCTGTCAGCGCGCAGACGAGTCGCGGCGGCTAATCGATTTGATCCTTGAATGCGGGTGAGGCGAGAAGGCTATAAAGCGTCCGAGCCGTCGAGCCCCCTGATAACGCAATCGTGAAGCGGCCGGATGCCGCGGCGTTCGCCGCGACGGAAACAAATTCCGCTGCGGCCTGCGGGCCAGATCATCAGCGTTTTGGCATATGACAACGGCGGGATCACTCACCGGAAAGGAACGCGGCGTAATAACCGGCGCCGCGCAAGCCGGCTTGCGGATTCAACACGACTTGAACCGGCATCGCGGCCAATAATTCGGTGTAGCGTCCTTTATCGATAAAAGAGCGCATGAACGTGCCATCCTTCAGCTTGTCGAGAATTTTGGGCGCGATGCCGCCGCCAACATAGAGACCCCTGATCGACTTGAAACGGAGCGCCATATTGCCGGCTTCCGCGCCATAGATCGATACGAACAGATCGAGCGCTTTGACACAGATCTCAGCTTTGCCGGCGAGCGCCGCTTTGGAAATTGTCGCGCTGGCGTCATCGCCGGCGCTGAAATGCTCCGCCAGCCAGGATGGTTCTTCCATGCCGCGACTTTCTTTAAGAAAGCGGTAAATATTAAATAGTCCCGGACCGGATAAAACCCTCTCGTAGCTCACGTGACCAAAGCGAGCGAGCAGATAGCGTAACAGCTCGATTTCCAGTTCGTTGCGGGGCGCAAAATCGGCGTGGCCACCCTCCGATGGAAGCGCGCGAAAATGGCGGCCGTCGTCGTAGAGAATCGCTTGTCCCAAGCCCGTACCGGCGGCGATCAGTGCCTTATTGCCGGTGTGGTGCAGGATGCCTTGGTTGAGGAAATAGAATTCGTCGTCCTCTAGAGTGAAGACGCCGTAGGCTGCCGCTTCCAAATCATTGAGCAGATAAACCGTCTCGACTTTAAGTGTTTGGCAAAGTACTTGGCTATCGATGATCCATGGAAGATTGGTCGTTTTCACCCGACCGTCGACGACAGGTCCGGCGATCCCGAAGCACGCCGCATCGATCTGCTGCTTGTGAACACCGAATTCCTCGAGAATGGGCGTCAGACCGGAGTACTGTTTGCTCGGAAAATTGCGCTCGGCCTCAATACGAAGCTTGTCGCCGCGGACCGAAAACAACGCAAGACTGGTTTTAGTGCCGCCGATATCGCCGGCGAGAACCAGGGACCTGTTAGGCATGATTTCTACTCACCACGGGCGAAATTTTGACTGGACCCCGACTAAAGCGTTCGGGGGGTGATCAGTCTTGACGTATTCCCATTCAATCCGGCTTTTTTTCAAGGGGCACGCGAAGCAGGCGAAAGTTCGGTTTCCAAAACTGCCAACCTTTATCTCTTTCGTGGCGAACTCCGCTGGTGTGGAACAGTTACGGCTTGCGCCAGCGCCGTCCTTCGCGCGCCATGAATTCGTCGGCTTCTTTGGGACCCCAGGAAGCCGCTTCGTAGTTGGGAAAATTTCTCGGCCGACTCAGGTTCCAGACCTGAATGATCGGATCCATGAGCGACCAGGCTAATTCCACCCAGTCGTGACGGGTAAAAAGAGTCGAGTCGCCCTCGATACAGTCTTCCAACAAGGTTTCGTACGCTTCCGGCGGACTGTTGCCGAAGGACTCCTCGTAATCAAAGTCGAGGCATAACGGGCGAATAATCATGTCGTGTCCGGGAGGTTTAACTTCGAAGGTCAGAGAGACGCCCTCGTCCGGTTGAATCCGCATCACCAGGACGTTCGGGTTCACGTCTTCAACGGCGTGCGATTTGAAAAGCAGCATCGGCGGTCGTTTAAACTGAATGGCGACTTCGGTGACTCGTTTCGGCATGCGTTTGCCCGAACGGAGATAAAAGGGCACGCCCTCCCAGCGCCAGTTATCGATGAAAAACCGGATCGCCGCATAGGTGACGTTCGGCGAATTTTTCGCGACACCAGGCTCCTGTCGATACCCGGGCACCTCCTGACCATCCACCCTGCTCGGTCCATACTGCCCGCGGACCGCTGCTGCGGCGACTTCTTCCGCGGCAACGGGTCGAACCGATTTGAGCAGCTTGCCTTTTTCATCGCGCACGGAATCGGCATCGAGACCGACGGGAGGT
>Ga0070670_100003322_pt1 | contig 13306 bp, 8 predicted proteins | sample KBSS63metaG_FD_64665 | JGI IMG/M metagenome (GOLD analysis project Ga0070670, IMG submission 64665) | Switchgrass rhizosphere microbial communities from Kellogg Biological Station, Michigan, USA - KBS S6-3 metaG | ecosystem: Host-associated > Plants > Roots > Rhizosphere > Soil ... | reverse complement strand
GTCGATGAAGACGAAGCAGAACTTCTTTCAAGTGTGGGGCGGAATCTCCGGCTGCCAGCACCTGCTCCCGTTGTTGATCGATGCCGGCAAAATGACGTCCGCCGAAATTGCGCGCCTAACGAGCGAGTCCGTCGCCACCCGTTTTCGGCTCCGGGACAAGGGCGGAATCGCGCTCGGAAAGGACGCCGATCTGACCCTCGTCGATCGCGCCGTCGCGGGAGAAATCGCGACCGAATCGCTGCACTACCGCCACCGTCATAGCCCCTATGTCGGTCGCACCCTCAGCGGACGCGTCGTTCGGACCCTCCTGCGTGGCCAAACAATTTTCGAAAATGGTCGCGTCGTAAGTGCGACTTCCGCTAAGTTTCTCCGCCCGCTGCCATGAAGCCAACGGATGACGCATCGTCCTCAGAAGCGCTCACTTCCTCAATTGTCATCGTGAGCGGAGCGAACGTAAACGGATGAACCACCCAACCAGCATGTCGCCTGGCGATCTCGAAAGAATTATTGATGCTTTAGGCGAAGCAAACCAGGCCTTCATGCGCCGCTATCCTGGCGAATCGAATCGGCGCCAGGCGGTGCACACGGTTTACGGCGGCGCGCATCTTTTCAAAGCCGATTCGGCGCAACGGCTCGGCGCCGTCGCGTTGCGCTCGCTCGAAGAATATGCGCCCGACGCGGCCAGTCTCGCCGCAGCACTTGGCATTGCTAGCGACGACGACTTGGCGCGCATGGTCTACGACCGGATCAAGGAAAAGCTCCGCCGCGAACCGGTGGAAGATTTCCGGCTCGATTTCGAGGATGGCTACGGCAATCGACCCGATGCCGAGGAAGACGAGCACTCAGTTGCCGCCGCCACCGAAGTCGCGCGCGGACTCACCAATGGAACGCTGCCGCCGTTTATCGGCATTCGGATCAAGCCGCTCAATGAAGATTTGCGCGCCCGCAGCATGCGCACGCTCGATCTGTTTATCACTGCCCTGACGAGCGCCACAAACGGCAGGCTGCCGCCCAACTTTGTCATCACGGTCCCGAAGATTCAGCTCCCCGAACAGGTTGCGGCGGCGGTGAAACTCTTCGCGCTGCTCGAGAAGAAGACTGGCCTGCAGAGCGGCACGCTCCGCCTTGAGCCGATGATCGAAACGCCGCAGGCGATCATCAACCAGCATGGCGAAATTGCGCTCCAATCACTCGTCGAGGCTGCGGAGGGCCGCTGCCAAAGCGTGCATTTTGGCGTTTATGATTATACCGCGAGTTGCGGGATCACTGCCGCCTACCAAACGATGGGACATCCGTCCTGCGATTTTGCGCGCCAGATGATGCTGGTCTCGCTCGCGGGCACCGGAGTCCATCTCTCCGATGGCGCCACCAATATTTTGCCAGTCGGTCCGGAGCGAGCGAGTGACGGAAAAGCGCTCGCTCCGTCGCAATTGGCGCAAAACCGCGAAGCGGTCCACGCCGCCTGGCGGCTCGGGTTCAACGACAACATGCACTCGCTCCGCACTGGTTTTTACCAGGGCTGGGATTTGCATCCGGCGCAGTTTGTCACTCGTTATGCCGCGGTCTTCACTTTCTTCCTCGAAGGCCTCGAGAGTGCCTCCAAGCGCCTGAAAACATTTGTCGAAAAAGCCGCCCTCGCCTCGCTTTTCGGCGATGTGTTCGACGACGCCGCCACCGGGCAGGGTCTCCTCAATTTTTTCCTCCGCGGCATCGCCTGCGGCGCGATCACGGAAGCGGAAGCGCTCGCCACCGGCCTGACGCTCGAGGAAATTCGTTCTCGTTCTTTTCTCAAGATCCTCGAGTGGCGGCGCAAAAAATGAGCGCGCCGCGCCAGAACTCCAGGGAGCGCACGCGAACCCAATGAGCCGGACGCTGGAGTTTCGCTTGAACGGGACGCCGGTCCGAATCGACTCGGTTTCGCCTAACGTCACCCTCCTCGAATGGCTGCGCACCAACGGCCTCACCGGCTCGAAGGAAGGCTGCGCGGAGGGCGATTGCGGCGCCTGCTCGGTCGCGATCATCGATCGCGAAACGCGCGGGAAGCGCTGCTATCGCGCGATCAACAGTTGTCTCGTCCCGCTCCCGCTCATGGCCGGGCGCGACATCGTCACGGTCGAAGGCGTGGCCCGCGGCAAAGCGCACCCGGTGCAGCAGGCGATGGTGGAAAATTTCGGATCGCAGTGCGGCTACTGCACTCCCGGTTTTATCATGTCGCTCTTCGAGGGCTACTACCGGAAGGACTTGAAAACCGGCGCCCAACTCGATGAGCAACTCTGTGGAAATTTGTGCCGCTGCACCGGTTACCGCCCGATTCGAGACGCGGCCGCCGATGCCCTCGCGCAACGCGGCGCACCCGACGAGTTTGACGCGCGCTTGAAAAAAGCAAACGCGATATTGAAAGCGGTTCGTTATGCAAGCGGGAACGAAACTTTCTTGCGTCCCACCTCGCTCGCGAAGCTCTTCGCAGCGCTGCGGCAATTTCCCGGCGCCCGCCTCATCGCCGGCGCAACCGAGCTGGGTCTCGAAATCACAAAAAAATTCCACAGGTTTCCGGTTCTCATCTCGGTCGAAGCGATCCCCGAGCTGAACGAACTGCATTCTACGCCTGACGAATGGACGATCGGCGGGGCAGTCAACCTGACCCGTATCGACGAAATGCTGGGCGAAGAATATCCGGAGCTGCGCGCGATGCTGCTCGTCTTCGGCTCGCGCCAGATTCGCAACCGCGCCACGATGGGCGGCAATCTTGTCACCGCTTCGCCGATTGGCGATTCGGCGCCAGTGCTCCTCGCGCTCGAGGCGGCGATCGTGCTCGCCTCCGCCGAAGGCGAGCGCCGGATGCCGCTCGATGATTTCTTCCTCTCCTACCGCAAGACCGCCCTGGAGCCGGGTGAAATCCTCAAGTCGATCATTGTCCCGCGAATCGCGCCCGAGGCACGATCGGTCCGCAAATTCTACAAGGTGTCCAAGCGGCGTGAGATGGACATCAGCACCGTCGCCGGCTGCTTCGCGGTGTCGTTAGGCGAAAGCGGCACCATCGTGCGGGCCCGGCTCGCTTACGGAGGGGTGGCGGCGATGGCGGTCCGGGCGCGACAGACGGAAGCGGCACTGATCGGTAAGCCTTGGAAACCCGAAACCGCGGAGACGGTTCTTCCCGTGCTCGCGGGCGAGTTCACGCCGATCTCGGATGTGCGCGGGAGCGCGAGCTATCGACAGCGGTTGATCAATAGTTTGTTTTGGAAGTTTTTTATCGAAGAACCTGGACTGGCCGCGACGAGTTCCTCCGGGAGGATCGCGCGCCAGTTGCCGGAAAGGGATTCATCGCCGCCGCACGAGAGCGGTCACAAGCATGTCACGGGCGAAGCGATTTACGTTGATGACGTCGCGCAGACAGAAGCGATGCTCGAAGTTTGGCCGGTCTGTTCGCCACATGCCCACGCCAGGATCTTGCGCCGTGACGGGGAGGCGGCGCGGGCCATGCCGGGGATCTCTGCGGTTCTGCTGGCGGAAGATGTGCCCGGACTGAACGATGTGGGAGCAGTGCGGCACGACGAGATTTTGCTCGCGGACAAGGAGGCGTTCTACCACGGCCAGATCATCGCCCTGGTCGTGGGCGAATCGCAGGAGGCCTGTCGCACTGCCGCAGCCAAGGTCGTGGTGGAATACGAACCGCTGCCGCCAATTTTCACAATCGAGGAAGCGATCGCAGGCGACAGTTTCCACAGCGATCCCAACTTTATCCGGCGCGGCGACATGACGGCCGCCCTAGCGAATGCAGGGCAAACTTTAGCAGGCGAATTCTCTTTCGGCGGGCAGGACCATTTTTATCTGGAGACAAACGCCGCCTGGGCGGAGCGCGGCGAGGATGGCAGTATTTTCATCAGCTCATCGACCCAGCATCCCTCGGAAGTGCAGCATATCGTCGCACACGTCGTCGCCTTGCCGATGCACAGCGTGATCGTGGAATGCCCGCGCATGGGTGGCGGCTTCGGCGGCAAGGAGACACAGGCGGCCACGCTGGCTTCGCTGGCCGCGCTCGCCGCCACGAAAACGGGCCGCAAAGTGCGCGTCCGTTTCGATCGCGACCAGGACATGATGATCACCGGAAAACGGCATCCGTTTCTCGGCAAATTTCAGATTGGCTTCGATAACGACGGATTACTTCTGGCGGCGAAAATTTCTCTCTTCTCCAACGGCGGCTGGTCCCTCGATCTCTCCCGCGCCGTGACCGATCGCGCCGTCTTCCATCTCGACAACGCCTATTACATTCCGCACCTCGAATTCAGCGGACGCGTGGCCAAAACCAATCTCGCCTCCAACACCGCATTTCGCGGTTTCGGCGGTCCGCAGGGCATGCTGGTGATCGAGGAAATCATGGATCGCATTGCGCGCGCCACCGGGCTTGCACCGGAAGTCGTCAGGCAACGCAATCTTTATCGCGACCGGGGTGAGACAAACACCACACCCTATGGCCAGGAAATCGAAGACAACCGCCTGCAGCGCATCTGGCGTGAGCTGAGTGCGTCGAGCGACCTGGCCGCGCGGCGGGAGGAACTGGAAAAGTGGAATGCGAGCCAGCCTGACAAGAAGCGGGGGATCGCGATGACCCCGGTGAAGTTCGGAATTTCCTTCACTACCACCCATCTCAATCAGGCGGGTGCGCTCGTCCTCCTTTACCAGGATGGGACCGCCCAGATCAATCACGGTGGCACCGAGATGGGCCAGGGCGTTTACAGCAACATCGCGCTGATCGCGGCGCGCGAGCTCGGCCTAACGATCGATCGCATCCGGGTGATGGCGACCCGAACCGACAAAGTGCCGAACACCTCCGCCACCGCCGCGTCCTGCGGGACCGACCTGAACGGCGCGGCGGTCAAGAACGCCTGCGACACTTTGCGCGCGCGGCTCCTTCCCTTCGCGGAGGAAATGCTGACGAGGAAAAGCGGCGTCGCGGTTCCCACCGACAAGATCGTTTTCAACGACAACATGGTTTTGAACGTTGACGATCCAAAGTCCGGTTTCCCTTTTGCGGAATTGCTCCAGCACGCCTATCTCGCGCGCACGAGCCTGAGCGCGACCGGCTTTTATCGCACCCCCGAGATTCATTACGATCGCGAGGGCGGGCGCGGAAAACCGTTTCATTACTTCGCGGTCGGCGCGGCGGTCAGCGAAGTGGAAGTGGATGGCTTCACCGGCATGATGCACATCCGGAGAGTCGATATTCTGCACGACGTCGGCGATGCCGTAAATCTGGGCATTGCGCGCGGGCAGGTCGAGGGCGGCTTCGTCCAGGGCGCGGGCTGGCTAACCATGGAAGAATTGGTTTGGGATTCGGACGGCCGGCTGCGCACCCATTCGCCGGACACTTACAAGATTCCCGCGATCGGCGACACGCCGGACATTTTCAACGTCGCCTTCCTGACCGACGCGCATCAGCCCAACGTGATTCACGGGAGCAAGGCCGTGGGAGAACCACCGCTCATGCTCGCGATCTCGGTGCGGGAAGCGATTCGCGACGCGGTGGGCGCTTTTGGAACAACCGGAGGGCAGGTTCCCCTCGCTTCGCCGGCCACGTGTGAAGCGATTTCCAACGCCATCAGTGGCCGGGCGAGCGCGGTCCAGCCGGTGGAGGCGACGCCGGAGCACGCCATGGCCGAGCGGGTGTTGCGATGAGAAATGTTCCGCACAAACTGAGCGTCGCGCGGGGCGAAAAGCCGGCGGAAATCGTTTTCAAAAATGCGCAGGTCGTCAATGTCCTGAGCGCGGAAATTTACCTCACGAACGTGGCAGTCGATGACGGCCGCGTCGTTGGGCTGGGCGAGTACGAAGGGCAGGAGACGATCGATCTCGAGGGCGCCTTCCTCGTGCCCAGCCTGATCGACGGCCATTTCCATGTCGAGAGCACCATGCTCACCATCCCGGAATTCGTTAGGGCGGCGGTCCCGCACGGGACCGGCGCGATGGTGATCGATCCGCACGAATACGCCAACGTGCTCGGACTCGATGGCATTCGTTATGTGCTCGAGTCGAGCAAGAATTTGCCCATCGATTTTTTTATCATGCTCCCCTCCTGCGTGCCGGCGACGCATTTGGAAACTGCCGGCGCGCGCTTCACCGCAGACGATCTCGCGCTCATGATCGCCGACGACCGGATCGCAGGTGTGGCGGAGTTGATGAATTATCCCGGCGTCTTTCTCGGAATGGAAAGCGAACTGGCCAAGATCCGAGCGGGTAAAGGGAAAGCGATCGACGGGCACGCGCCGGGATTGCGCGGGAAAAACCTCAACGCCTACGCACTGGCCGGCGTGCGCTCCGATCACGAAAGCACGGAGCTGGAGGAGGCGCGGGAAAAACTCCGACTGGGCATGCATCTGCTCGTGCGAGAAGGCAGCACGGAACGCAATCTCGAACACATCATCGCGCTCGTGACGCCGCAGAATTCCGCCAATTGTTCCTTCGCGACCGACGACAAACTGGCGAGCGATCTCGTGCACGAGGGTCATCTCGACCATTCCGTCCGGCGCGCAATCGAGCTCGGGCTACCGCCGCTGACCGCGATCCAAATGGGCTCCATCAACACCGCGCGGCACTACCGGTTGCGGAATCACGGGGCGATCGCGCCGCGTTTCTGGGCTGATTTTTTGGTGCTCGATGATTTGCAGAAGTTCCAAGTCCGGCGCGTTTACAAGAAAGGCCGGCTGGTGGCGGAGAACGGCTGTTACCTCGGTGAAAAGCAGGCGCGCATTCCGCAACCGCGCAGCACGATGAACCTGCGTTATCACGCCCCTGACGATTTCCTGGTGCAGGCGAACGGCACGCAGCGGATCAAGGTGATTGCGATCGTGCCGAACCAGATCATCACCGAGCAAGCGATGGAAACGCCAAAGGTGAGCGACGGTCAGATTGTCTCCGACACCGCGCGCGACATCCTGAAACTGGTGGTGGTCGAACGGCATCAGGCGACCGGCAACGTCGGAGTCGGATTTGTGCGGGGCTTTGGTTTGGAGCGCGGAGCGCTCGCTTCCACCGTCGCGCATGACGCGCACAACGTGATCGCGGTCGGCGCCAATGACGCCGATATCATCGCGGCGATTCGCGCGCTGGAGGAGATGCGCGGCGGGCAGGTGGCCGTGGCCGACGGAAAAATCGAAGCCGCGCTGGCCTTACCCATTGCGGGTCTGGTATCCGATCAACCTTTGGAGGTGGTGATGGAAAAGATTGCCGCGCTCAATGCCACCGCCAAGTCGTTAGGCTGCGCCTTACCGGCGCCGTTTATGTCGCTCTCTTTCCTCAGTTTGTCGCCGATCCCCGCGTTGAAGTTGACCGACCAGGGCCTGGTCGATGCAGTGCAGATGAAGCTGACCAGTCTTTTTGAGAATTAGGCGCGCGTTGCCGGTTGATCCCAAACTGCTTCAGGCCACAGAGGAGCGGAAGCGACGACCTCCCAGGCGACGACGTCAGCGGGCGTTGTAACCGGCACGCGACAGCGCATTACCTGCAGGGCGCCGAAGCGGACGGTTTTGAACGGGATTTTGATTCCGGCGGCAAGCCGGGACTGCGCTTCGACCGGAATAGTCTTGTAGAGCAAGCTAAGGTGCGGTTCGAACGGATCGTCATTGCGCCCGGCCAAGCCTAACGAGTTGCGCAGTTGGTCGAGCGCGGGAGTGGATTGGAAGAGAACGCAGAGCGTCCTGGTGAATTTGGACGTGAATTGGATCCGGGCAGCGGCGAGTTCGAGCGGTCGGGAAGCGAGGCCGTTGAGAATGCGGCGCGCTTCGATCGCCGCATCAGAACCGACCGCGAGGGTGAGATGCGGCTCGAAGAGCGGCGCGTCGTACTGCGCGGCGAGCCTGCCAATGGTGGCGCGAAAGAATTCCCGCGCCGGCGGCGCCGGCAGCAGCCAGTAAGCGAGGACCGTGTCGGGCATCGTTTCGACTTCGCATGAAAAATTGCGCGCGGCGAGTAGCGTTATCACATGCCGACGAATGTTCTCGGGACGGAATTGCGCGCCTGTTGCAGTGATCCGGCGACGGGGTTTTATCGCGACGGTTTTTGTCGCACCGGCCCGGAGGATACCGGGCTGCACACGGTTTGCGCGGAGATGACGCGCGACTTTTTAGATTACTCGGTCTTGATGGGCAACGATCTCGTCACGCCGCATCCGGAGTGGGGTTTTGCCGGGCTGGAACCAGGCGACCGCTGGTGTCTCTGTGTGTCGCGCTGGAAGCAGGCGCTCGAGCGCGGGGTGGCTCCGCCGGTCGATCTGGAAGCAACGCATTCATCCGCGCTGGAGTTTGTTTCCCTCGAGGAACTAGAGGCGCACGCGTTGCGCTAAGGAAGTTGTCACTAACGCCGACCGCGGACACCCATTGCGCCGAGGAGCGAGCGCGTCAGGGTGCCCGTGACATTGACCGCAACACTTCGCATAACACTGCGCGCGACACTGCTGCCGAGGACTTCGCTGAGAATATTTGGTTGCGCGACAGTCGGAGCTGCCGGGCGCGCGTAGGGGACGCCACCGGGCTGGGGAGCGGATTCGTCAGGGACGCCGAGCGCTTTCTGAAGTTCCGGACTGCGCGGCCCAGCCGCGCCGGGAGTGAAGGTGCGCCGCGCCGCAGCCGCATTCTTTTGCGCCTGCTCCGGGGAGGCGGCGGTCGCGATCTTGCCGCCGAGAATTTCGTAGGCGCTCTGCGGGTCGAGGGTGGTGTTGTATTTCGCGGCAATCTCGGAGCGCCCGACGACCGCCTGCAATTCTTCGGGCGTCAGCGGGCCCATGCGAGAACGCGGCGCGCAGAGCATGGTGGCAACGAGCGGTGTGGGCGCACCGCGCTCATCCAGCACCGTGATGAGCGCTTCGCCGATGCCGAGCGTGGTCAGCAACTGCTCCGTATTGTAGAAAGGTGTCTCCGGATAATTTTGCGCGACGAGGTGAATGGCCTTGCGGTCGTTGGCGGTGAAAGCGCGCAGGGCGTGTTGCACTTTCATTCCCAGCTGGCCGAGAACGTCGTTAGGAATATCGGTCGGCAACTGGGTACAAAAGAAAATCCCGACACCCTTGGAGCGGATCAATTTGATCACGGTCTCGATTTCATCGAGAAGCGATTTTTCCGCGTCCTCGAAAATGAGATGCGCCTCGTCGATGAAAAGAACGAGCTTCGGTTTATCCATGTCGCCGATTTCCGGGAGCGTGGCGTAGAGCTCGGCGAGCAATTGGAGCATGAACGAGGAGAAAAGTTTCGGCCGATTCTGCATGTCGCTCAGGCGCAGGATTGAGATAGCGCCGAAACCATCGACTACCCGGAGAAGATCCTGCACTTCGAACGAGGGCTCGCCGAAAAACGCTTCGGCGCCCTGTTGTTCGAGCTCGATCAACTTGCGCAGGATGAGCGCGGTCGAGGTCGTGGGCACGAGCCCGTATTCCGCGGTCACATTCGCCTTCGCCTCGCCGGTGATGTACTCGAGGACTTTCTTGAAATCCTTCAGGTCGAGCAGCGGCAAATGTTTGTCATCGCAAAACTTGTAGACCAGCGCTACGAGGCTCGACTGCGTTTCGTTCAACCCAAGCATGCGGGAAAAAAGTAGCGGCCCAAACTCCAGCACGGTCGCCCGCAAGCGCGCGCCCGGCTCATCCGAAAGGGTCAGAAACTCGACCGGGTACGCGCTCGGCGACCAATCCGCGCCGATTTTCGCCGCGCGATCGGTGATGCCCGCGTTCGGCGCGCCGGCCGTCGCAAGACCGCTCAGGTCGCCTTTGATATCCATGAGCAAAGTCGGCACCCCCGCTTCGGAGAGCTGCTCGGAGATCATCTGAAGCGTCTTGGTTTTCCCCGTGCCAGTCGCGCCGGAGATAAGCCCGTGCCGGTTCATCGTGCGCAGGGGCAACCGGATGGGTGCCTCGGTGAAAACCTTGCCGTCGCGCAGCGCCGCGCCGAGGAGGACGGAATCGCCTTTGAACGAATAGCCAGCCTGGAGGGTGGAAACGAAATCGCCGTTGCTCATGGGGGCGAGGATAAGTTTCAAGCTCCGCGCGCGCAAGCTTGCCGCCTTTGCCTAACGAGCCAGGTTTCTGGAAGGTTTATCCAGGTCGATTGGAACGATGGGCCGGGCCAGGTTTGCGGCCGAGCACCGGAAGTCAACCGCCTGCTGTTCGTTAGGCGGGATTGCGGCGAAAAAGGATTCTCAAGCCGGCCGGCCCCCGCTATACTTTCCTTGCACTCGGGGAGCGCATCGCTCCGGAGATAAGAATTCAAATGAAAAGAACCACACTCATTCTCTCGCTGGCAATTCTCGCCTTTTTCCCGCTCCGCCAGGCTTTCGCGCAATGGAGCTCCGATCCGATGGCGAACCTCGGCTTGGCGGTCAAACCTGGCGATCAGGTGCAGCCCAAGATTCGGCCGACGCCCGATGGGGGCTGCTACATTAGCTGGTTTGACAACGACCCGACCGGCCATCCGCCGTTTGGTTACGACGTCGACATGCAGCGGCTCGACGCCAACGGCGTGCCACAATGGGCCAGCGGCGGCATTCGCTTCGCCGACCTGGGGATGAGTTCGACGCAGGACTATGGGCTCGACGTCGATGCCGAGGGCAACGCGCTCCTCGCTTTCCTTGACGATCGCCGGCCGGGCCGTACCACGGTCGCGACGATGAAGGTCGACCCGACCGGGGCGCAACATTGGGGCCCGAAAGGACGTCAGGTCGCGGTCGGGCCGGATTTTTTGGGAAACCCAAAGATCACTGCGGCCAGCGACGGAACGGCCGTAGCGGGTTGGATCGAGGGCAATAACATTAAGTTCCAAAGGATCAGCCCTGCCGGTCGACGGCTTTGGGGAACAACGGGTATTACGATCACGGCACCGGCGGGTCTCACCTATTCGCTCGCCGACCTGCACGCCAGCGCGGACGGCAACGTGATCGCTTCGTGGGTCTCAGCGGCCGGATTTACCGGCGCGAAACATCTCCTGGCCAACAAACTCGCGATCAGCGACGGCAGCCTCCTTTGGGGCACCTCGCACGTGATCGTCTTCGACGGTGGCTCGCTTCAGTTCGGCAACTTCCCGCCGTTTGTCACCGACGGCGCAGGCGGCGCGGTCTTCGGCTGGTATCAAGTGAGTCCGCTTCAATCCCTCGCTCAGCACATTCTGACCGACGGGACGGAAGCCTTTCCGCACAACGGTGTCCCGGGGTCGATCAACGCCGCGCACGACCAGGTGAATCCCTCCGTTTCCTATGACCCGGCGACCGGTTCGACCTATCTCTTTTGGGACGAAATCCTGGAAGGACCCCTGACGAACGAGGGAATCTCCGGCCAGAAGTTCGACCCGAGTGGGGCGCGCCAATGGGGCGATAACGGCCTTGTTGTCCAGCCGCTCACTTCTTCAGCGGTAATCAACGTCACCAGCGTCTTCACCTCGGACGGGCCGCTCGTCGTCTGGTCGTCGGAACCCGCGTTTGCCCAGGATTCGATTTTTGGCGCGAAGGTGGACCCGGCTGGCACCTTGATCTGCCCGCCGTTTGCGGTTTCCTCGATTCTCTCCTCGAAGTCACGCCTCGACCTGACCCTTTCCTCGGCTGGTGTGGCCTTTGCGGCCTGGAGTGACGGGCGCTTCGATGGCGGAGACATTTTCGCGCAGGATATCAAAGCCGATTGCACCCTCGGACAATAAGGGGGCCAGGGGGCCGACTTGCCCGTGCGAAAGACCTTGACGATTTTTACGGAATTGTTGCATTATCCTCAGCAACGGAACCTCTAATTCTGAGGATTTCTCCCCCGAATTTCGACTGACTCAATGGCTCACAAGAAACATCCTGTGATCATTCTCGGCGGCGGTCCCGCCGGCGCTGCCACCGCTCTATACCTTCTGCAAAAAGGCATCACTCCCTTGATCGTGGAGCGCGATCATCATCCGCGCTACCACGTCGGCGAATCACTCACCGGCGCCAGCGCGATCGCTCTCAAGCAACTTGGCTTGGGCCCGGCGATCGAGGCCCAGCGTTATCCAGTGAAGCACGGGGCCGTCTTTTACGGACCGGATGGGAAGAATGATTTCTGGGTCGGACTGGTCCGGCGCAATGAAAAGGGCGAGCAGGTCCCAAACTCCACCTGGAATGTGATGCGGAGCAGTTTCGACAAGATCTTGTTCGACGCTGCCATCGAGCGCGGCGCCACTTGGATCAACGCGACGGCTCTTGCCCCGATCGTTAAGGGCGACGCCGTGATCGGCCTGAAGGTCCGCACCCCCGAAGGGGCGACGGAAAATCTGTCCTCCGAAGTACTGATTGACGCTTCCGGTTGCGCCACTTTCCTGTCCAATCATCGCGTCACCGGCCGGAAAGTGCCGGGCAACTCCGACAAGCAAATCGCGCTATTCACTCAGTTCGCCAATACCGTGCGGGACGATGGCCCCGGGCTTCATCAGCAGCCCGGTAATACCCTGCTCTACTATCAGGCAAAACATTACTGGGCCTGGTTCATCCCCGTGAGCGATGAGCTGACCAGTGTAGGCGTGGTCTTCCGCACGGAGCATTTTAAGAAGGCCGGGATGACGAAAGAACAAATGATGCTCCACGAATGCCGGCACATGACACCGGTGCTGGCGGAGCGGTTACCCGACCTCACGCCGCAGGAGCCGGTTTACGCGATCCCAAATTTCTCCTATCGCGTGCACAACTACACTGGCAAGGGTTTCGTCTGCATTGGAGATGCGCATCGCTTCATCGACCCAATCTTCGCCTACGGCATCTACTTCGGGATGCAGGAAGGTGAATTTGCCACCGAGGTCATCGCGCAACTTCTCTCCGGCGAAATCAAAACCGAAGGAAATCCATTCGCGGATTTCGAACGCTTATGCGATGAGGGCAACGAAGTCGTCGAGGATGTAATCGGCGTGCTGTGGGAATATCCACTCGCTTTTCAGCGAATCTTTACCTGGCGAGACCGCGTCCCGTCACTCGACCTCCTCTCGGGCTACATCTACGGCAAGGTTGGGGCGGAAAATCCCGCCCGTATCGCCATCCGCAAGCTGATGGCGACCAAAGAGCAGGAACGAGCCGCCTGAAGGAACTTGATCACGAGCCAGCCGAAATGGCGATGACGATCGGGTCATCCGACTTGATTTTGTTATCGCGGGGGGCTGACCTCGGTCAGCCGGGCGCATACCCTCTCCGGGATCAGCGATCCCGGCTACATCACTTGCAGAGCGAGGTGACTGGGGCTTAGGTCTCATCCCGCGGTGCCTCGTGGTGTAATGGTAGCACGAGAGATTCTGGATCTCTTTGTCAAGGTTCGAGTCCTTGCGAGGCAGCC
>Ga0070670_100003319_pt1 | contig 13314 bp, 13 predicted proteins | sample KBSS63metaG_FD_64665 | JGI IMG/M metagenome (GOLD analysis project Ga0070670, IMG submission 64665) | Switchgrass rhizosphere microbial communities from Kellogg Biological Station, Michigan, USA - KBS S6-3 metaG | ecosystem: Host-associated > Plants > Roots > Rhizosphere > Soil ... | reverse complement strand
CTGTCCCCCCGCGCATATCGGCGGTCCGATCGGCTATGAGACGTTTCTGCAGGCGATCGCCGATCCCGAACACTTGCACCACGAGGGCATGATCGAGTGGGATGACCCGGACTTCGATCCCCACACGGTCGACGAGCCGGCGATTCGGGCCAACCTCGCGAACCTCGGAAAGTATCTCGGTCGCCGCAAGATCGAGCAGCACTGAGCTGCCGAGCGCGCATGGCCGGCGGCGTGCGCGTGCCGATGATCGCGCCGCGACCTCGTTGCGCTTGACGCTAGAGCCGTATGCCCTCGGCTCGCGCGTCCGGCTGTTTCGTCCTACGCCGTGATCCGGTCGAGTTCGGCCAGCTCCTCCTCCGAAGGCGTCCAGTCCGCGGCGCGGACGTTCTGCTCGATCTGCTCCGGCGTGGTGGCCCCGGCGATGACGCTCGCCACCACGGGATCGCGCAGCAGCCAGCCGAACGCGAGCTCGAGCATGGTGCGGCCGCGACGGGCGGCAAATGCTTCGAGCGCGCCGATGACGCGCCAGTTGCGCTCGCTGATGAACTCCTTCGCGTGACGCTGGTTCTTCGCCAGCCGCGAGTCCGGCGGCATTGGGGCGCCGCGCCGGTACTTGCCGGTGAGGAGGCCGCTGGCGAGCGGAAAGTAGGGCAGGATGCCCACTCCACGCGCCTTCGCCATCGGAAGAAGCTCGCGCTCGATGGCGCGCACCAGCAGGCTGTACTCGTCCTGACAGGAGACGAAGGCCGCGAGGCCGTGCCGGCTCGCCGTGTCCTGCGCCGCGATCACCTGCTGTGGCGAAAGGTTCGAGCAGCCGATGTAGCGGACTTTACCCTGCCGCACGAGCTCGTCGAGCGCGCGTAGCGTCTCCTCGATCGGCGTCTGCTCGTCTGGCCGGTGCAACTGGTAGAGGTCGATCCAGTCGGTGCGCAGCCGCTTCAGGCTCGCCTCGATCGCATGCATGATGTAACGCCGCGACGCACCGCGCAGCGTGCCCGCATCGTCCATTGGCAGGCCGAACTTGGTTGCGAGCACGACCTCCTTGCGCTTGTCACCGAGAATGCGTCCGAGCGCTTCTTCCGAACCGCCTTTGTTGCCGTAGCTGTCCGCGGTGTCGATCAGGTTGACGCCGAGGGCGATCGCCTTGTGCACCACGCGCTGCGACGCCGCAAAATCGATACGGCCGCCGAAATTGTTGCCGCCGAGCCCGACGACGGACACGTCGAGCGCCGAAGTCCCGAGCCTGCGCTTTCTCATCAATGCAAACCGCGTTTCATGCGTGGCGATACCTCACTCCACCCTCGTCCTGAGGAGGCTGCGTAGCAGCCGTCTCGAAGGACGGGGGTGGCCTCATGCTTCGAGACGCGTTGCTTCGCAACGCTCCTCAGCATGAGGAGGTCCGAGCCGGCGTCCGGCTCACTGCGGGCGCGCAAGGCCGAGGATTGTACGCGCCTCGTCGGGCGTGGCGATTTCGCGACCAAGCCCGCGCGCGATCCCCGCCATGCGCTCCACCAGCACGGCGTTGTTCTTGGCGAATTCGCCCGGCGCCATATAGGGATTGTCCTCGTAGCCGACGCGCACATGACCGCCGAGCGCGACCGCGAGCGCGAGAATCGGCCACTGCTTCTCCGGGTTCATCACGCTGACGTTCCAGATGCAGTTCTGTGGAAGATTGTCGACCATGAACTGCAGCGCACGTTCGGTCGGCGGCGTCCAGGTGCCTCCGGGCCAGCCGATGAACAGCGTGGTGTAGGTCTTGTCCCTCAGATATCCCTGCCTGCGGACGAATTCGAGGTGCCAGAACGCCCCGGTGGTGAAGCATTCGCATTCGAGCTTCACCTTGTGCTCCTCCGCAGCCTTGGCATAGGCCATGAGTTCCTCGACCGGATGGATTGCCATCATGCGCTTGGGCGGCAGCGAGGGTTCGGGCTGGAAATATTCATCGTGCGCGTTGAAGCAGACCGCCATCATGTCCGGGCCAAGCTCCATCAGCTTGATCTTTTCCTCGATGCGCGCCGATGCCACGCCAAACTGCATGATCGGATCGACCTTGTTCATGATCGCGTCCTGCAGGCGCTTCCAGTCGTCGTGATGGATGCGCGATACCTGCCGGCCGTCGGCCTGGATCGTTTCCTCGAGCGTGCGGCGGCCATGGATGTGCGCGATCGCGGCGCCGGCATTGACGGCGTCGATATATTGCTGCGCCACGCCCGGGATGTCCTCCTGCGTCGGGCACAAATGGTTGTGCGGGTAGGACGTGCGCGAGTCGCAGGCAACCGTGATGATCAGCTTTTCCATGGGCGCTCCTCGACGTTCCTAGGATGCATGCACTCTAACCGCGGCGAGGCGGCTCGGCGACGGGCTCGACCTGTCCGGATGTTCCCGCGCGCACGATGGCGTCGAACACCGCCATGCCGTGAAGCACCTCCTCGATCGCGACCGGATATGGCTTGCGGTCGCGGATCGCGCGCGCGAACGAGGTGAGCTCGGCGTTGAGCATGTCAAAGCCTGCATGCTCGCTGACCTCGTCGGGCGGAGCGGTCACCGGGCCGGTGGGCGCATGCTCCGACGTCGGCACGAAGCGCAAGGTCTGCAGGTTGGGCTTTGATATCTCGGCCAGCCCCTTGCTGCCGTAGAGCGTGAAACTGAAATTCGTCGCGGTGGCGACCGAGCAGAAGATCAGGCCGGTGGCGCCGCTCTCGAAGTGCAGCATGACCGTGGTCGTGTCATCGGAAGGGCCGGGGATGTTGCGGGCGGTCACGCAACGCACGTCACGCACGCGGCCGGCGAACTCGATCATGTGATCGAGCGAATGCACCCCGACCGCCGTCAGCGCGCCGCCCGGCGCTTCTTCCGGCGCGGCGCGCCAGTTGTCCGCCGGGATGAACTGCCCGGTGCTGGTGGTGTGCTGCGCCACCATGGAAACGACGGTGCCGAGCCGGCCGTCCTTGAGCCGTCGTCGCAGCTCGACCACCGAGGGATGGAAGCGCCGGCAGTAGCCGACCGCGAGCACCACGCCGGCCTTGCGCGTGGCCTCGACCGCCAGGTCCGCGCTGCCACGGTCGAGCGTGATCGGTTTTTCGACGTGGATGTGCTTGCCTGCGGCCGCCGCCGCCAGGATCTGTCGCTGGTGCAGGGTGTGCGGCGTGGCGAGCACGACGGCGTCGACACTGCCGTCGGCCAGGATCTGCTCGTAGCTATCGACCAGCGGTACGCCCTGGTCGCGGCAGAAGTCGTCTGCGGTCGCGCGCGTGCGCGTGTGGGCGGCGACGAAGCGGATGTCGTCGCTCTTGCCCTGCACCGACGTGACCAGCGAGCGTCCCCAGCGTCCCAGCCCGACGATCGCTGCGCGAACCATGAATGGACCTCGGTGGAATATTGGAAAGGCGCGGGCGAAGGGGAGAGCAAGACGGCATAAATGACCGCCCGCTTGAGTCTGTTCGTCAACAGGCTTCGCGTGCGATCGCGGGGAGGCTAACATCGAGGCCGCCATCTCTCAACGCGCGGCCGGAACAAAATCATGCAGACGAATGCCGCCATCATCGGGGTAGGGCAGTCGGCCTATACCCGCCGCCCGGATCCGGGACAATCGACCCATACCTTCATTCGCGACGCGGTCGTCGCGGCGCTGAAAGATGTGGAGATCGACGCCCGCGAGATCGACGGAATGGCGCTCGCCTCGTTCTCACTTGCACCCGATGCCGCCGTCGACCTGGCCTGGAAGCTCGGCTTGTCCCTGCGCTGGCTCGTCCAGGACACCAACGGCGGCTCGTCCGCCATGAACATGCTCGGGCACGCGCTGCGCGGCGTCGAAAGCGGGGCCGCCAGGAACATCCTGGTCGTGGGCGGCGATGCCACCGGGCTCGGTGGCTACGCCAAGGTCGCGGCGAATTTCAACATCGTGACACAACTACATCTCGCACCGCTCGGTCACGGCGGGCCGAACGGCGTCTATGCGCTGGTGACCAGCCGGCAGATGAAAACCTACGGTTTGCAAAAGTCCGACTACGGCCAGCTCGCGATCGCGCAACGCGCCTGGGCCGCCCACAATCCGTATGCGGTCTACCGGACGCCGCTGACCATGGAGGAATATCTCGCCGCGCCGCTCGTGGCCGATCCGCTCTCGCGCTACGACTGCGTACCGGTGGTCGCAGGCGCACAGGCCATCGTCATCGCGCATCCCGATCGCTCGCCGCCGGGCCGTGCCCCCGTGCGCGTGCGCGCACACCGCGCGAGCTTCAACTACGACAATCAGGAGGGCGATGGCCTGCAGACCGGCATCAGTACCTTCGTCGGCGAGCTGTGGCAGGCCGCCGACGCGCGGCCTGAAGATATCGACGTGGCCTCGATCTACGACGACTATCCCACCATGGTGCTGGCGCAGCTCAACGATCTCGGCATGATCCCCGGCAACGACCTCGCGCGCTTCGCGCGCCGCGACATCGGCGAACGGCGCTTCCCGCTCAATACCTGGGGCGGGATGCTTTCCGCCGGGCAGCCGGGCGGCCCGGCCGGCGGCCTCAACGGCATTTCCGAGGCGGTGCTGCAGCTGCAGCATCGCGCGGGCGCGCGGCAGGTGAAGGACGCCCGGCTCGCGGTGACGAGCGGATACGGCATGACAATGTATCGCTACGGCGGCACCGCGGCAGCAGCCATCCTGGAGCGGATGGAATGAACTCGGAACAGCTATGCTCCGCCCTCGTGTCCTGGACGAGCGAGCGCACCGATCTCGGGTTTACCCGAGATCGGCATCTCAAGATGCGCAAGTCGGGTAAACCCGACTTGCGTGTGGGCGCGAAGATCCGGGACCCAGCTGTCCCGGACGCTTCTCAAAGTAATATTGCGCATCGCGAATCTTGCGCTGGGTCCCGGGTCTCGTTCCGCTACGCTTCACTCGCCCGGGACACGAGAATCATCGTGGGCGTGGCATGACTCCAGGCGTTGGTATCTGGCGTTGCGTGAAGTGCGGAACGGGATTTTTCCCGCAGCGGCTCCTGTGTGCGCGCTGTCATGGCGAGCGCTTCGAGCCCGATCGGGTGCACGAGGCTGTCGTGGAAGAGGTGTCGAACATCCGTCACATGCTCGGGCAGACCGATTGGCAGCCGCGTCGCATCGCCAGCGTATGCACCGCCGATGGCCAACGCATCACGGTCGGGCTCACCGACGAATCCGGTCCAGGCACGGTCATCGAGCTGTTCGAACAGGACACGGCGCCGTTTGGTGCCGCGAAGAAATGATCTTGCAGATGTAGGGCCCAGCGACGTGAATGCGGGCGCGGGTCGCCCAGCGGGTGTCGTCCGTTCTCTCGCTGGGAGCTACCCCGCCTTCTTCCACGTCGCCTCCGCCTCCAGAACGCGGCGTGCGGCGTTCGCCATGGCGAGATCGATCATGCGGCCATCGACGGTGGTCGAGGCGCTGCCTTGCGCCACTGCGTGGTCGAATGCCTCCAGCACCCGCGCGTAATAGTCGAGCTCGGCCGCGCTCGGGCGGTAGAGCCGGTTGCAGGGCTCGATCTGCCCGGGATGAATGAGCTTGCGGCCGCGATAGCCCAGGCGGCGCGAGAGCGCGGTGTCGCGCTCGAAGCCTTCGGGGTCGCGGACATTGGCGAACACGCCGTCGAGCGGGGTATCGAAGCGCGCGGCGCGGGCCGCCAGCAGCGTGTGCGAGCGCGCGTGCAGCATTTCGGGCCCGTCGATCGACCACGCGCAGCCGAGATCGGTGTTGAGATCGCCGTCTTGCGCGCCGCCGAAGGTGAGCGAAACGACGCGTGCGGCCGCGGTCGCCATGGCATGGGCGTTGAGCACACCGAGCGCGCTTTCGATCGACAGCACCAGCTTGATGGCGTTCGGGTCGAGGCCGCGAGCTCGTTCGAGCGCGCCGATCATGGCGTCCCAGCGCGTGACCTCTTCGCGCGTTTCCACCTTGGGCAGGAAAAGTCCGGCGAGACCGGCGACGCCGATCACGGCGTCGAGGTCGGCTTCGGCGAAACCGGTGTCGAGCCCGTTCACCCGCACCCAGACCCGGTTGTCCGCAATCTTCGGCGTATAGGCGCGTACGCCGGCGCGCGCATTCGCCTTCTCCGCGAACGGGACGGAATCTTCGAGATCGAAGATGAAGGCATCCGACGGCAGCCCGACCGCCTTCTCCAGGAATTTTTCGCGATTGGCCGGGACGTAGAGAAAGCTGCGCGCAAGCGGCATGGTTTATGATCCTTCCGGAGTCGTCATTGCCCGGCCTGGCTAGGGGAATCTATCGACTTGTCGCAACCAGATGGACGCCCGCGTCAAGCCCGCGCACGGCGGATGGAATGTTGATGCGCGGCCACCCGCGTGACCCCCGCCGCGACCAGGCCGCGGATCGCCGCCGGCGAATAGCCGAGCTCTTGCAGCACCTCTTCCGAGTGCTCGCCGAGCATGGGCGAATGCCGGTCGATAGCGGGGCCGTCGTGGTCGAGCAGGACCGGATTGCGGGTGGTACGCATCTTGCCGAGCCGCGGGTGCTCGATCTCCTGCATCACGCCGCGGGCGATGATCTGCGGATCGTCGAATACCTCCTTGAAATTGTTCACGCGCGCGCACGGCACGCCGGCGACCCGCAACGCCTGTTCAAGATCCTCGGCGTCGCGCACGCGCACGGCGGGCTCGACCAGCGGCAACAGCGCGTCCTCGTTGGCCTTGCGCTTGGCATAGGAGGAGAAGCGCGGATCGCTGACATGCGCCTCGAGCCCCAGCACCTGCATGAGCCGGCCGAACAGCACGTCGTTGGGCGTGCCGATGGCGAGATAGCGCCCGTCCCTGGTCTCGAACAGCTGGTAGGGCGCGTTGAGGCGGTGCCGGTTGCCGAGCGGCTGCGGCACGTTGTTGGTCTCGAGGTACTCCGCCGCCTCCCACGCCGCCGCCGCGATCGATGCTTCCACCAGGGAAACGTCGGCAATGCGGCCTTCGCCGTTGCGCGCGGCGCCGACCAGTCCGGCAAGCGTCGCGTAGGTCGCGAACAGGGCGCCGAACACGTCGGCCGTCTGGACCCCCGGACGCATCGGCATCTTGCCAGGCTCGCCGGTCACCGACAGCGCGCCCGAGAACGCCTCGATGATGAGGTTGACGCCGGCGCGCCGGCGGTCGGGCCCGGTCTGGCCGAAGCCCGACACCGAAGTGTAGACGATGCGCGGCTGAACCGCCTTCACGTCGGCGGCGCCGAGCCCGAGCTTGTCGAGGGCGCCCGGGCGATATGCCTCCAGGAACACGTCCGATTTTCCGGCGAGCTTGAGCAGGATCTCGATCGCCTGCGGCTGCTTGAGATCGAGCACCAGGCTGCGCTTGTTGCGATTGAGCGCGACGAAGCTCACGCTCTCGTCGTTGCGGATCGGCGGCGTCGCGCGGCCCATGTCGCCCTGCGGCGGCTCGACCTTGATCACGTCGGCCCCCATGTCGGCGAGCAGCGTGCCGGCAAGCGGGCCGGCGATGAAATTCGCGAGCTCGATGACACGAAGTCCCGCCAGCGGTTTTGGCATGTCGTTTCCTTAGTATTCAGGCGAACCCAGCCGGTGTGTCATGCCCGCGCAGGCGGGCATCCAGTACCCACGGTCGCCGCGATGACCACATTGCATGCGGCGTTTACTGGATCGCCCGCCTTCGCGGGCGATGACATCAAACATGAGCGCGACAGCAACTCACTGAATCTTCAGCCCGGCCTTTTCGATGATCTCCTTGTACATCGGGACCTCGCGCGCGATGCGCGCGCGGAATACATCCGGACCCTCGGCGACGACGGGAAGACCAGCCTTGACGAATTTCTCCTTCACGTCGGCACGTGCGAGGATCGCAGTAAGCTCCTTCACCAGCCGGTCGATCGCCGGTTGCGGCGTGCCGGCGGGAGCATAGATGGCCTGGAACGTGTCGGAAACGGCGTCCTTGATGCCGAGTTCCTCGAGCGAGGGGACATTGGGCAGATCAGGCCACCGCTCCTTCGAGGTAACGGCGATGGGACGGACCTTGCCGGCGTCGATCAGGCCTATCAGGGATCCGATATTGGCGGTGTACAGGTCGACCTGGCCCGCGAGCACGGCCGTGGTCGCCGGGCCGGCGCCGGGAAACGGAATGTGCTGCATGTTGATGCCGGTGCGCAGCTTGAGCACTTCGCCGGCGAGATAGGGCGTGGTGCCGGCGCCGGGGCTCGTCCAGTTGAGCTTGCCGGCATTGGCCTTCGCCTTGGCGATCAGCTCCGGCATGGTCTTGATGTCCGACTGCGCCGGGACCACGAACGCATTGGGCGACGCGCCGATCACCATCACAGGGACGAAGTCCTTGAACGGGTCGTAGCTCGCCTGGGCGTAGAGGCTCGGATTGACCACGTAGGCACTGGAGCAGACGAGCAGGGTGTAGCCGTCGCCGCCGGCGCGCGCGGCCGCTGCGATCCCGATATTGCCGCCGGCTCCGCCGCGGTTCTCGATGATCACCGGCTTGCCCAGCGCCTCGCCGAGCTGGGTGTTGATCAGGCGGGCGGCGATGTCGGTCCCGCCGCCGGCGGGGAAGCAGACGATCATTGTGATCTGGCGCTCGGGGTATTCCGCGTGCGCGCGGTTGGGCGTGGCGCCCGCGGCGAGGATCAAGATCGCCGACAGCAAGATACGCCGCAGCATCCACGGGACGCGCAGCCCGCTCGACGGGACAGTCAACATTGGGCCTTCCTCCGAAGCGTGTCTTGTTATGTCGTGAGTATGGCAGCGATTTTGGCGGCCGTCATGCTGGAAGGCGGACACGCCCGGCGCATGAGGGCTTTGCCGCTCCGAGGCGGCATGCTTTTATCGGTGCACAAGAAACGGAAACCAAATCGGGCGCACGACACATGACCGACAGCTTCGACATCATCATCATCGGCGGCGGCGCGGCCGGATGCGTGCTGGCCAACCGGCTTTCCGCGCGCTCGACCACACGCGTTTTGCTGCTCGAGGCTGGCCCCGATACGCCGCCGGGTAACGAGCCTGCCGACGTGCTCGATACCTACGCCACCTCCTATTACAACGACGCCTATTTCTGGCCCGACCTCAAGGTGCATTGGCGCCGCAAGGAGAATTCGCCGCTGGTGGGTTTCTCCCAAGGCCGCATCATGGGTGGCGGTTCCTCGGTGATGGGCATGGTGGCGTACCGCGGCACGCCGGACGACTACGCCGAATGGGAGGCGCACGGAGCGGGCGGCTGGGGCTGGAACGACGTGTTGCCGTACTACCGCAAACTCGAGAACGACCTGGATTTCGGCGGCGACATGCATGGCCGCAACGGGCCGGTACCGATCCGCCGCACCAAGCCGGACGACTGGGCCCCGCTGTCGAAAACGGTGCACGCGTTCGCGCAGGAGCGCCAGATTCCGTTCATTGCCGACATGAATGCTGATTTCCGCGACGGCTATGGCGCCGTGCCGATGAGCAACTGGCCGGACAAGCGCGCGTCGGCGGCGATCTGCTATCTCGATCCGTCGGTGCGTGCGCGTGGCAATCTGACCATCGTCAATGGCGCCACTGTCACGGCGTTGCTGTTCGAGGGGCGCCGCGTCACCGGCGTGACCGCAAAGGTCGGCGGCGCGGTGAAGCGGTTCAACGGGCGCGAGATCATCTTGTCCACGGGCGGTGTCCATTCGCCCGCCTTCCTGATGCGTTCCGGCATCGGGCCCGCCGGGCACCTGCGCGAGCACGGCATCGAGGTGCGCGCGGATCTGCCGGGGGTCGGCGAGAACCTGTCCAACCACGCCATCGTGTTCGTCGGCTTGCTGCAGCATCGCGGCGCCCGCCAGCAGGATTGGCTGCGGCCGCACCCCATGACGGCGTTCCGCTATTCCTCCGGGTTGCCGGGCGCGCCGCCGACCGACATGTACATCAACGTGCAGTGCAAGACCTCGTGGAGCCCACTCGGCTTCCAGGTCGCCAACCTCGCCCCCACCTTGCTCAAGCCGATGGCGCGCGGCCGGGTGTCGCTGGCCAACGCCGATGCCGCGACGCCGCCCTGCGTCGAATTCAACTTCACCGGCCACGAGCTCGACCTCAGGCGCTTCATGCAGGGCTTCCGCCTCGCGGTCGAGGTCCTGGCGCACGAGAAGGTGCGCGCCATGACCGGCGTGACTTTTCCGGTGAAGTTCACCGACCGCCTGCGCCGCCTCAACCGCATCACGCCGGCAAACAAGGTTCAGAGCACGCTCATTGCCGCGCTCATCGATCTTGTGCCCCCGCTGGCCGGCCCGATTTTTTCGACCTTGGCCGACCGCCGCGTCGATCTCGCCACGCTGGTGGCGGACGACGACGCGCTTGCCGCGCATATCCGCGAGAACGTCGCCGGCACGTTCCATCCCGTCGGCACCTGCCGCATGGGCGGCGCCAACGACCGCGATGCCGTGGTCGATACCGAGGGCCGGGTGCGCGGTATCGCCGGCTTGCGCGTGATCGATGCCTCGATCATGCCGACAGCGCCGCGCGGCAATACCAACATCCCGACCCTCATGGTGGCGGAAAAGATCTCCGCGACGATGGTCGACGAGGCGCGCGCGGCGGCGTGAGGACGGGCGCCCCTTCGGCCGGGCGGGTCAGGTGCCTTCGCCTCACCCCGCCGTGATCTCGCATGGCGGAATACGCTCGTGATCCGCCCCCGGCCATCCCAAGCCCGATCAGCGCTTGTAGAGTCCCATGAGGGCGGCCTTGGCCAGGGTGTTGAAATGGAGCTGAAAGCCGATGACCGCTGCCGACGTGTCGGCGGCCACCTGCAGGCTTTCGGCGCCGACCGCGAACACCGTGAACAGGTAGCGGTGCGGGTGATCGCCCGGGGGCGGGCAGGGGCCGCCATAGCCCGGCGCGCCGAAGTCGGTGCGCGTCTGCAGCGCGCGCGGCGGCAATTTCGGGGTCTTCGGGTTGCCGGCATCGAGCGCAAGCTCGGTGACGTCAGCCGGGATGTTGACCACCAGCCAGTGCCAGAACCCGCTGCCGGTGGGCGCGTCCGGATCGAAGCAGGTGACGGCGAAGCTCTTCGTGCCGGCGGGCGCGCCCGACCAGGCAAGGTGCGGTGACTGATTGTCGCCTTCGCAGCCGAAGCCGAAGGCGGCCGACAGAATGTGGGTCTTGGCGAGATAGTCGCCATCGTTGAAGCTGTTGCTGCGGACCGTGAAGGTCATGCGTCGTCTCCCGTTCTCAGAACAAGGTTGGTGCAGAGGCCGTCGAACAGGCTAAGCGCCTTCGCCGGAACGCGCCGCTCTGATCGGCGGCACGGCAGATGGTGCCGCGCTCGAGGGGGCCTTTCGGAGAACAGACCAACATCTACGATACAAAAGCGGCAATTCGCAACGAGACGGGCCTCGCAGGCTCATTTCGTCATCCACCCTTGGAGAGATACCCGATGACGCTTCCGCCTCTCGGACCCGTGAGCAACGATGGCCGCGACCCGAGCAGGGCACCGCGAGTGCCTTACTACAGCCTGTGGAGTGCGCCGAACGGCACCAGCGCCCTGGCGAGCTGCGCGCTCGACGGATTCGAGATGAAGAGCGTCGGTGGGCAAGCGGCGCCTATGTGGATGCGGCAAATCCCAGGCGAGGTGGTGGCGGTGTTTTTCACGGTTCTGCCTGTAGGCTGGGTCGGCGAATGGCACGAGAGCCCAAAGCCGCAATGGGTCGTGCCGCTGTCCGGCCATTGGTTCATCGAAACGCAGGATGGCTCGCGTGTCGAAATGGGCCCGGGCGATATCCATTGGGGACAGGATATCGACACCCGCGCCGTCGAGGGTGGTCGGGGACACCGCTCCGGGCAGGTCGGTGCCGAACCCTGCGTGCTGCTTCTGCTCCAGTACAAGGCACCGCACGGTGCCGGCATGTCCTGTCCCTTCAGCTAAGCCATATGTAGGGCCGAGACATGCGCGAGGCGACGCGAGTCGCGCGCGAATCGCCAGCCGGATAAGGTCAAAGGCAATGGAGTGCTGATATGGTAGCGGTGATGGCACGCAGCCGCACCGTCGACGTCCACGCCCATATGCTGCCGCAGGAGACGATCCGGCGGCTCGGCAAGGAATCGCCGCGGGTGGCGCCGAAGCTGATCGCCCAAGCCGACGGCTCGACCATCATGGAGATCGGGGGCAAGGTGGTGCAGCGGCCGATGCCGCGGGAATGCTGGGACCTTGATCTGCGCGTGGCCGACATGGACGACCACGGCATCGCGATGCAGGCGATCTGCGCCACCGTGCACACCTTCTTCTATGACGAGGAGCCGGCGCTCGGCGCCGCCTGCGCGGTCCTGCAGAACGACGAGATTGCCGCCGTGGTCGACGGTAATTCCGATCGCTTCGTGGGGCTCGCCACCTTGCCATTGCAAGATCCGCAACGGGCGGCGGACGAGCTCACCCGCGCCGTGCGGGTGCTCGGTTTGCGCGGCGCCCAGATCGGCTCGCACGTCAACGGCAAAAACCTCGACGATCCCGCACTCGAGGCGGTGTGGGCGGCGGCGAACGAGTTGCGCGCCTTCATTCTCGTCCACCCGCACGGCGAGGTCCTGCCGGGCGGCCGGCTCGCGTCCTACTACATGCGCAACTTCGTCGGCCTGCCGTTCGAGACCACGGTGGCTGGCGCCGCGCTGGTGTTCGGCGGCGTGATCGAGCGCCATCCCGACATCAATTTCTGCCTGTGCCACGGCGGCGGCTTTCTGCCGTATCAAGCCGGACGTTTCCTGCACGCCTTCAGCGTGCGCGCCGAACCGAAGACGCGCTTGCAGGGATCGCCGCGAGACTCCTTGGCTCGCCTGCACTACGACACGATCGTGCATTCGCCGCGCGCACTCGCGTTTCTTGTTGAGGCGGTCGGGCCCGACCGCGTCCTCATGGGCAGCGACTATCCCTTCGACATGGGCGAGCTCGACTGCGCGACCCGGGTCGAGATGCTCGCCATTTCGAGGACCTCCCGCGATGCCATCCTCGGCGGACGCGCCAACGAGCTGCTGAACAATGCCTGACATTTGCTCCGTCGGAACGGCAAGGCTGCGGCGAACCCTCGCCGCGGTCGCCGCCGCTCATCCGTTCTATCGCACGCGGTTTCGTGAACTGGGCCTCGCAGCCGGCGACATTCGCTCGCTCGACGATCTGCAGGCTTTGCCGCTGACCCGCAAGGAGGACTACATCTCTGATCCCGAAGCGTTCCGCCTGCGCCCGGAGGATCTTCCGGCGGATTTTTCCTCGGAAGAACGCGTGTTGTGGGACGTCGCCTACACGACCGGCACCACCAGCGGACGGCCGTCACCGTTCTACAATACGGCGCACGATGCCTATTCCATCTGGGACCAGGCGCGCCGCTGCAACG
>Ga0070670_100003318_pt1 | contig 13314 bp, 11 predicted proteins | sample KBSS63metaG_FD_64665 | JGI IMG/M metagenome (GOLD analysis project Ga0070670, IMG submission 64665) | Switchgrass rhizosphere microbial communities from Kellogg Biological Station, Michigan, USA - KBS S6-3 metaG | ecosystem: Host-associated > Plants > Roots > Rhizosphere > Soil ... | reverse complement strand
GCTCGGGCGCGATCGGCGTGCGCGATCAGGACGACGGGTTCTTCGGCGTGGTTGACGACGTCAGCGGCGAGATACGGCTGGTCGTCGGCAATCAATTTGACCAGGTTGCGGCCTGGAATGTCTGCCGCCGTTACGACAACGTAGTCGTTCCAGTCGATGATTGGGTCGAACGTTATCTGACGAATTCGGCCGCGAGCGACGGGACTGCGGACCGTGACACCGTGCAGCACCCCGACCGGACTCGCGTCGTCCACGTACAGAGACTGGCCAGTGACCTTCGCACGGCCCTCCTTGCGCCTGACGGGACGCCCGATCTGGGGAGACGCCATTTCCGCTGATTCTAGCGTTAACCGCTCTCGGGGGTCCGCTAGCGCGGTGGTGTACTCTTTTCGCCGTGTCTGGTACAACTCAGCGGCGACAGCCGATTCATACCGTTTACGGCGGAGCGCACCTGTTCAAGGCGGATACGGCGGCGAAGCTCGGAGCCGCGGCCCTTCGCGTCATGGACGAGCACGCCAGCTCGCGTGACCTCGCGGCGATCCTCGACCTCGCGCCCGCGGCCGCCGATCGCGTCTATGCACGCGTCCGCGAAAAGCTCGAGCGCGAGCCAGTCGAGGATTTCCGGCTCGACTTCGAAGACGGCTATGGCAACCGCCCCGACAGCGAAGAAGACGGCCACGCGGCATCAGCGGCGGTCGAAGTCGCGACCGGCGCGCGGCAGGGCACGTTGCCGCCGTTCATCGGCATCCGTATCAAGAACTTCGGCGATGAACTGCGATCGCGGGCCCTGCGGACGGCACAGCTGTTCCTGGAGCGGCTGCTGAGGGAAACGGACGGGCGGCTGCCCGACAACTTCGTCGTTACTTTGCCGAAGATCACGGCCAGCGGCCAGGTCGGCGCTCTCGTGGATGCGCTTGGGCAGATCGAGTCGGCCCATGCCCTTCCACCTGGCGCCATCCGCATGGAGCTGATGGTCGAGACGCCGCACTCGATCTTCGACGAACGCGGCGCGGTGAGCCTGCCGGCACTCGTGCGCGAAGGCGCGGGCCGTGTCTCGGCGGCGCATTTCGGCACCTACGATTACACGGCCTCGCTGGGCATTACCGCTGCCCACCAGCACATGCGCCACCAGGCTTGCGACTTCGCGCGCAATGTCATGCAAGTGGCGCTGGCCGGCACGGACGTCTGGCTCTCGGACGGCGCCACGAATGTGCTGCCGGTCGGAAAGGACCGCACCGTCATCCATCAGGCCTGGCGGCTGCATTACAACGATGTCCGCCATTCGCTGGCCAATGCGTTCTACCAGGGGTGGGACCTGCATCCCGCCCAGCTGGTGACCCGCTACGCCGCGGTCTACGCGTTTTTTCTCGAGAGTCTCGACCCGGCGTCACAGCGACTGCGGAACTTCATCGCCAGGGCGGCGCAGGCCACGCTCGTCGGCGACGTTTTCGACGATGCCGCCACGGGTCAGGGTTTGTTGAATTTCTTCCTGCGCGCGCTGAACTGCGGCGCCGTTCACGAGAATGAGATCGGCGCGCTCACGGGTCTAACGCTCGAGGAACTGCGATCGGGATCGTTCGTGAAGATTGTGCAGGGGCGAACTACGCTCTCCTGAGGAGCGCCGCGGCGGCCCAGCCGACCAGAATGAGCCCGCCAAGCACCAATATGGCGTTGTGGTTCCCGTATGTCGCGGTTGGATAGTGATTGCTGATCATGATGAACGTGGTCGGCACCGCGAGGAACGTGTTGTGCTTCGAACGATGCTTGGCTCCGGAGCCGAGACGGTCGTCGAACGGCTCCCCTTTCGCGGCCGCCGCGATCATCCGGCGCTGCGGCGGCAGGATGCGCATCCAGACGTTCGCCACCATGATCGTGCCGAACAATGCGCCGATATGCATGTAGGTCGCGCGGGTGCTGAAGACGTGCGACAAGCCGTAGGCCGCCGCCAGCACCAAGGAAAAGCCGATGACTGCGAACAGCGTGTCCTGGCGAGCCAGCGGCGACTGCGCGAGGAGATCGTAGACCGCCCATCCGGCGATCAGTACGACCACCCCCACCATCCCGGCCACGATCGATGACAGCTTCGGATCGATGGGATCGACCATGAGCCCGCCGTGATAGTAGACAAGGTTCAGCAGCACGAATCCCGTCAGGAACGTCGCCAGTGCTTCGAAGCGGAACCAGTGCACGTCTGCCGGCGGCACGCCGAGCGTCTTCTGCTTCACGACCGTGTAGAACCCGCCGCTATGGACCATCCACACGCCGGTTTTGGTTCCGCTCGCCTCGCGGCGGCGCATCTGCCCGTCGAGCCACGTGAAGTAGTAGGTCGATCCGACCCACAGGATCGCGGCGAACACGTGCGCCCAGCGAAACAGGAGGCTGGCCCACTCGTTGACGTTCACCCTAGCTCCCTCTGTACGTCGAGTAGCCGAATCGGCTGAGCAGCAGCGGTACGTGATGATGCGCCGCGCCATCACGTACGACGAACTCGATCGCGATATGGCGATAGAAGGCCTCGACTGCCTGCAGCTGGAAGTACGCGGCGACGTCAAACGTCAACCGGTAGGCACCCGCTTCCATCGTCGTGCCCTTGGGCACGAGGACGGCCCGTCCGTCGCTGTCGGTGGAGACGGTGGCGATCTCGGTCCATCCATCGGCCTCGCGGTCGAGACGAACGGCGATGCGCGCCGCCGGCCGGCCGATGGTGGTGTCGAGCACGTGTGTGGAGATGCTCATTTGAGCAGACGCTCCAGTCGCAGCCGGGTGATCTTCTTCAGCTCGCCAGCGGCGAGCGTCATTTCGGTCTGCGGATCGTTGTTCAAGCGCTCACGCAGCAGCGCGAGCATGTCGGGCGCCGACTTGCCGGACGCGCAGACGATGAACACGTGCCCGAATCGCGTCTCATACGCGCTGTTCGCGTCGGCCAGCGCGGCGACCTCGTCGGGAGACGCTTCCGCCACGCGGGCCTGCTCGCGTGATGACGAGCGCTGGGCGACGTCCGACTGCCGCCGCTCGGCGGCCCGCTCGCCGATCCGTGGATGATGGCGGAACGCCTCGAGCCAGCCGTCGCGGCTGACGGCGGCGTCCGCGGCGGCGGCGGCCGCGAGGAGGGCGTCGGCATCGGCAAACGGACGCGCGGCGGACACACGCGCGATCCACTCGGGCGCGGCGCAGAAGTCAGCCAGGGTCGACGTCAGTTCGGGGATGTCTATCGCATTCAGCTGCCGCAGCACGGCGGCCCTGCGCGCCGACACCGTGGGAAGGCCAACGACGCGGAATCTGCTGACCCCGCCGTCAGGAAAGATGTTCAACCGTACGTGCGACGCCGTCACGTCCGCGGTCAGTTCCGGCTCGTACACGTGCAGATGATCCGGCTCGAGCTTCGTCTGTGCGAGCACGATTCGCCAGTTGCCGATGGCCCGGCTGGCGACATCCGCCGAAACCCCGGTGCCATCATCATGCATCTCGACCGCTTCGACCGACGCTGTATCCGGATAGTTGCCTTTGAAGAATGCGGTGTCCACTTCGATCCGGCGGATCGAGCCGTCGAGGCCGAGGCGGATCACCGCCCAGTCATGTCCGGGCCCGCGACGGCGGCGTGTCTCCCATCCCTCGCCCATGTTGGCGGCACGATACGGCATGAGCATGTTTCGCGGATCGCCGTAGAACCGATCGCTGGTGTCGACAATGTGACCGCCGTTCAGCGCGGACGCGAGATCGATCGTGCCGCCGCCGCTCAGCGCGCGTGTCCAGTCGGGCAGGACTTCGCCCATCACCCGGAGACGCGCCACACCGCCGTCCGGAAAGATGTTGAGGCGCACGTGCGTGACTCGCCGTTCTGGCCCGCGCGCGGCAGGGATGGCGAACGAGTTCTTCGTATCGCCGGCGAGCTCGGTCCGCGCCAGGATCGGGTGCCACGCCACGTCGTCGCCTGTCACATCCGCGCCCGGCGGAAGCCCACAACCGTCAATCGAACAGTGTGAGGGGAAGTTCCCGGTGAAGAACGCTGTATCCACGACGAAGGAGTGAATGATCCCGGGCAGCCCGAGCTTGACGATGCACCAGTCGTGGCCTGGCGTGCGGCGGCGGCGTGACTCCCACCCGTCCATCCACTTCCCGCGGTCGGTGTACTTGCCCGGGATGAAGATCGGCGGCTCGGGCTTGACGAGGTTTTCCTTCTCCGCGAAGAAGTCGTCGTTGGCGGCGACCGGCTGGCCGCCCAGCCGCGCCGACGCGAGATCGATCAGATGGGAAAATTCGCTCATCCTGCGTGCTCACGATACACGAGGTCGCCGCCGATGTAGGTTTCGAGCACGCGTCCCTGCAACCGCAGTCCTTCGTAAGGCGTGCGCTTGTGGCGATGCAGCAGCCGTGCCGGCTGAACATCGAACTCGGCGTCCGGACGCCAGACGACCAGGTCGGCGCGCATCCCGGGCGCAATGACCCCGCGATCCGTCAGACCAGCAAGCTGCGCCGGCGCCCGGCACAGCCAGTTGCCGAGACGCTCCAGGCCGATGGCGCGGGCAGTGGCAAGTGTGAAGATGACGGGAAGCTCGAGACCAAGCGACGCGATGCCGCCCCAGGCAGCCAGGAAATCGCCGTCACCTTTCATCGAAGGTGGGCATGGTGAGTGATCGGTGGCGATCAAATCGATCGTTCCATCCTCGAGTCCGCGCCATAGCCCCTCGCGGTTAGCGGCGTCGCGAATCGGCGGTGCGCACTTGAACATCGTGGCGCCGTCGGCAATCGCTTCAGCGGCGAACGCCAGGTAGTGCGGACAGGTTTCCACGGTGATGGGAAGGCCCTCGGCGCGGGCCTCACGCAGCAACGGCAGCGCCTCGACGGCGGCGAGGTGGACGACGTGTATGTGCGCGCGGAATTCCCGGCACAGCTCAATCAGCAACGCGATCGCATCAACCTCGGCCTGCGGTGGTCGCGTGGCGAGCCATGTCTGATAGCGGCGCCGGTCTGCGCCAGGAGCGGGTTCACGCAGCGCCGGCGGCGATTCCGCGTGGACCAGGAGCGGCAGGCCGCGCCGCGCCAGGATTGGGAGTGCGATTCGGAGGTCCGCGTCATCGACGTGTTGAAACTCGTCGACGCCCGACGCGGACAGAAAACACTTGAAGCCGCGGACGCCGGCGTCCGCGAGCGCGTCGAGCTCCCCGGCGTTGCCGGGAACGACGCCGCCCCAGAACTCGACGTTGACCTTGGCCGCGCGCGCTGCGGCTCGTTTCGCTTCAAGCCCCGGCACCGTCGTCGTCGGCGGAATGCTGTTCAGGGGCATGTCGACGATCGTGGTCACGCCGCCAGCCACCGCGGCCGCGCTCGCCGTCTGGAATCCCTCCCACTCGGTCCGGCCAGGCTCGTTCACATGGACGTGCGTGTCCACGAGGCCCGGAAAGACAATGGCGGTCGCAGGGAGGAGATTGGACGCCGGACGTCCGCGTTCGTACTCACGCACGGACACGATTCGGCCGCCATCGATGTGAATCTCGGCGGACCGGATTCCAGTTGGGAGCAGGACGTGAGGCGATCGGATTACCATGGCGCACATGCTGCGAACGGCGATGCTGGTTCTGCTCCTGGCGGTCACGCAGCCTCCGGCCCAGCCGGTCATTTACGAGGCGTTTGCCGTCCGCTTCGGCATACTACCCGCGTTTTCGGTGTCCGGACTGGTCGCGGGCGCCGATCGCGAGCGCACGCTCGACATTCCGGTGATGGTGTGGCTGCTGAAGGGATCCAACGGCAGGGTCGTGTTGATCGATTCTGGCTTCTATCGCCAGAGGTTTCTCGACCAATGGAAACCGAGCGACTTCCGGACGCCAGCAGTGGCCGTCGAAGCCGCTGGCGTGACGGCCGGCGCCGTCACTGACATCATCATCTCGCACGCGCACTGGGATCACGTCGACGGCGCGGATCTCTTTCCGCATGCCACGGTCTGGATTCAGCGCGAAGAATATCGCTACTACACCGGCGAAGCCTGGCACGCGCGCAACACGCACGGTGGAGTGGATGCCGACGACATGCTGGCGCTTCTCAAAATCAACACGGCGGGACGCTTGAAGTTCGTCGAGGGAGACGATCAGGAAGTGCTGCCGGGGATCCGGTGCTACATCGGCGGCAGGCATACGCGTGAATCGCAATTCTGCACGGTGAAGCTGGCGAGCGGTACCGCTGTCTTCACCTCGGACAACGTTTATCTGTACGAGAACTTCGACAAGCACGTCCCGATCGCGCAAACGCTCGATGCCGCCAGCAATCTCAAGGCACAGGATCGCGCCATGGCACTCGCCTCGGATCCACGCCTGCTGGTGCCCGGACATGACCCTGCCGTCTTCGAGCGCTTCGAGCGCGTCGCCGAGGGGGTGGTTCGGATCAAGTAACGACATTTAAGCCCGGAATGCGCGGAATACACGGAAAAGCTCCATCTCCCGTGGGTGTCACGCGTACGATTAGAGGCTCATGGTTTGCCCGGCAATATCGGCCGGAGAACTGGAATTCGCGCGCCGCGCTGCGCGCGGTTGGAAGTGATGCGAGATCTGAAATGCGAGAGCCCGAGGCGGCAGGAAAGGCTGTCGCATTCCAGATCTCGCATCACTTCCGGGACGCCGGTCGAAGACCGGCGCACGCGCGAATTGCAGTGTGGGCGGCCGACCTGATCCGTCCGCGTACTCCGCGCATTCCGCGGCTCAAATCAATCTGTAAACCGGGATAGGATTTCCCCATGTCAAAGCTGCGGTGGGGACTCCTGAGCACGGCGCGCATCAATCGGATGATCATCCCCGCGGTGCGCGCGTCGGCGCGCAGTGAACTGACGACGGTCGCCAGCCGCGACATCGACAAGGGCCGCGCCTACGCACACGAATGGCAGATCCCGCGCACGCACGGCTCGTACGAGGCGCTCCTCGCGGACCCCGAGGTCGACGTCGTCTACATCGGCCTTCCCAACAGCCTCCACGTCGACTGGACGGTGCGCGCGCTGGAGGCCGGCAAGCATGTGCTGTGCGAGAAGCCGCTCGCGCTGACGCCGGAAGACGTGGACCGCGTCGCCGACGCCGCGCAGCGCACCGGACGTACGGCTGCCGAAGCCTTCATGTACCGCCATCACCCATTGACGCAGACCGTCGCCGATATCGTCCGCAGCGGACGGCTGGGCGAGATTCGCGGCTACAAGGGCGCCTTCACCTTCGCCCTCACCCGTGAGCGCGACGTGCGACTGGATCCGATGCTTGGCGGCGGATCGCTCTGGGACATCGGCTGCTACCCCGTCAGTTACACGTGCTTTCTGGCGGATGCGGCGCCACTCGAAGTGTTCGGATGGCAGCAGACATCGGCGAGCGGCGTCGACCTCGAGTTCGCCGGCACGATGCGATTCCGCGACGGCAGCGTCGCGCAATTCGATTGCGGCTTCGCCGGACCATTCCGCGCCGAGATCGAGATCATCGGGCGCGACGCCGCACTGAAGATCGTGCGCGCTTTCCGAGCTGACGAGAAGAGCGCGCTGCTCGTGGTCCGCGGCGACGATCTCGAATCGCTGCCATTCCCGGCCCAGCCGCCGTTCGCCGGGGAGATCGCAGACATGGAAGCCGTCGCACTCGACGGCCGCCCGCAGCGGATCCCGCTCGCCGAATCGCGGCGCACGGCCGTAACGCTGACCGCGTTATACCGCTCGGCGCGAGAAGGCCGGCCCATCAGCATGTAGACCGGCCGGGGACGTTGGACGACCTCTTGCAAACGGCACTTCAGGAGGGCCGAGTGGCCGAAGTACTGGTCGAATACGGTGAAGCCGTAACCGCGGAGAATGGCAAAAACTACACCGCCCGGGCGGTCGGTGCGGAAATGCCGGACCGTAAATGGCAGGGCTGGCTCGAGTTCGTTCCGATTGGCGACGGCGAGCCCGTGCGCTCCTCTCGCGAAACGACGCAGCCGAACCGGTCCGACACCGAGTATTGGGCGACCGGGCTGACTTACGTCTATCTGGAAGGCGCACTGCACCGCGCGCTGAATCGTCCGGCGCGGCCACTGGCGAAACTCGTCGAGCCGCCGATTTTCGACGGGCCGGCCGAGCCGTTCACCGTCACAGAAACGACCGAAAGCGTGCTCGATCCTTTCTCCGTCTATCGGAAGGGGGAGTCCCTGCTTCGACGTCAGCTGTCGGCGCTGGCGGGATGGCATCTCGTGAACATCATCCGCCGGTACGAACTCAGTGACGAAGATCCGGCGCTGCTGAGTGCGCGGGAACCGGCTGAACTCGTCGAAATGATCGTCGCTGCTGTCCGCAACCCTCGAGGGGTTCGCGGCTGAGCCACCGGCGGTTGCGTTATCCTGCGTAGATGATTCGCAGGATCACCGCTGCCGTCGTCATTCTCGTCGCCTCACTCTGCCTGCCGCACGCCGCTGCCCAGGAGCGCGGCCGCGCCGCGATTCCCGACAAATACAAGTGGAATCTCGCCGATCTCTACACATCTGACGACGCCTGGCGCGCCGCCAAAGAGAAGCTGGCACCGCAGATCGCCACCATTGCCGCGTTCAAAGGCACGCTCGGAACATCCGCGACCCGCCTCGCCGACGCCCTCGATGCCGCGAATGCCATCAGCAAGGAACTGCAGAAGGTATATCTCTACGCCAGCCTGAGCTCCGATCAGGACACGCGCGTCAGTAAGTATCAGGGCATGCAGCAGGAGATGCAGCAGATCGCCGCAAACTTCGGCGAGCAGGTCTCCTTCATCGAACCGGAGATTCTGAAGATCGACAAGGCGAAGCTCGACGCGTGGGTCGCGCAGGAGGCGCGCCTGAAGACCTACCAGCATTATCTGGACGATATCCAGCGGCGGCGCCCGCATACGTTGACCGACGCGGAAGAACGGATCCTCGCCGCCTCGTCGGTCGCGACCGGAGCGTCGGCGTCGGTCTACAACATCTTTTCGAACGCAGACTTCCCCTATCCGACGGTTACGCTCAGCGACGGTAAGTCGGTGAAGCTGGATTCATCGGCGTTCAGTCTCTATCGCGGCGTCCCCAATCGTGAAGACCGCAAGAAGGTGATGGATGCCTTCTTCAACGCGCTGGGCAAGTACAAGGGCACCTTCGGCGCAACGTTGAACGGCCAGGTGCAGAGCAACGAGTTCTACGCGAATGCGCGGCATTACGAAGCCGCACTCGACTCGGCGCTCGACGGTCCCAACGTACCGCCATCGGTCTACAAGCAGCTGGTCGACGGCGTCAACCAGGGACTGCCGACGTTCCACCGTTACCTGCAGATCCGCAAGAAAATGCTGAATCTGCCGGATCTTGCGTACTACGACTTGTATGCGCCGCTGGTCGCCTCCGCGGATCTCAACTACACGCCGGAGGAAGCCGAAAAGCACATCCTGGCCGCGATCGCCCCGCTTGGCACCGACTACGTCGCGGCCGTCCGACGGGCCTTCAACGAACGCTGGATTGATCTGCTGCCAACCGAAGGAAAGAAATCGGGCGCCTACTCAAACGGCGGCGCCTACGACGTGCATCCGTACATGCTGATCAACTTCAACGGCAAGTACACGGATGTCAGCACGGTGGCCCACGAGCTTGGCCACACGATGCAGAGCTACCTGTCGAACAAGGCGCAGCCGTTCCATCTGGCGAACTATCCAATCTTCGTCGCTGAGGTCGCGTCGACGTTCAACGAGGCACTGTTGAACGACTACATGCTGAAGACGATCAAGGACGACAACGTGCGGCTGTCGCTCCTCGGCAGCTACCTCGAGAACGCCAAAGGCACCGTCTTCCGCCAGACGCAGTTCGCCGAGTTCGAGCTGCGCATCCACGAGATGGCGGAGCATAACGAGCCGATCACCGGCGAGTCACTCGACAAGCTGTACCTCGAGATCACCCGGAAGTACTACGGCCACGACAAGGGCATCTGCCTCGTCCCCGACTACATCGCGCACGAGTGGGCCTTCATTCCCCACTTCTATCTGAACTTCTACGTCTTCCAATACGCGACGTCGTTCACCGCCTCCGAAGCGCTGGCGGCAAAGGTGCTGGCCGGAGATGCGGGCGCCACGAAGCGCTATCTGACGTTCTTGTCGGCAGGCGGCTCCAAATACCCGATCGAACTCCTGAAGGATGCGGGTGTCGACATGACGACCAGCGAGCCGTTGCAGCTCACGCTTCAGAAGATGAATCGCGTGATGGACGACATGGAGCGGCTGCTCGCGAAAAAGTGAGAAGTATCCCAAATTTTCACGGCCGCGTTGGAATACCGAACGCGCGGCAGCCCCGGAATTGACGATATTTGCACGCCTGTCGTGTGCTTGAGCTGGCGCGGTCTTTGCCGCTTATCAGCAGATGTTCCAGGTTTCCCTCGTCGACCACGTGCGTCTCAGCTTCGCCAGCGTCCTGGCGGCGTATGAGGCGCACGCCGATGCCGCGGCCAGGCTGGCCAGGTGGAACTCATACGCGAAATTGATCCTGTTGTCTCTGTCCGGCCTTGCCACTGTGTCTGGAGTGATCGCGACGCAGGCCGGTTTCGGCTGGCAGGTCTTGACGGCGCTGCTCGCGGCCGCGACCTTCGCCACATGCGCCGCCTACGTGTCGATCAATCAGCAGCCGCTGATGTATGGGCACAGGGTCAGCGCGTCGAAGTTGTGGGTGATCGCCGAGAAGTACCGCGGACTGCTCGCCGAGATGCACGAACAACGTCTCGACCTGCCGACGCTGCAGCAGCGGCGCAACGAGTTGATCAACGAGACCGCCGCGGTGCTCGAGCAGGCGGCACCTGACGATCGCTATACGTTCGAGATTGCGAAGGAATCGTTGTCAGGTCCGAAAGGCGCCGGCTATCCCGACTGGATGATCGATCGCTACCTGCCCGAATCCCTGCGGAAGGGACCCATCGAGCCGCCCGCTCCGGCGCCGCAGAAGAGCGCGCCGGCGCACCCCGCATCTCCGGCAGCGTAATCGGCGGCGCCGCCGGCTCGATGGTGAGCCACGGCGCCGGCGAGCCGAAGCCATACGTGCCCACGATGTAAACCGGCGTACCGGTTGACCGCACCGTTCGGCGGTTGTCGTCGAGCGTCCACTGCTCGCCCCACTCATATACCCACTGCGCGTCGCGGAGCAGCAACCGCACACATGCGTGGCTGGCGGGATACCCGGGCAGATCGAACAGGTGGAACGACACCCCGCGCTCGTTGACGAAGTTGAAGTACCACTCCAGCAGCCAGTCGTTGTTGTCGGTGCTGCGACGGCTTCTCGCGCGCCACGTCAGGTTGAACTCACCCGCCGGCGTCGGCGTTTCTTTCCGACCGCTGCTCACGGGCCCCCAGCGCACGAGACGCCCCGCTTCATAGGCGGCAAACGCCTGCATCGGCTGGTGCACGACGATGACCTTGGTGAGGGATTCGGCGCCCGGCCAGACGGCTGGGAACGGGCTGTAAGTCAGCGGTTCAGTCCACGAGTCGGGCACGATCAGACCCGGCACCGGCGGATCCTGGCGCAGCAGGTGCGCCCGATCGCGCCGGTTCAACATTTCCAGGATGTCGATCTGCGCCGGAGTGAAACGCCTGGCCAATTCCGCCGGTGTTTTGGGCAGGGGTTCGAAGTGATAGCGAGTCTGCGCCACCGCCGGCGGCGGTAGTACGCCGATCAACGCCGCGACAAGAAGTCCCGCAAGCCGAGGGCGTTTCCCGCCGCCGCGCCGGATCCCGTATTGTCGAAGATGCACCAGGTCTCTACCGTGCTCCTCGACAGTTTGACCGCGAGTTGCTCCAATTGTTCCCCGGAATACGCCGAGAAGTATGGCCGCGGCGAGCCGTGCCACCGGAAATAGACGATTCCCGGCCATCCGCCGGGCTGTTCGAGGCCGCCGGCGCGTGGCGGATCCGCAGCCACGCGGGCGATTCTGCTCCCCGTCAGCATTTTCGTCGCGGCGGCTGACGTCCAGGTGACGTGCCGCGGCTCACAGACCACGTCGCCTTCATACAGCCCGCGAAGCAACGCCAGGAAACGTCCGACGCGACGGCTCTCGAACGCATGCGACGGCGGCAACTGCAGGAGCAAGGGGCCAAGCGCAGCTCCGAGCCCGGCGATCTCGTCGAGAAAACGCGTCAAGGGCTCGCGGGCGCGCAACAGCGCCCGCTCATGCGTGATCGCCTTCGGCATCTTGACCGCAAACCGGAATCCACGCGGCACGGCTGCCGCCCATCGTTCGTACGTGTTCGCTGCGTGCGAACGGTAGAACGACGTATTGATCTCGGCCGCGTTGAGACGAGACGCGTAGCGCTGGAGTCCGCTTCCCTCAGCCGCGAACTGGTCTCTGTGCACGCGCGGGATGTTCCACCCGGCAGTGCCGACGAAAACCATCCGGCTACTTGTAGCGCACGCCGTGCTTCATCACGAGGTCGACGTGTTGCAGCAGGGAAATGTAGCGCAGCGCGTCTCCCCGGACGGCAATGATGTCGGCGTATTTGCCCGCGCTCACCGTCCCGACCTTACCGTCTACTTTCATCGCCACCGACGGCCAATAGGTCGCCGCGCGAATCGTCGTGATCGGATCGACGCCGAGCACATTCACCCATGCGTCGAGCTCCCGCCACGTCGAATGCGTGTGGAAGTTCATCGGAATGCCGCTGTCGGTGCCGATGAGTTGCACGACGCCCGCATCGCGCAGCTGCCGGAACTTGTGCGCCAGCGTCGGACGTCGCGCCGCCGTCAGCTGGAAATACGGCAGGCGGTCGGGATGCTCCAACGACTTCTTGATGTCGTCGACGATGGCGGCCGGCAGGCCCTCATGCCACGCCGGATCGTCCAGGGCCTCCGGGTTGTCGCGCAGATACTCGTAGTTCAGCAGTCCTTCGATGGTCGGCGTCCAGAAGAGCGGCCCGCGGTTCATCTGCGCCGTGCGCTCGCGGATCATCTGCAGAATGTCGTCCGGATACCCTGGCGCTGTGGCCAGCCCGGTGTGCTCGAAGCAGTCCACGCCAGCCTGCAGCCCCCGACGGATTTCCTCGGGACGATGTGAGTGGGCTACCACCGGCTTGCCGTTCCGATGTGCTTCGTCCACGACGGCTCTCACCTCGTCCATCGTCATCTGGTCCTGGTCGATCAGCTTGACGACGTCGACGCCGGCGTCGGCGATCTTCTTCACCTTGGCGCGGCCATCGTCCGGTCCCTTGACGCCCCAGCGGTAGGCCTCGGTGTTCGGATACGGCTCGTGCTGAATGAACGGGCCCGACACGTAGAGTGTGGCGCCAGGGATCTTCCCCTCGTTGATCCGATTGCGGACGTTGATGCTCGGTTCGAGCGGCCCGCCGAGGTCGCGGGCGCTGG
>Ga0070670_100003317_pt1 | contig 13319 bp, 9 predicted proteins | sample KBSS63metaG_FD_64665 | JGI IMG/M metagenome (GOLD analysis project Ga0070670, IMG submission 64665) | Switchgrass rhizosphere microbial communities from Kellogg Biological Station, Michigan, USA - KBS S6-3 metaG | ecosystem: Host-associated > Plants > Roots > Rhizosphere > Soil ... | reverse complement strand
CCGAGCACGCCGACGCCGTGCGCGTCGTCCACGTACATCAGCGCCTGCTGCGTGCGCGCGACCAGGGTCAGCGAGCGCAGCGGGGCGATGTCGCCGTCCATGCTGAACACGCCATCGGTGGCCAGCATCGCCGCGCCGTCGGCGGCGTGCTTGAGCTGGCGCATCGCGCCTTCGGCGTCCAGGTGCGGATAGCGGCGCAGGCGGCAGCCGGCCAGGCGGGTGGCGTCGAGCAGGCTGGCGTGGTTGAGCCGGTCCTGCACGCACACGTCCTCTTCCTCGCTCAGCAGCGCCTGCTGCACCGCCAGGTTGGCGATGAAGCCGCTGCCGAACAGCAGCGCCTGCGGGTAGCCGAGCCAGTCGGCGACCTCGCGTTCCAACTGTTCGTGCAGCGCGTGGTGGCCGCACACCAGGTGCGAGGCGGTCGCGCCGGCGCCCTCGCGCGCGGCGGCGTCCTGCAGCGCGGCGACCACCTCGAACTGTTGCGCCAGGCCGAGGTAGTCGTTGCTGCAGAAGCCGGTCAGCCAGCGGCCGTCGACTTCCAGGCGCACGCCGTCGCGGCGGCCGACGCTGCGGCGCACGCGGATGCGGCCCTGCGCTTGGCGCAGCGCGCGCTGGGACTGGATGCGGTCGTGCAGATCGGGGCGGGCCATGGGCGGCGAGGGCATGGGGTGGCTGGCTAGCGTAGCGCGTCCCCGGCCGCGCCGGGCGCGCGGGCCCGGTGCGGCGGTGGGACGCGCGCTGGAGCGGCGCTTCGGGGCGAGGGCCAGGCCGGGATCAGGCCAGCGCGGCGTCGATCGTGCGCCCGCGCGACGGCGCGGCGGTGATGTCCGCGTGCACGGTGCCGGGATGGTCGTGCGCGTCGGCATCCACCGTCACCTGCATCGGCCGCAGCCCCAGCCGCGCGAACAGCGCCTGGTCGCGTTCGGTATCCGGGTTGCCGGTGGTCAGCAGCTTCTCGCCGTAGAAGATCGAGTTGGCGCCGGCGCAGAAGCACAGCGCCTGCAGCTCGTCGCTCATGCTCTCGCGCCCGGCCGACAGCCGCACCATCGCCCGCGGCATCGCGATGCGGGCCACGGCGATCGTGCGCACGAACTCGAACGGGTCCAGTTCGACCGTGCCGTGCAAGGGGGTGCCGGCGACCTGCACCAGGCGGTTGATCGGCACCGAATCCGGATGCACCGGCAGGTTGGCCAGCGCCTGCAGCAGGCCGGCGCGCTGGTCGCGCGACTCGCCCATGCCGACGATGCCGCCGCAGCAGGTCTTCAGGCCGGCGTCGCGGACGTGGGTCAACGTGTCCAGGCGGTCCTGGTACTGGCGGGTGTGGATGATCGAGTCGTAGAAATCCGGTGCGGTGTCCAGATTGTGGTTGTAGTAGTCCAGCCCGGCCGCCTTCAGCGCCTGCGCCTGGGTGCCGTCGAGCATGCCCAGGGTGGCGCAGGTCTCCAGGCCCAGCGCCTTCACCTCGCGGATCATTTCCGCCACCTTCGGGATGTCGCGGTCCTTGGGCGAGCGCCAGGCCGCGCCCATGCAGAACCGCGAGGCGCCGGCGGCCTTGGCCTGGCGCGCCTTGTCCAGCACCGCCGCGGTGCTCATCAGCTTCTGCGCGTCCACGCCGGTGTCGTAGCGCTGCGCCTGCGGGCAGTACGCGCAGTCCTCCGGGCAGCCGCCGGTCTTGACCGAGAGCAGGGTGGACACCTGCACCTGCGCCGGATCGAAGTGCTCGCGGTGCACGGCGGCGGCGCGGTGCAGCAGCTCCGGGAACGGCAGGTCGAACAGGGCGAGCAGTTCCTGGCGTTGCCAGTCGTGTCGGACGACAGCGGACATGGGGGTTTCCTGACGGTCAGCGGCTGGGAAAGCGGGCAGTCTGGTGAGCATGGATATCCCTGTCAACTTCACCAGTGGCGGCCAGGTTGACGGAGGCTGGCGGCGCCTGCAGCGCTGGCTGCTGCCGGAGCGCTGCCTGGTCTGCGGCGAACGCGGCGCCGCCGGGCTGGACCTGTGCCCGGCCTGCCGCGCCGCGCTGCCCTGGAACGTCGGCGCCTGCATGACCTGCGCGTTGCCGCTGCCGGTGCCGGATGCCAGCCAGGTCTGCGGCGCCTGCCAGCGCAGGCCGCCGCCGCTGACGCTGGTCGCCAGCGCCTGCGTGTATGCCGCGCCGGTGGACGGGCTGCTGCGCCGCTTCAAGTTCCACCAGGATCTGGCCGCCGGACGCCTGCTGACGGCGCTGCTGCGCGCGCGCTGCGGCGATCTGGCGCGCCCGCAGGCCTTGCTGCCGGTGCCGCTGCATGCGGCGCGGCTGCGCCAGCGTGGCTACGACCAGGCGCTGGAACTGGCGCGGCCATTGGCGCGCGCGCTGGGGCTGCGGTTGTGCGACGGACTGCAGCGCGTGCGCGCGACGGCGCCGCAATCCGAACTCGATGCGCGCGCACGCCGGCGCAACCTGCGCCATGCGTTCGCGGTCCACGCGCCGTTGCCGCAGCACGTGACCCTGATCGACGATGTGATGACCACCGGCGCGACCCTGCACGCCGCCGCGCAGGCGTTGCGCCGCGCCGGTGTGGCGCGGGTCGATGCGTGGGTGGTGGCGCGCGTGCCGTGAGCGTGGCGCGTCCATCGCGTGGGGGTGCAGGCGGCTGGGCATCGGCTGGAGGCCACCTGCAACAACTTCGAAACGTGTCCTGTAGGAGCGGCTTCAGCCGCGACGGGCTTTACCGGGAACGCCTAGTCGCGGCTGAAGCCGCTCCTACAGGGCAAACCGCATCCGACTTGATTGTGGCGAAAGCAGGTTGTTAGAGGTGCCCTGGAAGCGCGCGCGTGGGCGGTGCGCTTGCCTGTCGTGAGAGAACGCCGGTGCGTGCTGCGGTGCGAGCGAGTCGGCCGGCATGCCGCGGCGGCGCTATCCGCCAGCCGGATGACGGGTGGCGCCACGCAGGGACGTGCCTGCGTTCATGGCGATCTCGGCTGGCGCCTGGGTCTGCGCGCATGAACGATGTGCAGACGTGCGCGGCTTTATGATCGCCACTCGGCCAACAACGACAGGAGTTTGCGATGCGCTGGAAGGCTTTGGGTCTGTCGATGGCGCTGTGTGTCTTCGGTGCCACCGGCTGCGGGTACTACGATGCGCCGGATGCCGCCGCCGCCAGCCCGGTGAAGGCGAAGATCGAATGGCGCCTGGCCAGCCATGCGCCCACCCCCGAGTATGTCCAGGCCGACTACCACGGGAAGCCGGTGTACCTGGCACCGCAGGCGCTGCTGGTCGTCGACGAGGCCGCGACCGTGGCGCCCGCCGACAACGGCGATGGCCAGCCAGCGCTGGATCTGCGGTTTCCTGGACACGGCCAACGCCTGACCCAGGCCACCGAGCAGAACGTCGGCAAGCCGATCGCGCTGCTGGCCGACGGCCAGGTGCTGACCGTGGCCACGATCATGGCGCCCTTGCCGGGGGACAGCCTGCGCATCAGTGGGCTGCAGGACGTGCAGGAACAGCAGCGGGTGTTCGCGCTGTTGACCCACGCGCCGGACGCGGCCGCGCCAGCGCAGGACGCTAAGCGCTAGAAAACGTCGGTGCGATGAGGAGCGGCTGCTGCTGCATCCTCTTCGGACCCTGCGTGGGGCGAGCCGGTGGCCCGGTCGGCGACGGGCGCGCGCCTGGGGTGCGTGCTTGTGCGTCACGATGTCAGCTTGCGCGCCGGCGAGCCAGCCTTTTGCGCGGTCTCGCATGGTGCGGCGCATCGGCGATGACGACGCGACGGCCTGGCGCAAGGGCCGGGCTGCGCAGGTCGAGTTTCCGGGCACGGCGCGCCGCGGGTGATCGACACCAGACCCTAGGGCGTGTCCCCACTCCCGAGCATGCCGCGTTGGGTCTGGCAGGCGCCACGGCGGCGTTGCACGGCGCAGCGCCTGGCTGGCCGTCAGGTCAAGCCGCGCGGCGTCGGTGTGGCGCCCGCCAGGCCAACCCGAAGGGCCGCGGTTGCGCGCGCCCATGGCCGCGTCATCACTCGGGCGTGGACGGACGTCCACGTCCTCGTGCCACAGGCGCGCGCAACCGCGGCGCGGCATGCTTGGGGAGTGGGGACACGCCCTAGGCCGCGCGCAGCGCCAATGCCGAGGCGATGCCGGCGAAGATCGCCAGACCCACCCAGTTGTTGTGCAGGAAGGCGCGGAAGCACGGTCCGCGTTCGCGGCCGCGGGCGATGCGGAATTCGTAGGCGACCAGCAGCACCGCGATGCCCAGGCCCGCCCAGTACCAGACCCCCAGCGCGGCGCGAAGGCCGACGAAGGTCAGGGCGACGAACATCAACGCGTATAGGATGCCCTGCGCGACCAGGTCCAGGTCGCCGAACAGGATCGCGGTGGACTTGGAGCCGGCGCGCAGGTCGTCCTCGCGGTCGACCATCGCATACCAGGTGTCGTAGGCGGTGGCCCACAGGATGTTGGCCGCGTACAGCAGCCAGCCCAGCGCCGGCACCTCGCCGCGGATCGCCGCGAACGCCATCGGGATGCCCCAGCCGAAGGCCATGCCCAGATAGACCTGCGGCAGGTAGGTGTAGCGCTTCAGGTAGGGATAGCTGGCGGCCAGGAACAGCCCGACCACGCTCAGGCCGATGGTCAGCGCGTTCATCGTCAGCACCAATCCGAAGGCGGCCAGCATCAGCAGCGCGAACACCACCAGCGCCTCGCGCCCGCTGACCGCGCCGGTGGCGAGCGGGCGCGTGCGGGTGCGTTCGACCTGCGGATCCAGCCAGCGGTCGGCGTAGTCGTTGATCACGCAGCCGGCCGAGCGGGTCAGCCACACGCCGGCGGTGAACACGCACAGCGTCCACAGCGGCGGCAGGCCGTCGGCGGCCAGCCACAGCGCCCACCAGGTCGGCCACAGCAGCAGCAGCACGCCGATCGGGCGGTCGCCGCGCAGCAGCTTCCAGTACTGGCCCAGGCGCGCGCGTGGCGGCAGCGCGGCGGGCGTGTCGTAGCGTTCGTAACCCATCGCGCAAGGGTAGCAGTCGCGTCGGTCCGGCGGCAGCGCGATGCGGTCGGCCGAGCCCTGCCCAATGGCGGTTGTGCGGGCGGCGTGGCGCCGTGCCGGCAACGCCAAGGGGCAGGCGATGCGGTGCTGGGACGTCGCAGCGTCGTGTCGTCATCGGATGCGATCGGGGCGTAGCCCGCCGCTTGACGCTGCTGTCGGCGGCGCACCAGCGCCGGCGCGGCGCGGGCAGCGCCCCCGCGTCGCCACGACGGTCGGCGCCGGAGCGCGAGACACACGGAACCTCCTGGTCCAATGGCAGCGTGGGCGTACGCCGCGGGTTTCGCCGGATCGCCACGCAGCAGGCGGCCGTGGATCGGGGGCGTGGCGGCGAGCGCGCCGGCGATGACGGCCTGCCATCATCCCGGGGGAGACGCGGCGCGCGATTTGCCGTTAGAATGCGCGTCCGTTGCGCCCGTAGCTCAGCCGGATAGAGTAGTGGCTTCCGAAGCCATTGGTCGGGGGTTCGAATCCCTCCGGGCGCACCATTCATTGCATCGCATGCCGATCCCTTCGGTATCGCGCGGCCGCGCCGCCCTCTGCGCCGGCCTTCCCCCGGGTCCCCGTTCTCACCAGTCTGCCGCAGTCAACGCGCTTGTCGCCGATGCGAAGCGTGGTGGCATCGGCCGTCGTGCTCGGCCCGGCGCGCTCGCAGTTTTCCGATCATGCACAGGACGCCCGCGTTGCGCGCGTCGCGACGCGCCGCAGACGATGGCGTGGCTGGCGCGCTCCAGAACGGTCTGGTTGGCCAAGTCGCGGGGCGCCAGCCAAGCGAGGCATCCCACGCCTGCGTCATCTGCGCCAGGCGGGACCGGGGCGACGTGGAAGTAGGAAGTAGGACGCCTGCGCAAGGCCTGGGTGAACGGATCACGGCTAAGTCCGTGCCTAAAGTGTGAATTGCAGCACATTGTTTGTCTGAATATGTAGAATTGTGCTAAGGCTCGGGTAGTGTCCGCACGCTGGCATGGGGATGCCCGCTCCGCAGCGTTTCGATGACGCGCGCCACCTGTACACGCACAACGCTCGGATACGACTTCAGTTCTCGCATGCGCCGCCGCTCGACGCTCCCGTTGCTATTGGTTTTGGTCATCGCGCTGCTGGCCGGCTGCGGCTGGATCCAGCCGGTCGCGCAACCGAGCCGCCCCGACCTGTCCCTGGACGGGCAGGTGCAGATGCTGCGCGATCCTGCCGGCACCCTCGAGGTGCGCGCGGTGGCCGCGCGCGGCGACCTGCAGCCGACGGCGCCTGAATTCAATCTCGGCTACATCCACGACGCGGTGTGGCTGCGCCTGCGCCTGGATCGCATGGCCGGCCTGCCGCGGGTGCTGATGCTGCAGGTGGACGCGCCGCTGGCCGACACCGTGCGCCTGTACGTGCCGCAGCCCGGCGGCGGATTCCGCGAACTGCGCCGTGGCGAGGATGTCTCGCTGCGCGAATATCCCTACCTGTTGCGCGCGCCGGTGTTCCAGCTGGAAGCGGCCGACGGCCGCCATCCCGAGGTCTACCTGCGGCTGACCGAGCGCAACGCGATGACGGTGGCGCTGAAGCTGTGGGAGCCGCAGGCCCTGCTGGCCCACGAGACGCTGGCCGCCACCCAGGGCAGCGTGTTCCTCGGTTTCGTCATCGCCCTGTGTCTGGCCGGCGCGTTCATCTGGCGGCGCAGCGGCGTGGGACCGGTGCGCTGGTACGTGGCCTACGTCGCCACCAGCGCCTACAGCGTGTACAAGACGCGCGGCCTGGTCGGCCCGTTCTTCCGGCTGCAGACGCCCGACGGCGGCGACGCCGTGCTCGGCGTGGTGCTGGCGCTCAGCGTGGCCATCGCGGTGTCCTTCAGCGTGCGGCTGATGGCCTTGCACACGCACTTTCCGCGGCTGTCGCGTGGCTACGAGGCGTTCGTCTGGAGCGTGATCGGCGGCTCCTGCATCGGCTTCGTACTCGGCGCGTTCGGCACGGTGATGCCGGTCGTGCAGGGGCTGAGCCTGGTCAGCATCCCGGCGATGCTGCTGGTGGCCGGCTACCTGAGCTGGCGTGGGCAGGTGATGGCCAAGCTGTACCTGGTGGCGTTCCTGGTGCTGTACGTGGCGTTCTTCCGCGTGTTCCTGATCAACCTCGGGATATTGCCGAACACGCCGTTCATGCGCGGCGGCGCGCCGCTGGCGGTGGGGCTGACGCTGCACCTGCTGCTGCTCACCTTCAGTTTCGCGCAACGCTTCCATGCACTGGAAAAGGAGCGGCAGGAGGCCTTGGCGCTCGCGTTGGGCGTCTCCCAGCAGGCCGAGGCGTCGCTGGAGCGCAAGGTGCGCCAGCGCACCCGCGAACTGGACGAGGAGATCGTGCAGCGCCAGGCCACCGAGCAGCGCCTGCGCGACAGCAAGGCGCAGTTGCGCCAGGCCCTGGCCACCGAACAGCGGTTGCGCGAGGAACAGCGCGAGTTCGTGACCCTGCTGTCGCACGAGTTCCGGACCCCGCTGGCGATCATCCATGCCAGCAGCCGGATGCTGCGCGACACCGAAGCGACGCTGCAGCCCGCCGGCCGGCGCCGGATCGAGAAGATCCAGCGCGCGGTGGAGCGCATGTCCGAGTTGATCGAGCGCTTCCTCGACGACGAGCAGACGCTCTCGGAGGAGGGCGCTTTCACGCGCGAGCGCTTCGCGCTGCAGGCGCTCGTGGCCGATGCGCTGGATGCGATCGATCCGGCGCGCGCGCGCATCCAGGTCGATCTCGGCCGCGCGCCGGCGCTGGTGGAGTGCGACCGCGGCCTGCTGCGGATCGCCCTGGACAATCTGCTGGGCAACGCCCTGAAGTATTCGGCGCCGGAGCGGCCGGTGCGGCTGATGGCCGACGCGCAGGGACACACGCTGACCCTCAGCGTCGCCGACGAAGGTCCGGGCATTCCACAGGACGAGCAGGACGGCATCTTCCGCAAGTTCACGCGCGGCAGCGGCAGCGGCGGCACCGCTGGCACGGGGTTGGGCCTGTATCTGGTCAAACGCATCGCCATGCGACTGGGCGGCGAGTTGATCCTGGACGGCGATGGGCTTGGCGCGACGTTCCGTCTGCGCCTGCCGCATGCCGCCGTCGTGGACGAGAGCTAGGCGCATGAGCGCGCGTGCGTCTGCAGCCTTGCGCTGCGTGGCTTCGCCGAGACGGATCGGAGGCGTCCGGCCATGGCGTTGATCGGCCTGCTCGAAGACGAGCCGGATCTGTGCGAGGAACTGCACGACTGCCTGTGCGCGACCGGGCACCGCGTGGTGGCCGCCGGCGCGGCGGCCGCGTTCTTCGCCGCCGCCGCGGGCCTGCGCTGCGATGTGGTGGTGCTGGATCGCGGTCTGCCCGATGCCGATGGCCTGGACATCGTGGAGCGCCTGCGCGGCGCGTCGCCCGCCATGGGCATCGTCCTGCTGACCGACCCTGCACGTGGTGGCGCCGCGTTCGGCGCAGCGCATGGACCGCGAAGTGCTCAGCGCCTAAGCGCTCGCCGCGCTGAAGCAGCAGGCGGGCGTTTCGGTCCAGCAGGTACGTGCGCTGGTGCCGAGCTTCGTCGACTGACGCGGCGGCGACGGGAGCGGAGGCAGCCGCCTGGGCTCCCGATCGCTGGCAAGATCGGGACAAAACCCGACGGGATTGATCGCAGCGAAACCCGCGATGCGTTCGCGGCGGGATGCGACGGCCGTCCGTAGTGTGGGAGTGGCGACGGAGCGGAGGCAGTCGCCTGTGCTCCCGATCGCTCGGCGGATCGGGACAAGACGCATCTGGATTGATCGCAGCAGAACGCGTGATGCGCCTTTGCCGGGGTGCAGTGGCCGCCCGGAAGGTGGTGTCGGCGACGGAAGCGGAGGCAATCGCCTTTGCTTCCGATCGATGGGCAGATCGGGACAAGACGCGGCTGGATTGATCGCAGCAGAATGCGTGATGGCCTGAGGCGGGGCGCCGTGATCGTCCGGAATGTGATGGTGGAGCGGCGCGATGCGGCCCCGCGGGAACGGAATCAATGCCATGCGCTCGCCATCGTCACGTCGCGCACGTGCGGCCCGACGCGCATCGTTGTCTAGGCGCGGTTGAGCAGAAGATGCGCCGTGGGGTATTGGCACGGACCACTGACGCCTGCGTCCGAAAGAGCGCGGAACGTCTTGCGTGCGGAGCGCCTGACACCCTTCTGGAGGCCGCGCCACGCTGCTGGCGCGACCCGGTGCCTCGCATGCCACGTCATCGCCGAAGTGTCGCCGCGATGGGGCGATACGGCTATCGTATCGGCATGCCGTGTGTCTCCCCGTTTCCCCTCGAGTGCAGGAAGCCGTGCGTCGCCGCGAAGGCGATGACGGTCATGGCCGATGTCGTAGTGGCATGGCGGAATGTCGCGGCGGCGTCGCCCGCATGATCGCGAGCGGTTCGCGCGCACCGTTGCCCAAGCCATCCGTGCGCCGACTCGGCGCGGACGATGCGCTGGCCTATCTACGGGTCGGCGAGGGGGTGCCGGTGCTGCTGGTGCATGGGGCCTTGTGCGATTACCGCTATTGGTCGCCGCAACTGCGCGCTCTGGCCGATCGCTTCCAGCTCAGCGCGCTGAGCCTGGGCCAGTACTATCCGCGGCTGCCCTCGGCGTCGCGGCATGCGTTCGGCTGGCGCTGGCATGCGCGGCAGCTCGCCGCCTTCATCGCCGAGGACGCGCGACCCGTGCACCTGGTCGGGCATTCACGCGGCGCAGCCGTGGCCTGGCAGGCGGCGCTGCTGCGGCCGGATGCCATCGCCAGCCTGACCTTGTTCGATCCCGGTGGTCCGCAGCCGCATGGCCTGCCGCCGGAGGTGCAGGCGATCCGCGCGCAGGCGCTGGCGTTGCTGCACGGGGGCCAGGTCGAGGCGGGCCTGGAGTGCTTCGTCGATTCGGTCAGCCAGCCCGGCGCCTGGGCGCGCAGCAGCGCCGGTTTCCGGCAGATGGTGCGCGACAACGCGCAGACCCTGGCGCCGCAGATCGCCGATGCGCTGCCGGCGTACCAGGCCGAGCAGGCCGCCACCCTGGCGATGCCGGTGTTGCTCGTCGCCGGCGAGCACAGCCCGGCCCAGTATCGCGACAACGCCGCCGCGCTGGCGGCATGGCTGCCGCGTGCGTCGCACCAAGTGTTTGCTGGCGCCTCGCACGGCATGACCTTCACGCACGCACGGCGCTGCAACACCCTGCTCGCCGATTGGGTGGCCGCGGCGAGCCACTGAGCGCGGACGGCGGCGGCCTGAGCGCATCCCCCTTCGATCGCGCCGGGTGCTGAAGCGCGAACACATCGCTGCGCTTCGGCGTCACCCTGCCAGGCGGCGTGCTCCGGGAGTGGGCGGGCCAACGGCGGTCGCCGTCGCCTGGCCACGGTCCAGTTGCCGGTAGGCGATGGCCTCGGTCAGATGCGTGGTGGCGATGCGCGCGCTGCCGTCCAGGTCGGCGATGGTGCGCGCCACGCGCAGGATGCGGTGCAGCGAGCGCGCCGACAGCCGCAGGCGGTCGATGGCCTGTTCCAGCAGGGCTTCGTCGCGCGGTTGCAGGCGGCAGTCGCGCAGCGTCTCGCTGTGGCCGAGCTGGCCATTGGGCCGGCCGGCGCGCGCCTGCTGGCGTTGCCGCGCCTGTTCCACGCGCTCGCGCACGGCCGCACTGGCTTCGCCGGACGGCGCGTCGGCGCGCAAGGCCTGCGGCGGCAGCCGCGCCACCTCCACGTGCAGGTCGATGCGGTCCAGCAGCGGGCCGGAAATGCGCGCGCGGTAACGACGGATGCTCTCGTCGCTGCAGCGGCAACGGCCGCTGGGATCGCCCGCCCAGCCGCAAGGACAGGGATTCATCGCCGCCACCAATTGGAAGCGCGCGGGAAACTCGGCGCTACGCGCCGCGCGCGACACGGTGACCTGTCCCGATTCCAGCGGTTCGCGCAGCACTTCCAACGCATGCCGGTTCCACTCCGGCAGTTCGTCCAGGAACAGCACGCCGTGGTGCGCCAGCGAGATCTCGCCGGGGCGCGGGTGCGTTCCGCTGTCACTTCCTACAAAAACAGCGACTGAACCCTTTACACCGCCAGCCCTGTCATGGATGCTCTCTCATGTCAGGGACGACTGATTCTCGATAAAGACGCGACTGCGTTGAGGATTCCCTGCAATGACGCGACTAGGTTCCCAAGGCCCTGTTCGGCCGCTTCGAAACAGCCATCGAGCCCTCACCGGCAAGCTCTCGCTGCAGGGCGGCGGGCATGCTGGCTTTGAGTCCTCGCTCGAACGCGACTGGTTGACCGTCCTGGACTTTGACCCGGCCGTGATCCGGCTTCAGGAACAGCCTTTCAGGCTGAGCCATGTGATCGACGGCAAGTCCCGGAGCTACACACCGGATGTCCTGGCTGAGTACAGGCAAGACGATTTCCTCTGGACGGTGGTCTACGAGGTCAAACACCAGCAGCAGCTCCGCGCCGACTGGGATCAGCTGTGTCCCCGATACCGGGCTGCAATGCGCCATTGCCGCCAGCAGGGCTGGCGCTTCAAGATCGTGACCGAGAAGCACATCCGTACGCCCTACTTGGAAAACGCCAAGTTCCTGCGGCGCTACCGGACGATGGCGATGGAGCAGCTACGCATTGCACAGCTTCGCTACACCGCCAGTGCTTTGGGCCCCACCACACCACAGGCGCTGATCGCCGCGGCCCATTGGCCCAGGCAGGAGCAGGCAATGTCGCTTGCCACGGTTTGGCACATGCTCGCCAATGGCGACCTGCGGGCCGACCTGCACAAAAAGTTGACGATGAGCTCGCCGATCTGGCTGCCGGAGGTAACGCGATGATCTCCCCGACCTTTTTTGCGGTCGAGCCTGGCGTTGAGGTCCTCGTCGGCTCGCGCAAGTACCGTGTGACCCACCAACTCTCGGTCGACAGTGTGTTGGCAATCGATCTGGAAAGCCAGCACAGCACGCGGCTGCGAATCGAAACTGTCACCCGCGTTCTGCCGGAGAACGGGGAGGGAGATACCCCTCAGTTTCCGGTGCAGCACTACAGTGACGACGACTGGGCAATTGCTCAGTCTCGCTTCCAGCACATCAAGCCATTGTTGGATCAGCAGCACAATACCCGCCGTGGCGCTGAGCAGGCCGCCGCTAGCGCCGGCGTTCACGTGGGCACCCTCTACAAGTGGCTGGCCATGTACCTGGATGCAGGACACGTGGCCGCACTGGTGCCCCAGAAGCGGGGGCGTAACAAGGGCACCAAGCTGCTCAAGGAAGAACAGGAGCTGGTCATTGCCTCGGTCATTGATGACATCTTCCTCAAGAAGCAGCGTGGTTCGGCCCAGGAAGTAGTCCAGGAGGTCAAGAACCGCTGCAAGCTGGCGCGGATCGAGCCCCCGCACGCCAACACGATCCGGCGCCGAATCGCGGCCTTGAATGCGGCGACCGTCCTGCGCCGAAGAGGCATGAAGGACAAGGCGCGTGATAAGTACGAACCGATTCGCGGGTCTTTCCCTGGTGCTGACTATCCACTGGCGGTGGTGCAGATCGACCACACGCCTTCAGATGTCATCGTGGTGGACGAGGAGCACCGGCTGCCGATCGGCCGCCCATGGATCACCGTAGCGATCGACGTCTTCAGTCGCATGGTCGTTGGGTTCTATATGACTCTGGACAAGCCTTCGGCGACCTCCGTGGCCTTATGCGTTAGCCAAGGCATGTGCCCCAAGGCGCAGTATTTGGCTGATCTGGCAGTGCCAGGTGACTGGCCCGTTTGGGGGCAAATCGGCACTTTGCACGCGGATAACGCCAAGGAATTCAAGTGCAAGGCCGTCAACCGCGGCTGCCAAGCCCATCACATTGACCTCCAATGGCGCCCGGTCAAGAAGCCACATTACGGCGCCCACATCGAACGCTACATGGGTGTGCTCGCCACAGAGCTGAAGAAAGTGCCCGGTACCACCTTCTCCAACATTCAGCAGCGCAAGGGCTACAACTCCGAGAAGGAGGCTTCGCTGACGCTCAAGGAGCTGGAGCAGTATCTGGTGGACTTCATCGTCAACACCTACCACCAGCGCTCTCACAGCGAGCTCAACAATGCCTCCCCGCAGCGGGTGTGGGAACGGGCGATCATGGGGACAGGCGATACCCCGGGAATCGGCCTGCCACCCATCCCGCATGACGCTGAACGCCTGAAGCTGGATTTCTTGCCGTATTTCGAGAAGACCATCCAGCGCTACGGCGTCCGCGTGGAGAACGTCTTCTATTACGACCCTGTGCTCAACCCATACATCAACTCCACCGACGATGACAGCAAGACCAAGCGCAAGTTCATCTTCGTGC
>Ga0070670_100003316_pt1 | contig 13321 bp, 11 predicted proteins | sample KBSS63metaG_FD_64665 | JGI IMG/M metagenome (GOLD analysis project Ga0070670, IMG submission 64665) | Switchgrass rhizosphere microbial communities from Kellogg Biological Station, Michigan, USA - KBS S6-3 metaG | ecosystem: Host-associated > Plants > Roots > Rhizosphere > Soil ... | reverse complement strand
AGGTACTTCATGGCCATGGCCGAGCACTCGAGGTGCCACCCCGGGCGCCCGCGGCCCCACGGTGAGTCCCAAGCGGCACCCGCTGCCTCATCCTCGGGCTTGGCCGCTTTCCATAACGCGAAGTCCTGCGCGTTCTCCTTCGAGTAGTCGTCCTGCGCAACGCGCGCGCCCGATTTGATCTCGCGCGTGTCCAGTCGAGAAAGCCGACCATACTCCGGAAAGCGATCGATCGCGAAGTACACCGAGCCATCCTCGGCCAGATACGCGACACCGCGTTTCATCAGCCGCTCCACGAGCTCGATCATCTCCGGAATCGTCTCGGTCGCCTTCGGATACACCTCGGCGTCCTCGATGCGGAGGTACGCGCGATCGGCGTGGAAGATCTCGACGATCGGCTCCGTCACCTGCGTGATCGTGCGTCCAGTCTGACTTGCCCGCGTTATGATCTTGTCATCGACGTCCGTGAGATTCATTACCTGCTTCACGCCCCAGCCGCGAAGGCGGAGCGTGCGACGCAGCAGGTCCTCGAACAGGAACGTGCGAAAGTTCCCGAGGTGCGCGGGATTGTAGACCGTCGGACCACACGTGTACATCGAGACCGTGTGGCCGTCCGCGGGCGCGAACGGTTCGGTCGTTCGCGTGAGAGTGTTGTAGAGCCTGAACTCGGACATGTCGTTCGGATGGGCGCGACGCTCGGGAGCACCCATCCGACACGATCGGGCGGCGGGCGCGGTCGCGTAATCTAGCGTGCACTGTTTTCCTGCGCCGACGATGGCGGTGAGAGCTCTGCTACACGGGCGCGCGGCGCGGGCAGCGATGTCTCGTGAGGCGCACCATTTGGCAAGGGCGCTGCGGCACGTCGCGCCGCGACTGCCGGGCGCTCCGAGATCGACTCGAGACGTCCGCCGTCGAGCGAGAGGAATCGCATTTGCGGTTGCGACGGGAAAGCATCAAGCGCTGCGAGACGCGCTGCGAGCCGACCAGCGATCACGACCGCCGCCCCTTCCCTGGCGAGGCCGCGCAGCACCGCGAGCAGTTCCGCCGCGGTATCCGCGTCGTAGCCCGGAGCGAGGTCGTCGACGAGCACGAGCCGCGGTCGCGCCAATAGCGATGACGCGACCGCGAGGCGCGCGAGTGCGCTGCCATCGATCTCGTCGACCCGACGGTCCGCGATAGCGCCAAGGCCTGTGCGTTCGAGCGCGCACGCGACGCGGTCGGCCCCATCACGCACCGGAAGATCGCGGACGATAGCCGCGTACTCGAGTGCTTCACGGATATTGAGGAAGCCGTACGGGAATGGGCGGTCACCAGCGTACGCGATGCCGTCGGGTCGCGAAGAGAAGTCGCGTCGCGCGGGTCCGCCGAACCACGAAATCGATCCCCGGTCAGGCCGAAGCAATCCGCCAGCGCACATGAGCAGCGTGGTCTTGCCGCTCGCAACGGCAGCGACGATGCCGACGATCTCGCCGGAGGACACATCGAGTTGTATGTCGCGCAGCACGGAGACGGTGGCGGAGCACCCGCGCACGCCAGCCTCGTACGACTTCCACACGCCGCGCATCGAAAGGCAGTCGCTCATGGTACGCGACGATACTGCAGTGCGTCGCGTCGTGCGTCATCGCGCGAACGCGCGCGTAAGCCGGTTTACGCGGCGACGCGTGGTATCTCGGCGATGATGTCGAGGTCCGGCGCGTTCGTCACGAGGACTCCGCCCTCCGGCGCGGGCACACGCAGCACGAGCGCGCGGTCGCGTGCCGCTCGTCGGAAGCCGTGTCCTTCGTAAATACGGTTGATCAGGATTCGCCGCAGCACGACCATCACGACCGCGAGCGTCGGCACGGCGACGAGCAGCCCTATGGGGCCGAGCAGACTGCCCACGACGAGCACCGACATGATCGTCAGCACTGGCGGGAGCTCGACCTTCTTCGCCGTGATGAGCGGGATGACGAGATTACTCTCGATCAGGTGAATGACGATGCCGAGCAGCAGGACGAGCACCGCGTGCCCGGGTCCGCCGAAGCCGGCGAAGCCATCGCCGCCTAACACGATGAGCGCGGGGATCAGCGTCGAAATGAGCGTCCCGAAGAACGGAATGATCGCGACCGCGCCGGTGAACACCCCGAACGTGAGGTAGTACGGCACGCCGAGCAGCGACAGGCCTAACGCGGTGAGCACGGCGAGCACGACCATCGCCAACAGCTGGCCGACGATCCAGGCGCGGAGCGTCGTCCGCAGATCCCCGAGCACATCGCGAACGAGATCGCGGTGAATGGGCGGGAACAGGGCAATCACCCACTCGCGGTACAATCCCGGATACGCCGCCAGATAGATGGACATCACGGCGACGGAGAAGACGTTGATGCCGGCGTGCACGACCCCAACGACCTTCGGCACCACGCTGCCGAGCGGTCCGGTAACCGCCTCGTAGACGGCGTTCATCAAAGGGTGCTCGCCTGGCCGCCACATGTCGCTCAGCGCCGGGTACCGCGCCACGATGCGTCCGATCGCCAGCTCCCAGCCCTCCACCGCTTGCGGCAGCACCCTAACGAGTTGCTGCGTCTGTTCCACCACTGGCGGAACGAGCAGCCGGAAGAGCGTGACGATAGCCGCCAGCGTGAGGATGACGGCTCCGGCGAGGGCAAAACGCGGGGACAGCCGCAGACGGTGTTGGAACACCTCCGCGACTGCCCCCAGATACAGCGAGATCAGTACCGCGACGAACAACAGCAGGAAAATGCCCGCCGTCTTCCCGAAGAGAAACAGCAGGAGGACAGTGAGAACGGTCGCCGTGAGAATCGGGGCAAACCGGAACCGCCGCGGTACGGTGACGGTCAAGGCGTCTTCCGTCCGTCCGACGAGTCGTCGTCCTCGATCTCGGCGTGCACTTCCTCTTCATTGGCGTTGTTCGCCCGCGTGCCGCCGGCACCGATCTGCTTGTTCGGCGCCGATTGACCGGCGCCCAGCATGCCCATCTTCTGCTTGAGGGCCAGGAGCTGCATGTCGGCGCTCATGGACCCGGCGCTCTTCTCGAGTTGCTTGAAATCCTTGGCGAGGCGATCGCCCTGGAACTCTTCATCGATCTCGGCGGATGCCTTGATCTGGCGCTCGTTCTGGTCGATGCGCTCCTCCATCCGGGCAAACGCTTCGAATGCCGATTTCTCGGAGAGCGACGACATCGTTTCGGCGATGCGCTTCTGGGCCTGCGCGCGGCGCTGACGCGCGAGCAGCAGGTTCTTCTTGCGCTTCGCTTCTTCGATCTTGTCGTTGAGGTCACGCAGCGAGGCCTTGAGCTTTTCGGTCTCGGCCTGGTGGGACTGCCAGGTGAGCTCGAGCTGCTCGGCGTGCTGGGCGTGCTCGCCCTGCCTAACGAGGGCCTGTTTGGCGAGGTCGTCGCGGCCTTCCTGCACCGCGAGCATCGCGCGCTTCTCCCAGTCCTCGGACTGGCGGCGCTCGGAGTCGGCCTGGTCGCGGAGGCGTTTCTCGTCGGCGATCGCCGCGGCCACCTGCTGCTTGGCCTTGGCGAGCTGCGAGCGCATGTCGACGAGAATCTGATTCAGCATCTTCTCCGGATTCTCGGCGGAGGAGATGATGTCGTTGATGTTCGAGCGCAGCAGCGTCGAAAGGCGGTCGAAGATACCCATGCTCAGCGTCCCTCGCGGTACGATGCGAACTCGCGCAGATGCGACGCGAGTGCGAGTGTCATGCTCTCGTAGGCGGCCAGAAACTCCTCGTAGTCGAGGTGTTCGAGCTCGAGCGCCTCAGTCAGCACGATCGAGTTCTGAGAGATGCCGTAGGCGCCGTGCACGAGATCGTTGGCGTTCAGTTCGAGAAGGCGGCGGTTCAGATCGGCGCACCTACCGTCATCATCCGGGACGTTCATGACCTTCACCCGGAGCAGGACGACCGGCGGGGAGTAGTGGACTACGACGTCCAGCTCGAGCGGGCCACCGGGGCGGACGACCCAGAGTCCCTGCTCGACTTCCTCGTAGTTCGCGCCCTCCGCGGTGAGGCGATCGAGAAAACTTTCGATATCGTCACGAGTGAGCATAGCGTTCCTGTGGATGGCCAGATGTCGATTCCCTACGGCGGCTCGGCTCGGCTGTTTCGGCGCTGGCGGAGATCCGCGCCGTCCGCCGGACCTCAACGCGAGGCAGAAACGAACGCCCAACGTGGCGCGTGGCAGGAAGATAGCTCGCGCGTTGTTCGGCGCCTAGAAGCCACGCAGCACGCTCGGCGTCGACGTCGCGAACCAGACGAGGCCATCAAAGTCGCCGGGTAGGATCGTCGCCAGGTACGTCGCATCGTCGCTGACCCTCGCGTACACCTCGGTGACCTCGCGGAGTTTGAGCGGTCCGAGCAGGCTGGCGGCACCGGCGCCGCCAGCGGGAATCTTGCGCGCATCGAGCAACAGCCTCGGTAGACCCGTCGCGGCAAAGGCCGACTCGTACGTATTCGACTTGATCGGACCAACCGCAATCCGCTGGACCGGGCCTCCGGGCGTGGTCGCGTTCACTGCACCGGTGCCGAAGAACTGACCAATCGGACGATACGCTGCCCCGTAACGCGTCTCGAGGAAGCTGCCCATCCGCTGCGGGGCGCGGATCACGTGGAGGTTGTGCGCCCAGAGCATCATGCGACCGTTTGGAAGCTGGTCGAGCCACCAGCCCGCATTCTCGGCCATCGCGCGATCGCGGAATGAAGGGCCGGTACTGTTCGCCTCCTCCCATTGCTCGACGAGACGAGCGGATTGTCTCAGCAGAGCGAACGCGCCGTCATCGATCCGACCCGCCCAATCGCTTCGGGCACCGTCGAGCGTCGGGATGACATCGTGGACCGGAGCCTTACAGGTGCGGTAGGCTGAGACAAAGTAATTGCGCAGCCCGAACACGGCCCCGCGGTTGCGGTAGGGGCCGAGGCACTCGTAGCCCGCCCGAATAGCGTCACCACGAGCCGGGTCGATCCGCGACACGATTGCGACCACGCTATCGATCGCCGCTCCAGGGAATTGCATATCGACACCGACGAACCGGAGCACCGGCGCGCCACGCGCCGCGTTATAGGCACGCATCCACCTAACGAGGTCCAGCACTTCGTCAGTGTTCCAGGTCCAGAAGTACATGCCACGGACCAGCGCGGATGGATCGCCTTCGCCGGTGCGCACGTACCGATCGACGTCGAGTGCTTCCGGGAAACTCGCCTCGATGGCGAAGACTGTGAATCCCATGCGCTCGACGAGAAACTCGAGCGCGCGATGCTTCATGCGGAAGAATTCACGTGTGCCGTGGCTGCCCTCGCCGAACCCGACCAGCCGCGCGTCACCGACAAGCGAACGCAGTGGCTCGAGATCATCGAGAGGGGCGGTGGGATCGTCGGTCGCGAACGGCGTCGCGTTCGCGAGCAGCCACGCCGAGGCGCTTGCCGGGAGGGGCGTCACACCCTCGAAGCCCAGATTCAGTGGCTCAACAGGTGAATGAGTGAACTCTGGATCGAAAATGGCGGCATCGCTCCTGGGCGGCAGCGTCCCGTGGTACCCGGTGACCGGCACCGATGAGGCGACGATCTCCAACCGTACATCGTCGACTCGCACCGTACCGACGCCGCGGAGCGCTGCTCCGAACGTCAGACCGATCGCGTCCGCCGGGACATCCATGACGACCTCGTAGTCGCGCCAATCCTTGGTACCAAGGATCGGGCGATCGGAAAAGTCGTCGTACAGCGCCCTCGTACCGGACGGAAGGTCTACCTTGAGAAACGGCCCGGCACCCATCCCACTCACGGTGTCGGCACGCATTCGTGCGGTCAGTCGCACGCGGCGTCCGCGGTAGGCATCGGCGCGGACCCGCTGCAACACGCGCCCCCCCTGCGAGAGATCGCTCGTTCGGGTCTCATTGTTCAGTCGAGCCGCCGCGGTGCCGGTCGCGCGGATTTTCGTGTCTGTCACGACCGAGTAATAGTTCTCCGGCGAGGCCGTTGTCTCCCAGCTGTCGAGCGGGAACTCAGGGAGACCGGATTTGCCACCGGGATCGACTGGCCCATTCGGGGAGTCGCCTCCACAGCCCGCAACGAGAGAGATGGGCGCAGTCGAGATCGTGACAGAGAAGATTGACAGCGCGATCGAATGGCGGGCTCCGCGAATCAGTAATTCCACACAGCCTCCGACGACCGGGACTCGATTCGGTTTTTCCATCCCGAAGCGATCGAACAACCATCGAGCTACGTCGTGCTACTTCGCGCGTGAGTGCTTCGGTGGGCGCGGCTTGCTCCACACTAGTATCACCGCGCAGTGCGTGTCGGCCCGACCCGTCTCCTTGAGCGATTGCGATCGAAACTCGGGCGGAGCCGCGGTCTTGTCCGTATACACCTCGATGCCACGCACATCGTACGGGCGCACGTCGTTGATGTCGGAAACGGGGAATCCGTCGACGAACACCGCGGGATTGCACAGGTTGTTGTAGGAGCCGCCGCCGGCACCGCTGACGTTCGGCCTCGTGAACATGATGACGTTCTCGGATCCGTCCCACATGACGCGCGCGCCAGTGACGTTCCAGAGCAGCTGCGATGTGTCGAATACGCGGCGGCGTTCGATCTCCTCCGGCCCGATGAAGCGTCCGATTCCGGCTTTCTTCCGCTTCTCGAAGCCAGTGTTGTCGAGGCGCGCGCCACTACCGACGATGTTCACCGACGCGAGCGTCTGCGCCGCTTTGTCGAGCGTAACGTCCAGCGTCCGTTGCTCGCCGGTGCGCAATCCAACCGTTAGGCGTTTCGGGGCGAATCCAACCGCTCTGATCTCGATGGTCTGGTTTCCCGCGGGCATCGACGTCAGCGCGTAGGCACCCTCACTGGTCGTGCGCACGGAGATCGGAAAGCCGAACAACGCGACCTGCGCCTGATCGAGGAGCCGGCCGTCCGGACCGTGCACGACGCCCGAGAGCCGCGCGGTGCCGGTTGACGCAGGGGCGTCACCGCGCCGGACGACGCTATCGAGTCGCGCCAACTCCGCGGTCGTCGCCCCGGAATCCTGCATACTCACCGCGAACTCTCGCACGCCGAACGCGCGCTGGCCCAGATCGACCTCTACCAGGCCTGTCACGTGATCGGCAGCGGTCGCGCGGGCGATGACAGCGACATCCGTCGGCACCCCACAGATCATGTACGCCCCACTGGCGTCCGTGACTGCCGAACCGCGCCGCTCGGTTTGCGTCAGCCCGCGGCCGCCCACGTTCCATTCGCCCCAGCTGACGCTGACGGTTGCGTTAGGCAACGCAGCGCCGTCATCCACGTTTCGGACGCGGCCGAGCAGGACGCCGGTCGACTGCGCCTGGGGCGCGGGACACAGGCTGGCGTGCAGCGTCGTGGGGCTGGGCGTCGCGAGTCGTACGGCTGACAGCCCGGAATCTGGAAGCACCAGGGAGACTGGCGCGGCGCCGAACCCTAACGAGTCGAGCGTCGCGTGGTAGAACCGGAGTACCACCTGTCCGGCGGGGACACTGTCGATCTGGAAGCGGCCCGCCTGATCGGTAAGTGTGGAGAGGGTCGTGCCTTCGACGGTGACTTCGGCGTTGGCGAGCGGCCCGTTGGCGACCAGAGAGTCGTAGACAGTGCCCGCGATCGACGCGACGGCGTGGGGTTGGCGTTCGCGTAGAGTGGCGCCTGACGCCAGCGCGAGGACAACGACCGGCACCATCAACACCCGACCGAACACAGGGTCACCTCGGGATACACGGTGCAATTCGTACGCGAGCCGATGCGGGCACTACACCAGCCGAATCTCCGCGTTCCGCGCTGCGGATGGCTAGGCTTTCCCGACTCCGGGTCGGCAGCAAAGTGGTCGGACCACGCGAAGGGGGCGTCGCCCGTTGTGGCGCGCCACGCCGGCGGAGTCGAAGGCGGGGTGTGAGAACGTCAGCGTATGGGTTCCGTCCGGAACTCCGCCGATCGTGAACCGTCCACGCGCATCCGTCGTAGCGGCGAGCGTAGTGCCGATCACGTACACGGTCGCATCGCGAAGCGGCCCGCGCGCGAGCAGGCTGTCGTAGACGATTCCCTCGATCTTCCCAGCCGGCACTTCGACACCCTGGGCCTTGCTCTGTTCGACGGCCCACCCACTCAGTACCAGACCTAACGCGACAACACTCGGCAACGGTCGCGCGAACAGCGGCACCACTATCCTCCAGATCGTTTGATCTGGAACAATCGCTCGCGGGCCAACCGGCGACCAGTAGGGGTCGCGGCCAATCCGCCCCCAGCGGTCTCCCGATACCGAACGTCCATGGAGCGGCCGATCTCGCCCATAGTGTCGATGACCTCATCGGCCGGAATCGCGAACGTGATGCCCGCTAAGGCCATCTCGATGGCGGCCATCGCTATGGCCGCGCCCGTCGCGTTCCGGAACACGCACGGCAGTTCGACGAGGCCGCCTAACGGGTCACAGACGAGCCCGAGCGTGCCCTGCTGGGCGAGCGCGACCGCGTGCCCGGCCTGCGACGGCGACCCACCCAGCATCTCCGTCGCGGCACCTGCGGCCATGCCCGCCGCAGCGCCCGTTTCCGCCTGACAACCGCCTTCCGCGCCGGAGAGAGATGCGCGCTGCGCGACAACCGCGCCGATTAGCCCAGCGGTCGCGAGCGCATCGATCAACTTGTCATCACCAAGGCCACGTGCATCCGCGAGCCCGGTGAGCACCGCGGGGAGCACGCCCGCGCCGCCTGCTGTGGGCGCTGCGACGATGACGCCCATCGCAGCATTCACCTCCTGCACCGCCAGCGCGCGAGAGAGCACGTCGCGAAACGGCGTCCCGGTCATCGGGCCGGCAGGCCCCTCTCGCAGCTTCGCGGCGTCGCCGCCGACAAGCCCCGACGCGGATCGCAGATCACCGGTGAGTCCGCGCGATACCGCGCCACGCATCACAGCCAGCGCACGACCGAGCGCGTCGCGAATTTCCGCTACAGGCCGTCCCTGATCGCGAGCCTCGGCATCGAGCGCAACCTGGGCGAGCGTGGATCCGGACGCTTCCGCGTCACGAATGGCGTCAGCGAGTGCGTGATACATATCGTCGGGAATCGGGAATGGGGAATCGGTAGGCGAGCGTCGGAGGAACTCGGCACGCTGAGCAGCGCCACGCGTTCGATTCCCCAATCCCGATTCCCGAGATCATGCGCTGACTTTATCGAGACGGAATGCCCACCGTACCCACGGCAGCGTACGAATGTCCGCGCGCACCTTCTCGTCAGGCGGCTCATCGACCTCGATGACCATGAACGCGTCACCGCCGCGCCCTTTCCGCGTCAGGCGGAGCGTCGCGATGTTGATGCCGTCCTCGGCCAGAATCGTGGCGATGCGAGCGACCGATCCGGGGACGTCCTCCGCCACGAGCACGATGGTGTTGTAGCTCCCGGTCACCTCGACAGGATAGCCGTCGATCTCCGTGACGAGCACGCGGCCGGCGCCTAACGACGACCCGACCATCACCGCCTTCCGATCCCCTCGCTCGACGGTGATGCGGACCGTGTTAGGATGCACGTCCGCCTCTTCCCCCAGTGTCGTCTTCTCAAACCGGAAGTCCAGCGCCTCGCGCTCGGCAATCGTCAACGCTTCGCGGATGCGCTCGTCATCGGGCCGAAATCCCATCAGGCCGCCGACGATCGCCTTATCGGTTCCGTGACCCTCACCCGTCCGCGCGAACGACCCGTGCAGCTCGACACGCGCGTGCTCCGGAGTCCCACCGACAAGACACCGGGCCAACAACCCGAGTCGGCACGCGCCCGCCGTGTGGCTCGAGCTCGGCCCGACCATGACGGGCCCGATGATGTCGAGCAGCGATACCATAGAACGTTCAGCCGGCTTTGCGCTTCAGGGGCCGAGGCAGTAGTGGGCGCAGATACTGTCCGGTGTACGACGCGTCGACCTGAGCGACCTGCTCGGGCGTTCCAGCAGCAACGATCTCACCACCTTTGTCTCCGCCCTCGGGACCAAGGTCGATGATCCAGTCGGCGGTCTTGATGACATCCAGATTGTGCTCGATCACGAGCACGGTGTTCCCCCGGTCGACGAGGCGATGCAACACTTCCAGCAGGAGCCTAACGTCCTCGAAGTGCAGACCGGTCGTCGGCTCATCGAGGATGTAGAACGTACGACCGGTATCGCGCTTCGACAGTTCGGTCGCGAGCTTCACGCGCTGCGCCTCTCCACCGGAGAGCGTCGTCGCGCTCTGCCCGAGGTGAATGTAGCCGAGTCCGACGTCCATCAGCGTCTGCAGCTTCTGATGGATGCGTGGCTGGTTCTCGAAGAACGCCGTTGCATCCTCGACAGTCATCTCGAGAACGTCGGAAATGCTCATGCCGCGGAAACGAACCTCGAGCGTCTCGCGATTGTAGCGCTTCCCCTTACAGACGTCGCACGGCACGTATACGTCAGGTAGGAAGTGCATCTCGATCTTGAGCAGCCCGTCGCCCTGGCACGCCTCGCAGCGCCCACCCTTCACGTTGAACGAGAATCGTCCAGGCCCGTAACCGCGGATCTTCGCCTCGGGCATTTCCGCGAACAGATCCCGGATCGGTGTGAACAATCCGGTGTACGTCGCCGGGTTCGAGCGCGGCGTGCGCCCGATCGGACTCTGGTCGATGTCGATGACCTTGTCGATGTGCTCGAGGCCCGTGATCGACTTGTGCGCTCCCGGAATTACGCGCGCGCGGTAGAAGTGTCGCGCCAGCGAGCGATGCAGAATGTCCTCGATGAGTGTCGACTTGCCCGAGCCGGAAACACCAGTCACGGTGACGAACAACCCGAGCGGGATATCGACGTCGAGGTTGTGCAAGTTGTGCTCACGCGCACCGAGCACACGAATCGAACGATGTGGATCAGCGGGTCGCCGTGTAGCCGGGATCGGGATCTTGAGCGCGCCGCTGAGATACCGGCCGGTGAGCGACGACGGGTTGCGCGTCACCTCATCGACGGTGCCGCTCGCGATGACGATGCCGCCATGCTTACCAGCTCCGGGCCCGAGGTCGAGCAGATAGTCGGCCGAACGCATCGTCTCGTCGTCGTGCTCGACGACGATCACCGTGTTCCCGAGATCACGCAACTGGCACAGCGTATTGAGCAGCCGCGCGTTGTCACGCTGGTGCAGTCCGATGGACGGCTCATCCAGGATGTACAACACGCCCACGAGTCGCGAGCCGATCTGTGTCGCGAGACGAATGCGCTGCGCCTCGCCCCCCGACAGCGACTCGGCCGAGCGACCTAACGTGAGATATTCGAGCCCGACGTTTACGAGGAATCGCAGACGCTCGCGAACCTCCTTGAGAATCGGGCCGGCGATCTCGGCATCGAGGCCAGGCTTCCCATTGTTGCGAACAGGAACCGACTCGAAGAACTGCAGGCTCTCGGCGATCGACATCTCGACGAGCTCGCCGATGTTGCGCGAGTCGATCGTGACGCCGAGCGATTCGGGCTTGAGACGACGCCCGCCGCACTCGTTGCACGGCTTCGCGATCATGTACTCCGACAGCTCCATGCGGACGCTTTCGGATTCCGTCTCGGAATAGCGGCGCTGGATGTTCGCGACGATACCTTCCCACTCGATCGCGTTAGGGCTCGCTGTCTGCGATCCCGAACGAGCGCGGGCTTTCTTGCTCCCCGTTCCCTGCTCCCCGTTCCCGTTCGCCTTCTTGTCGACTCCGTGCAGCAGGCAATCGCGAACCTTCTGCGGAAGATCCTGCCACGCGGCGTGGAGATCGAACTTCAACTGCTTGGCGAGTCCAGGCAGGATCACGCGACGCAGATATCCGTCCGGTTCACCCCACGGCAGGATCACGCCTTCCAGAATCGACAGCGCCGGGTCGCCGAGCATGAGCTCTTCGCTGACCTCGTCGCGCGTGCCGAGTCCGCCGCAGGCCGCGCACGCGCCGAACGGCGAGTTGAACGAGAAGTGCCTCGGCTCCATCTCGGGCATCGAGATGCCGCACGCGGCGCACCCGTAGCGCTCCGAGAAGAGCGTCGGCGTCGCCTTCGAGCTTTCGTGCCTAACGACTTCCACCGTGCCGTCGGCGAGCTTGAGCGCCGTCTCCAGCGAGTCGTTGAGCCGGTTGCGATCTTCAGCCCTGACGACCAGACGATCGACGATGATAGACACGTCGTGGTTCTGACGCTTGTTCAGTTTCGGCGGCGTCGCCAGCTCGATGACGGCGCCGTCGACGACGGCGCGGACGAAGCCCTGCTTGCGCGCTGACTCGAACAGCTCGCGGAACTCACCCTTTCTGCCGCGGACGAGCGGCGCGAGGATCTCGATGCGCGTGCCCGATGGCCATTCCAGAACGGAGTCCGTGATCTGTCCCGCGCTCTGACGTTCGACCGGAAGGCCGCAGTTCGGACAGTGCGGCGTGCCGGCCCGGGCGTACAGCAGGCGGAGATAGTCGTAGATCTCGGTGACCGTTCCGACCGTGGAGCGAGGATTGTGGCCGGCGGTCTTCTGCTCGATGGAGATCGCGGGCGACAGCCCTTCGATGGAATCGACGTCCGGCTTCTCCATCAAGCCGAGGAACTGTCTCGCGTAGGCGGAGAGCGACTCGACGTAGCGGCGTTGCCCTTCCGCGTAGATCGTGTCGAACGCGAGCGACGATTTCCCCGACCCGGACAGGCCGGTGATGACGGTCAGCCGGTCGCGCGGGATCGTGACGTCGATGTTCTTGAGGTTGTGCTCGCGCGCGCCGCGGATGATGAGCGCTTCGTCAGTCATAGCCGGTGAAAGCTGCGGTGTGTGTTCGGGTAAGACAAGACAGCCCCTTCGGGCGCCGGCGTGGAACGCTGTGAAGACAGCAGCTTCGTGACTTCCGTGGGGCTCGCGGTGTCCCGTCTACGGCCATGTGACGTCCGCAACAACGGGAACGACATGTGGCGCCGGTTACATTGCCCTCGATGACGGACCGCATGCCGCACACCGACGCCATGGTCGTTCTCACGACCGTCGCCAATGACAAAGAAGGAATCGCGCTCGTACGCGCGCTGCTCGAGCGACGCGTGATCGCTTGCGGCACGCTCTTACCGGGCGCTCGATCCCTGTATCGCTGGGAAGACAAGATCGCCGACGAACAGGAAGTCGTGATCCTGCTCAAGACCCGCTCGGCGGCGCTCGACTCGCTGCGAGTGGCGTTCAGTGAGTTGCACCCATACAAGGTGCCCGAGTTGCTGGCGCTTCCCGTACACGCCGGGCTCGACAAATACCTGAGCTGGATCAACAGCGAGACCTCGCTCTCGATCTCCTGACTCACGTGATCGAGGTTCGGACGGACGACCTCGCGTTCGTTACCGCAGACGCTATCGCGCG
>Ga0070670_100003315_pt1 | contig 13322 bp, 8 predicted proteins | sample KBSS63metaG_FD_64665 | JGI IMG/M metagenome (GOLD analysis project Ga0070670, IMG submission 64665) | Switchgrass rhizosphere microbial communities from Kellogg Biological Station, Michigan, USA - KBS S6-3 metaG | ecosystem: Host-associated > Plants > Roots > Rhizosphere > Soil ... | reverse complement strand
CCGGGCAGGCCGTGCTCGGCACCGTCACGTTCCTCAGCACGACGACGAAGCCGTTCGAGGAGTTGACGCTGGCCGATGTCCAGCAGTACTCGGAGCCGGTCAGCTACGGCATTACCAGCTACCGGTTGAAGCAATGGATGTCGGTGGCGTTCGTCCAGGACAGCATCCGTGTCAGCAACCAGCTCACCGTCGACGCGGGCCTTCGGTACGATCGCCAGACCCTGACGGACGCGACGAACAACTTCGCACCGCGCTTCGGGTTCGGCTGGCACCCGAACGGTGACTCCCGGCTCGCGATCCGCGGCGGCTACGCGATGTACTACACGCAGATTCGCGCCAACGCGCTGGCGAGCGCGCTGACCGGAGGTCTGGACGGAATCGTGACCTATACGGCCCAGCCCGGACAGACAGGATTTCCGACCTGCCTGACCGAAGCGTGCCTCCCCGTAAGAATCGATCCGAGGACGCTGCCGCTCGCGCAGCAGCCAGCGCGGAACATCACCGTCCGTGCCGGGCGGCGCGACTTCTACCGGTCACAGTTCGCCAGCTACGGATTGAATTTCGATCTGCTGCCGAATTATCCGGACGAGTTCGTGAACCCGAGGAGCCAGGTGACCTCGATCGGCGCGGAGCGCGAAATCGTGCGCGGGCTGTTCGCCGGAGCGGACTACGTGCATCAGCACTGGACCAACCTCGACCGCAGCGTCGACCTCAACGCGCCGACCCCTTTCGATCGGACGGCACCGGGCCAGACTCGCAGCACGAACGCGGCCAACGCGACGCGCCCGATCGTTCCGGTCAACGGCGGAGTGCGATCGGTCAACGTGCTGATGAATCTTGGCGAGGCCGACTACGACGGATTGCAGACGCACGTCAGCTATCGCGGCAGCCCGCGGCTGCAGGCGGCGGTCAGCTACACGCTGTCCAAGGCGACCAATACGACGGAACCCGACGGCAACGGCATCGGCCCGAACGACGCGAACATCGCCCGGCTGGGTGAGGAGGAGCGCGGACTCAGCGTCGTTGATCAGCGCCATCGCGCGGTCATCACCTTCGCGTACAACTTCCCGTTCAACATCACCGCCGGGACGGTGACGCAGCTGGCATCGTCGCGGCCGTTCAACTCGACCACCGGCCTCGACAACAACGGCGATTTCGCGAACAACGATCGTCCGGTGATCGACGGAAAAGTGATCAAGAAATCCGCGTTCCATGGGACGAGCACGCAGGAAGTCGGCCTGTTCGTGGATGGGCGCATCAAGTCCGGTGGGCGCACGATCCTCCTCAGGCTGGAGGGGTTTAATCTCCTTAATCACGGCAACATCCTCGGCCGCGCACAGACGGTCTACGGCGATACCGGGACGCCCAATCCGACGTTCGGGCAGGTTGTGGCCGTGGGCTCCGCGACGAATGCGATTCCGAGCCTGGCGAACATCGATCCGCCGCGGATGTTCCAGTTCCAGGTGCGGTTCGAATTCTGACGGGCTCAAGACCCAGGGCTCAGGGCTCAAGTAGAATCGTGGCGTGCCACTGTTCGTCGCGGTGCTGCTTGCGGCGCTGAGTTCTGATCAGGCCGCACCGCCGTTCACGCTCGACGCGGCGCTGGCCGCGGCCGAGGCGCACAATCCAACACTCACGGCGGCCCGGCTCGGCAGGGCCGCCGACCTCGCCGGTATAGACGTCGCCCGCCAGCGGCCGAATCCCGAGGCCTCGTTCGAGGCCGGACGCGATACCCCGCACGAAGCGTTCAGCGTCGGCGTGCCGCTCGAGTTCGGCGGCAAGCGCGCCCGGCGTGTCGACCTCGCCAATGCGACGCTCGCGCGGACCACGGCCGAGATCGCCGTGCAGGCGCTCGAGATCCGCCGCGCGGTGCGGATCGCCTACTTCGAGCTGGTCGCCTCCGACGCGCGGGTGCAGGTGACGACGGAGCTGCGCGGCTTCGCGGAGCGGACGCGAAATGCGGCGCGCGATCGATTTCAATCGGGCGCCGCTCCGCGCCTCGAGGCCTTGCAGGCCGAGCTCGCACTGGCACAAGCCGACAACGAACAGGAGGCCGCGCGCGGCCGGCTCGACGCGGCGCGGGCCGAGCTGAATGCGCTGATCGGCGCCCCCGGGTTCGCAGCCAGACCCGCGGACTCTTTCGATGTCGGCGCCATTCCGGCGGATCTGCCGACGGCCATCGCGAGGAGTCCCGACATCGCCGCGCTCGATCGGCAGATCGACGAAGCGGTGGCGCGCGAACGGCTGGCGCGTACGCTGCGGACGCCGGACACCACCGTCTCCGGCGGGGTGCTGTTCGATTCACCTCCGGAATTCACTTACGGGTGGAAAGCCGGAGTGGCGATGACTATCCCGGTGTTCACGCGTCACAGCGCCGACGTGAAGGTCGAGAGTGCGCGCGTGGCGCAGCTGCGCGCCCAGCGGGAGGCGCGCATGGCCGAGCTGACGGGTCAGGCAGTCGCCGCCGCGGCTCGCGCTCAGGCGGCGCGACGGCGCTTCCTGCGCTATCGCGACGAGATCGTTCCACAGCTTTCGACCATTGAGTCCATGGCCGAGGACTCCTATCGATCGGGGCAAACGGGGTTGTCGGCCTTTCTGCAGGCGATGCAGGCGGCGCGCGAGGTGCGGCTGCTCGCCACCGATGCGGGCCTGGAGTATCAGCAGGCGCTGGCCGATCTCGAGCGTGCGCTCGGAGGAGCGGTGCGATGAGGTTTGGGCGGCTCGCCATCGCGCTGATCGCGTTGACCGGGGCTGCGTGTCACCACGAGGCCCCTGAAGAGACCGAAACCCAGACGCCCGTGGCCGTTGCCGTCGATGTGGCCAAGACCGGGCCTGTCCGCGAGGTCATCGCCGCGAGCGGCACGATCAGTGCGGCACCGGGCGCGGAACTGCTGGTCACCGCGCCCGAGGCGGCGCGCATCGTCGAGATACCCAAGGCCGAGGGAGACCGCGTGCGTCCCGGCGACCTGCTGGTGCGTTTCGAGATCCCATCGCTGACGGCGGGAGCGGCCGCCGGTCGCGCCGAGATCGAGCAGGCGGAAGCGCGGGCCGAGAACGCGAAGGCGGCCAGAGAGCGGCTGTCGGGGCTCTACGACCGCGGCGTCGCGGCGCGGAAAGAGGTTGAAGACGCCGAGCGAGAGTTGCGGGAGGCCAACGCGGCGCTCGCGCAGGCGCGAAGCGCGAGCGGGGCCGCCAACACCCTTGCCGGCCGGACGGTCGTCCGGGCGGGCTTCGCCGGCGTCATCGCGAAGCGCTGGCACAATCCCGGCGACTTGGTCGAGTCAGGCTCCTCGGATCCGATCCTTCGCGTGATCGATCCGAATCGGCTCGAGATTATCGCGGCAGTACCGGTCAGCAGCCTGGCTCGGGTCGTCGCGGGTGCGCCAGCGCACGTCGTCGATTCAGCCGGCGACGCGATCGAGGCGTCCGTCATCGCCCGTCCGGCGGCGGTTGAACCAGGGGCGGTCACGGCATCGGTCAGGTTGCACCCCGCATCAACCGCCCGGTTGACCGCGGGCGCTTCCGTGCAGGTCGAGATCCTCGGACCCGAACGCATGGGCGCAATCCTCGTCCCGCCGGCCGCAGTCATTCACGACGGCGAGGAGGCCATCGTGATGACGGTTGGCGCCGATGCCAAAGCGCACCGTAACCTGGTTGAAGTCGGCGTCGTCACCGAAGAGGCCGCGGAGATCCGGAAAGGGCTCAAGCCGGGCGATCGGGTGATCGTCCGCGGCCAGAACGGGCTTCCGGATGGAGCCGCGGTGACCATCGGATCATGAGCCTGTCGGGCCTGGTCGATCGCTACGGACGGGCAATCATGCTCGCCGTTGCTCTCACGGCCGTCGCCGGGCTGCAGGCAGGGTGGGCGCTCCCGAGCAGCATTTACCCACGGCTGGAATTCCCGCGCGTCGTACTCATCGGACATAGCGGCACGCTGCCCGCGCGCGCGATGATGCTGTCGGTGACCCGTCCGCTCGAGCAGGCGGTCATGGAAGTGCCCGGCATTCGCCGGGTGCGCTCGACCACCTTCCGCGGCGCCACGGAGATCTCCGCGCAGTTCGAGCCGTCAACCGACATGGTCGTCGCGCTGCAGCAGGTCCAGGGCAAAGTGGACGACGAGCGTCCGTCGCTGCCGGAAGGGACGGACCTCATCGTCGAGCGGCTGACGCCTGCGGCGTTCCCGATGTACATCCTGAACCTCAGCGGCTCCATTTCCGCTGCAGATCTGTACGACTACGGCTTCTATGTCATGCGGCCGCGGCTCGCGCGCGTGGCGGGTGCAGGACAGGTGTCGGTCAGCGCCAGTGACACGCGCGAGATCGAGGTCGTCGCCGATCCGTCGAAGCTGCTTGCCGCGGGGCTGACCGTCCACGACGTGGCGGACCGTCTGAGGGAAGCGAACCAACTCGCCCCGGTCGGACGCTATTCGGCGGGAGGGGTGCAGCAGCTGGTGCTCGCGTCCGGGTTGTGGCCGTCGATCGACGCGATCGGTCAGACGCCGGTCTCGGTGCGGCCGGACGCCGTGCTTCGAGCTGGCGACGTGGCGACGGTTTTCCCAGGCTCACCCGATCGAGTCGGCCTGATCAAAGGCAACGGAAAGGACGTCGCCAGCATCAGCGTGTCGCAGCAGGTCGGCGCGAACATCCTCGAAATCGAGACGGGCGTCCAGCAAGCGGTCGACGAACTCGCGCGCGCCCTTCCGGCCGGCCTCCATATCATCAAGGTCTACGATCTGGCGGAGTTCGTGCGGGCGTCGATCGCCAACGTCCGCGACGCCATCCTCATCGGCGGCTTCCTCGCCGTCGTCATTCTCCTGCTGTTCCTCCGCGACTGGCGGCTCACGCTGATCGCGGCGATTACACTCCCGCTCGCGGTGCTCATGACGTTCCTCGTCATGCGCTTCTTCGGCGAATCGATCAACCTGATGTCGATGGGAGGCCTTGCCGTCGCGATCGGCCTGGTGATCGACGATGCAGTCGTGGTCGTCGAAGGCATCCATCGGCGCGTGCAGGACGGCTCGGCGACGCCGGTTGCGGATGCAATCAAGGATCTCACCGCGCCGGTCGTCAGCTCCACGCTGACCACGGTCGTCGTGTTCGCGCCGCTGGGGCTGCTCTCCGGGGTCGTCGGCCAGTTCTTTCGCGCGCTGTCGCTGACGCTGTCGGCGGCCGTGCTGGCGTCGCTCGTCCTCGCGCTCACCGTCATCCCGCATCTCGCGCGGTGGGGCATCAGGCGCGATCGCGCCAACGGGCATCCGGACAATCGGATCGACGCTCTTTACGCCCGCACGTTGCGTCCTGTCGTCGGACGGCCGCTGGTCGCGCTGCTGGCGGCGCTGGTGCTCGCCGCCAGCGGCGTGGGCTTGTACTTGGCCGTGGGCACCGGCTTCCTGCCACGCGCCGACGAAGGCGGCTTCGTCATCGATTACCTGACGCCGGCCGGAACCGCGCTCGAGGAAACGGACCGGCAGTTGAAACCGGTCGAGGACGTCCTCCTCAAGACGCCGGAAGTGGCCTCGATTCAGCGCCGGACCGGATCGGAACTGGGGCTGTTCGCCACCCAGCAGAACAGCGGCGATGTCCTCGTCCGGCTCAAGCCCCGCAGCCAGCGGAGCCGTTCGTCGGACGAGATCATTTCCGAACTGCGGGACAAGCTCGCCGAGGCGGCGCCGGGCATGGAGATCGAGTTCGTGCAGCTCCTTCAGGACATGCTCGGCGATCTCGAAGGAAACCCGACGCCGATCGAGGTCAAAATCTTCGGCGACGACGCGGGCATCCTCGCCGAGCTTGGCGAGCAGGTCGAAGGCACACTGGAGAAAATCGAGGGGCTCGTGGACATCGTGGGGGTCCAGCAGGGAAACCCGGAGCTGACGTGGCAGATCGACCCGACCGCGGCTGGACGCCTTGGGCTGACCGTGGCCGACGTGCAGCGTCAGATTTCCGCCGCGTGGCTCGGTGAGGTGGCCACGGACTACCTCGCGCTCGATCGCGACATTCCGGTGCGCGTCCGGTATCCCGATGCCGTTCGTTTCAACCCCGCCCGGCTCGGCGAGACGATCATCCGCGGATCGGAGGGTCGAACCGCGCCGATCGCGGCGCTGGCGACGACCGAACCGTCTACCGGACAGACGCTGCTGACGCGCGAGAACCTGCGCCAGATGGTTCTGGTAAGCGCGCGGCTCGAGGGGCGCGACCTCGGGAGCACGGCCGCTGAGATCGAAGCAAAGCTGCGTCAGATGAAACTGCCGGTCGGGTACACGTGGGAGGTCGGTGGCCAGTACCTGGCACAGCGGCAGGCGTTTCGCGAGCTGCTCCAGGTGCTCGCGATCGCGTCGGCGCTGGTGTTCGTGATTCTCGTGGTCCACTTCCGCGGGTTCAGCGCGGCGATTCTGATCCTCGGGGCGGCGCCCCTGTCGCTCGCGGGTGCGCTGCTCGCACTGCTCGTCACCGGGACCGAATTGAACGTGTCGTCAGCGATGGGCCTGGTGCTGCTCATCGGTCTGGTCGTGAAGAACGGCATCGTGCTGCTCGATTATGCCGACCGCGAGCGGGAGCGAGGCCTGCCGGCGGTTGACGCGGTCTACGGCGCGGCGCGGGTGCGCTTGCGGCCGATCCTGATGACCACGCTGTGCACGCTGTTCGGGCTGGTGCCGCTTGCGCTCGGGCTGGGTGCCGGCGCCGAGCTGCAGCGGCCGCTGGCCCTCGCCGTCATCGGCGGCTTGACGCTCTCCACGTTGATCACCATCTACCTGATTCCCGCGCTCTACGTGGGAACGCATCGACGAGAGGTGAATCCCCAAACCCGCTGACGCTAACCACGGAGCAACGGAGTCACGGAGAACACTTGGTTCGGAAAAACTCGCACGATTTGGCTTGGCCCTCTCCCCAAAAGCATCCTCCGTTTCTCCGTACCTCCGTGGTTAGCGCTAGCGATTTTCTCCGTGAACTCCGTCTTCTCCGCGAATCTCCGATTTCGCAAGCGCGCGCGCGGCGACACGGCCGCTCGCCCAGGCCCACTGGAAGTTGAATCCGCCAATCCGGCCATCGACGTCGAGCATCTCGCCGACCAGATAGAGACCGGCACACCGCCGCGACTCCATCGTCGATGGATCTATCTCGTCGAGCGCGACGCCTCCGGCGGTGGCTTCAGCGTAGGTGTAGCCGCGGCTGCCGGAGATCTCGAGCGGCCATTCCACCAGGGCACGCGTGAGGCGGCGGCGTGCATTTCGTGTGAAGTGAGCCAGCACGAGCGAACCATCGATGGCGAGCTGGTGCAGCAATGCGTGCGCCACTGACGCCGGGAGCCACTGTGCCAGCGCGTTCTGCAGCGAGGTCCTTGGCTGCGCCTCGCTCACGTGCGTCAGTCGCCGCTCGATCGCCTCGAAGGTTTCTCCGGGGAAGAAGCTGAGGGTGAGGGTGACTTCGTCCCCCTGAAGCTGCGCACGCAGCCAGTGCCGCGACATGTCGAGCGCGGCAGGGCCGCTGACGCCGAAATGGGTCCACAGCAACGCACCGGTGATCCGCCTGGCGATAGAGCCGTGGATCCATAGCGCGAGCTCGACGTCCTGCGCGACGCCGGCAACCTCCGCGTGAAAGCCGCGGCCGGCGGTCAGTGGGACGAGCGCGGGCGTCGGGGGGACGATGGTGTGGCCGAATGCGCGCATCATTTCGAGCCCGGCGCCGTCGCTTCCCGTCTTCGGCAGCGATTGTCCTCCGGTGGCAAGGACAAGACGGCGCGCCGCGATCGGTCCCCGGTTCGTCTCCAGCGCGAACTCGCCGTGCTTCGCGATTGCGGTCACGCGCGTCGACGGCTGGAGTGTGGCGCCGCTGTCGGCGAGCTCGCGCATCAGCGCGTTGAGCACATCGCGCGATGAGTTCGTATCGGGGAACAGTTTGCCGGTCGGCTCTTCATGGAGCGGCACGCCCAGCGAGGCGAACCACGCGACGGTCTCGGGGACCGGAAACGCGCGCAGGACGCGCCGAATGATGGACGGCTTTCCACCTGAGAAGTCGCGCTCGGTCACGATCGTGTTCGTGACATTGCAGCGCGAGCCGCCGCTGACCAGGATTTTGGCGCCGGGCTTGACCGCGCCGTCGACGATCAGGACCTCGAGCGATGGATTGAACCGGCGCGTGAAGATTGCGGTTGCGAGGCCGGCTGCACCGGCGCCGACGATCAGGACATCAGGCGGTCGCAAGCGTCGCCGAGTACTCCTCGTACGTGCCCTTGAAGTCGGTGATCTGCCCGTCGGCGAAATGCCAGACGCGCGTGCCCACTTCCTCGATCAGGTCCTGGTCGTGGGTGACGACCAGCGCTGTGCCCTCGAACTTCTGCAGGGCGATGTTCAGCGCGTTGATCGACTCGAGATCGAGGTGGTTCGTCGGCTCGTCGAGGACGAGCACGTTCGGCTTCTGCAGCATGATGCGGCAGAGCAGGAGCCGTGCCGTTTCGCCGCCAGACAGGGCTTCGGTCGGCTTCAAGCCCTCCTCGCCGCTGAAGAGCATCTGACCGAGCAGGCCGTGAATGTCCTGGCGCGCAGCATCCGGATCGAACCGGTGCAGCCATTCGACCGCCGTGAGGCCCTTCTCAATGGCGCCGGTGTGATCCTGCGCGAAGTAGCCAATCGAGACCTCGTGTCCCCAGCGCACCGAGCCGCTGTCGAGATCACCGGGCGAGGCGGTGAGGTTGGGGGTGTCCGCGAGCAGCGCCTTCAGCAGCGTCGTCTTGCCCTGGGCGTTGCGGCCGACCAGCACGATCTTCTCGCCGCGATTCACGATGGCGCTGAAATCAGAGACCACCGCTACGCCGCCATGCGTTTTGCCGACTCCCGCGATCTCGATCGCCGTCCGCCCCGACGGCCGGTTCATCTGAAACCTGATGTAGGGCCGCTGGATGTTCGAACGGGCCAGCTCGGTGGTCTGGAGCCGCTCGACTTCCTTGCGGCGCGACGTCACCTGGCTGGCGCGGGTGCCGGCGCCGAAGCGCGCGATGAAGTCGTTCAGCTGCGCAATCTTCTTCTCGCGCTGCGCGTTCTCGCTCTCGATGCGCGAGCGAATCTGCGTCTTCGCGACGACCATGTCGTCGTAGCCGCCGGTGTAGGTGATGATCGTCTGGTAGTCGATGTCGGCGATGTGCGTGCAGACCGAGTTCAGGAAGTGACGGTCGTGCGAGATCACGATCAGTGTTCCCTCGTAGCGGACGAGGAACTCGCGCAGCCAGTGGATCGAATCGAGGTCCAAATGGTTCGTCGGCTCGTCGAGCAGCAGCGCTTGCGGGTGCCCGAACAGCGCCTGCGCGAGAAGCACACGCACCTTCTGCCCGCCTTGCAGCTCGCCCATCTTCCGCTCGTGCAGGTCGTCGGGAATGTCGAGTCCCTGCAGCAGGATTGCCGCGTCGCTCTCCGCGGTATAACCATCCTCTTCGCCGACGATTCCTTCCAGCTCCCCGAGCCGCATGCCATCGTCGTGGGTCATGTCCGCCTTGCCGTAGAGCTCCTCGCGTTCGGTCAGGGCGCTCCATAGACGGTGGTTGCCCATGATCACGGTATCGACGACGCGGAACTGATCGAACGCGAACTGGTCCTGGCGAAGGACACCGAGCTTCTGCGGCCGCACCACGGTCCCCTGCTGCGGCTGGAGCTCGCCGGTCAGCAGCTTCATGAACGTGGACTTGCCCGCGCCGTTCGGGCCGGTCAGGCCGTAGCGCCGGCCGTTCGAAAAGGTTGTCGCCACGTCTTCGAAGAGCACCTTCGAGCCGTAGCGCATGGACACACCGTGAACTGAAATCATGATCTCCCTGCCGCGCGAGTCTGACTGGGTGGAACCATTCATTATACCGCGAAGCGGGGTATATTGGGAGTTTCCGACTACCGGAGTGATTCATGACTCACCAAGTGCGAACGGCGGCTGCGGCGCTGTGCGCGGCCGCGCTCGTCGCCACGCTGCCGCTCGGCGCCGCGGGCGAGAAGATCGATTACGAAGCCATCAACAAGATCAAGGAGCAGGGGCTGCAGCTGCAGAACTCCAAAGTGATGGAAATCTCGAGCTGGCTCACCGATGTCTACGGGCCGCGGCTCACCGGCTCGCCCAACATCCAGAAGGCCGGCGAGTGGGCGGTCGCCAAGATGAACGAGTGGGGACTGCAGAACGCCGCGCTCGAGAAATGGAGCTCGGATCGAGGGTTCGCGCGCGGCTGGACCAACGACAAGTTCTATATGGCGGCCGTGTCGCCCCAGGCCTTCGTGATTCCCGGCACGCCTAACGCGTGGACGCCCGGCACCGACGGTCCGGTGCGCGGCGAGGTGATCGTGGTGCCCGAGACGACGTCGGAGGATCTCCAGAAGTACAGCGGGAAGCTGAAGGACAAGTGGATTCTCGGGCAGTCTGCGCCCGACGTGGCCGCGTACTGGAGCGCGCCGGCCAGCCGCAACACGACGGAAGAGCTCGAGCAGCTCGAGCTGGCCACACCCCCGTCGCCGGAGTTCGGCGTCGCGCGGCCGGGCGGCCCCGGCGCGGCGGGAGCATTCAGTGGCCGCGGGCGTGGTGGTGCAGGCGGGTTCAACCGCAATGACTTCTTCCTGGCGCAGGGCGCTCTCGGACTGCTGATCACGCTTCCACGCGGGCACGGGATCTATTCGGTCACCGGCAATCGAAACGGCGAACCGGACAAAACTCTTCGGACGATCAACATTCCCGCGGAGCAGTACGGCCGCATCGTCCGGATGGTCGAGAAGAATCAGCCGGTCACCATCGAGGCTGATATCAAGAGCACCTACTACCCGAATCCGCCGCTGTTCAACGTTGTCGGGGAAATCCGCGGCACCGACAAGGCGGACGAGATCGTGATGCTCGGCGCCCATTTCGATTCGTGGCACGCGTCGACCGGCGCAACCGACAATGCCGCCGGATCCGCGGCGATGCTCGAAGCGATGCGGATCCTGAAGCAGAGCGGTGTCCGGCTCCGACGCACCGTGCGAATCGGCTTATGGACCGGCGAAGAGCAGGGGCTCGTCGGATCGGCTGAATACGTCGGGGCGCATTTTGGATCGCGGCAGCAGCTTCCTGCGACGACGCCGCCGGCAGGCGGCGCGGCGGCGCCAGACGCGGCAGGGCAGCGGGGCGGAGGCGGAGGGCGCGGTGCGGCGCTCGGGCCGCTCGAGCTGAAACCAGAGCATGCGAAGTTCGCGGCGTACTTCAATATCGACAACGGCACCGGCGCAATCCGCGGCGTCTACCTGCAGGGGAACGATGCCGTCGCGCCGATCTTCCGCGAGTGGATGGAGCCGTTCCGCAGCCTGGGCATGACCACGCTGACGATCCGCAACACGGGCGGCACGGACCATCAGTCATTCGATCGGGTCGGTCTGCCAGGCTTCCAGTTCATCCAGGACGAAGTCGAGTACGGCACCATGACGCATCACACCAACCTGGACAGTTACGAGAGGCTCCAGCCGAACGACATGCGGAAGAACGCGACGATCGCCGCGGCCTTTGCCTACCTCGCCGCGAATCGCGACGAGAAGCTGCCACGCAAACCATTGCCCGGGCCCGTCGCCGCCGGCGCGAGGGGGACCCGAGGACAGTAACGGGGAATTGCCCTGATCACCCCGCGAGATGGGTGCGGATGACGGCGAGCAGCCGATCGAAGTCGATGGGCTTCTGCAGGCAGTTGTCGGTCCCGAGCTCCAGCGCGACGGTATGCGCATGTGACATGGCGCTCAGGCACACCACCGGTATGCGGGCGAGCGCGGGATCGCGCCGCTGTTCGGCGCGGAACTGCAGCGCATTCATGCGGGGAAGCATCAGGTCGAGGACGATGAGATCGGGCGGCGTGCGGCGAGCTGCCGCGAGCGCCTCGACGCCGTCCTCCGCGGTGATCACCCGGTAACCCTCGCTGCCGAGCGCAGCATCCATCAACTTCAGAATGTCCGGATCGTCCTCGACGACGAGGATCAGCGGTGTATGCAACCGTGACAGGATACTCGATTCCTGCTCATGTTGACTTTCAACAGGAGATCTGTCACTCTCCTGTTGCCTTCCAACAGAGGAGCGGGCATGACCATTCCGCAGCCCAGTGATGTGCCGTATGGCACGCTCGATTTGATGGTGCTCAAGACGCTGCAGACGATGGGACCGCAGCATGGGTTCGGCATCGCCCGGCGCATCGAGCAGGTGGCGCGCGGCGCGCTGACGCTGAATCAGGGAACGATCTATCCGGCGCTGCTGCGCCTCGAGCAGCAGGGATTGATTGCGAGCCGGTGGGGAACCAGCGACAACAACCGCCGCGCGAAGTACTACGCGATCACCCGGGCGGGGGAGAAGCACCTGGCTGCCGAATCGAAGCAATGGGCGCGGATGGTCGCGATCATCAGCGGCGTCCTGGAGCCGGAGTCATGAGGGCGCTGCGGTCGATCATCGCGCGCATCGGCGGGATGCTGACCGGGGGACGCCAGGACGCGGAGCTCGACGAGGAACTGCAGGCGCACCTCGAGCTGCTGACCCAAGAGCACCAGCGGCGCGGGCTGTCGCGGGAGGCGGCGCGCCAGTTGGCGCGCCGCGAATTCGGCGGCGTGGCGCAGATCACCGAGGCGTATCGCGATCAGCGCGGGCTGCCGTTCGTCGACACACTCGCCCAGGACGTGCGTTACGCCTTCCGGATGTGGCGGCGTGCACCTGGATTCAACGTCGTCGTGATTCTCGTGCTGGCGCTCGGCATCGGCGCAAACAGCGCGATGTTCACCGTGGTCAACGTGCTGCTGTTCCGGCCGCTTCCCGGGCATGCGGCGGATCTCGTCGGGATCTACAGTCACGATCCGTCGAAGCCGGATTCCTACCGCGCGTTCTCGTTCCCTAACTACGCGGACGTCCGGGATCACGCGGACGTCTTCGACGGAGTGCTCGCGCACGCGTTTGCGCTCGTGGGCGTCGCGCAGGGCGACGCAATGCGGCGCACCTTCGTCGAGGTCGTGTCGTCGAACTTCTTTTCGACAGTGGGCGTCGCGCTCGCCGCCGGACGTACGTTCACCGAAGAGGAAGAGCGGCCGGGTGCCGACGCGCCAGTCGTGATCGTCGGCTACGGGCGGTGGCAAGATGCGGGGTTGAACCCGGCGCTGATTGGCAGCACGATTCGAATCAATAGCCGCGACTTCACGATCGTGGGGGTCGCGCCATCAGGTTTCACCGGGACCACGGCGCTGATCTCCCCGGATATGTGGCTGCCGCTCGGCGTGTTCGACAGCGTGGTGAACGACATCTTCCGTAGCGACCGATCGGGGCTGGCGGATCGGTCGAATGCCGCGCTGAACGTCGCGGGCCGTCTGAAGG
>Ga0070670_100003311_pt1 | contig 13327 bp, 12 predicted proteins | sample KBSS63metaG_FD_64665 | JGI IMG/M metagenome (GOLD analysis project Ga0070670, IMG submission 64665) | Switchgrass rhizosphere microbial communities from Kellogg Biological Station, Michigan, USA - KBS S6-3 metaG | ecosystem: Host-associated > Plants > Roots > Rhizosphere > Soil ... | reverse complement strand
GTTCGGATGTTTACCAGGCGTCGCTGGACGCAAGCGGCCGTCGCAGTTTCGCTGTTATGGCTCTACGGGATCGCGGTCGGCGGCGAACCGCCTGTGATCCGTGCATGCGTGATGTTTACGATCCTGATGATCGGATATGCCGAATATCGGTCGGCAAGCCTTTTCAATGCATTAGGAGCGTGCGCACTTGTGTTGCTCTCATGGCGGCCGAGCGACTTGTTCGATCCGTCATTCCAAATGACGTTCGTTAGCGTTGCCGCCATCATATGCATCGGCCTGCCGCTCGTAACAAACGTAAAAGCGATCGGCACGTGGATGCCGACTGCCGAACAGCCGTTTCCACCGAACGTGCCGAACTGGCTTCGCCGATTCTGCGAAACCGTTTACTGGAGCGATGCAGCGTGGGAGATCGAACGCGGCCGACAGATTTGGACAGCGGAGATATTCAAATCGCCGCTCTTCAAGCGTCTGGACGACCTGGGATTACGGCATGCTGTGATCTTCGTTTTCGAAGGCGTGATCATATCCGCTGCTGTGCAGTTATGCCTGTTGCCGCTGTTGGTTTATTACTTTCACCGGTTTCCGCTCGCATCGATTCCGCTGAATCTTTGGGTCGGGGTCGTTCTAGCGGCCGAAAGCATAAGTGCTTTGATCGCCGCGATACTTTCAATGGCGAGCAGTACGTTTGCGTTTCCTTTTGTCATGATCACCGAACTCTGCAATTGGTTGATCGTAACTGTCCCCTCGTGGCTCGGAAGCGTCGTGAGGTTTAGCGCGCGGATCCCGATCTATTCCGGGAATATGAAAGCGGTCTATTTTATTTACTTTGTTCCGATCGTAGCCACCGCACTTCTAATTACTCAATGGGATCCTTTTTTGCTTGTGGCCCGAAAAGTTTGGGCAATCCGTTTTACGAAGGCCGCCTTCACACTCACTGGGATCCTCGGTGGACTGATCATCTTTCATCCACTCAGTGCAGCTGCACCAGATGGGAAATTGCACGTTGATTTTCTCGACGTTGGCCAAGGCGATGCATCTTTAATTACGTTTCCAAACGGTAAGACAATGCTTATCGATGCCGGCGGTCGTCTCGATTATCGAACGTCCGGCGATGCAGAACAAGAAGTATTTGAGCCTGACGTCCCGCGGATCGGTGAAGCGGTCGTTTCCGAGTTCCTTTGGGAAAAGGGTATCTCGCGAATCGATATGATCGTCGCCACGCACGCAGACGCGGATCACATTCAAGGCCTGGGCGACATTGTTAGGAATTTCAGAGTTGGTTCCGCTTATTTCGGACGACTTGACGATGACCCGGAATTGAAACCATTGCTCGAAGAGCTGGTGCGCTCAGGTGTACCGAAAAACACGATCGCGTCGGGTGATTTATTGAATATCGGAGAGGTTCGGATAAACGTGCTTAACCCGAGCGGTGCAGCTACAATGTCGGCAAATAATGATTCGGTTGTTTTGCGTATGGTATTCGGAAGTACGTCGATCGTGTTCACTGGCGATATCGAAAAGGAGGCTGAAGTGTCGATTGCTACTTCGTCTCGAGAGTTGAACGCAGATGTTATCAAGGTCCCTCATCACGGCAGCCGTTCATCGTCGACTGAATTGTTTGTGAATGCTGTGCATCCGAAGCTCGCCATAATCTCAGTCGGACGACATTCGTTGTTCGGACATCCTCATAAAGAGGTGGTCGAGCGCTGGCGGGCTACAGGGGCGAGCGTTTTAACGACCGGCGAATGTGGAACGATTTCGATCGTGTCAGATGGGACAAATCTGGAGGCCCATCGCTTTTGTACAACGAACGCGAGGTAAAAAAAGGAGGACCGAAAAATCGATCCTCCAAATGCTGGATACGCGTGGGAACAATTAGGAAGCAGGGTTTTCGACAAGGAAGGCACCTTTCCAGGCATCGCCTTCTTTGACGTAAAAGCTGCTGCCCCAAACGGGCGTGACCTTCATCCCCTCGCAAGTGCCGTCAGCCGAGCCCTTGAACTGCAGGAGCGAAAGGTCTTTGGTGAAGGAAACGCTGCTGCCGTCGGTGACCGTAACGCTCTTTATCTCGCACTTGTTGTCGGCCGTCCACATCTTGATCACGTCGGCACGCGAGCCCGCAACATTTCCGAACAGATCGACGAAGATCACTTCCTTCGCAAGGATGCTTTCGAATGCCGCTGCGTCCTTTGCCTTCCAGGCTTCCCAGCCGCGTTTCTCGATCGCCATCAGGGCGTCTGTGTCGCCCGCAGACGACGGAGCAGACGTTGAATTGGCGTTAGAAGCCGAATTGGTGTTAGACGCGGAATTGGAGTTCGCAGCCTTGTTCGATTCGGCAGGCTTGGCGGCCTCCTTGTTAGCTGCGGGTGCCGTTTTTACCACGGTCGGCGGTGCCTTTGGGTCGACCACCGCGATCTCGTCGTGAAACGCTCCCTTCCAACTGTCGCCGCTTCGGACGTAAACAGTTGTAGAGATTACCGGTGTCGGGCTCTTCTTGCCCTCGCATGTTTCGTCGGTGTCGACCTTCATTACGAACGCGGCTGCATCCGCACCGAGCTGGATCATCTTCTCATTGGAAAACGTCGAGCTCTTGACCTCGCACTTATTCTCGGAGATCGCTTTTACCACGTCGGCCTTGGTCCCCTTGTGATCGGTTCCGCCCATCACGAACTTTTCGTCAAGAAAGCCCTCGAAGAACTTGCCGTCCTTGTTTTTGTATGCCTCGAATGCTTTTGTCTCAAGGTCTTTAAGTGCAGCAAGCGTCGGCGGGGCCGCTGCCGGCTTGGCATTGGCATTAGTGTTTCCGACATTCGCGGCATTGTTTCCGGTATTTGCCACGGGTGCTCCGCAAGCAGCAAACAATGCAGCGGCGGTAAGTGTTAATAAAATTAGACTGATACGCATCATAAATATTCTCCTGTTTTTCAGCCGCACCGGACATGCTCTAAGACAGCTTGTCGAACACGGCGGTCGTTCTCAAAGGTTCAGATATAGTTGCTTAAAACAGAAATACTATACACCGAAACACGATTTTTGCACGTGCTCTGAAAGTGGATCTCGCAGGTAATAAAAAAGCCGCGACCTTAATAAAAAGATCGCGGTTCTATACTGTCGATCAATAGAGCCTACATTCCGGGAACTTCAAATAAGTAGGCAAGTTTCCAGGCGTCGCCTTCTTTCACATAGACCGCAGTCTGGTAAAGATCGCCGTTCTTTTGGCCGTCACATGTCCCGTCTGCCGTGCCTTTGATCGTCAGGATCTCGACACTAGGTGTAATCGAAGTGGACGATCCGTCGCTGACCTTCACGTTTGTTATGCCCTCACACTTCATCGTTTCTGTCCAACGTTTGATGGCATCGGCCTTCGAACCATAATAAGCGCCGGTTGGATCGACAACGCCGAAATTAGCGGCGATGTGCTCGTTAAACCAATTAGCATCCTTCGCTTTGAACGCTTCCCAGCCTGCCTGATGCATTTTCACCAGCGCGTCAGTATTTGCACTAGGCGTCGATTTTGCAGGCTCAGTTGCCGCGGCGTTGCCAGCATTGCTGTTCGATGCTGCCTTGTCGTCTTTCTTCGGCTCTTCTTTCGTTGCTTCGGACTTTGCCGGAGGAGCGGGCGGAGCTTTAGGATCGATAATCACCGCCTCGTTGTGATAGACACCTTGCCACTTATCTCCGTTACGCAGCCAAACACTGGTTGCACGCATCGGGCTCGGGATCTTTTCGGTTTTGCCGTCCATAACGCATGAGCCGTCAAACGTGCTTTTGTAAGTGTTCACATAAACGTCGTCACTGACCTTAGTCATTTGGGCGTCGTCTAAAGACCAAGATTTGACGTCGCATTTGGTCCCAGCGATCATTTTGATCTCATCAGCCTTTCCAGTGCGAGTACCATTCATGTATCGGACGAATTTGTCCGAAAGCATTCCTTCGAAATGGGCTGTGTCGCCTTTCATCCACGCCTCGTTCGCTTTTTTGTCCAGCTCGAGCAACGCTTCTTTTGTAGGGGCTGCAGCACTTGGCTTCGCCGCGTTCGCATTCACGTTGGCGGTATTGGCAACATTCGTGTTCGCAGCAGGCGGGGCACAACCCGCAACAAGCGATCCGACGATCGCGATCATGAAAGGCAGGATCAGTTTCTTCATTTTGGTCTCCTAAGTTCAAGTCTTTATCAAAGCACAATTCGACGAACATCTTCCCTTGGGAAAATCTCCGAGCGTTCCTTCTGTCCAACTAATTGTGTATTGTTTTAACACCGATACTACATGATGTCAAGATGTTTTCGGTGAAAATGGCTCTAGGCTACTGTCAGTTCAGTGTTTGAAGTGGCGAATGCCGGTAAATGCCATTGTGATCCCGTGTTCGTTGGCGGCAGCAATGGATTCTTCGTCTTTGATCGAACCGCCCGGCTGGATGATCGCAGAGACGCCGAGCTTTGCGGCCTCGTCGACATTATCACGGAAGGGAAAGAAGGCATCAGAGGCTAGAGCCGAGCCTTTGACCGGCAGATCGAAGCGTTCGGCACGCATTGCTGCAATACGGACCGAATCGACGCGATTCATCTGCCCTGCACCGACACCTAGCGTCTGCGTTTCATTTGCCAGAACGATGGCGTTCGATTTCACGTGTTTGCAGACCTTCCAGGCGAGCAGCATCGAACGTATCTCACTTTCTGACGGCTTACGCTCGGAAATGATCTTCAGAGCGCTTTCAGAAAGCCGATGATCATCAATCTCCTGGGCTAAACATCCGCCGGATACCTGTTTGATCTCATACCTTTTAATGTTTGATTCAAGATTGGAACCGGCTATTCGCAGGACACGCAGATTCTTCTTCTGCTCGAATAACGCGAGAGCTTCGGGTTCGAAATCCGGTGCGATGACGACTTCCGTAAAGACCTCTGTTACTAATGCGGCAGTAACGGCATCGAGAGTTCGGTTGAATGCAACGATGCCCCCGAACGCCGAAACGGGATCGGTCGAAAGAGCTCTACGATACGCTTCTTCGTTAGAAGTACCGACGCCGACGCCCGAAGGATTCGTATGTTTGATTATCGCCACTGCCAGCTCGTCAAGATCGTTCACCAGATCCCATGCAGCCTCGGCATCGACGTAGTTGTTGTACGACATCTCCTTGCCGTGAAGCTGTTCGGCATTCGCCAGGCCACCCGATTCGCCGGTCGAATACAGGGCTGCTTTCTGGTGCGGATTCTCGCCGTAGCGAAGATCGTTGATCTTTGCCAATTCGATCGAAAGGGAAACGGGCAGGCCGTCCGGGGGTTCTTCGTCGGTATTTTCGGATTCAATGAAGATCAGGCCGCCGAGTGGATTAAGTGGCTCAAGAAATTCAAGGTCCTCTTCCGAAAGCTGTCGAGCCAGATAAGACGAGATCGCGAGGTCGTAGCTCGCTGTCCGCGTGTACGCAAGAGCAGCCAGCCTTTTGCGGGTCGAAAGCGAGAGCGAGCCTGAGTTCGCTCGCAATTCATCTACGATCCCATCGTAGAGCCTTGGGTCGGTAACGACGGCAACATCCTGCCAGTTCTTCGAAGCTGATCTGATCATCGCGGGGCCGCCGATATCGATGTTTTCAACCGCTTCCTCAAGCGTGACATCATTCTTTGCAATGGTTTGCTCGAAGGGATAGAGATTGACGACGACCAGGTCGATAGGGTCGATCGAATGCGTCTGCATGGCGGCAACATGCGATTCGTTATTGCGGAGCGCCAGGAACCCGCCGTGAATTTTCGGATGAAGCGTCTTTACGCGGCCGTCCATCATCTCGGGAAAGCCAGTCACATCAGAGACATCTGTGACATCGATGGCGTTCTCACGAAGCGTTTTTGCGGTGCCTCCGGTCGAGACGATCCGGACACCGAGGTTACTGAGGCTTTTTGCAAATTCGACAATACCAGACTTGTCGGAAACGCTGATAAGGGCACGCTCGATCTTTCGAAGGTCGGTCATAAAATGAAAATGCGGCCCGAAGTCGAGGCCGCAAATTCAATACTAAAGGGAAACGCTGTTATTTCAAAACCCACCGCCAAACGATGTGCTAAAAAAAGAACCGCCCAAGAAATAAGACGCTCAAGATGAATATCAGTACGTAGATGATTATTTTGAAAACGCTCACGTGATTGCTTATTCTCTAAAAGAACCGACTGACCTAACGGTCGATCACGAAAATATTCCGACAAGTACCTGATGTCAACGCATTTTCGCCCATATTACCTGATTTTTATTGCGTTGGTTCAACTTTTACATTTCTTTACAAATTGTGCGGGTCAGCATATCGAAGCGAGGGTCGTGATCGATCCTGAATCGCCGCATATCGTACATGTAACCGGGCGTTTTACTGGTCGCGGTAACGCTGCTACGACCCGCAACCTATCATTTATTCGAACTTACGCCGGCATTGCGGGACTTGGGGAACGAGTTCGCGGAGTCGTTTTGAAAAATGGTGAGACAACGGTTTCATATCAAGCTCCAGTCCCAGGGGAATATGTTGCCGACAGTGAATTCACCGACTGGAATTATTCGGTCGATCTCACCCCTCGAAAAGAACAGAACGCGGCGGCTCATTTATCCTGGCTGTGGGCGGACCGAGGAATTCTGATGTTCGGCGATCTGCTGCCGATCTTTGAACCGAATGGTTCCAAGATCTCGGCTCAAATTGTTCTGCGGGCTTCGAAGGACATCGAAATAAACTCGTCCAACATATACGATGAGGTCGTCGTAGTCGGTAAAGATCAAAGGTCCTTTTCTGAAATGCATGGAGATACAAAGCTCCAATTTGAGATCTCGGAAAACTGGCTTTTTTCGGATGAAGACGTTAAAAAGTTTGCGGATGATATTTACGAGTTTTACAAAAATGTATTTGTAAATAATCCTGTCAAAGATGTGTCGATCCGGATCGTGAGATTTCCGGGCGAAGTTCGATCCGGCGTCTGGCAAGCGGATACACGTGGTCGAAATATTACTATCGTTTCGTCCGATATGCCGTTCAAGACTCAATCGCTGCAGCGTTTACACGAGCAAATGCGGCACGAGATGTTTCATCTTTGGATTCCGAATGGAGTAAATCTTAGCGGAAATTATGATTGGTTTTACGAAGGATTTGCGCTTTACTCGTCGCTCAAACTTGCATTGGCGCATAACCGAATTCGCTTTGAGGATTTCCTCGACACATTGTCGCGCGCTCACGCGATCGATGCGCGCCAGGTCGGTCGTCTTTCGTTGCTCACGGCATCCGGCAACCGTTTTAGCGGATCAGAGAGCTACATATATGCTCGAGGCATGGTAGCGGCTTTCCTTTGCGATCTTGTTCTGTTGAGCCATTCGAAAGGAAAAAGTTCGGTTTTCGACGTTTTGCGCGAGATCTATACAAAATATAAATATCCGGAACCTCGGGTCGATGGAAACACCGCGGTCATCTCAATAATGCGAAAACATTCCGAACTCCTCCCGATCGTGGACAAATATGTTGACGGATCAGGATTCATCGAATGGGAAAACGAGCTTTCCCTCGCGGGGATCGAATACACAAAAAACGGATTAGCGGTAATGACAAAACTCAACAGCCGGCAAAAGGACTTGCTCAATTCGTTGGGATATAATAATTGGCGGCGACTTTCGCAAACGAAATAGATGAAGTACCGAATTATAGTATTGATCCCGGTCCTGGCTGTATTGGCGTCCCTGCCCGCGTGCAGCCTGCTTGACTCGACCGTTAGCGGCGTTTCGAACGTTATGGGGATCACCGACACCGCGACGGTGATCGCGAAAACGGCGCAGATCCGAACGTCCTATGCCGTGGTCGCAGCGGATCTCCTAGAGGTAAAACGCGGCGAACGCCTGGACGTGCTCGACACGATGGAGCACGAAAAAGTTATTTGGTATTACGTTCGGGCACACGACGAGGAAAATACGTCCGGCTGGATCGAAGCTCAGAACGTGATCACAAACGAAGTTCTCGAAAAGTCGAAAAGCGTGGCCGGAAGTTTTGCAAATCTTCCACCCCAGGCTGCCGGTAAGCTTCGCGCCGCTTCAAACCTGCGGCTATCGGCGGACATGAATCCGGAAAACGTTCTTTTCCGTCTTGCCAGTGGCTCTACGTTCGAGATCATGGATTGGAATTTCGTTCCGAAGCAGGATGTAGCGGACGTTGACGACGCGAAACGCGGTGAGACCAAACAATCTAAACGATCAAAGAACGAAGATGTCGAGGCGGCAAAGGAAAAAGACGAACCCGATAAGTTGGATGAGAAATATGATATTTGGTATCTCGTCCGCCTGGATCCTTCGGTCTCACCCGCACCTGCCGGGTGGCTTTTCGGACGCCAGGTTGAGTTGCAGGTGCCAAGCGAGATAGTTTTTTTCCAACATAACAACCGCAAATTTGTTACCTGGCAGCGGCTTGATTCTGAGATCGCAAGCAAGGCGGTGACGAGCGACCGAAACGCGACACCGGGAAACTGGGTGATCCTCTCGCGCTCGAACACGGTTAAGGCCATCGACGGTGTTGAACCGGACTTTGACGGCATTCTCGTTCTCGCTTTCGACAAATACGACCAAAGCTTTTACACCGTCTGGCGGACCAACGGCGATGTATGGGGTTTATTGCCGCTCCGGATCGACGGAACCGGTGACGCCAAAACCTTCACGATCCAACTGCGCAATCCGAACGGTCAAATGGACGATAAACGCTTTAATGTATTTCGGGATAAGAGCCGTATCAAAGTGACGCCGCCGGAAGATATTGCCCAATACCAGGCAGCGAAAAGCAGATGATTTGACCGAAAACGATATCCAAAATCCATTTCCGGAAACGGTCGAGATCGAAATAACGGATTCGATCGACCTTCATTCATTTCAACCAAAAGACGTAAAACGAGTAGTTGAGGCTTATCTCGACGAGGCACTTGCGAAGGGATACAAATTCGTGCGGATCATTCACGGAAAGGGCATCGGAGTTCAGCGTGAGATAGTGCGAAAGCTTTTAACGGAAAAGGAGTTTGTAAAGGCCTTTAAGTCGGGTGACGAATTCTCTGGCGGTTCCGGCTCGACGATCGTCGAATTCAAGAACTAGGCATCATCTAGTACATCCGCCCATCGATCGTTGTCTTCCTCGTAAAGCGAAGCGATCAGATCTTCCTGTTCTGCAATTCTTCGCTCTGCATCCTCGAGACGGCGTGTAAGACTGCGGCATTTCCGTTCAAGTTCGATAACGCGTTTCTTTCGTTCCTTGTCCAGCCGGTCAAGGTAAAACATGTACATCATTTGCATGCCGGCAACGCCGGTCAAGGCAAGCGAAAGTCCGATGAGGACATAATAGAGCATCGCGCGTATCCCGATTATAACTTGACCTCGATCCGATTAAAAGCAAAAATCGAAATTACTGATGCAGACCGCGAACCTCAATCTCGTTTACACACTTCTTTGCGACGACGTTCGGATCGAGATGGGGAATAAGATCTCTCTTATGGGCATTTTTCAAAACATTATGGTCGAAAAACTGCCCGTATCATTGATCAAATTCGCAGTTATCAATCATTGGCGCGGGGAAGGGAACCACAGTACTGAGGTTCGTATCATGTCGCCTGATAAGATGAACCTCGTCGTCACATCGCAGCCAACCCCGATCGAACTTGCAGCCGGCGGATTCACCGACAACGTCAGTTTTTTCATGAACGTTGTTTTCCCGACGGCCGGTACATATTGGGTTCAGACGCTGGCCAACTCTTCGATGGTGGAAGAGTTTCCGCTTATCGTGACCGACGCCGCTACGGCCAATCAACCTACTCCCGACGCAATATCGGAAACGATCAACTAGTTAGAAACCGCGTCCGGAGCCTTCATCGCCATCGACCGCATTGCTGAGGTCGTCTCCCGACGGATTTCTTACGCCATCATTGGTATTTCCCTGGCCGGTTTTCTCGGTCGCATCGCCGGTTACGTCTTCATCCTTATTCGAGGTACCCGGATTCTGTTGAGCAGTTCCTGGGTTTTGCGGAGCCGTACCAGTCGAATCTTGGTTTTCCAAAGAGCGGCCCGTTGCTGTGCCGGCTCCGCCGCCCTGCTTGTTCGGATCGTCCTTCTTATATCCTGATTCACTGCCTGGAAAATCTTTCGTTGCGTTATCCTGGGTAGCCATTTTGTTTCTCCTTGTCTGTGAAGATCTTTGTCCTTCTTTCGATTCGCTTTTGCGAACCGACAGTAACTCACAGGTGACGAAACGATTGTCCTTGAGCGTACAGAGATATTTCAGGCGAGCTTCGACCTGCCGGCGATCGTCATTCCGATGCCGCCGATGATCAGGGCCGCCGCGACGTACGATCTAGTATCGAATGATTCTGAAAGCAATCCGACGCCAATGCCCGCGGCGATAACCGGAACAGAAAGTTGAAGGGCGGCTGCGCGAGTCGGAGTGTGATGTCGAAGAGCAGCGTACCAAACCGTGTAGCCTATACCTGAAGTCACCGCCCCGGATATCGTGGCGAGGACGACTCCACGAGCAGAAACATGGACCTGCGAAATGAAGGGAATAGCGGCGAGCAATATCATCGGAAGCGAACGAAGAAAATTTCCACCAGTATCCGCTAGAGGGTCGGAGCTTCTCTTTCCGCGGAGTGTGTAAAATCCCCACGCAACGCCCGCTATGGTCATCAACACCGCACTTGCGAGGGGCGGTGCGCTCAGGCCGGGAATCACGAGGTAAACGAGCCCGCCGATCGCGACGATTAGCCCGAGCCATTCCAAGGTTGACGGCCTCTCGCCTCTAATAACGGAAACGCCAATCATTGCAACCTGCACGGACCCGAAAAGGATAAGGGCACCGGTGCCGGCTGTCAGGCCTAAATAGGCCAACGAGAAGCAGATTGCATAGGCGAAAAGGAAGAACGCGGAATACCAATTTCCAAGTGCGCCAAAGCCCGCTTTCCGGTTGAAAAGATAAATGATGATGGCGAGGGCCAGTGCTCCCGAAACCAATCGAATCGCCGTAAAACTCGCCGGATCGATCTCGCCGGTCCGCAAGGCCATACGGCACAGGATCGAATTGAATGCAAACGCGACGAGCGCGAATGCGGTCAGAGCGACTATTTTAATCACTTATATCTGCGATATCCGTCGTTGTATCGGAGCGGCGTTGAACTCCGGCGACACCGTCATCGGGCATTTTATCAGCGTAATTATCAAGTGAGTGGTCCTTGCTGCCCTTTCGTCGTTTGTCGGGTCCGCCAATGGCTTTCACGTCCTCATCGCTCACCGTCCCGTCGCTGTTAGGCAGGTCGTGGCCGGTCTGTAGATCGTCGTTTTTTCTGTCCTGTTGCTGCACATTCATTGACCTCCAATTTGGTCTATGCAACAACATTTAGAAAAATAGAACAGTCATGCGGACTACCCTACTCCATATCAGCCTGTTTACCTTTATCACCGCCGCGGCTTTCGGGTCGCATGTGCGGAAATAGAATGACATCGCGGATCGAGTGCTTGTTCGTCAAGAGCATGGTTAGACGGTCTACCCCGATGCCGATGCCCGCTGCGGGCGGCATTCCGTAGCTCAGCGCTCGAATATAATCTTCGTCCATAACCATAGCCTCTTCGTCCCCGCGTTCGCGTTCCGACATTTGGTCGATGAATCGATCGTACTGTTCCTTCGGATCGTTCAATTCCGAGAAACCGTTCGCGACCTCCATGCCATTGATAAAAAGCTCAAAACGCTCCGCAAGCTGAGGATTGCGGGGCGACGCTTTCGAAAGCGGGGAAATAGACTTTGGATAATCGATAATGAACGTCGGCTGGATGAGGTTAGGTTCAACGAATTCGTCGAACAGGCCGATCATAGATTCGTCATCAATTTCCGCGTCAGATTTGCACCGCAAAATCGCGTCACGCATCGCGAGACGTTCGAATTTTGAAAAATCGATCTCGTTTCCTTCGTACGGCACCTTCAGAGCGCCGGTCGTTTTAAGCACTGATTCACGGATCATGGCCTCACCGAAATCCATCATTCCGTTAACGTCCATGTACGCGCAATAAAATTCGAGCATCGTGAATTCCGGATTGTGCTTGTACGAGATGCCCTCGTTGCGAAAGTTGCGATTCAACTCATAAACCTTTTCAAAACCGCCAACGACAAGTCGTTTCAGGTAAAGCTCCGGAGCGATGCGTGCGTAAAGTGTGATGTCGAGCGCGTTGTGATGTGTCTCGAAGGGCGTCGCAGCGGCGCCAGTCGCTTTCGGCGTCAACATCGGGGTTTCCACCTCGACATACCCGTGATCTTCCAGATATCGCCGCAACGAGGAAATGATCTTCGCCCGCGTTTCGAAAACCTCGCGAGTGGTCATTCCTTCGTGTTCGATCTGCAGGCTCGACGCGATCAGATCGGCATATCGCTGACGTTGCCGAATTTCGGGATCGGCGATGCCGTGCATCTTATCGGGCATCGGCAGCATTGCCTTAGCGAGGAATTGTAGCTTCTCCACATGCACTGAAAGCTCCCCGGTGTTCGTTATAAACAGGTATCCTTCGACGCCTATAAAGTCACCGTGATCAAGCAACGCGAACGTATTCCATGATTCCTGCGGGTCAAGCGAATCATCAACGTCATTCTTTAGAAAAACAAAATCTTCCTTTCGGCAGTAGATCTGAAGCCGCGACATTCCGTCGCTAAGATGGACAAATGCCGCTTTGCCCATCACGCGCGGCGGAACCGCCATTCGACCGGCGATGCGGACATTTCCAAGTTCCCGCAAACGCGCATTTAAAGCGTCTTTGATCTCAGCGGGCGGCCGCTCACGTTCGGCGAGTTTCGAAACGACTTGAGCCATCTGATCGACGATCGTCATTATCCGGCCATAATTCAAAAGTCTTGTGATCGTGTCTTCGTTACCTGAAACACGTGACCGCTCAAATTTATTTGGGTAAACGTTCCCGATCAGCTCGCGCAGCGTTTCCAGATGCTCACGCCGGGCCTCGGTTTGGTCGTTTGGTTCGACGATCTCATTGAATTGGGGAATGCTCATAAGACGAATGCTCGATTATAGATAACCCTTTAATTTACGGCAAACAACAGGCTGTGTGATAATAGTCAAAACCGCAGGAGAACGATCACGGACACCCCTGTCAATGCGTTCTTCTGCGGCTAGGTGCGTTTATGTTCAAGCCTTTTGCAAAGGTCAGCGAAATAGGGAGATCGGTCGATAACGGCGCTCGTGTCGTTTCACTCGACGGACTGACGTCAACGGCCGCGAAATCCTTTGTGCTTTCCGAAATTGAAACATCGAAAACGATTGTCGTCGTAACGGAATCCAACGCAGCGCTCGAGA
>Ga0070670_100003308_pt1 | contig 13337 bp, 13 predicted proteins | sample KBSS63metaG_FD_64665 | JGI IMG/M metagenome (GOLD analysis project Ga0070670, IMG submission 64665) | Switchgrass rhizosphere microbial communities from Kellogg Biological Station, Michigan, USA - KBS S6-3 metaG | ecosystem: Host-associated > Plants > Roots > Rhizosphere > Soil ... | reverse complement strand
GATGACCGAACTCGGAAGTTCGATCTTGTGAAAGCGAAGCTGCAGCTCTTCGAGCTTATTGATCACAAATTCTCGTGCTGCGGGGTCGAGGATCTCTTGATCCATCGCGCCGATCTGCGGCGTAAACAGGCTAAACCAGATCTTTTTCACTTCGGGTCTCGATGACCAGAAAGATGCGAATTCGTCAAGGTAATCTTCCCGCCGCGTCATCTGCGAGGTCACCGTGCAATGCACGGTCACGCGATGACCTGCAATATGCCGAAGGATCCGTTCATACGTCGCAGGTTTCCGTCGGATGTCATGCTCGGGCTGAAGACCATCGATCGAAACCGACAAATAAAGATTTTCGATCTCGTTCCATTCGGCCGGTATCGGCCGAACGGCGCTGGTTACAACCTGGACAGCAATTCCCATCTCGCTTAGCTTCGGAAGCAGGATGCTGAGTTCGCGATATCTGACCAGCGGCTCGCCGCCGACGATCGAGATATGGACAGGCTTGTGCTCATTCACTAGAGCCAGAACTCGTTCGACAAGTTCCTCGCCTTTATAATCAGAAACTGTTCTTAGAGTTTGCCCGGTGCCTGATAAGTGTTCCGGTTCATATGCATAACATCCTGGACAACGAAGCGGGCATTCGCGAGTGATCTCGATCGATAACGACGGATATCGGCCGCTGAGAATGCATCCCCACGCCTTGAACAGCTCATTTTTTTTCACTCCAGTCTCCTTGAGCTTAGGACGTCACCGGCATCAGCAAGACGTTCTAAAAAGCAGAACTTTGTCATTCGTTATATCGCTTAAAGATCAAGCACGCATTCGTGCCGCCAAAGCCGAAACTGTTTGATAAGACGTATTCGACCTCGGCATCGCGGGCCGCATTCGGCACGTAATCAAGATCGCATTCGGGGTCGGGGAATTCGTAATTGATCGTCGGCGGAATCTTATTTTCTTTCAGCGCTAACACCGAAAATACGGCTTCGATTCCGCCGGCAGCACCGAGTGCATGGCCGGTCATCGATTTCGTAGAGCTCACGGCCAGGCCGTTCTTTGCATGGTCGCCGAAAACTTCCTTGATCGCCAAACTCTCGAACTTGTCGTTGTAAGGGGTCGAAGTACCGTGAGCATTTACGTAACCGATCTGCTCGGGTTCGATCCCGGCATCTTTTATCGCCCGGCGCATCACACGCTTTGCCCCTGAGCCCGTTTCGTCCGGCATCGTGACATGAAAAGCATCGCCGCTCATACCATAACCTACGATCTCGGCATAGATCTTTGCGCCGCGTGCCTCAGCGGATTCAAGTTCCTCAAGGATCATGATCCCGGCACCCTCGCCGATCACGAAACCGTCTCGCTCGGCGTCGAACGGCCGCGAAGCCCGCTTCGGATCGTCATTTCGCGTCGAGAGAGCACGCATCGAAGCAAAACCAGCAACGGACATCGGAGTGATAGCGCTTTCAGCTCCGCCGCAGATCATCGCGTCTGCGTCGCCTCGTTCGATCAACCTAAAACTGTCGCCGATCGCATGAGCGCCCGCAGAACACGCAGTTGCCGTTGCGGAATTCGGGCCCTTTGCTCCGTGCCGAATTGAAACGTTGCCCGCTGCCAGGTTCACGATCGCAGAAACGATAAAGAACGGCGACACGCGGTCAGGGCCGGAATTCAGAAGCTTCTCGTGTTCGCGTTCGATCGCCCAGAAATCGCCGATACCGGAACTTATGTAGGTACCTACCATTTCGGCATTCGACTCATCGACAACAAGGCCACTGTCTTTCATTGCCTCGTCGGAAGCCGCAAGTGCAAAGTGGGTGAACGCACCCATTCGGCGAGCTTCTTTCTTATCAAGAAAACTCAGAGCGTCGAAATCCTTTACCTCGCAGGCAAATTTGACCGAGAATTTTTCCGTGTCGAATTTCTTGATGTAGTCGGCACCGTTTGCGCCGGACAAGATCCCCGACCATGTCGTCGGGAGATCGTTGCCGATCGCCGTTACCAATCCGAGGCCCGTTACTACAACTCTACGTTTCACTATTATCCTTTGTGCTGCTCAACATACGCATACGCATCGCGCACGCTTTGGATCTTTTCAGCATCCTCGTCGGGAATTTCGATGTCGAATTCCTCTTCGAACCGCATCACCAATTCAACAAGGTCGAGCGAATCCGCACCGAGGTCTTCGATAAAGCGTGCATTTTCCGTCACTTCCGCCTCATCCACACCTAATTCATCTACGATGATCTGTTTGATCTTATCTTGAACTTCTGACATATTTTCTCCTATCTTTTTATAGCGTTTCCTGAGTATTTCTTAAACTTTCTGTATTCTCAACGTTCAAAATGCGAACATCGCGATCGATCTGTTTTGTCAATCCCGACAATACCTTTCCGGGCCCGACTTCGACAAACGTGGTCGTGCCGTTTGCGATCAAATTCTGAACCGATTGCAGCCATTTTACTGGCGATGAAACCTGCCTTGTCAACGCGTCAGCGACATGAGTTTCATCGGTATTAAATGCAGCGTCGACATTATGTACGATCGGAAATTCAAACTTTGTATATTTCAAACCAACCAGGTCGCTTTCAAGCCTCTCTTGCGCGGGCATCATCAATGCACAATGAAAAGGGGCGGACACGTTCAACCTGATCGCTCGTTTCGCACCGCGTTCTTTCAGCAATTCGCACGCCCGATCAACGGCGTCCGAGTCACCGGCTATCACAACTTGGTTCGGCGAATTAATATTTGCCGGGCTGCAGACCCTGCCGTTTGCTGCTTCGCTGCATGCAGTTTCGATCGTCTCAAGATCGGCTCCAAGGATCGCAGCCATCGCGCCGACTCCGACAGGCACAGCCTCCTGCATATATTTGCCGCGATCGCGAACAGTTCGAACAGCATCTGCAAACTCCAAAACTCCGGCCGCGACCAGCGCAGAATATTCGCCGAGACTGTGGCCTGCAACAAAATCAGGTTTCGCGATCCCCTCGCTTTCCATCGCTTTGTATGCAGCAACGGACGTGGTCAAGATCGCCGGCTGTGTATTAGCCGTTAGTTGGAGATCGCTTTCGTTCCCGGAAAAACACATGTCCGAAAGAGGAAAACCAAGCGCTTCGTCTGCTGCTTCAAAGATCGATCGGGCTCCCGGGAAATTATCGAAGAGGTCCTTCCCCATTCCGATGGATTGACTTCCCTGTCCTGGAAAGATGAATGCGGTCTTAGACATCAATTTCCAAAACTAAAACTGGAGAACTGTCGCTCCCCATGTCACGCCGCCGCCAAATGCGGTTAACAAGACCTTGCTTCCCTCTTTGATCCGGCCCGATTGTATACATTCGTCCAGTGCGATTGGGATCGACGCAGAGGACGTATTGCCGTGCTCGGCGATGTTCGAATATACCTTTTCTTCGGGAACACCGAGCCGGGACGCGACGGCGTCGGTGATTCGTTGATTTGCCTGATGCGGAATCACGAGATCTATCTCGTCGACCGTGAGCCCCGCTTTCTCCAACATTTCGCCAGATATATCTGCCATCGAACGCACGGCAACCTTGAAAAGCTCATTGCCTTTCATCTTGAAAAAGTGCTGGCCTTCGTCGATCGTCTTATGCGTTGTGCCGAGTTTCGTGCCGCCGCCGGGAGCGTAAAGTTGTTCTTCGTAACGGCCGTCGGATCTTATCTTGGTCGCAAGAATGCCCTTTCCGGAATTAACCGGTCCGAGTACTGCAGCGCCGGCACCATCGCCGAAGATCACGCACGTTCCGCGGTCGGTATAGTCGACGTATTTTGTGAGGACTTCCGCGCCGACCACCAACGCATACTTGACCTGGCCGGTTTTGATCATCGACTCGACCAGTGTCAGACCGTAAAGAAATCCTGAGCAGGCAGCGAAGACGTCCATCCCTGCCGCATTTGTCGCTCCGATCCGGGCCTGTATGAGCGCGCCGGTCGACGGCATTATCTGGTCCGGCGTCGTCGTCGCGCAGATAATTATGTCCAGGTCCTCAGCTTTGAGTCCTGCGCGTTCAAGCGCCTGCACGGCGGCCGTAGTGCCAAACTGTGAAGTGTATTCATTTTCAGCGGCTTTATGACGCTGCTTGATGCCGGTGCGCGAGGTTATCCACTCATCGGACGTTTCGACCATCTTTTCCAGGTCGGCATTTGTCAAAATGCCTTCTGGGTAAGAATGACCCATTCCGAGGATTCCGGCGTTGTATTCGGCCATGAAGTAAATTTAGAGCCTAAGATCGGTGGAACTCAAAACTACTCGGCGTCCTTTGCGTTAACGATTTGTCGGCCTTTGTAAGTGCCGGTCTTTGGGTCGATACGGTGCGGGATCTTAGCTTCGCCCGAATCTTTGTCGATATAGAACTGCGGAACGCGCAATGCGTCATGCGCTCGGCGTTCGCGAGTGCGTGCGTGTGAATGTCGTCGTTTTGGATTTGGCATAATACCTCAATTAACACGCCGTAAGTTTTTCCTTCCGGCTATTTCAAATTCTTAAGAGCTGACCATCGCGGGTCGATAGCGTCTTCGGTGCAGCTACAGTCTTTCAAGTTACGGTTCGCACCGCAAATCTCACACAAACCTTTACAATCTTCGCGGCAATATACCCTTTCGGGCAGATTGAGCAAAAGCTGCTCGCGAACGACCTCGTTCAGATCTATCTGCTCGGTTTCGAGCGCGTCAGCCAGCAGATTTGCCGGATCGACCTCGTGTTCACCGTCAGCACCGAAATGTTCCTTATCAACGAACTCGACCCTGAAATCTAATGCCTGCGAAAACGCGACCGTTTCCAAACATCGTGAACATTCGATATCGAAATTCGCGGTTATGTTTCCCGCGATCGCAGTTTGAAATCCGCTTCGCGACACCTCGCACTTCAAATGAACCGGTCCGGCCAATCGAGCGTGTTCGGCCTCCAATTCGATCGAATCGGCAGCGATCTCGATGTCGACACTTTTCGAACGCCAGTCCGCAGCATTCAGATCGATGATCATTGTCAAATAATAACGCCTTTGCTAGCAAAAGCCGACAAAGGCAAAGCTCTAATTATAGCGGCTGGCAAGGGCGTGTCAAACAGGCAACCTGACAGTACGTGTCACGCAACCATGCATCCGACAGCATAGTCGAGCGTCGGAAACCCGTTTATTTCCAAGATCTTTGCGAGGCCGGCGTTGATATTCCTGGGAAATCGGGGACCGCCGTAAATGAATCCCGTATAAGCCTGCAGCAGCGAGGCGCCGGCCGCGATCTTTTCGAATGCCTCTAGAGGGGTAAAAATACCGCCGACGCCGATGATCGGCAACTTTCCTCCACTTGCCTTGAAAATCATTGAGATAACTTCAGTCGAGCGGTCTTTCAGCGGCATTCCGCTTAGGCCGCCGCCGCCGAATGAATCTACATCGTTTGTCGTCAGACCCTTGCGAGAAATTGTCGTGTTGGTAGCGATAACGCCCGAAAGTTTGAGCCTGATGGAGACATCGACTATCGATTCGATATCGGCTTCCGTTAGATCGGGTGCGATCTTTACAAGAAGGGGCTTTGTACCAAGCTCTTTGTTTCGCGTCTGCAATGCAGCAAGCAATTCTTCCAGGTTTTCGCCTTTCTGAAGATCGCGAATTCCGGGTGTGTTCGGCGATGAGACATTGACGGCGATGTAGTCGGCAACCGGGTGAACGATCTCAAAACAGGCGAGATAATTCTCGACCGCATGCTCGTTCGGGACATCTTTATTCTTACCGATGTTCACGCCGACGACGCCCTTTTGTTTGCGCAAAGCTAAACGGGCTGCGACAACTTTTGCGCCATCATTATTGAAACCGAGCCTGTTGATCAATGCCTTATCTTCAGGCAGTCTGAAAAGCCTCGGTTTCTCATTTCCCTTCTGTGCCTTCAACGTGACCGTCCCGACTTCGACGAAACCGAAACCAAGTGAACCAAGCCGTTCGAACACGGCACCATTCTTATCAAAACCCGCGGCTACACCGATCGGATTTGGGAATTCCAGCCCAAACCGTTCGATCGTCCCAAAATTGAATTCATTCGGATCCGAATAATACGGCGATGCCATTCCTGCCTTCAGCGCGCGTATGCCGACCTCGTGTGCCCGTTCGGCATCGAGCCCGAACATCATCGGCCGAACGATTTTTTCCCAAAGAAGCGACATTTCAGTTCCGCTGAATTCTAATGGAATGGAAAGTATTTGCAAATCGCGAACTTCGAACCTTTAACTTTGAACTTTGAACCTCGCTTTGTTACGATTTGCCTTCGAATGGCAGACGAATTTCATCTGGTCGAGAAGTCCAGGATCATGGACGGCACGCGAATGAAGCGCGCGCTTTCGCGTCTTGCGAACGAGATAGTCGAGCATAACCAGGGCGCCAAAGATCTTTATATTGTCGGGATTCGGCGCCGCGGAGTGCCGCTCGCCGACCGTCTTTCCGACAAGATCGAGCAGCTGGAGGGCATGCGGCCGCTCTACGGCATTCTAGATATAACGCTCTATCGCGACGACTTATCTACTGTCGGCGCGAACCCGATAGTGAATCGAACCGAGCTTGACACCGATATCGAAGGAAAGACCATCGTCCTGGTCGACGATGTGCTGTACACGGGCCGCACGATTCGCGCCGCGATGGACCAGCTCATGGATTTCGGACGTCCAAAAAAGGTGCAGCTTGCCGTGCTGATCGATCGCGGTCGCGAACACCGCGAATTGCCCATACAAGCAGACTTCATTGGCAAGGTCGTCCCGACCAAGCAAACCGAGATAATAAAAGTGATGCTCAAAGAGTTTGACGATGTCGAGGCCGTCGGGATTTTCGAGCGGCCCGCTGAAGAGTCGGCAAAGCAAGGTTAATCGCCTTGCTTTTTTTATGCGTGTGATCTTATGGATCAAAATAATAGTGGTTGGTATTGCAAGCGCGGTTATCTTCACGTTCGCTGCATTGCTGATCGATGAGTTCGTGCGTCCAGAGCGAGAGATACTAATGTTCAATTTGAAGTATCTTGTTTACTTGATCGTTTTGCTTATAGCTGCTGTTTGTGGATTGATAGTTTCACTTGCGATTTTGATCACCCGGTCACGGCGAATTTCTTTCTTTGTAGCGCTTTTCGTCGGGCTCACGATCTCTGTCGGTTTGATGAAGGGTGCGTTCGATATTTATTCACAAACATATTTCGACACACCAATGTTCTATGCCGATCTCGTCCAGATCGCTCTAAACGTGGCAATTTATCCGTCGGTGTGGTACTTGGTGTGGAAGATATTTCGAAAAAAACTTACACCCGGTAATTGATGGACAAACCCTTCAAACGAAGAGACCTGCTCGGCATTCGCGATCTTTCGCCTGCGGAGATCATCGGTATTCTCGACACAGCCGAAAGCTTTCGCGAGATCTCGAATCGCGAAGTAAAGAAGGTCCCGGCGCTTCGCGGGAAGACGGTCATTAATCTTTTCTTTGAATCCTCGACCCGAACTAGAACATCATTCGAACTCGCTGCGAAACGCCTGTCTGCAGATGCGGTGAACATCAGCGTATCGTCTTCCAGCCTCAGCAAGGGGGAAACGCTGCTCGATACGGCTTTGAATCTCGACGCGATGGCGCCTGACTGCATAGTCGTTCGCCATTCGAGCGCAGGTGTGCCGCATCAGCTCGCAAAGGTCAGCAAAGCCGCGATCATAAATGCCGGGGATGGCGCCAACGAACATCCGACGCAGGCGTTGCTCGACGCGATGACGATCCGCGAGCACAAAGGCAAGATCGACGGCCTCGAGGTCGCGATCGTCGGTGACATCCTGCACAGCCGCGTCGCCCGCTCGAACATTCACTTGTTAACGAAACTCGGTGCGAAAGTTCGCGTCGCAGGCCCCGGAACGCTTGTTCCTTCAGATTTTGGTTTTCTTGTTGAAAGCGGATTGACTGTGTGCCCGCACACCGAAGATGCGATCCACGATGCCGATGTCGTCATGATCCTTCGCATTCAGCGCGAGCGGCAGGATTCGGCGTACTTCCCGACGCTTCGCGAATACGCGATCCATTACGGCCTGACTAACGACCGGCTCGACCTCGCCAAAAAAGATGCGATCGTGCTGCATCCGGGTCCGATGAACCGGGGCATCGAGATCGCTTCCGATGTCGCCGACAGCTCGCGGTCACTTATTTTGGATCAGGTCAAATACGGCGTAGCAGTGCGAATGGCGGTTCTGTACCTGGCAACCGGCGGAAGCCTGAGCGGAAAATAACGTGTTTATGTCAGAAAGACTTTTGATTGCAAATGGCCACCTGATCGATCCTGCTGCACCTGAAAATACTGGCATGTCCGTTCTTGTTGAGGACGGCAAAGTTTCGGCGTGGTTCGGTCCGAACGATCCAAAGCCCGAGCGTTGCGAGGTTTTCGACGCCGCGGGGCTTCTTGTCGCGCCTGGGTTTATCGACATGCATGTGCATTTGCGAGAGCCGGGACAGGAGCATAAGGAAACGATCGCGAGCGGCTGCGCCGCCGCGGTGGCTGGCGGTTGGACAAGTGTTTGCCCGATGCCGAATACAAATCCGGTCAATGACAATGCCGCGATCACGCGATACATGATCGAACAGTCCGAACGTGGCGGCTTGGCAAATGTGTTCCCGATCGGCGCGATAACGAAATCGTCCGACGGCGTCGAGCTTGCCGAAATGGGCGAGATGAAGGCGGCAGGTGCGGTCGCGGTTTCCGACGACGGGCGGCCAGTTCCGAACGCCGGAATAATGCGCCGTGCGATGCAGTACGCAAAAGATTTTGATCTTCCAGTTATAGATCACTGCGAAGACAAATCGCTTTCGTCAGGCGGCGTGATGCACGAAGGAAAGATCTCGCTCCTGCTTGGTTTGAAAGGAATGCCCGCGCTTGCCGAAGAGATCGATGTGGTCCGCGACATTTTACTTGCGAAGGAAACCGGCGCACATATTCACATCGCGCACGTTTCTACAAGAGGCGCGGTGGAAGCGATACGCAGTGCGAAAAACGAAGGTATCAATATAACTTGCGAGGTCACGCCACACCATTTTACGCTCACCGATAAAGTTGTAGAGGGCTACGACACAAATACGAAAATGGCACCGCCGCTCCGAAGTGAAGAGCATCTCGAAGCAATAATCGAGGGCATCAAGGACGGCACCATCGACGCCATTGCTACCGATCACGCTCCGCATCACGCAGACGAAAAGGCTCTCGAGTACGACCGTGCGCCGTTCGGCATCACAGGCCTCGAAACGGCGATCGGCCTCGCGTTCAACGAACTGGTTCACAAGGGCGTAATCGGCCTCGAACGTCTTGTCGAAATGTGCTCAACAAACCCGGCAAAGATCTTTCGTCTCAAGGGCCGCGGCACGTTGACGCCGGGCTCGATAGCCGACATTGTCGTCATTGACCCGCAATTAAAATGGACGTACAGTAACAGCGAATCACGTTCGAAAGCCAGGAATTCGCCGTTTGACGGCTGGGACTTTTATGGAGCAGCCGTTGCGACGTTCGTTGATGGAAAGCTCGTTTATCGGCGATGAACGAAGGCGTTATTTCCTTAAGGAGACATTGAAATGACTAAGACTGTTTCCATTATTTTCGTACTTTTATTGTCCTGCATTTTCGTTTCCGGCCAGATCAAAAGTGTTTACACAACGCTTGATCAAAAACATTGCAAAAGCCTGCCGCTCGATCCAAAAGAACACGAAGTGGATTACAAAGGTATTTGCACCGGCGTCGGCGGCTACAAGTTAAAGATCGCGAATTTCGACCTTCATCATATTCTCGACCTCGTCGCACCGGGCGGGACGGAATTTAATGTCGGCATCGACTCGGCCTCGTATAATTTTCTAGGCACGAAAGCGGAATGGCGTGTACGCAGCGGCAAACCGTTCGCACTTATCGTCAGATATAACCTATTAGGCGAAAATGCGAATAAGGTCAGCGAATCGGTTTTGATCGTTTCGAAGATCACGGCAAAAAGCGCGTGTGTGATCGGGAGGATCGAGGGCAGCAAAACGCAAAACGTTCAGGCACGTGAACTTGCTGATACCGCAGGCGCGAAGCCGTGCATTTCTGACAATTGATTTCTTTTACGTTGTCATCTCGTTATAAAATGCCCGAAACGTCTCGGGCTTTTTTACTCTGAAACGGTAAACAAAACTAAATGGAATGGATTAGCGACCCCAACGTCTGGATCGCGTTTGGAACATTGACGCTGCTCGAGCTTGTGCTCGGCATTGACAACATCATTTTCATCTCGATCCTTTCCGGCAAGCTGCCCGCCGATCGGCAGCCGCGAGCGCGCTTTATCGGATTGTCGCTCGCGCTCGTAATGCGCGTCATCCTCCTGTTTTCACTTTCGTGGGTGATGACCCTGACCGAGCCGTTGTTTCACTTGTTCGATCACGGTTTCTCGGGACGCGACCTTATCCTGATATTCGGCGGTTTGTTCCTGATCGGAAAATCGACGCACGAGATCCACGGCTCGCTTGAAGGTGAGTCTGGAACCGAAATAAAAAAGGTTTATGCCTCGTTCGCCAGCGTGATCGTGCAGATAGCGCTGCTCGATATCGTGTTTTCGCTCGATTCCGTAATCACGGCGATCGGAATGGTCGACAAGGTCGGAATCATGATCGCCGCCGTCGTTGTTTCGATCGTGGCAATGATGTTCTTCGCCGGGCCGATTGGGGCATTCGTCGAACGCCATCCAACTATCAAAATGCTGGCTCTCTCGTTCCTTCTTATGATCGGATTTACTCTGGTCGTTGAAGGGGTCGAGTACCATATACCAAAGGGTTATGTTTATTTCGCAATGGCCTTTTCGGTGTTTGTCGAGTTCATGAATATCCGTTTGCGAAAAAAGGCGAAGGTCGTCGACCTGCGCGATGCCTATCATGATGAACGAACGGCCGAGCAAGGCGATTGAACCCGGAGGCATGTTATGAAGTTTCTACAATTTGGACTTTTATTGACGATGATCTCGATGCCGCTCTACGCACAGAGCGATATCAGGAAGATCGATTTCAAAAACTTTACCTATCTTCCCCACTGCGCCGGTGAAGAAACTCAAAAGATCACGGTAAAGAACGGTGAGTACTCAATGGAAAAGCAGATGCAGGATTACGTTGACCGTCTGTATCTCAACATCTTTGCGGTTACGTATGGTGACGTCGACGGCGACAAAACCGACGAAGCAATTATATTGAGCACATGCAACACGGGCGGCACCGGAAATTTTTCCGAGGGCTTTATTTACAAGCTTCGCGGTGGAAAACCGCAACTTATAGAAAGGATCGGCGGTGGGGACCGCGCGTACGGAGGCCTGAGGACGGCAAATGTCGTGAACGGGATTTTGGTCGTTGAGCGAAACGACCCGGGCGAAGACGGCGCGAACTGCTGCCCCGAATTGATCGAAACCCAGAAATACAAAATGACGAATGGCAAACTAGTCGAGTTTGGTGATGCAACAAAACGGCCGATATACCAGACGGAGCGTGTCTCTTTTGACCGCGGCACGAGCGGCAAGACGATGACGATAAGCGTTGCTGCCGGCGAGGGCAAACGATTTTTGGTGGGCGCAAAGGCCGGCCAGCATTTGACTGTTTCCGGGGGAAACACGAAGGCAGAAATTCATCTGCTCGAAGATGCACGGGTCACCGAAGGGGTCAATAATTGGGTGGCCGTATTGCCGAAGACCGGCGACTACACTATCGAAGTTGCAAATCCGACTGATGAGACGGTCACGGTCGTTTTGACGATAAAGATCCAATGAAAATAAAAAGAATTCTCTTAACGCTTTTCTCGATTGTTCTCGCATTCGCAAACTGCATTCTAATCGGCGGCCAGCCGGCGGCCGACAGATATGATCTCGTGATCATTAACGGCCGGATAATCGATGGGACCGGAAACCCGTGGTTTCGTGCTTCGATCGGAATTAAAGACGGCCGCATCGCGCGCGTCGGCCGCATCTATGCTTCCGAGGGCTTAACGGTGATCGACGCTAGGAACCAGATAGTTGCCCCGGGCTTCATCGATGTTCATGTTCACACAGAAGATATTTTCGAAAACCCAGCAGCAGAGAATTTCATAAGAATGGGCGTCACGTCGCTTGTGACCGGAAATTGCGGCGGCTCGACCACGAACGTCGGTGAGTTTCTGGGACGTTATCAGAAAACGCCGCTTGCGGTAAATCTTGCAACTCTCATTGCGCACGGATCGGTTCGTTCGAGCGTAGTCGGGCTCGATAACAGGGCGCCAACGGCCGATGAACAAAAGCGAATGGATGAAATGGTCGAAAAAGGAATGCGTGAAGGCGCAGTCGGCATTTCGACGGGGCTGATCTATGTTCCCGGAACGTACGCGAAGACCGAAGAAGTGGTCGAACTTGCGAAATCGGCAGCAAAATTCGGCGGCATTTATGCAAGCCACATTCGCAATGAAGAAGCAAAGGTCGTTGACGCGGTGAATGAAGCGATAAGTGTCGGCGAGCAGGCGAACATGCCGGTCGAGATCTCGCATTTCAAGATCTCGTCGAAACGGCTATGGGGCCAAAGTAATACAACCATCGGACTTGTCGAAGCAGCCCGCGCCCGAGGCCTCACGGTAACGGTCGACCAATATGCTTACACCGCCTCGTCGACCTCCCTCGATTCTCGAATGCCGAGCTGGGTGCTTGCAGGGGGTCGTGCCGAAGGGCGAAAGCGGCTTGCCGATCCGGGAACTCATGCAAAAGTGGTCGACGAGATGAAAAAGGAATTGAAAGACCGGGGATTTAAGGACTATAGCTATGCGTACGTCGCCAGTTACAGCGCTGATCAAAAATTCAACGGCAAAAATATTGCTGAAATAACTCAAGAAGTTCGAAACAGCAAGAAGTTAAACGATCAGATAGACCAGATCCTGGAAATGTACGACAAAGGCGGCGCGCAAATGGTTTATCGTTCAATGAATGAAGACGATGTCAAAAACATAATGCGGCAGCCGTTCACGATGATCGCATCTGACAGCGGCGTTCGGCGTTTCGGTTCGGGCGTGCCGCATCCTCGCGGTTACGGAAATAATTCCCGCGTTTTGGGTCGTTATGTGCGCGAATTAAAACTGATCACATTGGAAGACGCGATCCGAAAGATGACTTCGCTGCCGGCTCAGACATTCAACCTGCGTAACCGCGGACAGATCCGCGAAGGGTTCGCCGCCGACGTGGTAATTTTTGATGAGACAACGGTCGGTGATAAGGCGACATTTGAACAGCCGCATCAATACGCTGAAGGATTTTCGAGCGTAATTGTGAACGGCTCGATTGTTTTTGATGGGAGTAAATTGACCGGTGCGATGCCGGGAAA
>Ga0070670_100003307_pt1 | contig 13339 bp, 12 predicted proteins | sample KBSS63metaG_FD_64665 | JGI IMG/M metagenome (GOLD analysis project Ga0070670, IMG submission 64665) | Switchgrass rhizosphere microbial communities from Kellogg Biological Station, Michigan, USA - KBS S6-3 metaG | ecosystem: Host-associated > Plants > Roots > Rhizosphere > Soil ... | reverse complement strand
AGCTTCCACGCGAGGTTGTACGCGTCCTGCAATCCGGTGTTCATCCCCTGCGCGCCGACGGGACTGTGAATGTGCGCCGCGTCACCGAGCAGGAAGCAGCGCCGGTCGCGAAAGTGCACGGCTGCCCGGTGCGAGATGCGATAGGTGGAGAACCACGAGCACGCCGAGAAGGACAGGTTTTGTCCGGCCTCGCCCTCGATCGACGGAATCACGTCGTCGAACGAGACGTCGGCCCTGTCGCGCAGGACGTGCGGCAGGATGCCGACGACGCGCCAGTGGTCGTTGCCGCGCATCGGGAAGAACAGGTGGAAGCCGTCGCGCCAAAGGTACGCGTTCACCTCGTCCGCGACCATGCTGCCCGTCGCCACGGTGTCGGCGACGAAGAAGACGTGCTGGTACGGCGCGCCCGGAAACTCAATGCGATTCAGCTCGCGCACGGCGCTGTGAGCGCCGTCGCAACCCGCGATCCATTGTGCTTTGACCTCCCGCGACGCGCCGTCGGGTTGCCTGAGCGTTGCCCGCACGTGATCGGGTTGCTGGTCGAGGTGCGTCAGTTCCGTGCGCCACTGTACGGCGAGGCTCCAATCGGGGAGCTTCTCGCCCATGATCCGTTCGTTGTCGTCCTGGCCGAGAATGAGGATGAACGGATACGGCGTGAGGCCCCGGCCGGCTTCGCCGAGTGGAACGCGCGCCATCTTTCGCCCGTCGGCCCAGATGTTCGCCCCCGTGCCTCGCTTGCCAAGCTCGAGCGCGCGCGCTGCGAGCCCGAGCTTTGCATAGATCTCCAGCGTGCGAGCCTGCACGCCCAGCGCTCGGGTCTCCACCGCCGGGCCCGCGTGCCGGTCGATGATCGCCGTGCGCACCCCGCGGCGTCCAAGCTGGTTGGCGAGCATGAGGCCGGTGGGGCCGGCGCCGACGATCAGGACGTCCGTATCCACGCGAGTCTCCCGGACGGTGAAACGTTCGCGCCGCTTCCGACGCGGCGTCGTCGGCGACCTGGCTCGAGCCTAGTCGGCCTTCAAATCCACGTACAGGCCGTAGCCCGACATCGACGAAGCCTTGCCGACCCAGCCCGACCCCGTGCGGTTGAGCTCCGCGAGATACGCGAGGCCGCACATCCTGGGCACTTCGAAAGCGATTCCTCCCCACTCGTTCCACTGGCCGACGATCGGGACGTCGCGGTTGACACACCACGGGTTGGTCTGCCACCACGTGAGCTTCGCCGTGAATGTCTTGTCTGGTTGCGACCGGATATCGACCAGCGAAAACACTTGCGACGTTCCGTCGGCAGGATACCGCCAGCGTCCGCTGATCGAGGCCGGAAGGGCCTGCCCTATCGACGGCGAAGAAGGCGGTGCGGCGGGCTCGCGCGCGGCGCAGCCGACGATCGCCAATAAAACGCATGCGAACGCGAAAGCTTTCATCAAAGCGGCGATTCCGAAGCGGGTTGCCGCCTGCCGATTCACATGGGATGTTTCAAATCGGGCGGCCCGAAACCGGGAGTTTACCCTCAGGGGCTCACAAGCCGCGAGCGTCCGTCCTGGTCGCTGAACCGGAGTGCGGTGTGGCCGTTCTCGGCCAGGATCTGGACCCACGTCGGGTCGGTGGCGCCGGCGACGAGCGCGCCGGCGCCGCGTTCGTGCGCGGCTATCTTGATGTTGGGCCGGCCTTTCGAACTGACGAGCCGAAGCAGGACCGTCTCCGTCGTCCCCGTCGTCCCATCCGGCATCTTCGCCGTGGCATCGGCGGGCAGGATCGAGATGCTCGCTCGCACGCGCCCCGCATCGTCGACGATCTCCAGGCCGCGGCCGCGGAGCACGGGAAGGCTTCCCTGCGCGATCGCCATCGCGCCCGAATGAGCGAGCGTAGCGGCGAGCATGACCGCGTTCAGGGCGGTGAGGCCGATCAGAAGGCGAGCATTCATGGCCATCGCTCCGCCCGGTTGTCAGTGGGCAAGCCGCGGCGCCGACTGCAGGATTTCGGCGAGCTCGCGCTGGTAGAACTTCGCGTTTCCGGTCGTGCCGTGCCCCGAAGTGTTCTCGCTGGCGGGAATCATCAGCACCCGGCCGTTCCTGACGCGCTTCATCTCCCTTTCCAGCACCCCGAGCTCGGGCGGATTGCGCTCGTCATCGGCGGCGTTGATCGCGAGCACCGCGGCGTTGATCTTCTCGAGGCCCGGCGACGCATTGTAGTCGCGCGAGGAATCCCACTGGTACAGCACGTCGTTGGCGTCGGCCGTGAACGGCGCCGCGAGCCGTGCGTCGACCAGTGCGTCGGCCTTCTCTCGCGTCGGCGCTGCCTTGTACAGCGCCTGGTTGCCCCCGCTCGTCGCAATGCCGAAGAACACCGACGCGAAGCGCGCGCTCTTCGGCTGCTGTGTGTACTGGCCGTCTTTCCAGTCAGGATCGTTGCGGATGGAATCGGTGATGAGCCGGCGCAGCATCCAGTTGCGGCTCGCCATCTCGGTCGGAAAGCACGCCATCGGCACGGCGACGTCCATGTAATCGGGATATTTCGTCGCGAAGATCCAGGTCTCCATGCCGCCCATCGAGTTGCCGATGACGGCGCGCAGATGGCGGACGTTCAAATGCTCGGAGAGCAGCCGGTAATGCGCATCGACCATGTCGTCGTAGTTGTACTTCGGGAACCGGGTGCGCATGCCGTCGGACGGCTTCGACGATTTGCCGTGACCGACGGTGTCGGGAACGATGATGTAGTAGCGCGCGGCATCGAGCGGCTGGCCCGGTCCGAAGAGCTCGCCGGCGAAGGCAGGGGTGAGCATGCTCGCGCCCGATCCCGCCGTGCCATGCAGCACGAGGACGGGCTCGCCCGTCGGCGCGCCGATCGTTCGGTAATTGAGCGTGAGCTGCTGCATGACCTCGCCCGTGTGAAAGCGGAAATCGCGCGCGACCCACGAGCCTTCGCGGGGCGCCGGATACTCGGCTGCCGACGTCGAGAGCGCGACCAACGCGCTCGCGACGAGCACGGCGACGCGGGCAACGGTACGCGCCAACCTCTTTGCAGGATTCATTGGCTTCTCCTCATTTCGGCGGCGCTTGTCCGACCGCGACGTAAAGCTCCGACGCCGGAACCACGCGGCCGTGAAGCGGCAGAATCCGGTCGACCGGCAGTTTGAGCGTGCCGAGATTGTCGGCAAGGTTCGCATGCAGCGGATTGGGCTGCGCGGGGGCGGGCGTATTGGGCGGCGGCGGCGTGAACGAGTCGGCTTCGATCAGCAGCCGCTCCTTCGGCAGGTAGACCATCAGGAAGTTGTCCGAGTGATGGCTGTCGGCGACGTGATAGAGCTCGACTGTGCGGGTGCGGTCCTTGATGACGTACTTGTCGTCGACGGTGATGAACTTCGCCTTCTTGCCCGACTTCGCGAGCGCATCGGGCGCGATCGTGTTCGGATTCGCGAACGCTTTCTCGTAATACCCCTTGTTCTGCGAGTGCGTGACGATGGTCGCGCCTTCCGCCACCGCTGCGCGCAGCCCGCCCGAGTGGTCGAAATGGACGTGCGAATTGACGACGTACCGGATCGGCTTGCCCGCCGCGAGCTTTTTGACTTCGGCGATCACCGGCACGCTGCGGCCGTCGTTGAGCGGCGTCTCGACGAGGATCATGTAGTCCTTCATCTCGATGGCGACGCTGTTGTGCGAGCCGCCACCCAGGAACCAGACGCCGTCGGCTACCTTGTCGACCGCCACCCGCTCGGTCGCGCTCTTGACGGCGTCGGGCAACTGGATGTCGGCCGGCGCGTTAGCCTGCACCTCGCGGACGTTCAGGTCGAGAATCGGAAACCCGCCCTGAGCCTGCGTGATCCGCATGGGAAACTTCAGGCTGCCAAAGGTCTGGTAGTCCGAGTACGTGGTGACGACCAGCGTGTCGCCCAGCACCGGGTCGGGAAACCGCGACTCGACGCGGTCGACGAGCCCGTTGGGCCCGATGAATACGATCGCCCGAAAGCGACCGGGCTCGGTGAACGAGGCGACGGACATCGTCTTGCCGTCGCGCGCTTCCGTGCGCACCGTCGCATTGTTCTTGAGCGCTGCCTTGATGACGCCCTGCGGCGTGATCCAGAGTTGATGGACGCGGTCCGCAACAAAGCGCGGCCCGGCTACGGGCGAGGTGCCGACGACATTCCACGCGGAATCGCCGCTCACATACCGGTCGTCGCGCTGCGGGGTCGCGTGCGGGTAGCCGCCGCCGCCGAGCGCTTCCGCGCGTTGATACAGGACTTCGTCCCGCATCGATCCGGTTTCGTAATTGACGGTGCGCACGAACGAGCGCACGGTGATCTTCGGCCACGCGAGCCCCGGCTTGTACGCCTGCCCGAACGTATAGCCGACGCCGTCGCCGGAGTAGCGCAGCGACTTGAGCTCGTTCGCGCCCATCGCCTGCGCCGCGCGCTCGAGCGACGCGTCGGCTCCGCTCGCCGCAGTCGCGATCGCGCCGAGCAGACCGGCGCAGATCAGGATGAAGCCCTGGTGCATCGCTTTCCGAACCATCGCGTCCTCCTCTTTCGAATACCGGAGACTACCCGCGCTGCCTGGTCGCGTAAACTGGCGGCTCTTTCCAGCGCAGGCATTCCATGCTCGGCGTCACCGACTACGGCGCGTTCGTCCTCGCCGTCATCGTCTTTCTCGCGATTCCCGGTCCGGGAAATCTCGCGCTCATCACGTCGACCAGCAAGGGCGGCATTCGTGGCGGCCTCGCAGCCACGTTCGGCGTCATCCTCGGCGACCAGGTGCTGATGTGGCTTGCGGTCGCCGGCGTCGCGGCGCTGCTGACCGCGTATCCGGCGGCCTTCCAGGCAGTGCAGTGGATCGGCGCCGCGTATCTCGCGTGGCTCGGCGGCAGGATGCTGTTCGCGAAGCCGGGTGCGGCACCGATACTTCACATCAAGCCGCACCACTATCTGCAGCAGGCGCTGATGATTACGCTGCTCAACCCGAAGGCGATCGTGTTCTACATGGCCTTCTTTCCGCTGTTCGTCGATCCGGCGCGACACCCGAGCCTCGCGACGTTCGGCTTCATGGCGGCGACGATCGCGGCGCTCACGTTCCTCTACGGCCTCGCAGCGACGCTGCTGACGCACTTCCTGGCGGAGCGGCTGCGCGCGAATCCGATCATCTCGCGCGGGCTCCAAAAGCTCGCCGGCGTTTTTCTGATCGGCTTCGGGATCAAGCTGATCGCAACTCGCTAGCTGACGGCCGGCGGCGGCGCGATACGCGCCAGCACCGCGCGGCGCACGAGGCCGATGTGCTCGCGCAACGTGTACGCCTCGCTCGCGAACCCGGCGGGCGTCCTGATCCCGGCGACCGCCCGCTCGATGCGATCGAGGTCCGCCAGCCACTTCTCGGTCGGCAATGCGCCCCCGCGCGTGGCGACGTCGCGCTCGAGCAACGCGAGCTCGCCGTACCAGCGATAGATCCGCGACCGGACCCGCCAGCGCAGCACTTGGGGCAGGTAGTGAAACAGCGGGACGAGAAGCGCCGCCAGCGGCACCACGATGATGATCGCGCGTTCCGCCATCGTTGCCACCCAGAACGGCAGATAGCGGTGGAGCAGGTTGGGCCCGAACTTCGCATGGTCGATGGCTTCGCCGGATACCTTGAGATCGACCGGGTCGGTTCCGGGAAACTCGCCGGCGCGCTCGAAAGCGCCCTGGCCGCCATGGATCTCGTGCGCGGCGTCGAGCAGCAGGTTCACGAGCGCTGGATGGAGCCCGGAGCGGGCGGTGAGCATCGCCTTCGTGCCGATCAGCGTGATCTCCTGCTCGGGGATGTTCTTCGCGAAATCGATCATGCCGGGCGGCAGTGTGACCTTCGCAATGTAGGGCATGCGCCGCACGTAAGCGTCGGCGCGCGCGAAGCTCATGAGCTTGAGATTGCGGTCGAAGAGCGCGCTTTGCACGGCCTCGTTCTGCGCGCCGTCGACGAAGATCGCCGCGTCGACCTCGTTCGATCGCAGCGCGCGCAGCGCGGCGGCGTTGCTGGTCGCGACCATCACGATGCCCGTGGTCAATCCATTCACCGCGAGCACGGGGTTCGCAAACTCGCGAGTCCCGCTCCCTTCGACGCCGACGGCGATGCGCCGGTATTGAAGCTCGTTGACCTGGTCGACCTCGTCGGACCCGCGGTAGAAAACCCACATCGGCAGGTAGTAGAGGCTCGCCAGCATCACGAGGTCGTCCGTCTCCGGCGGCTTCGCAAGACCGCCCTGCGTGAACGCGATGTCGACGCCGGAGTTCGGATCCAGCAGCAGCGTCATGTTCTGGCCCGCTCCGCTCGTCATGCGCTCCTCGACCTTGACGCCGGAGCGCGCGAGGATTTCGATGTAGCGCTGCGCGTAGCGGTGGTTGAGACCGTCCTCGAGACCGCTTGCAAGCACGAGGCGGCGCTGCGGAGCGGGCTGCACGAACCAGGTGGTTGCCCACACCATGGCCACCACCAGCGCGACGACCAGTACGGCGAGCCGGAAGCGGCCGCGACGCGAGAGCAGCACGAGGTTTTCGAGCGTCATCCGGAAGTCGACGCAGCGGGGGCGAGCTCCCCGAGCGGCCGCGCGTCACGGACGTGCCGGTTGAAGCTGGTCGCAACCGCCAGCAGTACGTAAAGCGCGGTAAAGACGATCACCGTCGCGGTCGCGCCGAGTCGCTCGAGCAAGAATCCGCCGGCAGCCGCGCCCAACGGGATGAAGCCGAACGCAAGGAGCCGGAACGTGCTGTTCACGCGCCCCTGCAGAGCATCGGGAATGAGCGCGAGCCGGTAGCTGAACTGCACGACGTTGTAGATCGGTCCCGTCATGTAGATGAGTGCTGCGACGACGCCGAGCAACGCGAAGCGCGGAACGACGAGATACAGGGGAAACAGCAGCGCCAACGCCCAGCTGACGCCGACGATCACATGCCCGAACGCAAAGCGCTTCTGGATCTGCCCGCCCAGCAACGACCCGACGATGCCGCCGATGCCGCCGATGCTGAACACGAGGCCGATGTCGACGTCGCTCGCGCCCTGGTCTTTTGCGAGCACGATGACGATGAGTGGCGTCGCCGCGCCGACCAGGTTCATGCCGCCCGTCAGGAACGCCATGTAGCGGATCAGCGGCTTTCCCCAGAGCCAGCGCAGGCCGTCGGCGATTTCGCGCGCGAGGTCATGCGCGGGCTCGCGCTTCGCCGCGCGGAACTCGGTGCGGATGAGCAGCAACGAAACCGCGGACACGAGATACGACACGGCGTCGAATAGAAATACGGCGCTGCGGCCCACCGACTGGTAAATGAGCGTTCCTAAAGAGGGGCCGGCGATGTGCGCTGCCGCGAACGCCGCCTCGTTCTGCGCGGCCGCCTGCGGAAGCTGACCGACGGACACGACACGAGGCAATGCAGCGACTTCCGCGATGTTGAAGAACACGAACAGGCTGCCCTCGACGAACGCCACCGCATAGATCTGGGCGATGGTCAGCGCGTCGAGCCAAAGCGCGACGGGAATGCTGAGCGCAGCGAGCGCGCGGCCGAAGTCGCAGACGATCATCACGCGCTTGCGGTTCCAGCGGTCGATGAGCGCGCCGACTGGCAGCGAGAAGATGACGTAGGGGAGCGAGCGCAGCGCGCTCGCGATGCCGGCTGCCGCAACGGAATCGGTGAGCGCGAGGATCAGCAGCGGATAGACGACCGAGAGCGCGGAGGAGCCGAGCGTAGAAATCACCTGCCCGCCCCACAGCAGCATGTAGTCGCGATTCTTCCAGACGGGAGCGGTCAACTCGGGATCTCCGGCGCGTTCGGCGACGGATGATAGCGCGGGCCGGACCGGCGTTTGGTGCTGTCTGCGGCACGTTCCGGCCTGCGGCTGCCTATCCGGAGGTTGACCCGCCGGTGCGAACGTCGAATACTGGACTTTGCGCGAAAGTCGCCGCCACGGTTGCGCGGCGGCCGCTCTACAGGAGGAACCATGCGGATAACAGGCGACCGCCGCAAACGCGGCAGCTCATTTCGCGACATCGTGGGGACATTGGGCCGCACGACCCGCTCATACGCCCCCAAGCTTGGGCTGTCCGTGCTCTTCGCTGCTTCCGCGACAACCGCCAATGCGGCGCCGTACCTTCTCGTGAGTGGCCGCTGGGACAACACTCTCGTCGTGATCGACATGGCGAAAGCCATGGAGCCCGCGAACGACGGCACGCCGAACGCGATCGTCAACCGGCTGCGGGTTACGCCGGACATCGCACCCAATACGGCGGCGAGCGGCCAGCCGGTCAACGTCGTGCTGTCGCCCGACAAGCGCTTCGCCTACATCGTCAACCATTCCGGAACCGTCACCACGAAGGCCGCCGCCGATTTCCAGCACGGGCACGCGGGAACCGTAACGGTCGTGAATGTCGCAAAGGCCCTCGATCCCGCCAACAACATGACGCTCAATGCGGTCGAGGCGGTCATTCCGACGGGCAATTTCGGCCCCGTAGGCCTGGCGGTGACAGCGGACGGCAAGTACGCGCTGGTCTCGGGCTCCGAAGGCGATGGCGACGAGGACGGCGGCCGCGTCATCACGGTCATCGATCTCAACGCGCGCAAGGCATTGCATCATCTCGAGCTCGCGTGGGGCACGCCCGGCTTCGCCTGTCCACCGAAGCCGATCGCCCATGCCGGACCGCACACCGGCTTCGGCTGCTTCACCGACACGAACGGTGTCGTCATCAGCTCGCGTCACGGCGGCATTGCGTTTACCGCCAACGGCGGGACGCACGACGTGTCCGTGATCGACGTCGCGAAGACGCTCGCGAATGCGCCCGGCGCGGAGCTAGGTCGCATCCCGGTGGGCACGGGGCCGTGGGGCATCGCCGTCAGCCCCGACGGGGGCTGGGTCGCCACGGCCAACCGCGAGAGCGCGCGCGTCGAGGCCGAAGGCAATCACATCTCCCTCATCAATGTCGACAAGGCGGTCGCAGGCGCCAAGGATGCCGAAGCGGCGCGTCTCATCGTCGGCACCAACAATCCATCGGCCGCCTCGCGTCCGTTCGGCGTGGCTTTCACGCCCGACGGCAAGACGCTGCTCGTCTCGAACTTTCGCGCGAACAACCTCTCGTTCGTCGATGTGGAGAAGGCGCTCTCAGGCGGCCTGGGTGCAGAAGTCGCGCGGCTGCCGCTCGCGACCCCCGACGGGAAGCCTTCGCGGCCGCGGGGCATTGTCATCACGCCGGACGGCAAATATGCGGCGGTGACCGGCGCGCCGCGTGGCGAAGCGAATAGCGGCGTGCTGTGGGTCGTGGACCTCGCGCAGAGAAAGGCCGTCGGCCGCGTCACAGGCGTGGGCAACGAGACGTACCTGCTCGCGCTCCTCCCGTAACGGAAGCGCACAACAAGACATCATGGAAACATGGCGCAAAGTCGTTGCCGGCCTGGTCGCACTCGCCGCGGCCCTCATCTTCAGTCACCCGGCTCATGGGGCAGCGCAGGGCGGCCGGGTCATCCTGCGCACCTCGGTCGCGCCGCCCTATTCCATCGGCACGTCGATGTCGAGCAGTGGTGCGTACTGCTGCGCCCCGAAGATGTCGGGGTCGCCCGGGCTGCCGCTCGGGCGCGAGCGGTAGATCGTGAACTTGATGGCGTTGGCCGGATCGAATTCTACGAAGTCGGCGATAAGCTCCGGCGCCACGCGGTAGAGCTTGCTCACCGTCGCGCGCGTCAGCACGCGCGAGCGCTTCACCTGCTCGTAGGTCGATCGCTCGGCGAAGATGATGTCGAACGTGATGAGGTTCACCCCGGCGTTCTTGCTGCGAATCGTCTTTGCGAGCTGCGAGAGCTTGCGCGTTTTCATCGCCCGTTGCCTTCAACGCCCGCCGTCGTCATGTGCGCGGGAAAAAGCTCCAGCGGATCGTCGCAGCGCAGCGTGTGGTTGATGGTCCAGCGATACGAGGGGCTCGCGCGCAGCACTTCATCGAGCGCGAACGCGACCGAGCCTGCCGATCCCTTCACGTCCGGAAGTCGCGCATAGAACATCTGCCGCGTGCCGATCATGCAAAGCTCCTCGGCCATCTCTGCCGTCGGGGCGACGCCCTGCACCAGAATGCAGAGCTCGTGCGCGGGGCGATCGCGCATCGGCTCGCGCTCGCCCATGATGCCGTCGCGGCCGTAGACGTTGTAGTGGAGCTGGTAGCGCGCTGTTTCCTCGGGACCGAAGCGCTCGCGCGCCTTGTCGCGCGCCCAGCCGATCACTTGGTCGACGTGCGCGATCGTGTACGGGTCGCGGATGCCGACCATGCCGACATAGCGCTCGCCGATCCTTCCCGCGCCTTCGAGCTTCACGCGAAACTCCGGTGCGCGCTCGAATTTCGGTCCGGTAATTCGCGTGCTGCGCGCGTCCACCTGCTCGTAGCGGCAATGCGACATGTCGAGCGTTCCGCCCGCGACGTGCTCGAAATAGGGATTCGAGCGCTCGTACATCGCGTGCCCGGCGACCGACGCGACCGTGCAGCGCTGGTCGGGATGCATCGCCGTAACCAGCACCTCGTGCGCCGTGATCTCGCCCAGCACCGTTTCCTTGCCGCCGTACGGCTCGGCGCAGAACGACGCGCATTCGAGAACCTTGCCGAGGTAGTACGAAAGATCCTCGGGAAAGCCGCTATGGATCGCCGGCGCGGCGAACACGCAGCTGTCGCTGCTCCGGCCGCCGATGACCACATCGGCGCCCGCAGCGAGCAGCGCGATGAACGGATGCACGCCGGCCATCGCGACGATACGCTCGGTCGCATCAAGCTCCGCTTCCGTCAGGTCGTCGTAGCCTTCCAGTCCGGCAACCGTTTCGCCGGCGCGCATACGGCGGCGGAGCTCCTCCTTGCCGATCTCCGAGTAGAAATACCCCAGCTTGAACGGCGCCAGCCCGTGCTTCACCGCGAGTTCCTTGACGATCCCGACGTAGAGGTCGACGCGGCTGTTCGCGCCAGTGTCTCCGGCCGAGCCGATGATCATCGGCACGCCGAGCTTGCGCGAGGCGAGCAGCATGTGCTCGAGGTCGTGGACCTGCCAGGCGCGTGGACTGGTCGACGTGTCGGTCCCCAGCGGAATGGGCCCGACGTCGTCGCTGCCGGAGTCGGCCGCAATCACGTCGGGCCGCGCGTCGACGCCCAGACGAAAGCTTTCGATGCGGATCGGCGCGAATCCGAGGTGGCCGTTCGGGCAGATGATGCGTAGCGAGCGCATGACGGTGATTGCTGCGGTTCGAATCGATCATAGCAGGGCGCGCCTTCCACATTGCCTCCAATGCCGGCTGTGTCGTCCCGGCGTGGACGGACCTGCTGGATAAGGGCTACGATTGCTGGGTCGCCTACGACGCTCCCCGGGACACCGATGCGCACCTACCTCAACCATTGCGCGTTGCTCGTTCTGGCCGTTCTCGCCATGGCTCCCGGGCCGGTTGCCGGGCAAGCGACGATGCCAAAGACGATCCGGATCGTCGTGCCGTTCTCCGCCGGAGGAAGCAACGACGTCGTCGCCCGGGCGATTGCGGGGCCGCTCGGCAAGAGACTCGACGCTGCGGTGATCATCGAGAACAAGGCGGGCGCGGCCGGTGTCATCGGCGCCGACTTCGTCGCGAAGTCGCCAAAGGACGGGTCGGTGCTGCTGCTGACGTCGTCGAGCTTCCTCACCGCGGCAGCGACGCAGGCGCAGTTGCCGTACGATCCGATCGCGGCATTTGCGCCGGTTGCCATGATCGGCCGCGGCCCAATGCTGCTGGCGGTGTCGGCGACGACGGCGATCAAAACGCCCGCCGAGATGATCGCGGCAGCACGCGCGAAGCCCGGGGCGCTCAACTACGGCACCGCCGGAGTCGGCTCGATCGCCCACCTTACGACGCAAATGCTGGATGACGCAGCGAGCATCCAGATGACGCACGTGCCCTACAAGGGGGCATCGAACGCGGCGGTCGATCTTGCCGGCGGCCAGATCCAGGTGATGGTCTCGAACTACAGCACGATCGCGCCGCTCATGAAGAGCGGAAAGATAAGGGCGCTCGCGGTGACGTCGAGCACGGCGCATCCGGCGTTCCCAGACCTGCCGCCGTTGACCTCGGTCGCGCCCGGATTCGCCGTGGCGATCTGGGTAGGAGTCTTTGCTCCCGCAGGCACACCTCAAGCCGTCGTCGACCGGCTTAACCAGGAGCTCAACGCGATCGCCGCGTCGCCCGATCTCGCCACGGTCCTGGAACCCGACGGCGCGCTGGCCGAAGCGATCAGCGCGGGCACGTTTGCGGCTCGGATCAAGGAAGAGCTCGGGCAATGGAAGAAGGTCGCGACCGAGCACAAGATAGTCGCCGAATGAAGAGCGGCGGGATTCTTGACGACGGCGTTCCGCATCGCCGATACGGACGTGGGGGCCGCGCTCGCACTGACCCCGCGGATAAATCGCTTTTCCATGGCCGGAGAGATCGAATGAAGGTTCACCGCTTCCTCGCAATGTTCGTCGCACGCATCATTGTGGCAATCGCAATTTGCAGCGCAGGCGCTGCACGCGCCGATTGGCCGGATCATCCCGTCCGCTGGGTGGTGCCGTTCGGTCCCGGCGGAGCCAACGACCTCATTGCGCGCGCCGCCGCAGAAGCAGTGAGCAAGCGGCTTGGCCAACCGGTGGTCATCGAGAACAGGCCCGGTGCCGGTGCCATCATCGGCGCGGAAGCGGTCGCGAAGGCGAAGCCCGACGGCTACACGTGGCTCGTCGGCGCCGCCGGCGTGGTCACGAACAGTGTGCTGCGAAGCGACATGCCTTACGCGGACAGCGACTTGATTCCCGTAGGCATGATCGCCGTGGCGCCGTCGGTGATCGTCGTGAATCCGAGCGTGCCGGCGGCCAACCTCAAGGAATTCGTCGCCTGGGCGAAGACGCAGAGCGCCGGCATCAACTGGGCGACGGCGGGTGGCGGCAGCACGCCGCACTTCGTCGCCGAGATGCTGCGCGAGGCCGGTGTCAACATCACGATCGTCCCGTATAAAAGCGGCTCCGAAGGAATGACCGCCGTGCTGTCGAACAATGTGCACGCGACGTCGGAGGCCAGCATCGTCGTGCTGCCGAACGTGAAGGCCGGCAAGTTGAAGGCTGTCGCAACGACGTACAGCAAGCGAATCAGTGCGTACGATTCGCTGCCCACCGCGACGGAGCAGGGCTTCCCGGGTGTGCTGATCGGTCACTGGGCCGGGTTGTTCGCGCCGAAGGGTACGCCTCAGGCCATCGTCGAGCGCATGAGCAGGGAGCTCGAGACCGCCGTCAAGTCCGCCGAGTTCCGCGACAAGATGGTGCCTTCGGGGATCGAGCCCGAGCCGGGCACGACGGCCGCCTTCGTTGCGTTCATCG
>Ga0070670_100003306_pt1 | contig 13341 bp, 13 predicted proteins | sample KBSS63metaG_FD_64665 | JGI IMG/M metagenome (GOLD analysis project Ga0070670, IMG submission 64665) | Switchgrass rhizosphere microbial communities from Kellogg Biological Station, Michigan, USA - KBS S6-3 metaG | ecosystem: Host-associated > Plants > Roots > Rhizosphere > Soil ... | reverse complement strand
CGACGTGCTGACCGACTACGGCGCGTTCCGCGATCTTCAACGTCACCGGCTGCTGACGCTGGAGTGGCAGCCGCTGACGCCGCGCCACGGCTTCACCGAGCCCGAGGCGATCGTCGAAGCCGGCGCGCGCGACGACTGGAACCGTGTGATGGATGACTCCGCCGAACTGCACCAGGCGATCGCGAACGCCGGGTCGAAGTCGATTGCCCCGTATGCGGTTTCCATGGCGTACCGCGTGCGGTTCTACATGGAAATGAACGCACGCGAAGCGATGCACCTGATCGAGCTGCGCACCGCCCCTCAGGGGCATCCCGCCTACCGGCGCGTCTGCCAGCAGATGCACACACTCATAGCCGAGCGCGCGGGGCACCGCGCCGTCGCGGCGGCGATGCAGTTTGTCGATCATTCTGAAGTTGAATTGGAACGACTGAAATCAGAGCGCGCGTTGGAGAAGAAGCGGAGCGCAACGGAGCAGGCAAGGTGAAGTGCTGATTGACGATTGCTGATTTCTGATTGAATGCCAGAATCCTCGGAGACAAGATGAATAGTCTTTTGCTAGTCCCGCTGGTTGTGCTTTCGACGGTCGCAGCAACCTCGCAGACACGCAAACCTCCTCCCCACCCGCTCGGTCCCGCCGAGTTCTACTGGCTGATGAACCGTGCCTGTTGGGAGGGCGACGAAATCTCAGTGGAAATGCTTTTGAAGGCGGGGGCAGATCCGACCGGCATCCGAGACTACGAGGCATTCCACAAATCTCCATATCAGCGCGGGTACGAACCCTCATGGCCAATCAACCAAGCCGCGTACGGCGGCCATGCAGGAGTGATTCGACTGCTGCTAAAAGCGGGAGCGAAGCCTCACGCTCCGGAAGACGAGGGGCAGACGGCGCTAACCATCGCCGCAGAACGGGGTCACATCGAGGTCGTTCGTCTACTCCTTGAAGCGGGAGTGGACAAGAATTATCAAGGGCCGGGCCTGCGTGGCTTCGTCGGGACCGCTGAGGAGATCGCACGCCGCAGCGGACATGCAAACGTGGCTGATGCAATTCGCAGTTTCCGCGGAAAATGATGCGAACGGAAGACGTCCGCAAACCCTCACTTTTTCGCAAAGAACTCGTTCCGTGGTTGATTGTGCCTTTTGCCGTCGTGATTCTGATTTTGATCGTCGCAGGCTTTGCATTCCAAAACGCTATTCAACTGAACGCACGTCGAACGATTTTGGATGACCTGAACGGATTGACCGGATCGTACGTCGTAACGGTCGACGGCCGAACGGTTGACGATGGCGCCAACTTAGTGCCGTTGCTCAAGGGGGTTCATCTGGTCCCAGCACATCACAGTCAGCCGACACATCCAATCCGCATTCGGATTACGGAAAGAAACAACGTCGTTGACTTGTTCCTCGCGCGAGACTCAGAGCGCGGGGACGAGTATTGGGTATTCGGGGCACCGCCCGATAACCAGAGGAGTATTGGTCAGAACGCTGGTCGCATCGTGGATAGGCGGCTCACCTCTTACCTGCAAAAATGGGGATTGTGACAAGGCTCGCTTCACAGCTAGTGTCTCATGTGGTGCCGGTGGGATTGACCCACTCGAGCAAAACCGAGCGCGCGGCTATACGAATAAAACTATTCCATTGAGAGACAAACAGCCAACAGAGAAAGCAGCCTCGTGGAATCTCAGGCAACTGGTAAGGCGTCGTTGGCTGGTCCATGCCATTCGGTAGCGATCTCCCGAGTTCTTCGAGCGTCAAACGTTCACCCGCGCATCGACCTTTATCAATCAGAAATCAATCAGAAATCGAAAATCAGCACTCAGCACTTCTCAATTCATGATTTGGCCGCCGCAGATGTTGTACGTCTGCCCCGTAATCGCGGACGATTCCGGCGCCGCGAGAAAGCTGACCAGCCTCGCCACTTCTTCCGGCTGAATGATCCGCTCGATTGGCACCGCTTCCAGCGCACGGCTCCGGAAGTCTTCGTAGGTCGTCTCCAGAGCCTGCGCGCCCAGCGTCATGCCTTCGACCGCCATGTCGGTCTCGACCCAGCCCGGACAGATGGCGTTGACCGTGATCGCGCGCGGCGCCAGCTCCAGCGCGAGCGCGCGGGTGAAACCGATCACGGCATGCTTCGACGCACAATACGCCGTGTAGCCGCGCACGCCGAATCGACCGAGCACCGATGACATATTGATGATGCGGCCGCCGTCCGGCATCAGCGGCAGCGCGGCGCGGGTGACGAGATAGGTGCCGACGACGTTGGTGTCGACGATCCGGCGCCAGGCGGATTCGTCGGAATCCTGCACCGGCTCACCTCCACCAATGCCCGCGTTGTTCACGAGAACGTCGATCCGTTTCGTGTGGTTCGCCAGTTCCGCGAATCCCTGTGTCACCGACGCGCTGTCCGTGACGTCCATGGTGAGCACAATGGCGCGAGCCCCGCGCGCGCGGATCGCCGACGCTGTCTCTTCGAGCTGGCTGAGCGTTCGCGCGGCGATCGCAACGGTGGCGCCCCCCGCGGCGAACGCGAGCGCGATCGCGCGGCCGATGCCGCGGCCACCGCCGGTCACGAACACCACCCGTGGTGCCGAAAAGTCAGACGCGTCTGTGGGTCCCGCCACTCGGCTACTCGGGGCGAACCGCGTGGCGGCTGCTCCAGTAGCGGCCGAATTCGTCGAGAAAGGTCAGCGACTGGAAGTTCTTCATTCGATCGAAGAACAGCACGCCGTCGAGGTGATCGGTTTCGTGCTGAATGACACGGGCGGTAAAACCCGACGCCGGAAGCTCAATTTTCTTGCCGCTGCGATCGAAGGCGCGGACGACGATCTGCCGGGCGCGTGGAACGCGCCCGCGAATGTCCGGGATACTGAGGCAGCCTTCCCAATCCTCGACGAGCTCGCGCGAGACGATCTCGATCTCCGGATTGATCAGCGCCATTTCCGGCACGTCCTCGCCGTCCTCCTCGTCGTCGTCTTCTTCGTCGTCTCTTCCTGGACGCGGCGGAAACCCGGCGACGAACACGCGCAGCCCTTCGTGGACCTGCGGCGCTGCCAGCCCGACTCCCTGATATTCCCTCATCGTTTCGAAGAGATCGTCGATGAGCTGCTGGATCTTCGTCGTGCGGATTTCGGACGGATGGATGGCGCGTGCCTTCGCCCGAAGCACCGGGTGACCCATCCGCGCGATTTTAAGAATGGACATGCGGTCGTCGATTCTCCATTTTTTGCGAGACGCGATGCAATTCTGTATGACGAAACCGTCAGCCGGTCGAGGTCGGAAGACGGACTCGAAGACTGATGCGCTCGATACCGTCGAGCTCGGTGGCGCGCGACTTGCGATGGTATACTGCTGGCCTCCCCGATAACTGTTCTCCGGGCCCCCTCTGCCCGATACCGTAACTGGATAAACACATGAGACACCGACTCTTCGTTATCGTGTTGTCGCTCGCTGCCGCTACCGGATCGGCATGCGGTTTCGAGCACAAGAACTCGCTCACCGCGCCGACGGCGGCCGGTAACAACGCGCTCCTCGGCAGCTGGACGTCGTCCCAGCTGATTCCGACGCCGAGCACCTGCACCGACTTCAAATGGACGGTCAGCGAGCAGACGGACACGTCGGCAAAGGGAGCCTTCAGCGCCACGTGCCCGGGTGACCTGAAGTTCACCGGAACCGCGGAGGGGGTTCTGACGTCCCCGGCGCTCATCGGCTGGAGTGCCCAGGCGAACGCAACCGCGCCGGGGCTGACGTCGTGCACCCTCAAGCTGACCGGCACCGCGACCCTCGGCGTGGACTCGATCAGCATTCCGTACGCCGGTGACACGTGTCTCGGGAAGGTGAGCGGGATTGAAACCCTGAAGAAGCACTAGCCGTTCGCCAACATTCGAATCAGCTCGGTATCGGCGGGCGGAAACTCCAGCGACTGCAGCCGGGACCGCGGCACCCAGCGCATCTCCTGCCCGATCATCGGGCAGGGATCGCCGCGCAACTCACACTCGAAGAAGTGCAGCTCCACGACGCGTTCGGGATACGGGTGGGCGATCGAGAAAACCTCGCGGCCCACACGGACCTCCGTCCCGAGCTCTTCGCTGATTTCCCGCTGAAGACAGGCCACTTGCGTCTCGCCGGGCTCGCATTTCCCGCCCGGGAACTCCCACGATCCTTCGAGATGCGTCCCGCGGAGCCGTCGCGTGACGAGAAAGGCTCCGTCACGTTCGATCACCGCGGCGGTCACGACGATGCGCGGGACCGTCACGAGGGTTCGTAGGGGTACGCCGCGCAGCCGCCGCGCATCGGGCAGACGGGGCATTGCGGTTTGCGCGCGGTGCACAGCGTCGCGCCTAAGTCCATCAGCGCCTGGTTGAAATCGAAGACATTCCGCATCGGCAGCACCGTCCGCGAGACGTCCCAGAGATGGCGCCGCATCGCGTGTGCTTTGAGATCTCCCTGGCCCACGAACACACGGAACAATACCCGTGCAACGTTCGTGTCGAGGATGGCCGCGCGCTGACCGAACGCGAAGCTCAGGACGGCGCCCGCTGTGTAGGCGCCGATTCCCTTGAATGAACGCAGCGTCTGCTCGTCGCCCGGCAGCTCGCCGCCGTAATGCTCGACCGATTCGCGGGCAATCGCGTGGAGGCGCCGCGGACGGACGTTGTAGCCGAGGGGCCGCCACGTCTGCGAGACGTCCGCTTCCGGCGCCGAGGCCAGCGCCTCCAGCGTCGGATACTTCTCCAGCCACTCGCGATACTTCGGCAGCACTCGATCGACCTGCGTCTGCTGCAGCATCACTTCTGAAACGAGGATGCGATACGGATCGCGCGTCTGCCGCCATGGCAGGTCGCGGCCGTTACGCCGATACCAGTCGAGCAGACGGCGCCGGAACCATTGCCGGTTCGCTGGCCGCGGCACGGCGGGCATTTTCCGGCTCCGTCCACGTTTTTCTATGGCCATAATCAGGGACGTGAAAATCTACACCAAGACCGGCGACAGCGGAGACACCGGTCTGTTCGACGGCACGCGTGTTCCGAAGTCCGATCCGCGCGTCGCGGCATACGGCGACGTCGACGAGCTCAATGCGTGGCTCGGGCTCGTACGCGCCGATCTCTCGGATGATCAGCTCTCCGGGATCATCGAAGCCATCCAGCGCGATCTCTTCGCCCTCGGCGCGCGGCTTGCCGACCCGGCGAAGAGGATCGCGCAACGCGTGACAAAGGCGGCGGTGACGTCCGAGGATATCAGCCGGCTCGAAGCGTGGATAGACTTGTTCGAGACGGAGCTGCCGCCGCTGCGGCGTTTCATTCTCGCCGGCGGCTCGCGCGCCGGGGCGATGCTCCACGTCGCTCGCACGATCTGCCGCCGCGCCGAGCGGGCGATGGTGTCGCTCGGCCGCGACGCGTTCGAGCCCGAGCTGCTCGTCTACGTGAATCGCCTCTCCGACCTGTTGTTCGTGATGGCCCGCGCAGTGAACCATCGGTCTGGCGTGGCCGAGACAGAATGGTGATGGTGTCCAGGTAGAAGGTAAAAGGTAAAGCGCCTGCGGCCCGAGCGAGGGGCCGGAGGGAAGCGGCGCGGAGCGCCGCCCCCGAGCGAGAGCGAGCGGGGGTGGGGCCCCGCGAGCAGTGAAAAAGGTCAAAGGAAAAACTAGAGGTGCCGGATGTACGGGACGCGTACGAATACTGCGAGAAACTAGCGCGGGAGCACTACGAAAACTTCCCCGTCGCGTCCTGGCTGCTGCCGGCGCCGATGCGTCCGCACATCGCCGCCATCTACGCCTTCGCCCGCCGCGCCGACGATTTTGCGGACGAACCCGGGCTGGACGACGCGGAACGCCTGCGTTTGCTCGACGCCTGGGGCGCCCGCCTCGATCGGGGTGGGAGTCCAATCCCGGCGGCCGAGGACGATCTCATTTTCTGGGCGCTCGAGAACACGATCCGCACGCACCATCTGCCGCGAGGGTTGTTCCACGATCTGCTCAGCGCATTCCGGCAGGATGTGGTCACACGGAGGTACAAGACATGGGCGGAGGTGCTGGATTACTGCCGGCGATCCGCAAATCCGGTCGGCCGCCTGGTACTTCGCGTCGCGGGGCACGACGATGCGCAGCTCGATGCGCAATCGGACGCCGTGTGCACGGCGCTGCAGTTGACGAACTTCTGGCAGGACCTGGCGATCGATTGGGAGCGGGGGCGCTTGTACGTGCCGCTCGACGACCGTGACCGCGCCGGGGCGAGCGACAGCGATCTCGAGGCTCGCAGGATGACCCCGGAGTGGCAGGCGGCCCTGCGCGCCGCCGCGCTGCGGACCCGTGAGCTATTCGACGTGGGCCGCGGCGTCTGCGACGCTGTCTCCGGGCGGCTCCGCTGGGAGCTGCGGCTGACGTGGCTCGGTGGGACGCGCGTGCTCGAGAAGACCGAAGAAGTGGGCTTCGATGTGTTCAATCACCGGCCAACCCTGGCCGCGAGCGACGCGCCGGTGCTCGTGTGGAAAGCTCTCGTGTGGAAGTGAATGGCACGCGACACGAACTTCTACTACTCGTTCCTGGCCCTTCCGACGGAGAAGCGACAGGCCATCGTGGCGGTCTGGGACTTCTGCCGCGCCGTGGACGATGCGGTGGACGAAGTGCCGGAGGAATCGAGGGCGGCGTGCGAGATCGCCCGATGGCGAACCGAGCTCGCCATGGTCTTTGACGGCGGCGCCCCTGCAACACCGCAGGGGCGCGCGCTCGCCCCTTTCGTTCGCCAGTTCAGTCTGCCGCGTTCCGCATTCGAGGCGTTGATCGAGGGCGTCGAGATGGACATCGGATCGCGCCGCTACGAGACATTCGATGACCTGTACGAGTACTGCATCCGCGTCGCCTCTGCGGTCGGGTTGATTTGCGTCGAGATCTTCGGTTACGAAGATGCCGCCACCCGGCAGTACGCCACGGATCTGGGCGTGGCGCTGCAGCTGACGAACATATTGCGTGATGTGCCGACCGACCTCGCGCGCGGCCGGGTTTACATCCCGCAGGAAGATCTGCGGCGCCACGGCTGCTCCGAGCGCGATCTTGCGGCTGAAGCCGAACACGCCGGCGCTGGCGTCCGTTCGCCGCAGGTGAAGGCGCTGCTCCGCGCCCAGGCGGACCGCGCGCACGAGTATTACCGCAAGGCGGCGGCCTCACGGCCCAGGCGCGACGCGCGCCGGCTGGTGGCGGCCGCGATCATGGGCGCCATCTATCGCCGCATTCTTGCGCGCATCGAGCGCCGCGACTATGACGTTTTCAGCGAGCTGGTCCGCGTGCCACGACCGGAGCGCGCGTTGGTCGCACTGGCCACCTGGACGCGCACCGCCGCAGGCCTGTGACGACCGACCCCATCGTCGTCATCGGCGGCGGTGTCGCCGGACTGAGCGCCGCAACCGCTCTCGCCCACGCCGGCCGGAAGGTCATCGTCCTCGACGCGCGGCAGCAGCTCGGCGGACGCGCCACCGCGTTCACCGATCGCGAGACCGGCGAGCTCGTGGACAACGGCCAGCACGTCCTGTTCGGCTGCTATCGCGCAACGTTCGACTTCCTGCGGCGGATCGACGCCATGGACAACGTGCGCGTGCAGCCGTCGCTCTCAGTACCCTATATCGATCGCAGCGGCCGCCGATCGGTGCTGCAGTGTCCGCCGCTCCCGTCGCCGTTGCATCTTCTTGCCGGCGTGCTCGACTGGGATGCGATGCCGTGGCGCGACCGCATCGCGGTAGTGAAGCTCGCGGGACCGCTGCGGCGGGCGCGGCGCGAGTTGAAACGGACGGGCCGCGTCACCGCCGATCCGAATGGAACCGTTTCGCAATGGCTCGCCGCGCACGGACAGCGGCCAAAGCTGCGGGCATGGTTGTGGGAGCCGCTGGCGGTTGCCGCATTGAACCAGGCGTCCGACGTCGCTTCGGCGTCGCCGTTCGTGCGCGTGCTCGCCGAGATGTTCGGGCCGGATCCGTCGGCGGCCGCGCTCGTGCTGCCGACGCGTCCCCTGCACCAGACTTACGCCGAACCCGCGCGGCAATTCATCGAGAGATATGGCGGACAGGTCCGGCTCAATGCGCTCGCGCGCGTCGTCGTCGAGCAGAACCAGGTGCGCGGTGTGGAAGCGCGCGGCGAACGAATCGCCGCGGCGGTGGTGGTCAGCACCGTGCCATGGTTCGATCTGAGGCGTCTCTTTGCGGGGGCTCCACCGCCGTCTCTCGCGGCAACCGTGTCGGCCGCGACGGCGATGGATGCGATGCCGATCGTGACGGTGAATCTCTGGTACGACCGGCCGGTCATGGACGAGGCGTTCGTCGGATTGCCCGGACGGCACATGCAGTGGGCGTTCGACAAACGATTCGTGTTCGGCAGCGACACTTCGCACCTCTCGCTGATCTCGAGCAGCGCGGTGACGCTCGCCAACATGAGCAATGACGAGCTGATCGCGCTCGCGGATCGCGAGATGCGTGAATCGCTCCCGGGGGCGAGGAGCGCCCGGCTGACGCGGGCGACCGCGATCCGCGAGAAGCAGGCGACGTTTTCGCTGGCTCCCGGGCAGCCATCCCGCCCGGACGTGCGAACGTCCCTCGACGGTTTCTATCTCGCCGGCGACTGGATCGATACCGGGTTGCCGGGTACGATCGAGAGCGCCGTCATCAGCGGTCAACGCGCCGCAGAGGCGATCCTCGGCACTTCCCGATGAAATCCATCGTCGTCCACTATCAGGAAATCGCGCTCAAGGGGAACAACCGCCCTTATTTCATCGCACGGCTGGTGCGGAATCTGCGCGCGGCGACGGCGGATCTGGGAGTGCGGGAAGTTCGCGTCCTGATGGGGCGGATCCAGGTCGAGCTCGAGTCTGACGCGGACTGGCGCGCTGTGAAGGATCGCCTCGGGCGCGTATTCGGGGTCGGCAACTTCGCGCAGGCTGGGCGCGCGCCGCTCGACGTCGACGCCATCGCGACCGCGATTCTCAACGATCTCGGCGACCGGAGCGTGCGCACCTTCCGGGTCTCAGCACGACGGGCCGACAAGCGTTTTCCACTTACCTCGCCGCAGATCGAACGCGAGGTGGGCGGCCGGATCAAGGAGGCGCGGGGCTGGACCGTCAATCTGGACGAGCCGGAGTTCACCATTCACGTCGAAGCGCTCACGGATCAGGCCTTCTATTACTTTGGCAAGGAGCGGGGTGCCGGTGGCCTGCCGGTCGGCGTCAGCGGCAAGGTTGCGTGCCTGCTCTCCGGCGGTATCGATTCGCCTGTCGCCGCGTGGCGGCTGATGCGTCGCGGCTGCCGCGTCCTGCTCGTGCACTTCCACAGTTATCCGATCCTGTCGCGGGCGTCGCAGGAGAAGGCGCGCGAGCTGGCGCGAATTCTCGCCGGATTTCAGTTCCACTCCCGGCTGTTCCTGGTGCCCTTCGGCGACATTCAGCAGCAGGTGACGCTGAGCGTCCCGCCGCCGCTGCGGGTCGTGATCTACAGACGTCTGATGATGCGCATCGCAGAGAACATCGCCCGCCAGCATCGCGCCCAGGCACTCGTCACCGGAGAGGTCGTCGGACAGGTGGCCTCGCAGACGCTCGAGAACCTCTCGACCATCGACCGCGTCGTGACGATGCCGGTGCTGCGACCTTTGATCGGGACGGACAAGGACGAGATCGTCGCCGAGGCGCAACGGCTCGGCACCTATTCCGTCTCGATCATTCCCGACCAGGACTGCTGCACGTTGTTCACGCCGCGCCATCCCGCCACCAAAGCGCGCGTGGCGGACGTCGAACGCGCGGAAGCGACGCTGCCGATCGACGAAATTGTCGCTCGCGCGCAATCGAGCGCCGTCGTCGAGGATTACGCGTTCCCCCTTCAAGTACAATAGGGGTTTATTTTGATGCCGTGGATTGCCCGCCTGGCGCGGCAGCTACGTACTTACCCGAGGACTCGATCGTGAAAATCACACCCGGCAAGCTCGCAGGCATGAAGGCGGTATCGAACGATCGCGGCGTGATCGCCGCGGCGGCGATGGACCAGCGCGGCTCTCTGAAAAAATCTCTGGCGAAGGAGAAGGGCTCGGAGATCGGCGACCAGGAAATGGAGGAATTCAAATCGCTGGTCACGGAAGTGCTGACGAAGCACGCGAGCGCAATTCTGCTCGATCCCGAGTGGGGTCTGCCCGCCAGCAAGCGACGCGCGAAAGGTTCCGGCCTCCTGCTCGCGTACGAGAAGACGGGCTACGACGCCAACACGCCGGGCCGGTTGCCCGACCTGCTCGACGACTGGTCGGTGCGACGGCTGAAGGAAGCGGGCGCGGACTGCCTGAAAATCCTCCTCTACTACACGCCGTTCGACGCGAAGACGATCAACGATCACAAGCAGGCGTGGGTGGAGCGCATCGGCGACGAGTGCCGTGCCAACGACATTCCCTTCTTCCTTGAGTTCGTCGGCTACCAGGATGGAGTGGACGAGAAGGGGCTCGAGTACGCCCGCAAGAAGCCGGACATCGTGATCGGCGCGATGAAGGAGTTCACGCAGGACCGCTACGGCGTTGACGTGATGAAAGTGGAAGTGCCCGTGAACATGAAGTTCGTCGAGGGCGCGAACGTGTCGTCGGGTCAGAGCGCGTATTCCAAGAAGGAAGCGATGGATCACTTCCGCCGCGCCGCTGACGTGTCGACCAAACCGTTCATCTACCTGTCCGCCGGCGTCAGCAATCCGGAGTTTACCGAAGCGCTCGAGCTTGCCGCGGAAGCAGGGACGAAATTCTCGGGCGTGCTCTGCGGCCGCGCGACGTGGAAGGACGGGATCGCGGTGTACGGCAAGCAGGGAGGGGCCGCGTTCCGCAAGTGGCTCGAGGACGAAGGGGTGAAGAACATCACCAACGTCAACGAACGGCTGAAAGCCGCCCACCCGTGGTACGAGTTCTACGGCGCGAAATCAGCGGATGATCTTGGCCGCTGAGGTCGGTCGCACTACCTGAGAACAGGGCGCGTGTTGTAGCGCGCCTGGTAGTCGCGGTGGTCTTTCGAATCCGGGTACCCTTCGCGGGCGCCGTACGGATATCCCGTCATCCCATGGAATGGCAGCGGCTCGACACGGTCCGGGCTCGCCGAGTTGATGTCCATTTCCTTGCTGAACCCGTCGGCGACCAGCAGGAACGTGCGAGTCCAGCCGTCGGCCACCGGCGGGAGTGACGACGCGTCGAACGACAGCGCGATCTCGTCCCCTGGCTTCGCGATTACGAACATGTCGTCGGTGCGCGCAAGCAGCGGACCGACATCTCCGGTGCGCGTATAACGGCCGATCATGCTCTTCCAGGGGGAGGCCGTCGACACGCGCTGGTAGTCGTACGAAATCGGCTCCCGGCCGTCCGGCATCAGTTCCGCTGAAAACCCTCGCTCGCGGAGATCGGCGCGCAAGGCGACCGTGTCCGTTCGCACGAACGCATCCGCGGCGATCTTTGTGCCGACACGCACCTGGTCCCAGTAGATGCGCATGTTCGTCACGATACGGACTTCGTGCTCACCGCGCCGCAGGCGTGACGCCAAATCGACAACGATCGTCTGCGGGCGGCCGACCGGGACGCCGATATCGGCCAGCTCCGTCCGCCATTTCCCCGCGGTGTCCTTGATCTGGAGCGCAGGGGGGGCGAGCGCCAGACCGGCCTGATGCGCGGCCAGGTTGTCGCTCGAGAACGCGTAGTCGGTCCAGCCGGTCAGGAGCAGCAGCGGCGATTCACGTCGGCCGATGTCGAGCATCAACGCGTGCTCGGCGGCATAGCCGCGGAACTGTTTCCGCTGGAAATCATCCGGGTACAGCCTGTCGATTGCCGCGATGCGGGTGGTCACGTCGTGACCGTGCTCATCGAACGCGCGCGGCGTCGAAAGGTCGCGTACCCCGAACAGCGCAAAGGGCTTCGGCGGTTCCGTCATTCCCTCGTTCGGGTACACCTCGACGTCGGCAGGGTGCGTGATCGACATGAGCTGTAGTCGATCGGTAAAGAGCGCCTCCTCGAGCTCGTTGGTGACGCGAATCTCGTAGCGGCCGTCTCTCGGTTTCAACTGATCGCCTCGGATGCGAACGTATTCAAGCGGGTCGGGCGCGTTGCGAACCCCGGGCGCCTCCCAATAGCCCATTTCGCCGCCACCCATGAAGTCGGTGACGAATTCGAACCGCTCTCCATTCCACGTAAACAGGAACGGACACGACGATGGCTTGCGATCCAGCTCCTCGACGCTCATCGTCGGGGGCAGCGGCTTGCCAATTTCCGCCTGCACGGTGCCCGAGGGCCAGAGTACGCGAATCACGTCTGCTCCGCCGCGCTTGCCAAGTCCGAAGACGAGGTCCGCGGGCGACACCGCCGGAGATGCGGCTGACGTTTCGACGCGCTGGGTCAGACTGCCGGCGCGAATCTGCACCTTCGATCCGATGCCCGATCGATTGCTGACGCGGCCTTTCAGCTGCACGCGCACGAACCGGTTGCGCGCGTCGCCGCTGTTCCGCATCGCGACCGGGCCGCCGCCCTGTGACGGTACCAGGACGACGTCGCTGTCGCCGTCAGCGTCGACGTCGGCCACGGCCAGCGACCGGGACGATGCCGGCGTTGGCCCGGCTGACGGAAACGCCCGGGCGGTAACGTCCGTCCAGGTTTTCCCGAGGTTGCGCGCGACGTGGGTTCCACCAGGCCCCCACGTCACGACATCGATCAAACCGTCGTTGTCGTAGTCGAACAGCTGCGCGGCGGCCGCTCCAGTGCCCGCTTCGGGCAGCGGTGCGATCTTGTAATGACCCGCCCCGTCGCTGAGCGCAAGGACGCCCGCAGCACCCGCGCGGCCGAAGAAAAAGTCCGGATAATCGTCCTTGTTGACATCCGCGGTGGCGGCGGCGGTGAAGCGATCTCCCGGCTTGAACACCTCGGCAAGACCGACATCCGCCGCGACGTCCTTGAACGTGCCGTCGCGAAGGTTTTTGAACAGCGCGGGCGCAGCATCGGCCGAGGCGATCAGCAGGTCGAGATCGCGGTGGTTGTCGAAATCGGTCGGAACAATCGCGAAGACGTGGGTCGTTGCGCTGAGCCCCGCGTTCTTCGTGATGTCGGTAAACGAGCCGTTGCCGTTGTTGCGCAACAGCAGCAGCGGAGCGATGACGAGATCGAGATCACCGTCGTGATCGACGTCGGCCAACGCGACCGCGGCGGGTGATGAAAGGCGATCGGGAATTCCTGCGGCCGCGCTGACGTCGGTGAAGCGGCCCCCTTTCGCATTCTGGTAAAGGCTGCTCCTTTCGGAACGCAGCACCAGCAGATCGGCGAGCCCGTCGTTGTTGACGTCGCCCGCGACGCAGGCGGAGGGCGGCGGCGATGCGGCA
>Ga0070670_100003303_pt1 | contig 13348 bp, 3 predicted proteins | sample KBSS63metaG_FD_64665 | JGI IMG/M metagenome (GOLD analysis project Ga0070670, IMG submission 64665) | Switchgrass rhizosphere microbial communities from Kellogg Biological Station, Michigan, USA - KBS S6-3 metaG | ecosystem: Host-associated > Plants > Roots > Rhizosphere > Soil ... | reverse complement strand
TGAAGAAGTCGCCGCCGTTGGCGGTCGCATGGCCGTAGGTGTAGGCGAGCGTGGCTCCCCAGTGCGAGGACGCCGAGTACTGCTTGGTCGCCTGCACGAACAGCGCGTCGTACCAGGCCCGCTTCGAGGCGTCCGAGATCAGGACGTTGCCGAAGTCCGGCGCGAGCTGCTGGCAGCAGGTCCCGTCCGGGTTGCGGTTGCCGAAGATCCACGTGAATCCGTTCACCGACCGGACGCCGGCGTAAGAAACGGAAACGCCGATGTCGCCGAACTGCTGCCGAAAGCCCGCCGTGAACTGGTCGGACCGGGGCGGCTGGACGTTGTTGTTGATGAGGAAGACCTCGGGCTTCGGCCCGTTGCCGCTGTCGATGATCGCCTGGAGCCCGGCCTGCGTGAGGAATGCGTCGTTCCAGACGATCGTGGGCTGGCCGTCGCGGGGCAGGCCGTCGTCGGAGAACCGGAACGTGAGGGTCGTGTATTGCAGCCGGAACTGCTCGTCGAGGATGGCGTTGTACTCGATGCGGTCGATGTAGCGTCCCCATCCGCCGAAGAGGATGGACTGGCCTTTGCCCGTCAGGTCGTAGGCGAAGCCGACCCGCGGCTGCCACGCGCTCTTGTAGCTCGGGCGGTCGTTGCCGTCCGTGAAGTAGTCGGGAGAGAAGAACGGAGAGAGCTCCTGCCGCACGAGCGCCGGCGTCACGTAGTCGTTGTTGAGGCCGTTGTTCTCGTAGTCCCACCGCAGCCCGAGGTTGACGGTGAGCCGCGGAGTGATCGTCCAGTCGTCCTGGGCGTAGACGCCGAACTGGTTGTTGTGGAGCGAGAGATCCGGATCGCCGAAGCCGAACGCCGCCTCGAACGGGAACGCGAACGGCGCGCCCGCCGGGATGTCGGACCGGTACCGGTAGATGGGAATTCCGTTGAAGTTCTTCTGGACGTCGTACTCGTTGGAATTGAAGATCACCCCGCCCTTCACGACGTGGTCGCCCCAGCCTCGCAGGTCCAGCCAGGTGAAGTCGTTCCGGACGTAGAAGCGTTTCTGGTTGAAGTTCTGGAGGTTGTCGCTCGATCCGATGCGCAGCGCCTGCTGGAAGTCCTGCCCGATCACGCCCGGGACGACCGAGCTCGGATTCCACTTGTAGTCCTGGTAGCCGATCGTCGTCTCGTTCAGAAACTTGTCGGTCAACCAGGAGTTCTTGCCCTGCGCGTTCCAGACGCCGTTGATGATGTCGGTGCCCGCCTCGAACGCGCGCTGCTGGCCGACGTCCTTGACCTCGTTCTCGTGCCGGTAGAAGCCCGTGAAGTCGACGATGTCGCTCGGAGCCGCCTGCCAGTTGATCTTGCCGAAGGCGAGGTTTTCTTTGAACGGCGTCGGGAAGTTGCCCGTCTGAGAGTCCAGCTCGTTGAAGACGTCCGGCGGGAGGAGCCCCGCCTGGCCGCCGAGAGAGACGGTCTGGTTCCGCTGCTGGTCGTTGTACTCCCAGGACCCGAAGAAGTGCAGCCGGTCCGCGATGATCGGGCCGCCGAGTGAGACGCCGGCCTGCCAGCGCGTGTAGTCGGGCTTCGTGAAGTCGTCGCTGCGCGGCGCGCCGGTGCAGCGGGTGAACTCGGCGCACTGATCCGTCGCGACGAGGCTTTTGTTCTGGTAGTCGGCGAAGCCGTCGGCGTGGAAGTCGTTGCCGCCGGACTTCGTGACCGCCGAGATGATCGCGCTCGAGGACTTCTCGTACTCCGCCTTGAAGTTCTGCGTGACGACCCGGAACTCCTGGACCGCGTTCTGCGGGAACGGGTTGCCGCGGCTCGAATCCTGGCCGACGACTCCGCCGTTCAGGACGTCGTTCTTGTAGCTCGTCCCGTCGATGTAGACGTTCGTGTTGAACCCGGGGACGGCGCCCGCGATGACCTCCTTGTTGTTCTCGTCCGTGGAAGTCCGGACGCCCGGCGCGAGCACGGCGAAGTTGAGGAAGTTGCGGCTGTCCTGAGGCAGCGTCTTCAACTGCTGCTCGGTGACGTTCGTCGAGATCTCGCTCTGACGGGTCTCGATGACCGGCGCCTCGCCGACGACCGTCACGTCCTGCGAGGCGCGCACGGACATCAGGAAGTCCTGGCCCTGGGTCTGGCCGACCTGGACGACGACCTTCTTCGTGTCCGCCCCGAAGCCCTGGAGCGTCGCCTTGAGCGTGTAATTACCGGGCGTGGCGGAGATGTTGTAGAAGCCATCCTGCCCGGTGACCGCCGTGCGCGTGACTCCCGAGGCGTCATTCGTCGCCTCGATCGTGACGCCCGGTAACGAGTTGCCGCCTTCGTCCTTCGCGACGCCGCGGATCGTTCCCAGGGAGCTCTGCGCGAGCGCCGGCAACGCCGCCAGGAAGAGCAGCAGAGAAAACGAGAGATACCCGGCCTTCGGCAAACGCCGGAAACCGCCACCGTGACGCCAGTTGGGTCCGTTCATCCGTCCATCCTCCTTCCATTGGTCCCGTTCAGACGTTCCCTGTTTGCGCGCGACGTCGGCGCGGCCCCGCAGGACTCGCGCACGACGAGAGTGGTCGGCAGCGTCAGGTGAAGGCGCTTGTGTCGGTTCTCGTGCCGGATACCGTGGAGCACGCGCTCGGCGGCGGCTCCGCCCAGCTCGGCGATCGAGACGCGGACCGAGGTCAGCGGCGGAGCTGTGAAGCGCGCGATGGGGATGTCGTCGAACCCGGCGAGCGCGAACTCCTTGGGGACGGAGCGACCCGCGTCGCTCAGGGCGGCGAGACAGCCGATGGCCATCGCGTCGTTCGCCGCGAAAATCGCGGTCGGCGCGTTCGCCAGGCGTGCGATGCGCTGTCCCGCGCGGTAGCCCCCGTCCTCGCGGAAGTTGCCGGGGAGCTCCAGCTCTTCCTCGTGCCGCAGGTGCAGCGCCGCGAGCGCGTCGCGATAACCGCGCAGGCGCTCGTCCGCGTCCACGTTGGGGGCGGGGCCTCGGACGAAGGCGATCCGCACGTGTCCGAGCGAATGCAGGTGTCGGGCCATCGTGAAGGCGCCGTTGTAGTTGTCGATGTTGATGAGGTCGAAGCCGCCGGCGGCCTTCGAATTCGAAGGGGAGTCGAGCAGGACCACCGGGACCGTGTCCGGGATCGAAGCGCGCAGCCCGGGCGGCGAGAGGTCCGGCGAAAGCACGACGAGCCCGTCGACGCGGCCCCGCATCGCGCGCAGGACGGCGCCGGCCTCGCCGCGCTCCCCGTGCGAGCCCGACACGAGGAGGTGATAGCCCGCGCGGCGCACCGCGGCGTCGATGCCGCGGATGAGCTCGGAGAAGAACTCTCCGTAGATGTCCGGGAGGAGGACACCGATCGTGTTCGTGCGGCGCGTGATGAGGCTGCGCGCCGCGCCGTGCGGGACGTAGCCGAGCGACTCGATCGTGGACTGGACGCGGGAGCGGGTGGTGTCCAGAACCGGGCCCTTGCCGTTGAGGACGCGGGAAACCGTGGCCACGGAGACTCGAGCCTTTCGAGCCACGTCCCGGATCGTTACGCTCATCGGATCGGCACGCTTCGAATCCTCCGACGATGTAAACGGTTACTGAAAACGTTTACATAAATCCGGCGAGAACGAGTGTCAAGAAGAAATGAAGTTCGTGGCGCGCTCGTGCCGCCGCCGACGGGCGGGTGCGGTTTCGTGAACCCGCGTTCGATGAGCCGCGCGCGTTCGGCGCGTCGACGCGGCAAGGGCCGGCCGTGTCGCCGCATCTCCTGCCGTAGGGAGCGACGTCGCCTCTGCCACGCCGTCTTCCGAAGGCGAAACCACGCGCGTGGCGGAATCGCCGCGGTGCCGCCGCGCCACCGGGACGGAGCGGCCGGGCAACCGCCCGAGTGCGAGATCCATATCGTCGCCGCCCCGGCGGGAGGAAGCCGGCGGAGGATCGATCTTCGGCTGAATTTCAGACACTTCGCGAAGCCGTCGCGGATCCCGGAACAGGACGCCTCGCGCCGCGGCGGCGGAGGACGGGCTATCTCTCTGCGTCGATTTGAGTTATCCTATCGACAAACTAGGCGAAAATGTCAGGTCAACCGACGAACCCGGAGCTTCAGGAAGCGCTCCTCGAGCTCTCCCAGTATCTGTCCGACAGCGTGCCACCGCTCGTGGTCGCCGACTCCATGCAGGTGCTCCTGAAGTACCCGCCGCAGGCGGTCCTGCCGACGATCCGGGCCTGGACCGCCGCGCAGTACCGTGGCGCCGCGGGCAGCTCCGTCCCGATCTCCGACTACCTGTTCCACGCTCTCAAGAAGATCCACATGATGGGCGAGTTTCGCCTCGTGCCGCGCGAGCCGCTCGACGCCTACCTCGCCACGCTGAAGCCCGTCGTCCTGCCGATGTGTCCCGAGGAGGACCGGGCGATGCTCATCGAGAACCTCTCGCATCTCGGTGAGCAGGCGACCGCCGACGCCTCCCCGGTCCAGACGATCTTCCGGCAGGCCGGCGGCGAGTCGGGATCGCGCTCCGCCGCGCCCACGCGCGCTCAGGGCGCGTCCGGGGCCGGGTCCGCGTCGGGATCGGGAGGCCCGGCATCGAGCGGCTCGGCGGCGTCGTCGGCGGACTCGTCCGCGTCCCCGGGCGAGGCGATGCAGGGATTCCGGCGCTTCTCGCTTCTCCTCGAGCGCCTCGAGGCGTCGGGCGCGCTGCGCACTTCGGCGCCCGCCGGTTCCGGCGGTGCCGCTCCGGCCTCGGGCGCAGCCGTTCCCGCGGCCCCGGCCGCGGCGGAAGCGCTCGCGTTCGCCGCGAGGAGCTCCCACTCGGCGCGCGAGCTCGAGGAATACCTCGAGCGGCTGAAGGGAATGGGCGTCGCAGCCGGAACCGACAACGTGTTCCGCGCGCTCGCGCAGAGCCTGCCCGGCTGGACGCTCCCCGAATACGCCGGCGCGGCCGCGGCGGCGCCGGAGAGCGGCGCGCTCGGCGCGATGCGCCGCATCATCACGGAGGCGGAGGATCCCGCCGAAGGCGCGCGCCGCTTCCAGGAGATGGTCAGGGCGGGCATCGACCGGTTCAACGAGGGCTCTCTTCCGCAGGCCGTTCAGATGCTCGAGCTCGCCGAACGCCTCGTCGAGGAGAAGAAGGTCGACGTGGGCACCGTCGAGGTCATTCGCCGCAAGCTCGGCGAGACTCTCGGTTTCGAGCCGCTTCGCAAGGCGTCGGAGCGCCCGGACCAGTACCCGCTGCTGCGCAAGGTGCTCGGCTTCTTCACCGACTACACGGCCAAGGGACTTCTGGAGGAGCTCCCGCGCGAGCAGAAGCGAGACCGGCGGCGGCTGTTGCTGGCGCTCCTCGAGGCGCACGGCGCCGCGGCGCGGGCGCTGGCGTACGAGGCCCTCTCCCGATCGCCGGCCACCGCCGTCGGGGAGGAGGAGTGGTTCTTCCGGCGCAACCTGCTGTACCTGATCCGTCGCATCCCGCGCACGCCCGAGACGTCGTTCGAGGACGAGAGCGACGTGGTACTGCGGCACGCGCAGATCGGGCTTCCGCTCCTCGTGGTCAAGGAGGCCGTGGTCGCGCTGGGTCAGTACAAGGACGAGGGGACCGAGCTCGGTCTCGGCGACATGGTCCGTCAGCTGGAGGAGCTCCTCGTCAACCCGGACGGAGCGCCCTACGAGGCGAAGGACCTGCGCGGGCTTCTCGACCGCGTCGCCGCCACGCTGGCGCGCCTGCCGTCGTCGCGCGCGCGCCGCATCGTCATCGAGCATGCGGCGCGCAAGCAGGTCGCCTTCGGCGACGCGATGTCGCGCCTGGCGGAGCTCGGCACGCAGAACCTCTCGGACGACTCCGACACCGTCGACCAGCTCCTCGCGCTGCTCAAGGCGAACATGCCCTTCAAGCTGCTGGGCATGACGCTCAAGCAGAACGACCAGAACCTCGTCCACATCATCGAGGCGTTGTCCGGGACGCCCTCGCCGTCGGTCCGCCGCGCGCTCGAGGACGTCTCGACGCGTTTTCGCGGGCAGGAGACCGGGCGCCTCGCGGCGCGCGCCCTCGCCGCGTTCGACAAGCCTCCCGCTCCGGCCGCGGCGGCCGCGACCGTCGTCCCGGGGGATCCACCGCCGGCGCCCGCGCCCGCGGGGGTCGTCGTCGCGGCGCCCGACGCTCCCGCCGCGAGCCTCCAGGGCGACCTCGAGGTGTTCGGTCTGCCGTCGCTCCTGCAGAGCCTCGCGGACTCGAGCGCGTCGGGAACGCTGACCCTGCGCGAGCCGAAGGGCGGCGCGGCCTTCGCGATGCTCACGATGCGCGACGGCAAGCTCGAGGAGATCCACCGCGGCAAGCTGCACGGAGACGAGGCGTTCTACCAGCTCCTCGAGCGCCCGTCGCCGGGCCAGTTCGCGTTCGTGAAGGGCGCGCCTCCGGCGAAGGCCGGCGTCACCGCGCGCCAGATTCTTCCGCTGACGCTCGAGGCGATGCGACGCTACGACGAGTTCCAGGAGGCGGCGGCGGTCCTGCCGGACACCGCCGAGCTCGAGCCGACCGGCGAGAAGGCCACCGCGCATCCCGGGGAGAAGGACGGCAGCTTCCTCCAGGCGCTCTGGGAACGCGCGAGCCAGGGCGGCACGCCGAAGGACATCGAGGACGCGGTCGCGTGGGATTCCTACCGCATCCGCCGCGTATTGGTGCACTGGGTCGAGCAGGGCGCGCTCAGGACGAAGAAGGGGTAGGACGCCCCGCCGTAGGGGCTGCATACGCGACCGCGGCTGTATACGGATGCCGCGCTCGGGGTCAGGGCCCTACCGGCTGATCCAGATCGAGTCGTACGGGATGACAGGCGCCGAGCCGAGCCCGCCGAGCCCCTGCACCTCCGGAGCCGCGAAGCAGTAGACCTGGTCGTGGAAGAGGGGCAGCAGCAGCGCATCGCGCGCGATGAGCTCCTCGACCTTCCGGTAGATCGAGTGGCGCACCCGCGGGTCGGTCTCGGCGCGGCCCTGGTCGGCCAGGGCGTCGAGATCCGGCGACCCCACGTACCTGCCCATGAATCCCGTCTCCGAGTGGAGCACTCCGTGCACGAACGTGTCCGCGTCGGGATAGTCGCCCTGCCACCGTCCGACCACCATGTCGACCTCGGGGCGCTTCTCGAACTCGAGGTACTCGGCCATCGTCCGATTGGCGGGCCGGACCTGGATCCCGATCTCGCGGTACCCCTCGATGAGGGGACGCGCGAAGGCCGCGAACTCGGCGAAGAACACGGGGTGGATCGCCGCCGTGAGCTCCCGCATCTCGCGGGAAACGGTCTGTTCGACGGAGCTGTCGGAGTCGGCCGCGGCCCGGACCGCCGAGGTCGACGAACCGGCCGCCGAGTAGCCGAGCAGGCCGGGGGGAAGAAGTCCGTGCGCGGGGATCGCGAGTCGACCGAGGGACCGCCGGACGAGCCCCGGCACGTCGACCGCCCGGACGAGTGCGCGCCGCAGGTCCGCATCGCGCAGCGGCCCGCGATGCCGGTTGAACGCCACGAAGTACGTCGTGAGTCGCGGATTCTCCCGGTACCCGCCGGCGAAGCGCGGGTTCTGCCGCAGCGCCTCCGCGTCGGCGGGGAGCAGCTCGCTCGCGATCGACAGCCGCCCCGCCAGGAACTCGTCGCGGGTCTCCTCCGGCGTGATGCCGAATCGAAAAACGATCCCCTCGCTGCGCGGAAACCCCTCGCGCCAGTAGTGGGGGTGGCGCTCGACCTCGAGCCGCTTGCCGGGGTCGAAGGAGACGACGCGGAACGGGCCGGTCCCCACCGCCCCCGCCTTCCAGCTCGTTCCCGACATGTCGGCCCCTTCCGGGATGATCGCCATTGCCGGATACGACAGGAGCGCCGGAAAGAAGGAGACGGGCTTCTCCAGGTCGATGAAGAACTCGAGCGGCGAGACGATGTGAAAGCCCTCGAGGTCCGCGCGCTTTCCTTCGAGGACCGCTGTGGCGCCGCGAATCGGACCGAGGAGCGCCCGCGGCGTGCTGTTGGGATTCGCCAGGATGCGTTCGAACGAATAGCGGACGTCGCGCGCCGTGAGCCTCCGCCCGTCGTGGAATCGCACGTCCGGCCGCAGGCGGCAACGGATCCGCCGGCCGCCGTTCTCGACGAGGACCTCGGACGCGAGCCACGGCGTCACCCGCGCCCCGTCCTGGGCCCAGGTCAGGGTCTCGAAGATGGTGGTCATCGTTTCGGTCTGCTCGAGCGTGTCCGTGAGGCTCGGATCGAGCAAGGGGAAACTGCCGGCGATCGGAACGTGGAGGACTCCGCCCCCGGCGCGGTCCATTGCCGCGCGTCCCGGTGTCGCTTCGGCCTTGCCGATCTCGGAGTAGTTCACATACGGCGCGGTGCTGCGCAGCTGCGCGCCTCGAACGCCCGGAGCCGCGACGCGGTAGTCCACGTCGTGGAACAGTGGCAGCAGGATCGCGCTCTCGAGGAGGTCATGCTCGAACTTCCGATAGAGGCTCTCGCGGACGGACGGCCTCCCTTCGCTCCGTGCCTCCTCCAGGATCCGGTCGGCCTCGGGAGATGAGTAGAAGGCGCAGAGGAGGCCCGTCCCGGAGTGCAGCAGCCCGAACGTGAAGTTGTCGGGATCGTCGTAGTCCGCGATCCAGCGGCCCAGGATCAGGTCGATGCCGTCTTTCGCGTTCCAGCACTCCAGGTACTCCTGCATGGTCCGAGTGGCCACGTCGATCTCGACTCCGAGGTCGGCCCACAAGCGAAGCAGCTCACGCGTGAGCGCGCCGTACTGATCCTGGAGGATGGGATGGACCGCTGCGCGGAGACGCACTGGCGTGGCCAGCCCGGACTCGTGGATCAGCTCGATCGCCTTTTCGCGTGAGAGGTGGTGCTGGCGGCGGCCGGGATCGTGCGCGAGCACACCCGGGGGGATCAGGCCCGTTGCGGGCATCGCGAACCGTCCGAGCGCGCCCCACACGAACTCCTGGCTGCGCGTCACGCCGGCGAGCGCCCGCCGCAGGGACGGATTCGATCCAGCGGCGCTCGCCTGGTGGAACATGGCGAAGTAGGAATTCTTCTTGGGCGTCTCGATGAGACCGCCTCGAAAGCGGACATCGCGCACGATCGCGTCGAGGTCCTGCGGCAGGAGGTCGCGGACGAGGTCGAGGCGTCCGGCGCGCAGTCCTTCGGCGATCTCGGCGGCCGGCAGCGACGCGCGAAACTCGATGCGATCCAGGCGCGCGTGAGGCTCCCGCCAGTACTTCTCGTTGCGCTGCAGGATCGCCCGGTCGGGAGCGTGCTCGACGCGCCGGAACGGTCCCGTGCCGATCGCCGCTCCGTCCGCTCCGACACCGACGATCGCGGTGCGTCCATCCGTGAGGAGAGACGGGAAGATCGGCAGCGCGTCGTGGAGCCGGATCTGAAGCTCGTGTCCGGACGTGGCGGAGATGCCGGACACGTCCGGCGCCGTCCCCGCGAGGAACTCGGAGAGTCCGAGGATGCTCTCGAATGCCGGGGGCATCGAGTCCTTCGCCAGCCGGATCGAGCGCTCGAGTGATGCCTTCGCGCTCGCGGCGGTCAACGGAGAGCCGTCGGAGAACGTCACATCCCGCCTCAGGTCGAGCTTCACAGTGCGGGCCTCGTTCTCGAGCGCCCAGCGCTCGCAGAGGAGGGGAGCGAGGTTGCCTCCGGTGTCCGTCGTGACCAGCGTCTCGAAGATGTTCGCGAGCAGCTCGTGCTCCTCGGTGGTCTGGTACGTGACCGGCTCGCTGGCGGCGATCGGGTTCGCCATCGCGACGACGAGCGTCCCGCCGGCGGCAATCTCGGCCTCGGCCGCCTTCTCCGGCGGCGCGAGTTTCTCGATTTCCGCCTGGTACTCGGCGACTCGAGCGTACTCGCCGCGCATGTTCGCCACCGTGGCCGCGAGAGACAGGAGGCGGACGAGATGCTCCGTGTCACCTTCCGCGCGGGCGGCGGGGATGCCGCGCTCCAGCCATTTGCGCGCGTCGTCGACGCGGCGCGACTGCCACGCGGCCTCGACCGCGGTGTACATCGCGGCCACCGCCCTGCGCGGCTGCTTCGCGGCCTCGAAGATCCGCGCCGCGGCCTCGGCCTCGCGCAGCACGCCGTCCACGTTGCCGGTCATCCGGTGTCCCCGCGAGAGAAGCATCCGGGCCTCGCCCTCGAGAGCGGGGTCGCCGGTCCACTCCTCGTCCTCGAGGTACTCGAGGGTGACCTTCGCGACGCGGACCGTCTCGTCGGGGCTGAAGGAGTCCAGCGACTTCTGCGCCAGGCGAAGCCCGTAGTCTACGGTCTTCTCCGGGACATCGGCCTGGGAGAAGTGGTGGACGAGCTCGGGATAGACGCGCTCGAGGCGTCCCGCGTACCGCTGCTCGATGAGCTCGGCGTACTTACGGTGCAGCGAACGGCGCTTCCGGCGTGACAAGGCGCCGTAGAGAACGTCGCGGACGATGCCGCTCGCGAAGGTCAGGCGGTCGCCGCGCGACTCCCGATCCTCCTCGAGGATCCCCTCGCGAAGAAGCTTCTCGATCTTGTCGTCGAGGTCGCGCGACTCCTCCATGAGCGTCTCGAGGTCGCGCGAGTCGAACGTCTTCCCGAGGACCGAGGCGACGGAGAGGAGATCGCGCAGGTCCTCCGGCAGTCGCTCGATGCGCTTCTCGACCGCCTGCTGGATCGTCGCCGGAAGATTGTCGGCGGAGATCTCCGCCTCCTTCGAGAAGCTCCAGGCGCCGGTGTCGTCGCGGGCGATCCCTCCGGAGTCGATGAGGGAGCGCAGCAGCTCCTTGGTGAAGAACGGATTTCCCTCGGTCGCGTCGCGCAGGCGCCGCGCGAGCGCGTCCGCGACCTTGGGAGCTCCGACGAGCGACTCGACGAGCGAGCGGTGCTCGGAGGGCGAGAGCGGTCCGAGAGACACGGAGACGAATCGCGGATCGTCCGCGAAGGAATCCAGCATGCGCGTGAGGGGATGCCGCTTGTCCGTCTCGGTCTGCCGGTAGCTGCCCACGATCAGCGTGGGTGTCGGGCCGAGACGGCGGACGATGTACTGCAGCGCCTCGATCGAGACCTCGGCGCCGTGGAGGTTCTCGAGGATCAGCACGAGCGGCTTGCCCCCGGCGATGCGCGTCAGGGTCCGCGCCAGCAGCTCGAAGATCTGGATCCGGTCCTCGGCCTTGCGCTCCTCCGGAGAGGGCGCGATCCGGGAGTCGCCGCTGACGGCCGCGCGAAGCTCGGCGATCTCGGACAGCTGTGGGAAAAGGCCGATCAGATCGGCCGCGAGGTCCGAGAAATCGGGCCGCGATGCCGAGGAGCTCGACGCGTCCCGGCCCCGGAAGTGGTCCTGGATCAGCTCGCAGAACCCCTGGTATGAGAAGGATCGATCCTGCTCGACGAATCGCCCGTAGAGCACCGGGATCTTGCGGACGCTCGCCAGGTTCTTCAGCTCCTCGAGCAGGCGCGTCTTCCCGATGCCGGGCTCGCCGGCGATGACCGCGAACTGGCAGTCCCCCGAGATCGCGGAGTTCAGGCGCCGCTGGAGCTCGGCGAATTCCTTCTCGCGGCCGACGAAAGCCGAAGGCGCTGGGCGCGCGATCGTGCGGCTCGCGTTCGTCACGATCGACATCCCGAACTCTCCGCTCGCGAGAGTCGAGCGGTGCCGCCGGAGCGCGTCCGCGACGTGGCTGCCCCGCTGGGGTCTGCGCGCCGGGTCCTTCTCGAGACAGCGCAGAACGATGTCCTGAAGCTCCTCGCGAACCTCCGCCCCGAGGTTGCGCGGGGGCTGCGGGATCTCGTGCACGATCCGATAGAGGATGGACTGCACCTCGCCCGTGAACGGAGGCTCTCCCACGAGACACTCGTAGAGGACCACGCCGAGCGAGTAGATGTCCGAGCGGCCGTCGAACGCGCGGGAGGCGACCTGCTCCGGCGACAGGTACGCGACCGTGCCGACCAGCGTTCCCGTCTTCGTCAGACGCGACTCGGTCGTGGCGTGGGCGAGGCCGAAGTCCATGACGCGGACGCGCACACCGGCGCCGTCCTCGCGGGTGACCATGACGTTGGCGGGCTTGATGTCGCGGTGCACGACACCGCGCGAGTGGCTGTATTCGAGCGCGTCGGCGACCTGGATGCCGATGTCGACGACCTCGCCGAGCCGGAGCGACTGGTCGCGCAACAGGCGAAGCAGGTTCGTCCCGCTGACGAGCGGCATGACGAAGAAGAGGGAGCCTTCGTGGCGGCCGAGGTCGTGAATCGAGACGATCGCCGGATGATCCATCTGGGCGACGAGCTGGGCCTCGCGCTGGAACCTCTCCTCGAGCTCGGATGTGAGGTCGTTCGAGGAGACGAGCTTGACGGCGACCTCGCGGTTGAGCAGCGGGTCGCGGGCGCGATAGACGACACCCATGCCTCCGCGGCCGAGCTCCGAGGCGATCTCGTACCGGTTGGCGAGACGGGTGCCGATCATGCTGTCGATTGCCAAAGTAGCCGAGTCTAACCGAGCCGTTGGACTGGCTATGATCCGCCCATGACCGACTTCGAAAAACTCGGGGTCTTCTATTTGGGTCGCTCCTACGACCTCGCGAAGAAGAAGCGCGGCGAGGACCTCGTCCTCTACGACTCCCGCGACCTCGTCACGCATGCCGTCTGCGTGGGCATGACGGGGAGCGGCAAGACGGGTCTCTGCCTCTCGCTCATCGAGGAGGCGGCGATCGACGGAGTGCCCGCGATCCTGATCGACCCGAAGGGCGACCTCTGCGACCTCCTCCTCACCTTCCCGGGCCTGTCGGCCGACGAGTTCCGCCCCTGGATCAACGAAGAGGATGCCTCGCGCAAGGGCGTCTCGCCCGACGAGTACGCGAAGCAGCAGGCGGACCTGTGGAGCAAGGGGCTCGCCGAGTGGGGACAGGACGGAGGCCGCATCCGCCGCCTGAAGGACGCCGCCGAGTTCGCGATCTACACGCCGGGGTCCTCGGCCGGGCTCCCGGTCTCGATCGTCGCGTCGTTCGCGGCGCCGCCCGCCGCCGCGCGCGTCGACGAGGAGGCGCTCCGGGAGCGCGTCGCGTCGACGGCGACGGGTCTGCTGACGCTGCTCGGCATCTCCGCGGATCCGCTGAAGAGCCGCGAGCACATCCTCCTCTCGACGATTCTCGCGAACGCATGGAGCGCCGGCGAGGACCTGACGCTCGAGGCGCTCATCGCGCGGATCCAGACGCCGGGCGTTCAGCGCATCGGCGTCGTCGACCTGGAGGCGTTCTTTCCGGCGAAGGAGCGGTTCGAGCTCGCGATGAGCCTCAACAACCTGCTCGCGGCGCCCGGGTTCGCCTCGTGGCTCGAGGGCGATCCGCTCGACGTCGGCCGGCTGCTGCGCACGGCCGCCGGCAAGCCGCGGATCGCGATCTTCTCGATCGC
>Ga0070670_100003297_pt1 | contig 13356 bp, 10 predicted proteins | sample KBSS63metaG_FD_64665 | JGI IMG/M metagenome (GOLD analysis project Ga0070670, IMG submission 64665) | Switchgrass rhizosphere microbial communities from Kellogg Biological Station, Michigan, USA - KBS S6-3 metaG | ecosystem: Host-associated > Plants > Roots > Rhizosphere > Soil ... | reverse complement strand
TCGTCGGCGAGGCGGACGAACATCTCCTCGGTCAGGCGCATGATCTGCCGGTAGTCGGCGAACGCCTCGTAGACCTCGAGCATGGTGAACTCGGGGCTGTGCGACTTGTCGATGCCCTCGTTGCGGAAGTCGCGCGCGAACTCGTAAACGCGCTCGAAGCCGCCGACGAGCAGGCGCTTGAGGTAGAGCTCGTTCGAGATGCGCAGGTAGAGGTCCATGCCGAGCGCGTTGTGGCGCGTCGTGAACGGCCGGGCGAACGCGCCGCCGTAGAGCGGCTGCAGCACCGGCGTCTCGACCTCGAGGAAGTCGCGCGCGTCGAGGAAGCGGCGGATCGTGCGCAGCACGGCCGTGCGCTTCTTGAACGTCTCGCGCACCTCGGGGTTCATGAAGAGGTCGGCGTAGCGCTGGCGGTAGCGGGTCTCCGGGTCGGACAGCCCGTGCCACTTGTCGGGCAAAGGGCGCATCGACTTGGACAGGAGCGTGATCGTGCGCGCCTGGACCGTGATCTCGCCGGTCTTCGTGCGGAACACCGGACCCTCGATCCCGACCCAGTCGCCGACGTCGAGCGCCTCCCAGGTCTCGTAGCCCTCGCCCAGCACGTCGGCGCGGCAGTAGGCCTGGACCCGGCCGGACTCGTCGAGCACGTGGCCGAAGCCGGCCTTGCCATGCCCGCGCCGCGCCATCAGGCGGCCGGCGACGGCCACGGTCATCCCGGGCTCGGCCGTCACCGCCTCGCCCAGGTCCAGGACCTGCTGCGCCCGGTGCGTGACCGCGAACCCGTAGGGATAGGGCTCGACGCCGCGCGCGCGCAGCGCCTCGAGCTTCGCCTTGCGCATGTCGCGCCAGGAAGTGGTGGTGGTCTCGGGCTCGCTCAAGTCGCAGTCCTTTCGATCATTTTGGTCCCGCCGTCTACGCCGATCTCGTGGGGCCCCACAGTCGCGGGCCCTCGAGCGAGAGCTTCGCCGCGGTGGGCTCGGGCGGGATGGGGTAGCGCCCGCTCCAGCAGGCGTCGCACCAGGTGTCCGGCCGGCTCTCGCACGCCTTCATGCCTTCGAGCGAAAGGTAGCCGATCGAGTCCACGTCGAGGAATGCGCGAATCTCCTCGAGGTCGAGACGGGCGCCGATGAGCTCGGCGCGGCTCGGCGTGTCGATGCCGTAGAAGCAGGGAAACGCCACCGGCGGCGAGCCGACGCGGAAGTGCACCTCGCGCGCGCCGGCCTTGCGCACGAGCGCGACCAGCTTCCGGCTCGTGGTGCCGCGCACGATCGAGTCGTCGACCATGACGACCCGCCGGCCCGCGAGCGCCGCCTCGACCGCGTTGAACTTGACGCGCACCGAGTGGTCGCGCACCGCCTGCGTCGGGTGGATGAACGTGCGCCCGACGTAGTGGTTGCGGATCAGGCCGAGCTCGTAGGCGATGCCGCTCTGCTCGGCGTAGCCGAGGGCGATCGAGTTCGACGAGTCGGGGACCGAGATCACGACGTCGGCGTCCGCGGGCTGCTCGTCGGCGAGGCGACGGCCGAGACGCCGGCGCACGCGGTCGACGGTCTCGCCGAAGACGACCGAGTCCGGCCGCGAGAAATACACGTGCTCGAACAGGCACTGCTTGAGCGGCGCCGAAGGCAGGAACGGCCGCCGGGTCACGCCCTTCGCGTCGAGCCGCACCAGCTCCCCCGCCTGGACTTCGCCGAGCACCCGCGCGCCCAGGAGGTCGAGCGCGCAGCTCTCCGACGCCAGCACGTGCGCGCCGGTCTCGAGCTGCCCGAGCACGAGCGGGCGCCAGCCGTTCGGGTCGCGCAGGCCGTAGACCGCGCGGTCGGTCTGCAGCACGAGCGAATACGCGCCCTGGACCTCGCCGCAGGCGGCGAGCAGCCGCTGCTCGAAGTCGCCTTCGCCCTGCGCCAGCAGGTGGAGGAAGACCTCGGTGTCGAGGCTGGTCTGGAACAGCGACCCGTTCTCCTCGAGGCGCCGGCGAATCAGCCGCGCGTTGACCAGGTTGCCGTTGTGCGCGATCGCGACCTCCTCGCCGCGGATGCTCGCGGTGAGCGGCTGCGTGTTGGTGAGGTTGAGCCCGCCCGTCGTCGAGTAGCGGTTGTGGCCGATCGCCTGGCGGCCCGGCAGCTTCGCCAGGCGCTCGGGCGTCATCACGTCGGCGACGAGACCGATCCCCTTCTCGACGAAGAAGCGGCCGTCGTGGACGCTGACGATCCCGCACGACTCCTGCCCGCGGTGCTGCAGGGCATAGAGCCCGAGCTGCGCCAGCTCGCTCGCGCGGTCCGCGCCGAAGATGCCGAACACCGCGCATTCCTCACGCCACTCGCCCATCGCCCCCCGCTTTCGCCTTGTCGTCGGTTCGAGCCATGCCTGGCGGCTCCGGGTTCGGCAGCGCGGGGTTCGCCCACGTGCCGACGAGCACGACCGCATCCTGCGATTCCGCGTTGACCAGAAGGCCGCTCGATCTCCGGCGCGCCCATGCGGCCTTCTCGGCCAGCGCGGCGACGTCGTCGAGCCGCTCGGCCGGCCACGCCAGCGTCCACACCGTCCCGCGCCGCACGCGCCACGCGCCGCCCAGCGCGTGCCCGAGCGTGAGCGCGTGCGCCCGCGAGTCGGTCGCGCCGCGCTCGATCGTCACCACCGAGGCGACGCTCGGGCCGGGCACCGGCGCGACGCCGCCGAGGACGACGCCGCGGTCGCGGTTCGGGTTCAGGAAGAGGTTCGAGCCGCGCAGCCAGGTCTCGAAGCGCCCGGCCGCATCCCCGGCGCCGCCCTCACAGTGCAGCTCCCACAGGTCGGCGCGGCCGACGCGCACCGGAGCATCGCGGCCGAGCAGGAGCTGCAGCGCCGCCGATGCCGTCGACGCCGCGGGATCCATGGCCTGGCGCTCGACCCACAGCTGGATCCACTCGCTCATCCGGCCTCCACGGCGACACGCGGCGAGACGCCGAGGTGCCAGGCGAGCGAGAGGAACACGCCGTGCCCCGGTCCCGCGCCCTGGATGCGCGCGGCGTCGCCGCGGGCGCCGCGCCGGCGCTCGCCCCACGGGCCCGCCAGGTCCTCGGGCACGTGGAACAATCGGTCGGCGCGCTCGGGATGCGGCATGAGCGCGAGCACGTTGCCGCGCGCGTTGGTCACGCCGGCGGCGTCGGCTTCGGCGCCGTTCGGGTTGTCGGGCCAGCCGCGGGCCGGTCCTGCGGCCGCGCGGGCGACGTAGGCGAACGGCACCTGTCCCTCGGCCGCGAGGCGCTCGAGCGTGCCCGGCGCTCGCGCCGTGAAGCGGCCCTCGCCGTGCGCCATCGGCAGCGGCACGCGCTCGTTCGGTCCGTAGGCCTCGGTCCACAGCGATCCCGGCCGCGCCTCGAGCACGACCCACGCCGCGTAGTAGCCTTCGCGCCGCTCGAGCCGGTTCGTCGCCAGCGCGAGCGCGACGGTGCCCTCCTCGCCGGCGCGGGCGTCGCCCGGCACGAGGCCGGCCTCGACCAGGATCTGCGCGCCGTTGCAGATGCCGAGCACGGGCACGCCGCGCGCGGCTTCGTGCGCCAGCACGTCCAGGCGCGGGTCCTTCGCCGCGATCGCGCCCGCGCGCACGCGGTCCTGGTAGGAAAAGCCGCCCGGCAGGACGTAGGCGTCGTGTCCCGCGAGCGCGCGTGGAGGCTCGTCCCACGCGATCGGCACGGCGGAGAGCCCCGCGGACTCGAGCGCCCGCGCGGTCTCGTCCTCGCAGTTCATCCCCGGCAGCCGGACCACCGCGACCCGCGGCCGCGCGCGCCCGATGACGTTCGCCCCGCTCATGCCAGCGCCTCCTCGCTCGTCGTGAACGCGGGCTCGAGCGCTTCGGCCCATGCCTGCATCAGCGCGGCGCGTTCCAGCGTCGCCTCGTCGAAGCGCAGCGTTCCGTCAGCCGTGACCTCGCCGAGGGTGAGCGCGCCGGGAACGTCCGTGCCCGCGGGAACCTCGACCACGAAGCCGGGCTCCTCGGCGAACCACCACGCGGCTTCTGCGGCGGCCGGGCGTGCGACGCGGCAGCCGAGCCCGGCTCCCGAGGCGAACGACATCTCGCACAGCGCCTGCGCGAGGCCGCCGCCGCTCACGTCGTGGCAGGCGGTCGCGATGCCGTCGAAGATCAACCCCAGCGCGAGCGCGAGGAACGCGCGGCCTTCCTCGCCCCACTCCGCGGGCAACGCGAGTGCGCGATCGTCGCCCCGCCCGCGGCGCGCGGCGAAGAGCGAGCCGCCGAGGCAACCGCGCGCCTCGGCGCCGATCAGCAGCAGCAGGGAACCCGCACGCTTGAATCCCGGAGTCGCCGTGCGTGAGACGTCGGGCACGAGGCCGGCGCAGGCGACGATCGGCGAGGGCGGGACGGCACGGCCGTCGTGATCCTCATTGTAGAGACTGACGTTCCCGCTGACGAACGGCAGCGGCGGAAGCGTCCCCACACAGCGCGCAAGCCACGCCGCCAGCGGCTCGGAGGCCTCGCGCACGGGGAGCGTTCCCACCGCCCGGGCCGCCTCGGCCAAGCCGTCGATTCCGGCCTCGAGCTGGCCCATCACGTTCGGGTCGGTCGGCCGTCCGTAGTTCAAGCAATCGGTGAGGGCCCACGGCCAGGCCCCTGTGGCAACGACGTTTCGGGCGGACTCCCAGACCGCGTTGCGGGCGCCGATCCCGGGATCGAGCGCGCCCAGCCGCGGGTTGCCGTCGACCGAAGCCGCAAGCCCGAACCGCGCGCCGGGCACGGCGACCAGCACGCCGGCGTCGGCGGAGCCGCGCGCGATCGTCGTGCGGCCCTGGACCTCGGGGTCGTAGCGCTGGAACAGCGGCGCGCGCGAGCACAGCGCGAGCGAGCTCGCCGCCGACTGGATCTCCGCGGCGAGGTCGAACGACGCAAACGTGCCGGACCCTTCTGGCACCGGCGACTGCGCCGGAGCCGCGGGGCGCTCGCAGCGCACGCCCGAGGTGAGGAACGACACCGGGCACTCGACGATCGCCTCGCCGTCCCAGGTCACGCGGTAGACGCCGTCGGCGCGCGTGCGGCCGATCACCGACGCGCCCGCGTGCGGATACACGTCGCCCAGGCGAAAGCGCTCGTTGAAGACGGCGCACGCCTCGGCGCGCGCCTCCCACGGCACGACGAAACAGAAGCGCTCCTGGGTCTCGGCGCACAGGAGCACTTCGGGCGGAAGCTGCTCGGGCACGCGATGCGCGCCGTCGAGCAGGATGTCGGCGCCCGTGCCGCCGTGGTCGGCCAGCTCGCTCGTGACGCACGCGATGCCGCCCGCGCCCAGGTCCTTGAAGCCGATCGCCCAGCCGCGCGCGTGCGCCAGGTCGAGCAGCGCGCGGTTCGCCACCGCGAGCACGCGCTTGAGGAAGGGGTCCGGCAACTGGACTGCGCCCCTCTGGTCGGTCTGACCGCCCAAGACCCCCGAGGAGAACGCCGCCCCGCCGAAGCCCGAGGCGTCGGTCGGCTTGCCGACGAGGACGAACGCGTAGTCGCCCGGCCCGGGAACGCGCGAGTGCACCAGCCGGTCCTCGTCGACCAGCCCGAGCGCGACCACGTTGACCAGGACGTTGGCGTCGTACCCATCGTGAAACTCGAGGTCGCCGCCCAGGTTCGGCACGCCCAGCGCGTTGCCGTAGTCGGCGATGCCCTGCACCACGCCGGAAAGGATCTCGCGCGCCTTGAGGCCCCCCGACGTGCGCCCGGTGCCCATGCGCAGCGCGTCGAGCGTGCCGACGACCTCGGCGCCCATGCAGTAGACGTCGCGCACGATGCCGCCGACGCCGGTCGCCGCGCCTTCGTACGGCACGATCTGGCTCGGGTGGTTGTGCGACTCGTGGGCGAGCACGCACAGGATGCTGCGGCCCTCGTGCGTGCCGAGGCGCACCGCTCCCGCGTCCTGGCCCGGACCGAGCACGACCTGGGGCGCCTCGGTCGGCAGGCGCTTGAGCAGATGCCGCGTCGACTTGTAGGAGCAGTGCTCGCTCCACATCGTGTTCATGATCACGAGCTCCGCCCAGCGCGGCACGCGCCCGAGACGCTCGACCAGGAGCGCCAGTTCGCCGGGATCGAGGCGGATGCCGAACGGCGCGAGCCGCGACGCCAGGGCGGCGCATGCCGATGGGCCCGCGAAGTCGGCGGCATCGAACACGGGGACGGGTTGCGCGAGCACGGTCATCGCACCGGCACCGCGGCGCCCAGGTCGCGCAGCGCGCGCTCGAACAGGGCGTCCACCTGCGCCAGGTAGAAGGCGGGATCGAAGCAGGCGGCGAGCCGGCCGCCGAGCGCCGCGCTCGCGCCGGGATGTGCGCCCAGGATGTCGGCGAAGCGGCCCTCGCCGCGCCATGCGGCCATCGCCGCGTCCTGTACGATCGCGTACGCCTCCTCGCGGTTCATGCCGGCGCCGGTGAGCGCGAGCAGCACGCGCTGCGAATACACGAGCCCGCCCGTCAGCTCGAGGTTGTGGCGCATGCGTGCGGCGTCGACCACGAGTCCCTCGAGCACCCAGGCGAGGCGTTCGGTCATGTAGTCGGCGAGCGTGAACGCGTCGGGCAGGATCACCCGCTCGACGCTCGAGTGCGTGATGTCGCGCTCGTGCCAGAGCGCGACGTCCTCGAGCGCGGCGACTTCGTAACCGCGGAACAGGCGCGCGAGGCCGGCGATGCGCTCGCAGACGACCGGGTTCCGCTTGTGCGGCATCGCCGAGCTGCCCTTCTGCCCCTTGCCGAACGGCTCCTCGAGCTCGCGCACCTCGGTGCGCTGCAGGTGCCGGATCTCGGTCGCGATCCGCTCCTGGTTCGCCGCCAGGAGCGCGAGCGCCGAGACGAGGCGGGCGTGGCGATCGCGCGCGACCACCTGGGTCGCGACCGGCTCGGGCACGAGTCCCAGCGCCTCGAGGCAGCGCTCCTCGACCGCCAGCGGCAGATGCGCCGCCTGGCCGACCGCTCCCGACAGCTTGCCGACGGCGCACTCCGCGAGCGCGGCCTCGAGTCCCCGGCGCGAGCGGCGGATCGCGGTCGCCCACGACAGCACCTTGAGGCCGAACGTCATGGGCTCGGCATGGACGCCGTGCGTGCGCCCGACCATGATCGTCGCGCGATGGCGTTGCGCGAGCGCGAGCAGTGCGGCCTCGAGGCGGTCGACGCCGGCGAGCAGCACGCGCCCGGCCTCGACCAGCGCGAGCGCGAGCGCGGTGTCGACCAGGTCGCTCGAGGTCATGCCCTGGTGGAGGAACCGCTTCTCCTCGCCCAGCGACGCGCCGACGTCCGTCAGGAACGCGATCACGTCGTGGTGCAGCGTGGCCTCGAGCGCGTCGATCCGCGACGTGTCGAAGCGCGCGTGCGCGGCGATCGCCTGCGCGGTGCCGGCGGGCACGAGCCCCTCGGCCTCCTGCGCGCGGGTGGCCGCGACCTCGACCTCGAGCCAGCGCGCAAAGCGCGCCTCGTCGCTCCACAGCCGGGCCATCTCGGGCCGCGTGTAGCGGGCGATCATTGCGTCTGCCCCGGCGTCTGCACGCGGGTTTGCCCCGAGCCCTGCCCGGCCGCGCTGTCGGCGCGCGCCGGCATCTCGCCGAGGACGAGGCTCGCGGTCATCGGCGCGCCCTTGCGCTCGAGCGAAAGCCGCACGGTGTCGCCCACGCCCGCGCCGAAGATCGAGCGCTGCGCGTCCTCGGCCGTGTTCACCGGCTCGCCATTGACCCGGTAGATGATGTCCCCCACCTGGACCCCCGCGGCGATGGCGGGGCTCTTGGGGTCGACGCGCGAGATCACGAGCCCGCCCGGCTTCTCGATGCCGAGGCGGCTCGCGAGGTAGGGCGTCACCGGCTGCACCTGCATGCCCGACCACGCCAGCCGGATCCGGCCGTAGCGCCGAACCTCCGCGAGCAGGCGCTTCGCCGTGTCGATCGGGATCGCGAACCCCATCCCGAGCGAGCCGCCGCCGCGCGTGAAGATGAACGTGTTGACGCCGATCACCTCGCCGCGGCCGTTGACCAGCGGCCCGCCCGAGTTGCCCGGGTTGATGGCCGCGTCGGTCTGGATCATGTTCTTGTAGATGCCGCCCTCGGCGACGCCCCCCTTGATGTCGCGCCGCGTCGCGCTCACCACGCCCGCGGTGACCGACGGGCTGGGGTCGTTGAGCAGGAAGCCGAACGGGTTGCCGATCGCGATCGCCCATTCGCCGACGATGAGGTCGCTCGACGTGCCGAGCGCGGCGACCGGGATCTTCGCGCCCTTCGTGTCCATCGTCAGGATCGCCAGGTCGTAGACCGGGCTCTCGCCCAGGACCTTCGCCGTGAACGTGCGGCCGTCCGGCAGCGTGACCTTGATCTCGTCGGCGTTGCGCACGACGTGGTCGTTCGTCAGCACGGTGCCCGCGGCATCGACGATCACGCCCGAGCCGAGCGAGGGCATCTCCTCCTTGCGCTCGAACTGCGGGTAGAAGCGGTCGAAGAACTCGTCGGGAAAGAACGAGTAGAAGGGATTGTCGCGCACGACCTGGGTCTGCAGCACCGAGATCGAGACCACCGCGGGCATGGCGCGCCGCGACGCCGTCACGATCGCGCTCTTGCGCGAGTCGTCGATCGTCGCCGGGGCGCGGCCCGGCGGCACCTCCGCGGCATGCGCCAGGGCGGCGAGGACGAGCAGCAGGATGACCGGCGGCATGCGCTTCACGAAAGGCTCCTCCCCCAGCCGTCGACGTGCTCCCCGATCGGGGCGTACGCCTCCTTGTACACCACTTCCTCGAACGTCAGTCCGTGCGCCGGGGCGGTCGGCCCCGCGGCGCTGCGCTTCCCCTCGGCGAGGATCCGCGGCAGGTCCGCGGGATCGATCAGCCCGCGGGTCACCCACGTCGCCGAGCCCACCAGGTTCCGCACCATATGATAGAGAAACCGGTTCGCGTGCGCCTCGAGCTGGACGCCGTGCTCCCAGCGCACGAAGGCGAGCCGCCGGACCCGGCAGCGCCCGTGCTTCGGGGGTCGTTTCGCCGGGTCGCGCGCCGCGAACGCCGCGAAGTCGTGCTCCCCGAGCAGCGGCCGGTACGCCTCGGTCAGCGCTCCGGCATCGAGCCGCATCCACGGCCACCACGCCTGTCGCGCCAGCAGCGGCCGCGGCGCATCGAGCAGCCGGTAGACGTAGCGCCGCTCGATCGCCGAGAAGCGGGCGTGGAATCCCTCCGGCATGACCGCCAGCTCGCGGGCCGCGACGTCCGGCGGCAGCAGCCCCGCGAGCGCGCGGGCGATCCGGTGGAGCGGCAGCGCGCTCCTCGTGACGAAGCTCGCGACCTGGCCCTTTGCGTGGACGCCCGCGTCGGTCCGGCCCGCGACGCCGAGCGCGATCCGCTCCTGCAGCACCAGCGACAGCACCTGCTCGAGCGTGCCCTGGACGGTCCGCACCGGCGAGCCGCCCTGCGCCTGCCAGCCGGAGAATGCGGTCCCGTCGTACTCCACGTGCATCCGGACCGTGCGCGCGTCGCCCTGCGTCAAACGCGGAACCACAGCGCGGCGCCCGCGAGCACGGCCGAGAGCGCCAGCACCGACCAGTCGCGCCCGGTCCGCGCCCGGCGCGCGGGCGGCGTGCGGGGCGCAGCTCCCCAGTGCCGCGCGGCGAGCACGTAGGCGAGGCGGTCGGCGCGGCGCACCGAGCTCAGGACCAGCGGAATCGCGATCGCGGGCGCGGCCCAGGGGCCGGGCCGGCGGCCCGCACGCTGGGAGACCGCGCGCACGAGGCGGCGTCCCTCTTCGGCTGCGAGCGGCCCGAAGCGCAGCGCGACCATGCCGACGAGCCCGAGCGCCTCGCCGGTCTTGCCGAACGCGCGTGCGAGCGGGCCCGAGAGTGCATCCGCGGCTGCCGACGGAGAGGTGCCGGTCACCAGCCACCCGCCCGCGAGGCCGGTCAGCGCGAGCCGCACCGCCGTGCGCGCGCCGAGCGCGACGCCGGTGGTCGACGGCGACCACGGCCACGCCGGAAAGAGCGGCGGCCCCGCCTGCGCGACCGCATTGATGACGAACGCGAACGAACCGAGGACGCAGGCCGCGGGCAGGATGTGCACGAGCACGGGCAGCGTCCTCGAGGAGGCGAAACTCAGGACCACCAGGGTCGCCAGCGCGCCGAGCGCACCCCAGCTCGAGGCGCACGCCGCCGCGACGGCGAGGGCCGTGGCCCAGGCGACGCGCGCGAGCAGCGACAGGCCCGGCGCGCCCGCGCTCACGGCAGCGCCGGTGCGCGCCGGCGCGCGAGCGCCTCGGCGATCTGGACCGCGTTGAGCGCGGCGCCCTTGCGCAGGTTGTCGCAGCTGATGAACAGCAAAAGGCCCCGGTCGTGCGACAGGTCCTTGCGGATGCGGCCGACCAGCGCGTCGTCGCCCCCCGCCGCATCGAGCGGCATGGGGTAGGCGCGGCGCGCGGGATCGTCGACGACGCGCACGCCCGGCGCCTTCGCCAGGACCGCCCGCGCCTCGTCGGGCTCGACCGCGCGCGCGAAGTCGATCGTCACCGCCTCGGAGTGCGCGATCCGCACCGGCACGCGCACGGTCGTCGCCGACAGGCGCAGCCCGGGCAGGCCGAGGATCTTGCGCGACTCCCACAGGAGCTTCATCTCCTCGCGGCAGTAGCCGTTGTCGAGGAAGTCGTCGATGTGGGGCAGCACGTTGAACGCGATCGGATGCGGGTAGATCTTCGCCTCGGGCGCGCGGCCCGCGGCGTCGGCCGCGACCTGGTCATCGAGCTCGAGCAGCGCATCGGCGCCCGTCCCCGAGACCGACTGGTAGGTCGCGACGGTGACGCGCTCGATGGCGGAGAGCTCGAGCAGCGGCGCGAGCACGAGCACGAGCTGGATCGTCGAGCAGTTCGGGTTCGCGACCAGGCCCTTCGCCTGCGCCAGCGCCTCGGGATTGACCTCGGGCACGACCAGCGGGACGTCGTCGTCGTAGCGGAACGCCTGCGAGTTGTCGATGACGGTCGCGCCCGCCTTGCGCGCCACGTCGGCCCAGGTGCGGCTGGCGTCGGCGCCGGCGGAGAAGAGCGCGTAGTCGATGCCCTCGAACGAGCGGGGCTCGACTTCGGTGGTCTGGATGGACGTGCCGCGGAATTGGACGGGCTTCCCGGCCGAGCGCGACGTCGCCAGCGGGCGCAGCTCGGAAACCGGGAAATTGCGGGACTCGAGCACGCGCACCATCTCGCTGCCGACGGCGCCGGTGGCTCCGAGAATCGCGACCTTGAGGCTCAACGGGTTCTCCTGCGAGGTCGGGTGTGGGTGGACGGAGCCACCATACCCGCTTCGTCGTCCTCGGTCAACGCGGGCGCCCCGCGCCGCGCGCTCGCGAGCACGAGCAGCGCGAGCAGGAATGACGCCAGCGCGCACGCCGGTCCGACGGTGTCGCCCCAGCGGGTGAACAGCGTGTGTCCCGGCGCCGCACCCGAGAGCGGCGCGACCACGACCGCGTCCTCGAAGATCCGCGGCGGAACGGTGCGCCGCCCCCACGGGTCGACGAAGAACGTCAGGCCCGTGTTGGCGCAGCGCGCGACCGGCACGCGATGCTCGACCGCGCGGAACACGGCCATCGCGGCGTGCTGCGACAGCGCGCCGCTACGGTCGAACCACTCGTCGTTGGTCACGTTGACGAGCCACGTCGCGCCGCGCAGGACCTCCGAGCGCGTCGGCTCGGCGAAGATCGACTCGAAGCACACGAGGACCCCGGCGGGCCCGAGCGGCGTCGGCAAGGGCGAGGGATCGGTCCCGGGCGTCCACTCGGCCTGGCCGAGCTCGAGCTTGCCGATCGCCGGCACGAGCCCCTGGAACGGCATCCGCTCGCCGAACGGCACGAGGTGCATCTTCGCGTACTGCGGGCCGAGCCCGGTGTTCGGCCAGAACACGCCGGCCGCGTTCCACGAAAGGTAGGTCTTCGGGCCGGTGAAGCGGTAGTCGGGGTATCCCGCGAGCACGCCCACGCCCAGGCTGTCGACGAAGGCCTGGAGCCGCATGCGCTGGTCGAGGTTCTGCCTCAGGTAGCTGCCCGTCGAGGTCTCGGGCCAGACGAGGAAGCGCGCGCCCCGGCGCACGGCCTCGCGCGAGAGCACCATGAACTTGCCCAGCACCTGGTCCTCGTGCCGCCCGCTCCACTTGATCCGGCCCGGCACGTTGCCCTGGACGAGCCCGATCGGCGTGGTCGCGAGCGTGGGTTGGGGCAGGCGCACGATCAGGAACGGCAACGCGACGACGACGAGCGCCGCGGCGGCGAAGGCGAGGCGTCCCCGCGGCGCGCGCGCGGTCAGCGCCGCCAGCACGAGCCCGTTGACGAGCGCGACGAAGAGGCCGACCGCGCTCACGCCGGAGAACGTCGCGAGCTGGAGCACGGGCAGGACGTTCCATTGCGTGTAGCCCAGGTGGAACCACGGAAACCCGAGCTCGCCCTGCGCGCGCAGCCACTCGAGGCCCATCCACGCCAGCGGCCAGCCGAGCGGCGTCGGCAGGCCCACGCGCCGGCGCGCGAGCGCGGCCAGCAGGGCGGCCAGCGCCGGATAGAGCGCAAGGTAGCCGGCGGCGGCGAGCCATGCGGGGTACATGATCCAGGAGACGGTGACGGCGACCTTGGAGAGGAAGAGGATCCAGTGCAGCCCGAGCGCGTAGAAGACGAGCCCGGCGGCATAGCCGAAGCGGAACGACTCGGCCCGGCCGCGCGGGCGCGCGGCGAGCCACAGGCCCGCGGGCACGAGCGCGACGTACGCCAGCAGCGACCACGACACCGGGGGAAACGAGGCGGCAAGGAGGATCCCGGTCGCGGCGGCGGCCGCCCATGCGGCGCGGGCGCTGGACCGGCCCGGCTCAGGGGGCGAGGCGCACCTCCTTGCCCTGCTCGGCCGAGCGGTAGATCGCGTCGACCAGCCGCATCACCGCGAGCATCTCGGCGCCCGAGGCGCCGGCGTTGCCGCCCTTGCGCACGCCGTCGGCGAACTGCGCGATCTGGGCCTCGATCGCCTGCTTGTAGACGTTGCGCGGCGAGTCGACGGCAGGCGTGACGTTGACCAGGCTGCCGTGCATGCCCTTGTGGATGCGCAGCGGGTTCCACAACGCGGCGCCCGACTGGCCGAACAGGTTGACGTAGGCGAAGTCCTTCTCCATGAGGAGGCCCCACGTCACCTCGAGGTTGACGACGCAGCCGTTCTCGAGCCGCAGCAGCGCGATCAGCGAATCCTCGACCTCGGCCTTGCCCGCGCGGTGCGCCGACGCCGAGACCGACTCGACCTTCGGCCCGCCCAGGATGTACAGCGTGAGGTCGAGCATCTGGACGCCCAGGTCCATGAGCACGCCGCCGCCCGAGACCTGCTTCTGCTGCCGCCACTCCTCGGTGCGCCAGTCGGTGCGCTG
>Ga0070670_100003296_pt1 | contig 13358 bp, 8 predicted proteins | sample KBSS63metaG_FD_64665 | JGI IMG/M metagenome (GOLD analysis project Ga0070670, IMG submission 64665) | Switchgrass rhizosphere microbial communities from Kellogg Biological Station, Michigan, USA - KBS S6-3 metaG | ecosystem: Host-associated > Plants > Roots > Rhizosphere > Soil ... | reverse complement strand
GCGCGCTTCTCGTCGGCCCGCATCGGCGTGTAGAACAGCTCGTAGCCGGTCCGGAACAGCGACCCGCGGAACACCGCCTCGGCGCCGCGCGCCACCGTCAGGCTGGCAAAACCGGGGACCATCAGGTTGACGGCGGTACCGACGAAGAGCGCCAGCGACGGGGCGCTGGCCGAGAGGGCGATGCCGTAGCGCTCGAGGACGGCCCGCGCCGACGACACCTGCACGACGAAGGTGAGCACGCTCGTGGCCGCGTAGTAGATGGCGAAGAAGCGCAGCAGGTGGTCGCCGCGGCCGAAGGTTTCGGTGGCCTGCGCCTTGAACAGATAGTCGAGGAGCGCCGCGCTCGTGGTGCCGAGCAGCACGACATACGCGAGCTGCCGAAGATGCGGCGCCTCGGCCACCACACGCAGCCCCGACCGCTCCGGGCCCGGCGCCGCGGCGGTCGAGCCGGTCGATACCGGCGACGTCACGGCCATCGGCCCGGGCTCGAGGCTGAGCGCCAGCAGCCGCACGACTACGGCGCAGGCAAACTGCAGCAGCGCCAGGAACGGCAGCAGCGCCGGCGCGCCGAGCGTCGCGCCCACCCGTTCCGCCACCAGCGCACCCACCAGGCCGCCGAGCGTGCCCATACCGGCAATCTGGCCGAACCGCCGCTTGGCGGTGTGAGGGTCGAATCGTTCGGTGGACACCAGCCAGAACCCCGAGGCGAGGAGGGGGCCGGCGCAGGAAATGTGCAGGTAGACCGCGACGGCGGTCGACGCCGGCGCCAGCGGCCGCACGAGCCACTCGACGAGGAACAGGACGCCGCTGGCCACGAAGGCCGAGGGCACCAGCGTGGACGGAGCCAGACGGCGGGCCGCGCGGGTGTTGAGCGCGACCAGGAGCAGAGAAAACACCGACGTGGCAATCAGCATCGTCGGCAGCGTGGTGTAGTCGAGGGACGTCAGGAAGAGCGCGTCGCGCGTGGCTTTGCCGCTGACGATCTGTGCCGTCACGGCGGCCGCACCTGTCATGGCCAGTGCCATCAGTCGCGACTCGTCTTGTCTCCTGTTGCTGGACATTTCGTCCTTCCCTCGCCTACCCGGATCGAGCCCCTTCGCCGTCCACCGTTTGAACGCGCGAAAGCGGGCGAAACCCCGCAAGCCCAGGGATGGGCGGGAGGCTTCGGATTCCATGGATGATGTTGATCCGTCTGGCGTTACGAGCCGGGGACCGGTAAACTCAACGTGGTGTCACCGGGCTCGTCCCGGTCCAGCCAACCGCAATGTCTTCCCTGTATAAGGGTGCCAAGGACCTCTTCATCGCCGCGCTCGAGCACGAGGGCGCTGAGCGCGAGGCGTTTCTGGCAAATGCCTGTGGCGACGACACGGCGCTGAAAGAAGAAGTCGAGTCGCTGCTGCGGTATCACCAGAACGACTCCACCGGTCTCCCCACGCCCGTCACTGCGCCCCCCGAGCCTCCCCCGCCGCGCACCTTCCAACCCGGCTTCGTATTCGGCATGCGCTACCGGATGGTCACCCGCCTCGGCAAGGGCGGCATGGGCGACGTGTGGCGCGCCGACGACCTGATGCTCGACACGCCGGTGGCGCTGAAGCTGATTCGCTCCACCAGCCAGGCCGGTCGCGAGCGGCTCCTCCAGGAGGTCCGGCTTGCGCGCCGGGTGACGCACCCCGCGGTCGTGCGCGTCTTCGACGTCGGCGAGGCCGACGACGAAGTGTTCTTCTCGATGGAACTCGTCGAGGGGCAGGATCTGTCGGCGGTGATGCGCCACGCCGGACGGCTGGCGCCGGGCCGGGTCATCGAGATCGCCCGCCAGCTGTGTGCCGGCCTGCACGCAGCCCACTCCGAGGGCGTGCTGCACCGCGACCTCAAGCCGGCCAACATCCTGATGGACCAGCACGGCCGCGTCCGGATCACGGACTTCGGGATTGCGGTGCCGACCGGCGCCTCAGGCACCGCCCCGGCGGCGGGCACGCCCAGATACATGGCGCCCGAGCAGAAGACCCCCGGGGCCTCGATCTCGCCGCAAACCGACCTCTACGCCCTCGGCGTGGTGCTGTACGAGCTGGCCACGGGGCAGCACCCCACCTCGGGCAGCCCCGGCGCCACGCAGATCGTTCCGGTTTCGGAGCTGGTGCCCGGCGTGAACCCGGCGCTCGAGAACGTCATCCTGCGCGCGCTCTCCCCGTCGCCTCAGGACCGGCCGGCGTCGGCCGCGGCCTTCGCCGCCATGCTTCCGTCGGGCGAACAGGAAGTGCACGCGCTGCGCGGCGTCGTGCTGGAAACCGCCACGCAGCCGTTCTGGACGCGCGCCTGGTGGATGGCGATGGCCGGCGTGCTGGCGGTGCTCGTCGCGCTCGGCGCGCTGCTGGCGCCGCTCTCGCGCCGCGCCGCGTCTCCGCCGCTCACCAACCTCGACACCATCGTCCTCGCCGATTTCATCAACACCACCAGCGAGCCGCTCTTTGACGGCGCGCTGAAGGTGGCGCTGGCGGTCGCGCTCGAGCAGTCGCCGTTCCTCAAGGTGTTTCCCGACGATCGAGTGCAGGAGACGCTGCGGCTGATGGAGCGTCCCGCCACCCAGCGCATCACCCGCGAGGTGGCGCGGGAGGTGGCGCTCCGCGAGCACCTCAAGGCCACCATCTCCGGATCGATCGCCAGCCTCGGCCGCAACTACGTGCTGGCGCTCGAGGCGGTCAACGCCCAGAGCGGCGACGTCATGGCGCGGGAACAGGTTGAAGCCGGCAGCAAGGAGGAGGTGCTGACGGCGCTCGGCAAGGCGGCGTCGGCGCTGCGCGAACGGCTGGGCGAGTCGCTCAACACGCTGCGCGAGTTCGACGTACCGCTGCCGCGCGCCACCACGCCGTCGCTCGAGGCGCTGCACGCCTACGCGCTGGCGATGGATCGCGGCAACGTGTCGATTGCGGTCAGCGCGATTCCGCACCTGCAGCGCGCCATCGAGCTCGATCCCGATTTCGCGCTGGCGCAGGCCGCGCTCTCCGGCGTCTACGCCAACACGAGCCAGACGCTGCTGGCCCCCGTGTACTCCAAACGCGCCTTCGAGCTGCGCGACCGCGTGAGCGAACGCGAGCGCTACTTCATCTCGTGGCGCTACTATCGCGACGCGCTGCAGGACTGGGCCAAGGCGCTCGAACTGGCCCGCGCGTGGACGGTGGCCTATCCGCGCGAGGCGTTCGCGTTCAACGCGCTGGGCCTGGCCGCGGAGCTGCACGGGCTGCGCGGCGAGGCGGAAGGCGCGCTCCGGAAGGCGGTGGAGTTCGACCCGAGCTTCCTGCCCCCGAAGGGCAACCTGGCCGAGGATCTGCTCCGCCAGAACAAGCTCGACGAAGCGATGACGCTGGTGAGGCAGTGGACGACCGCGGGAGTGGACTATCAGGCGCTCTACCGGGTGGGCTACCTGGCGTCGCTCCTGCGCGGCGACGCGGCCGGCATGTCCACCTACCTCGCGTCGGCGCGCAAGACGCGAGACGTGCTCGACGTCGCCAACTGGGATGCGCGAGTGGACGCGTTCTACGGCCGGCTGGCCGAATCGCACGATGGCGTGCGCGCGGCTACGCAGCAGGCGCTGCAGTTGAACTTCAAGGAGTGGGCGGCGCGCTACTCCACCGAGGATGCCGAGATCCACGCCATCCTCGGGCGCTGCGCCGAAGCCCGCCGCGCGGCGCGCGCCGCGCTCGACTGGAGCCGCGACAGCGCCACGCTCGACATCGCTGCCCGCAGCCTCGGCTGGTGCGGCGACCCGCAGGCGCTCGAGCTCACGCGCGAGCTCGCCACGCGCTTCCCGAACGCGAGCCTGCGCCTGCACGTCTCGGCGCCGATCGCGACCGCCGCCTACATGGTGCGCACCGGCAACCTGGAAGGGGCGCTGACCACCCTCGATCGCGTGAAGCCCTTCGAGGAGGCGACGATGGCGAAGCTGTGGCCGGCGTTTCTTCGCGGCCAGGTCTACATGGCGCGCCAGGAGCCGGGCCGGGCCGCGCTGGAATTTCAGCACGTGATCGACCACCGGAGCGAGTCGTCCGACTCGCTCCTCTACCCGATGGCGCTGCTGGGGCGGGCGCGCGCGGCGGTGGCCGCCAACGAACGGGCCACGGCGGACCAGTACTACAACCAGCTGTTCGAGTTGTGGCGGGGCGCGGACCGGAACCTGGAGCCGCTCGTCGAGGCCAGGCGCGAAGCCGCGCGGCTCCACTAAGACGGCTTAGGGCTTAGGGCTCAAGGCTTCCTCCAGCGACCCGCGGACGGCCAGAGGTTCTGTCGGACCGACTGTGAGCGCCTCGAGCGCCAGCGACAGATGAAAAACGACGAGCGTTGCGCGTACGGGCAGACCGCGCGCTCGGCGTTTTTCCGCGGCGTCGAACCGGAGGTTCGCCAGAATCTCTGGCCGGACGTGGATCGGAGGAGGGTTATTCGGACGCCTGACGCGAGAGTTCACGTTTGAGCCACGCCTTGGCGTGGGTCCACTCGCCCTCGACGGTGCGCACCGAGACGCCCAGCGCCTCGGCCACTTCCGGCACCGTCATCCCGCCGAAGTAGCGCATCTCGACGATCGAGGCCTGCCGCTCGTCCACGGTCGCGAGCTTGGTGAGCGCGGCGTCGAGGGCAAGCGCGTCTTCCACCTCCACCGGCTGGTCGTTGACGGCGTTCAGCCAGGTATGGAGGGTGACGTGCGCCTCGCCGCCGCCGCGTTTCTGCCGCCGGCGGCCGCGGCCGTGATCGATGAGCACGCGCCGCATCGCCTGGGCGCCCACCGCGAGCACGTGCGTGCGCCCCTGCCAGTCCACCCGGCGCTGATCGCGCAGGCGCAGCCATGCCTCGTTCACGAGTGCGGTGGGCTGCAACGTGTGCTGGGCCCGCTCGCGTCCGAGATAGCTCCGCGCCACCTTGCGCAGCTCGCCGTAGACGAGCGGAAAGAGCTGAGAAGCTGCGGGATCTGCCACTGATCTGGCCGCGATCGTAGCACCGTTCACGGGACGGTCGCGCACGGACATTCATGGCGGCGGCGTACTGCTACGATCCGGCGCTAAGCAGCCATGGTCCCGGGTCTCCGCGTGTTCGCCGCCGTTTTTCTCCTCTTCGTCACGGGCGCCGCCGCGCGTGCCGCCGACACCGGCAGCGTCTCCGGCTCCGTCTTCAGCCAGAGCGGAGACGCCGTTGCGGCCGCTGTCGTCAAGATCTCCGGCGCCGCGCTGCCCATCGGCCGGGACACGCAGACCGACGCCAACGGCGTCTATCGCTTCGAGTACCTCCCGCCGGGCGAATACAGCATCGAGATACAGGCGCCCGGCACCGCGCCGGCACGGCGCACCGCTGTCGTCTCCGTCGGCCGGGACACCCAGGTGGACGTACTGGTCGGCGTGGCCGTGAGCGAGTCGGTGACGGTCACCGCGGTGACGCCGATCGTCGACGTGCGCTCGAGCGACGCCAGCCTGACCGTCACCGACGCCAGGTTCAACGCGCTGCCGCTGGAGCACAGCTACCGCGGGCTCTTCCAGCTGGCCCCGGGCGTCCCCGACAACCGCAGCCAGGTGGGGCTGTCGGCCGGCGGCAGCCGTCAGGACAACACCTATCTCCTGGACGGCGCCAACATCACCAGCCCCGGGTTCGGCACCCTGGCGATTCAGGTCAATCAGCTCGACATCGCCGAAATCAATCTGACGCGCGCCGGCGTCACCGCCGAGTTCGGGCGCACCGCCGGCACCGTGGCCAACGCTGTCAGCCGCAGCGGATCGAACCGCTTCTCGGGGGTGGGGCGCGTCGACTGGCTGGCCGAGAGATTGGTGGCGGCCTACAGGCTCCCCGCCGACGTGGAGGCGGCCGGCGTCCGTCCCGGGACGTTCCGCGACGGCCTGCTGACCTCCCAGGTCGAACCCGCCGCCGGCGTCGGCGGCCCGCTCGTCCACGATCTCATCTTCTTCTACGGCTCCGCGCGCTACCAGCACGACACGAAGTGGGGGCGGATCAACAAGGCCAACGTGGCGCTGCCCGACGAGATCCGGAAGGGTCCCGAGTACTTCGGCAAGATCACGGCGAGCCCGTCGGCAAGCCACCAGCTCACGGTCAGCCACCGTGATCACCCGATCAGCGTGGACGCCAACGGCCTGACTTCGGACTACGCGCCGAGCGCGGCCACGGTGGGCGACCGCAGCAGCCGGGTGACGGCGCTCGACTGGGCGTGGTTTCACGGGCCGCGACGGTCGGTGAACGTCCGCTACCAGCGCACCCGCGAGATCAACGAGGACGTGCCGGTCACGGTGCTGCCGCTGCAGCCGGCGTTCGATCCCGCGCGGCTGACCGCGATGGGCCAATACACCGACCCGGCCCAGGCCAACCTGATCACGGGCGCGCGCGAGTTCACGAACGCCCAGAACTACCGCCGGCACGAGATGCGGGCCACCGTCGGCCAGTACTTCAACCTGGGCCGCACCAGCCACGTCCTCAAGGGAGGCGCCGGCTACGAGTTCGCCGAAGAGGAGCTCGATCGCGTGGCCAACGGCTGGGGCGCCATCACCGCCGTGACGGTCAGCGGCGTGCCAGCACTGCGCGCGCGCTACTACGCGCCGCAGCCGCCGCAGCTCGGCCAGGGCAACACCTATTCGATGTTCGCGCAGGACGCAGTGACGATTTCCAACCGGCTGTCGGTCACCGCGGGCGTGCTCCTCACGCGCGACTCGTTCGCGCAGCGGGTGGAGCGCAGCGGCGGCTGCCTGCCGACGATTCCGCTGAAGGGGGGCGCGGCGGTGTACGAATCGCACGGCGATACGTGCACGTTCCTGCGGTTCGGGTTCGGCGACGAAATCCAGCCGCGCCTCGGCGTCAGCTATCAGCTGCGCAAGGGGGCGGGCGACAAGGTCTACGGCGACTGGGGCCGCTACTACAACATGGATCAGAAATCGAGCGGCCGCAGCCTGGCCCCGATTCGGATCTTTCAGACCGAAACCGTCTTCGATCTGACCGGCACCGTGCTGTCGAGCGGCCCGCTGGCGTCCACCACCGGCAAGCTGATCGATCCAGCCATCGCACCGATCTACACCGATGAATTCGTGCTGGGATACGCGAGTCCGATCGGCCCGTCGCTCAGCGTGGACGTCTATTTCATGTCGCGCGACATGCACAACTTCATCGAAGACGTGCCGTCGCGCCTGAACGGTACGGCGCCCACGAGCGGCCCCTTCGTGGCCACCAACCTGCCGTGCGCAACATTTGCCGCCTGCCGCGACGCCAACGCCAGCCGGACCTACCGGGCGCTCACCGTCGATCTCCGCCGCCAGCTCGCCGAGCGCTGGCAGGGCAGCGTCAGCTACACGTGGAGCCGCTACGAGGGGAATTACGACATCGACTACGCCACGGCGGGCGTGTTCAACACGTCGTCGTTCATTCAGGATGGCCCGGGCGCCGACGTCCAGGATCCCAACCGGTTCGGCCCGCTGTTCGAGGACCGGCCGCACGTCGTCAAGGTGTTCGGAACGTTTGCCGCCACGCCGAAGCTGACAGCGTCGGGCTACCTGCGCGTGCAGAGCGGCGCGCCGTGGGCCGCGCGCGGGCGCGACGTGCCGGGCGGCACCCTGAACTACCTCGAACCGGCAGGGACGCACCGCAACCCCACCTGGACGAATCTGGATCTGATGGCCAGCTACCGGCTCCCCACCGGCGGGCGCGCCGCGGTCACGCTCGAGGCCCGGATCCTCAACGTCTTCGACAACCAGACGCGGCTCTCCACCGACGCCCAGCAGTTTCTCGATCTACGCACCAGCGCGGTGCCGCCGTACATCCAGCCGTACCTGCTGCCGAACCCGTTCTTCAGCCTCGGGAATGCGTTCGCTCCCCCGCGACGTCTGTATCTGGGGGCCGGCGTCGGCTTCTAGACGCCGCGCCTGCCGGTCGAGCACGAACAGCCAGACGCCGATGGCGACGCTCACCAGCATCACGAACAGCGGAAACAACTCGAACAGCAGCATGCGACCCTCGGCTGTCTACGCGACGAACCACGCCGCTCTCCGCAATGCCGCCCGATCAATACTTCCTCCCATGGCCGAACGCGTCACCCGTCGCTCCGTGCTGCGCTCGCTCGGAATCGGAATCGCCGCCGCCGCGCTGCCGGCCGGCACCGGCGCCCAGGGACCCGCCTTTCCGCGCGGCGCCGTCATCCGGACACTCTTCAAGGATGTGTCACCCGACGAACTCGCCGGCGGAGCCACGCTGTTCCACGAGCACATGTCGCTGGGCGTGGACTTCAACGACCGCTTCCGCGCCGCCACCGCAGCCGCGCGTGCCGCCAACGGCCTGCCGCCGCTCCCGGCGCGCGCCGGCGGTCCGCCCCCGGCGCCGCCGGGCCCCGACCCGATGCGGGACGTCGCGCTGATGGCGGAGGAGCTGGCCACGGCCAGACGCGAGGGCGCCGCCTGCATCGTCGACGCCGGACACCCGGACATGGGCCGCGATCTCGACTTCGTCCGGCAGGCGGCCATGAAATCGGGCGTGACGGTCGTGGCCGGCGCCGGGTTCTACTCGCAGCCGTACTACCCGAAAGAGATTGGAACGATGAGCGAGGAGCAGATCGCGCAGGCGCTCGTCCGCCAGGCCGACGACTTCCCAGCCGGCGTCTTCGGCGAAATCGGGTCGTGGGACGACATCACCAAGGACGAGCGCAAAGTGTTTCGCGCCGTGGGGCGCGCCCACGTCGCCACCGGGCTGCCGATCATCACGCACACCGGCATTCCCGGAAAGTCGGCGCTCGAACAGCTCGACATCCTCGAAGACGCCGGCGTGCCGCCAGACCGCGTCGTCATCGGCCATCTGGGCAACCTGGTCGATCCGGCGGTCTACGTCCACAAGGCGATCTGCCGCCGTGGCGCCTACGTGGGATTCGATCGACAGGGAGGCAACGGCGACGCGCAGCAGGTGCCGCTGGTGATGGCGCTCCTCGAGGCGGGCTTCGCGGACAAGCTCCTGTTCTCGGCCGACGCCTCGCGCGGCTACGGCAAGACGCTGACGGTGTTCGTGCCGAAGCTCAAGGCCGCCGGTGCGCCCGACGACGTGCTGCACCGCATCATGGTGGACAACTCGCGCCGCTTTCTGGCCTTCGTGCCGAAGCGGCCGCGCAAGCGGACATAGGAGATCGCGATGAAGAGACTGGGAACACTGCTGGCCGTCGCAGCGGCCGCGCTGCTGCTGGCGCAGACGGCGCGGGCCGAGGTGACGCTCAACTCGGTGCGCGTGGCGGCGATGGACACCGTGGCGCTGGCGAAGTTCTACCAGGCGGCGTTCGGGATGTTCGAGGTGAACCGGATTGCGGTGGCAGCCGGACCGGAGATCTTCGTGAACTTCGGGGCCACGGCGGAGGCGGCCAAGGCGAACAAGGGGTTGCCGATCGTGCTCTTCCACCGTGACTCGGACGCCGTGAAGGACCCCATCCCCCACGTCATCCTCAACGTCACCGACATGGCCGCCACCGCGGCGGCGGTGAAAGCGGCGGGCGGCACGATGGACGGCGAGCCGCGCCCCTTCGGCAACACCGGCATCGTCATCGGGTTCGCGGTCGACCCCGCGGGCAACCGCATCGAGTTGATTCAGCCGCGGCGGTAAGGCGAGGCCGCCGTCAGGCGGCCTTCGCGTCTGCCGTGTTGTGGCCCACCAGGACGCCGAGATCGCTCACCGCCGCCATCGAGGCGGCCGCCTGCGCATTGAGGTCCTCGCTGCCGGCTGCGGTCTCCTCCGCCGTGGCCGCGGCCCGCTGCGTCACCGTTTCGATCTGCGTCACCGCGCGGGAGATCTCTTCGATCCCGTGGGCCTGCTGGTGGCTCGACTCGCGAACGCTCTGCACGATCTGCGTCAGCTGCTCGGCGCGCGCCGTGATCGCTTGAACCGCAGCGGCGGCTTCACCGACGCGCCGTGTGCCGTCGGCGGCGCGGGCCATAGATTCGTCGATGAGCGCTCCGGTGCTGTGCGCCGCCTCGGCCGCGCGCTGTGCCAGCCCTCGCACCTCTTCGGCCACCACGCCGAATCCCAGCCCGGCCCCGCCCGCTCGCGCGGCCTCGACCGCGGCGTTGATCGCCAGCAGGTTCGTCTGGAACGCGATCTCGTCGATGGTCCGCATGATTTTGGACACTCGCTCGTTGGACTCGCGGATGGCGTCCATGGCCCCCGCCATCTCGCCGAATGTCGCGTTCGACGCCCGCATCTGCGCCACGACGTCCGCCACCAGCTCCGCGGCCTGAGTGGCGTGATCGGCGTTGGTACGCGCCATCGATGCGACCTCTTCGACCGACGCCGCCGTCTGCTCCAGCGATGCGGCCTGCTCCACGGCGCCTTGCGACAGCGACTGGCTCGACGACGCGAGCCGCTGCGATGCGTGCGTCACGTCGCGCGCGCCGCCGGTCAGGGTGTCCACGACGCGGCGCAGCGGGTTCACGACACCACGCCCGATGACGGTGCTCAGCACCACGATCGCCACCAGGATCAGCACGCTCGACGCGAACAGCACGTAGAGACTCGAGCGCAGGTGCGCCGCCGACCGCGCCTCGGCGTCGGCGGCGAAACGGTTGGCCTGCTCGACCACCTGATCGATGGCCTTGCGGTGCTGCTCGTAGGCCTGCCGGAGCGGCCCCTGCAGCAGCGTCCGGGCCGCGGTCATGTCTCCGCTCCGAACGGCCGACGCAAAGTCCCCATCCAGCAGGCCGTAAAAGCGGCGAGCCGGTTGGTAACTCTCCTCCAGCAGCGTTTGTCCGAGCTGTGTCGGGAGCGGTTCGGCGGTCCAGAACGTGTGTCGAGTGTCGTAGTCGGCTTCGAGCTGGTGCAACCGCTCCAGCCGTGCCTGGCGGGCGTCGGCGCCGGCCTCTGCCACGATCTCGTGCGCGATCAGATAGCTTTCGATGACGTATTCCGGCGGCGGCAGCACATCGGCCACGATGTCCTTTCCGCGCACGACGTCGGCGTAGAGCGGACCTCCCACTTTGACGGTGGACACCACCCGGTAGGCCATCCCCGCAATGGCGGCCGGGCCGACCGCCGCGACGATGGTCAGGGCGAGCAGCCGCTTCGCGACGCTCCACGTGGACATGCGTGCCAGGAACATGGCAGACCCTCCACCATGTTTCGAGTCCGAATGGCCGGAGCGATAGTGGGAAATAGCCCAAACCAGCTAAAGGCTGCACCGGTTGGCGTCGACATACGAATTGGGGATGAACTCGAGGTGTCACGCGTCTTTCATGTGGACGATGCGCCCGCCCACCACGGTGAGCACTGAGCGGATGCGCGTGATCTCGTCCTCGGGCACGGTGAAGTAGTCGCGGTCGAGCACCGCCAGGTCGGCGTGGTTGCCCGCTTCGATCGAGCCCAGGTCGTCTTCCTCGACGAACCACTTGTTGGCGGCCGTGGCCAGCCACAGCGTCTCGGCCCGCGTCAGCGTCTGACCGGCGTTCACCACGTCGCCCTTCAGGTTCTTGCCCGTGATCATCGTGTAAAAGTTCAGCCACGGGCTGATCACGGTGATGTCGCCGCCGTCGGAGTGATAGCCGAGCGGGATGCCGTTGTCGAAGAGCGTACGGTACGCCGGCCCCACGCCGGTGCCGGTGCGCAGGGGCCCCCAGCCGACCAGGAGACCGCCGCCGATCGCTTTGAAGCGGTTGACCAGCTCCGGCGTGGTCTGCGGCACGTGCGAGAGCACCCAGCGCAGGTTCGTCAGCGGAATCTCCGCGTGCACCTTTTCGCGGCTCTCCACCAGCGCCTGGAACGATGCGAGGTTGAGCGTGTGGTCTTCGGCGCGCCAGCCCGCCGCGGCGATCGCCCGGAGGCCGTTCACGCCGCCGCCAGTGAACTCGCCGATGCCGCCGCTGCGGATCCAGTCGTTGCCGAAGAACGGCAGCGAGTTGCGAAGCCGCGGCCCCAGCGTCGGCAACGATGGATCGTTGGGTGGATCCTGGTGAAGATAGTTGAAGCGCAGGCGCGCCGGCAGCCGCTGCTCCGCCGCCAGGGCGAGGAACGGCTGGTGCATCGTGTAGGTGTTCTCGTTGGCGACGCCGCCGCTCGGCAGCTCCGAGTGGAACGCGCCGTTGTCGAGATGGGTGGTGATGCCGAGGCCCGCGTAGTAGCTCATCGCCTCGAACGCCGAGCGCTTCCTCGACTCCGGCGTGAGGAACTGCTCGCGCAGCAGCTTGAGCGCCAGCGTCGCGCCGCTGGCGTTGGGCGCGATGGCGCCGTCGGCCGCCACCGTGACGCCCTGCTTCTCGAGCCACGCCTTGCCGGAACTGTTGGTGCGCACGCCGCCTTGCGCGGCGTTGATGTAAACGGGGCGGGTGACCGCGTCGAGCTCGGCGAGCGTGGGCAGCCGCTGCTCGCGGAACTGCATGGCGGCCATCGGCCCCACCGTGGTGACGAACTCACCCGGCGGCACCGCCGCCGCCCGTGCCTGGTAGCGCGCCACGGCCTCGGGCACCGTGAAGACGTCTTCGGCCAGCACGTGCCAGCCGGGCCGGTTGCCCACGAGCACGATGTGGTCGTGGGCGTCGATGATGCCGGGGATGACCGTGCGCCCTTTGAGGTCGATGACCCGCGCATCCCTCCGCGGGACGCGGTCGCCAACGGCGGCAAAGCGGCCGTTCCGGATGAGCAGTTGCGACACCACCCTCCGGGCCGGATCCATCGTGTGGATGTGTCCGTTGACGAAAGCGATGTCCTGCATGGCCGGCGGCGCGCCGGCCGGCCGGGCTTGCGCCAGCATCCCCGACGGCCACAGCGCACTGGCGCCAAGCAGCGCGCCTCCAGTCAGAAACTGCCGGCGGGAAACCGTTGTGGGCGCCATGCGCGGAGTCTACAATGCGGGCGCCGTTTCGCCACTCACGAGGGTCACATCATGAAAGCTGCGCTTGTGGTCGCCTGCGCCCTCCTCGTCGGGACTGTCTCAATTGCCGCGCACCATTCGTTTGCCGCCGAGTACGACGGCAGCCTCCCGGTGACCGTCGCGGGCACCGTGGCGAAGATCGACTGGCAGAACCCGCACATCTATCTCTACGTGGATGCCAAGGACGATCAAGGCAAGGTGGCGCAGTGGAAGTTCGAGGGCTACCCGCCCAACATGCTGGTGCGTCAGGGCTGGAAGCGCGATACCACGATGAAGGTCGGCGACGCGATCACCGTCACCGGCTGGCGGGCGCGCCTCGATCCGCATCAGGGCGCGGCGCGCGAGGTGACGTTCGCGGACGGCAAGAAGCTGATGGCGGGGCCACCGGCCGGCACCGGGGGACAGTAGGAGTTACCGGCATGCTCACGCGCACGCTGACCTCGTTCATCGCGCTGGCTGCGCTGGTCGCCTCGGCGGCGGCCCCTGCACTGGCGCAGAC
>Ga0070670_100003295_pt1 | contig 13360 bp, 10 predicted proteins | sample KBSS63metaG_FD_64665 | JGI IMG/M metagenome (GOLD analysis project Ga0070670, IMG submission 64665) | Switchgrass rhizosphere microbial communities from Kellogg Biological Station, Michigan, USA - KBS S6-3 metaG | ecosystem: Host-associated > Plants > Roots > Rhizosphere > Soil ... | reverse complement strand
GGATTGGTGTCGTCGAAGCGGAGGTGGCAGCGCCCGCCATATTCCTGCGCGACCCCGAAATTGAGGCAGATCGACTTGGCGTGCCCGATATGGAGATAGCCGTTCGGCTCGGGCGGAAAACGGGTCACGATCTGCTTGTGCCGGCCGGCCGCGAGGTCTGCCTCGACGATGTCGCGGATGAAATCGCGGCCCGCCTCCGCATTTACTGCCTCCACCGCGCTCATCCAATTCCGCTCCGAAATCCGCCGCTAATTGTCCCCGGGGATGTATGTGGCAGATGCCGCGCCGCCCGCCAACCCGGGTCCAAAACCGCGCCCGCTGAACCGGGTTAGTCAGCGCTCGACCCAGGCGATGCGCAGGACGTTGGTCGAACCGGGGGTGCCGAACGGCACGCCGGCGGTGATCACGACCCGCTGGCCTGCCTGCGCAATCTTTTCGCGCTGCGCCGCGCGCACCGCCTTCTGCACCATGTCGTTGAAGTTCTTGATGTCGCCGAGGTGGACGCAATGCGCGCCCCACAGCAGCGCGAGGCGCCGCGCCGTCGCCAGGCTCGGGGTCAAGGCGAGGATCGGCACCGAGGGGCGCTCGCGCGCGGCGCGGCACGCGGTCGCCCCGGAGCTGGTGAACGAGACGATCGCGGCGGCGCCGACCGTATCGGCGACCTGGCAGGCGGCGGCGCTGATCGCATCGCTGTTGGTGTGCTCCGGGGCGAGCCGTTCGGCGTCGAGCGTCCCGAAATAGAGCGGGTCGGCCTGCACCCGGCGGGCGATGCGGTCCATCATCGCGACCGCCTCGACCGCGTATTGCCCGACCGCGGTCTCGGCCGACAGCATGACCGCGTCGGCGCCCTCGTAGACCGCGGTTGCGACGTCGGAGGCCTCGGCGCGGGTCGGGGTCGGCGCGCCGACCATCGATTCGAGCATCTGGGTCGCCACGACGACCGGCTTGCCGGCAAGGCGGCAGGCATGGATCACCTGCCGCTGCACCGTCGGCACGTCCTCCGGCGGCATTTCGACGCCGAGATCGCCGCGCGCCACCATCAGCGCGTCGGCAAGATCGATGATCTCGCCCAGCCGATAGACCGCCTGCGGCTTCTCGATCTTGGCCATGACGGCGGCGCGGCCGCGCGTGATCTTCTTTGCCTCGGCGATGTCTTCCGGCCGCTGGATGAAGGAGAGCGCCACCCAGTCAATCCCGGTATCGAGTGCAGCATCGAGATCGGAGCGGTCCTTCTCCGTCAACGCCGAGAACGGCACCATCGTGTCGGGAAGGCTGACGCCCTTGCGGTCCGACAATTTGCCGCCGACCTCCACTCGCGTGACGATGCGCCGCTTGTCCACCTCGGTGGCGACGAGCCGGATCTTGCCGTCATCGAGCAGGAGCGTATGCCCGGGCTCGATGGCGGCCAGGATCTCGGGGTGCGGCAGGTGCACACGCTTGGCATCGCCGGGCGCCGGATCATCGTCGAGGATGAAGGTGTCGCCATTGGCGAGCACGGCCGGACCGGCCGCGAAGCTCCCGACCCGGAGCTTGGGCCCTTGCAGATCGACCAGAATGCCGATCGGGCGGCCATGCTCGAGTTCGACCGCGCGGATCGCCGCCACCAGCTCGCGCATGCGCTCGTGGCTGGTGTGACTCATATTGATGCGGAAGACGTCGGCGCCGGCCGTGAACAGTTTGGCGATCACGCTGCGGTCTGACGACGCCGGACCGAGGGTCGCGACGATCTTGGTCCGGCGCAGACGTCGCATCAGTTGCGGCTTCGGGACGGAGGCGTCGGTGTGGCGGGCCGGCCCGCGGCCGGAGGCGTCTGAAGCATCGGGACGCGCGATTGCAGCGGTTGTTGCATGGGCGCCTGATCGGCCGATTCGGTGAGCTGGACGGTCCAGGACGGCTGATCGCCGGTGTCGACCTCGAAAAAGCCGGTGCGATCATAACCGCGTGCCAGGCAATCGTCGGTTCCGCGGATGGTGAACTCCTTTTCCCGCGTGCACATGAAGGCTTGCCCGGACCACTCGCCGCCGCGATCGTAGTCGACCGCGTAGATGTAATAGAACCGGGCGACCAGGGATCCCCGGAGGACGGTCTCGCAGCTGCGGGCAGAAATGTTCCACCACCCCTCCGTGGTCCAGCCCTCGTTCTCCTTGTACCCGACCGCGATGCCGACCCGGTTGCCGGTGTTGTTGCAAAGCCTGAAATCGGCCTTGGCCGGCTCGGCCGACAGCGCGAAGCCCGTCATGATCAACGCCGCGCATGCGAGCGGACCCGCCGGACGAGGCAGGACGCTGCGCCGAGTTTTCGTGCTGGTGTACCGGTGTTTCATCCCGCCCGCATTCCAAGCCGCCCGACGGTCCGAATGCCGATATCGCGTGAACTCTCAAGGCCTGTCAACGACGATGGCCCGGAAGTCGTTCACGTTGGTCAATGTCGGCCCCGGCGTCAGCAGATCTCCAAGTTTCTCAAAGAATTCGGTCGAATTGTTGTCGTTAAGAAACGCGGCCGGATCGAGGCCGAGGCGTCCGGCCCTGGCCAGCGTGCTCGCATCGACGAAGGCACCCGCGGGGTCCTCGGCGCGGCCGCCGCCACCATCGGTTCCATCGGTGTCGCCGGCGAGTGCCGCAATCCCGGGCGCGCCGGCCAGGGCCGTGGCCAGCGCCAGTGCGTATTCCTGGTTGGGGCCTCCGCGCCCTTTACCGCGCAGCGTGACCGTGAGCTCGCCGCCCGAGAGGATCACTGCGCGGCGTCCCTCGCCCTGCAGAGCGCGCGCGAGCCGCGCATGGCTGGTGGCCACGTCGCGGGCCTCGCCTTCGATCGCGCTGCCGAGCACGACGCAATCGTATCCGCCGGCGCGCACCGTCCGCTCGACCGTGCGGAACACGTCGGCGGGGCGCACGGCCAGCGCAAATGACGTGGCGGCGAACATGGGATCCCCGGGCTTCGGGGTCTCGTTCGCGGGGTCGGCGAGGGCGTGGATGACCGGCTGGGGCAAGGCGAGGCGATAGCGTGCCACGATGGCGCGCGCGTCGGAGAGCGTGGTGCGGTCCGGCACAGTGGGGCCCGACCCGATCACCTCCGGGTCGTCTCCGGGCACGTCGGAAATGCCCACCGCGACCACCCGCGCGGGATAGGCGTGCACGGCCAGCCGTCCGCCTTTGATCCGCGACAGGTGCTTGCGCACCGCGTTGATCTCGACGATCGAGGCGCCCGATGCCAGCAGCGCGCGGGTGACCGCCTGCTTTTCCGCGAGCGAAAGGCCGGCGGCAGGGGCGATCCAATTGGCAGACGCGCCGCCTGAAATGAGCACCAGGACCAGATCGTCGGCGCCGGCGCCGTCGGCCACGGCCAGCGTCTCCAGGGTCGCCGCCACGCCCGCTGCGTCGGGGACCGGATGGCCCGCCTCCACCACGCGCACCAGCCGCGTGGGCGTGCCGTAGCCGTGACGGGTGACGGCGAGACCGCCAATTCGTCCTGCGGGCACGCCGCGCTCGTCGAGATAATGGCGCTCGGCAACCTCGGCCATGGAAGCGGCGGCCTTGCCGGCAGCGAGAATCAGCAGGCGCCCGGATGCCGGCGGCGGCGGCAAGTGCGCCGGCAGGCAGCTCGCGGGGTGCGCGGCCGCAACCGCCGAATGGAACAGGTCTTCCAGAAAGGGGCGCGCGGACACGGTGACGGCCTTCACCCGGAGACGGTGTCGCGCTTGGCGCGGGAGGGCGATGTTTCGGCTGCTCTGCTTCGCATCTGCTTTGCCATGGCCGCAAACAGCGGCGCAATGTGCCAAGGCACAGGTGCAATCGGCGCGTCGAACCGCCAGGGGGTCGTTGCGTGCCACCCACGCTGGAAAGTGGGCGGACGCATCACTATCCTATCTGTGCCAAGGTCTGAAAATCTTGGGTCCCCTTCGCCGCGAGGAAAAGGAGCTTGCGCCCATGCCGCTCGATGAAAAGACCCGCACGGAGCTCGAGGCCGCTGCGTTCCGGCGTCTCCTGGAGCATTTGCGCGCGCGCACCGACGTGCAGAACATCGACTTGATGAATCTTGCCGGCTTTTGCCGCAATTGTCTGTCGAACTGGATGAAGGACGCTGCCGACGCGCGCGGCGTGACCATGTCCAGGGACGAGAGCCGCGAGACGATCTACGGCATGCCGTATGAGGAATGGAAGACCAAGTACCAGAAAGAAGCGGCCAAGGACCAGCAAGCCGCCTTCGAAAAGGCCGGGCACAAACATTAAATTTTGTCGCCTGTGTACTCCGGGGATGAACCGTCTGCCGGCTTGACCTTGGCGGCCGCGCTTCTGAAACCTCTTGCCACCACTCGTTCGAGTCCCTGGAGGAGGTTATCATGGCCACTGCCGCCGCGGCGAAGGAAGAAGAAGCGCCCGCGACCCGTTTCGCGAAGGATCATCTGAAAGCCTTCGTCGAGCGCATCGAGCGCCTCGAGGAAGAGAAGAAGACCATCGCCGACGACATCCGCGACGTCTATGCCGAAGCCAAAGGCAATGGCTTCGACGTCAAGGCGTTGCGCACCATCGTGCGGCTGCGCAAGCAGGATGCCGATGAGCGGCGCGAGCAGGAGACCATCCTCGAGACCTACATGCATGCGCTCGGCATGCTGAATTAAGATCGAGACTGGGATCGGAGGATGCCGATGCGGCATGCGTCCTCCGGCCTCCAAAATCGCTGCGCCGCAAATCGGGTTTCCCCGACTTGCGGCGCTGCGCCCCCAACACCCCCGCGATGAAGACGTAGAATTACCTCAGCGACGCCGTGCTGAACGTGGCGGTCGATACGAAGACCACGGCGTTGCCGTCGAATTTTTCGCAAATCATCCCGCGATGCGGATCGTTCGAGAACGAGGTCATCACCGTCGTCGCCGGCTTTTGCATAAACGGACCCAGATTGCGGAAATCCGTGGCGCCGAGCAGCGTCGTCCTCAAATAGTTCTGCGCGCTCGGGCTCACGATCATCGCGCGCATCCAGGGATCGTTGAAGCGATCGCCCACCCGCACCACGCTGGCCACTTTGGTCGCGGACGGCACCACCGATGACGGACGGTCCTCGCTGCGCTTGACCGCGATGGTCGTTTCCGGCGGCGCGACGGGCGCGGCCCGCGAGGTTCCCAGGCCCATCGGCAACGTGCGTGCGGTGGCGATCGGCGTGGGCTGCGCCGCGTAGGCGAGCGCGTTGGGAATGGGCTCGCTGGCGACGCGATCGGTCAAGGGCCAGGGCGTGGCGCTCGCGGTGGCCGCGGGATCGGCGCCGGCGGGCGCGCCGCGCTTTGAGGCGGCTGCACGGGTCGCGACGGCTTGCGGCGTGTCCGCCGCATCGGTGCTCGGCAGTCCGCGCCAATAGCCGCGCTCGTTGATGATGTCGGTCACGGATTCATCTGCCGGCGCGGCCGGAGCCATGGCCGCCTGGGCGAGACGTACCGGCTTGGAGGTTGCCGACGCGACTTCGTAACGCGCCGGCACGATGGTTTCCGAAGATGCCGAGGCGAGGGCCACTCGGGCGACCGGCTTGGAGCCGGCCGATGCGACCTGGTAGCTCTCCGGCTTGGCGGGTTTGCCTTGCGGCAGCGGCACGGTGGCAACCTTTTCGGCTCGCGATTCGGCAGCGGCGGCGACCACGGTCGGTTTCTCGGTGCGTGCCTCGGGCGCGGCGGCCTTGGCCGGCGCGGACGCGGTCTTTGCATCCTCTTCCTCGTCCCTGCCGCCGCCGAAGAGACGCGCGAACAGGTTGGGCGAGCTGCGCTGGGTATCGGCCTGCGCTACGGTGGATTTGAGCTGGCCCTTCGCGAGGATGCTGGCGAGCTGAGCCTCCGGCATGCGCGGCCAGTGACGTACGCTGCCGGTGTCCATGTGCACGAAGGGCGCTCCCGAGGTCGGGTAGAAGCCGACTCCGCCGCGTTGCGCCCGCAGCCCCACTTCGCGCAGCCGCTCGAGCGGCACGCCGGGAATGTAGAAGTCGATCGCCTTGCCGAGCATGTGCTGGCTGAACTGGGCGACCCCACTCGAGCGCCGCCGCAGCATCGAGTTGGTCTCGGGCGAACGGTACCCGCAGATGATCCAGATCGCTTCCTTGGCGCCGACCTCGCGATGAACCTCCCACAACAGATCGATCAGATGCGGATCCATCTTGGTCGGTTGCGATTCGCGCCAGTCGCGCAACAGGTTGTTGATCTTCCTGAGGGCCTCTTCATCGTAGCGCCCGTTCACCTTGTAGGTGACGGTCAGCTCTTCGTCGGTATGAACGTGATGGAGGGATATCGTCCGGGTGTCGCCTTCGGCGCTCGCGCTCTGCAAGCGATTGCCGCCAAAGAGGACGAGGAGAGCGGCGATACTGCAGCAACAGGCCGCCCGGGCCGAATGCGAAGACAATAGATTCCTGTGCGCGACTTTAGCCGTCACGTGCCGACCCTATTAATTGCGTCCGCGCGTGCCTTTGCGGGCAACGGCATTCCGTCACGCGCCGCGGCTCCTGACCACAGCGAATACGGCCGACGCAGTTTTAATTAGGGAAGGGTTGACGCGAGGTTAGCGCACCCGTCCCCCCCGATACAGGAACCGTGACAGGCGACTATGGCGAAAACTTGCCGCGGTTAACCGAGATGCAAATAATCCTTAACGTTTGCTAACGCGAACGGGCGCCGAACGCTTTGCGTCCGGTGCCCGTTGGATCGAACGCAATCAGCGAGTGATGCGGCGCGGCGGCACCGGTCTCCCTTGCGGCTGGCCGCCGCCGAAGAACGACTCGAAGAACGAGACGACGCGCGGTGTCTGGGCCTGCGGAGCGACCCGCCGCTGTCCCGTCGACGCAACCTCCTGGTCGCGCTTGCGCTCCTGCATCGGTTCGACGACGCCGCGCTCGCTCTTGACCGCCGCCTGCGTGCGGCTGTCGATGCCGTAGACGTCGCGGCGAATCTGCAGCTTGCCGGCGTCGTCGACGAAGGCGGTCTGATAGGTCAGATGTACCCAGATCGGAACGGGCAACTGGACGTCCTGTTCGCCGGTGCCGAACATCCGCTTGATCCGCTCGGCGGTCCAGTTCTCGCTCGGACGCGCGATGTTGAACAGAACCTCGGCGTACTTGGCCGGGTCCTGCACGCGCATGCAGCCGTGGCTGTAGGCGCGCGTGTCGTGCGCGAACAGGTGCTTGTCCGGCGTATCGTGCTGATACACCAGGAAGCGATTCGGGAAGTTGAACCGGATGCGACCCAGGGCGTTGGCCTCGCCCGGCGGCTGATAGATGTGCACGCTGCCGTCGCGGTTGTTTATGAGCTTGAGGCCCATCCGCTCCAGCACCGTCGGATCCTGCTGCAGCGCCGGCAGATATTCGCCGTAGACGATCGACGGCGGCACGTTCCAGGTCGGGTTGATGGTGATGTACTTCATCGTCTCGCTGAGCAGCGGGGTCGACTTGTCGGGCTTGCCGATCACGATCCGCGTCGTCCAGACCTGGGCGCCGTTGTGCATCACCTTGAGGGTGAAATCCGGCAGGTTGACCACGACATGCGCGTTGCCGGGGTCGCGCGGATACCAGCGCCAGCGCTCCATGTTGGAGACGATCATGTCGATCGACTTGTCGCGCGTCGGGCCGTTGAGCTCCTTGACGGTCTTGGCGTCGAGGTTGCCGGTCGCCGGCAGCTCGTTGGCCTGCTGGAATTTCTTCACCGCTTCCGCGAGCTTGGCGTCGTATTTGAGATCGGACGCCTCGCCGGCGAGCCCGAGTTTCTCGCGCAACAGCGGAACGCGCGCATCTTCCATCGGCGCCTTGGCGTTGAGCTTGAGGAGCGCGCCGTCGGCGATCATCTTGCGTCCGTCGCCCTTCCCGCGCATCTGCGCCAGCAGGGTCTTGAGCCGCTTGTAGCCTTCGTGCTGCGGACTGAAGTCCTCGAGCGCCTTGCCGGCGTCGGCGGCACCCGCGATCTTGCCGAGCACGTCCGCCGGCTCGGGCGGGGCTTGCGGCAACTCGATGTTGTGGCTGACGCGGGTATAGGGGAAGCGACCTGCCTGCACGTGGCGGGCATAGGTCAACACCGTCTGGACCAGCTTGAGCTCGGCCTCGGCCTGGGCGTCGGCGGCAAGGCCTGCGAAACTCGGCGTCTTGTAGTCGTTGACGTCGAGGCCGTCGGCGTCGGCGCCCTGCAGGCGCGCGATTACCGCCTTGGCGCGGGCGTTCTCGATGCCCTTGTCGAGCCAGATCGGTGCGTAATTGCGATTCTGATAGAACGTCTCGGCCGCGCTGCGCTCTTTCTTGCCGGCGAACAGCTTGTCGCCCTTGGTCGCCAGCAGGTCGCGAATCTTCTCCGCGACGACGCGGTCGGCCGGATCGAGCGAGGCCATGGGATCCGGCGCTGCGGTCTGCTCGGTTGCAACGGCGGGATTGGCAGGTGTTGCGGGCGCGGCGGCGTCCTTGGCGGCGGCGGCAGGCGCGGCGACATCCTTGGCGGCGGCAGGCGCCTCGCTCGGCGCCGCTGCGTCCTTGGGAACTATCGCGGTTTGCCCCGGCGCAGGCGCCGGCGCGCTCGAGGCCGCGGCGAGCGCCGGGACCGGCGACGCCGCGGGTGATTCGTCTGCGGGCTGCGGCTTAACGGCCGCGTCGAGCCCGGCGGCGGCAAACTTTTCTGCAGCCCGCTGTGCGGCGGATACGGCCGCGCTCGCCGCAGCGGCGTTTTCGGCGGCGTCCTGCGCCATGGCGGCAAAGCCGAGCGGCGCGGTCAGAATCAGCGCCAGAGCCGTGCTCGCCAGGATCCGATCGTAACGGGGGCCGCTCATGAGGACATTCTCCCAAATTGCAACGGGACCGGCGGTCTAAGCGCGAGCCCCACGTCCAATCCACCTGCACGCGTCCAGTTCCGAAGCTGACTTGAATTCACCGACCGAGCAACTGGAGAGGACATCTTTGGCGGACGAATTTGTTCGATTTTGGTGCGCTGTCACCCGCCTGCAACGCATTGCCGATTTCTCAGCAGTGTCACCCATTTACAACGTAGCGGCGGCATACGTCTGGCGTCCGGACGAATCCAACGCGCGATCAGATGTCGCGCGCCGCCCAATCCTTGCGCGACTTCCGACACGGAGCCGCCGCAATGCTTGACGCGATTCCGGTCGCCTCGGCAGCGAGCGCAGCGCGCACGACAGGCGCGGCGGTTGCCCGCGGCCGGCAGCGCCGCGAACGCGGTACGGTGCAAAGCTACCCGGCCTGGGTCAAAGCCAAGTCGCTGGCCGGCTCACGCGCGCGAAGGCGATCGACCAGCAAGGCTCTTTCCTGCCGGCGCCGATGCCGCCCGACGCTCCATGCGCAGCACGAGCTTGACCGCCTCCGCCCCGACCAACAGCGTGCCAGCGACGGCGGTCGCTATCATCCAATCGAATGATGACAGCGGCACAGTGTGGAACGCCGTTTGCAGGAACGGGACGTAGATGACCAGAACATGCGTGAACAATGACAATGCAACCGCCGCGATCAGCCATTTGTTCTCGAAGAAGCCGCTGAAGGCGCTGCGCCAGGTCGAGCGGCAGTTGTACACGTTGAACAGCTGGAACATCATCAGCGTGGTAAAGGCCATCGTGCGGGCGTGGGTCTCGTCCGCCAAGTTCGGTCCGGTACCCGTAGCAAACAGCGTGAACAAGCCGCCGGGATAATACGCGTCGAGCACGGCGAGGGTCCCGACCATCATCACCAAGCCGATGATCGCGAGGCGCCACCAGTCCTCGCTGGTCAGCACGCCACCACCGCGGCTTCGCGGCGGCCGGCCCATGACGTCGGGATCCTTGGGGTCGACTCCGAGCGCCAGCGCGGGCGGCCCGTCGGTGATGAGGTTGATCCACAGCAGTTGCGCCGCGAGCAGCGGAAGGAACAGCCCGGGCTCGACCGATACCAGGCCGAGCATGCCCGCGAAGGTGACGCCAGCGAACATGGTGAGCAGTTCGCCGGCATTGGACGACAGCAGATAGAGCAGGTATTTGCGGATATTGTCGTAGATGCCGCGCCCTTCCTCGATCGCCTTGACGATGCTGGCGAAGTTGTCGTCGGTCAGCACCATGTCGGCGGCTTCTTTCGAGACGTCGGTGCCGGTGATTCCCATGGCGACGCCGATATTGGCGGACTTAAGGGCGGGGGCATCGTTGATGCCGTCCCCGGTCATGGCGACGATGTGGCCTTGGCGCTGCAGCGCACCGACGATGCGCAGCTTGTGCTCCGGATCGACGCGGGCAAACACGCGCACGCGCTCGACGATGGCGTCAAGCTCGGCGTCCGCCATGGCGCGCAGCTCGGTCCCGGTCACCAGCCGTGCGCCCGGCTCGAAGATGTCGAGCTCACGGGCGATCGCCTCCGCGGTCGCGGGGTGATCGCCGGTGATCATCACCGAGCGGATGTGTGCGCGCTTGGCGATGGCGACCGCCGCCTTCGCCTCCGCGCGCGGCGGATCGATCATGCCGACCAGGCCGAGCAGCACAAGCTCGTCCTCGATGCTGTCCGGCAACTCGATCCGCGCTGCCGTGTCCGGGCGCGGGACAAGTCCCAGGGCAGCCGCCGGCACGATGCGGGTGGCGATCGCCAGCGTGCGCAGCGCCTGGCCGGCCAGTGCGTCATTGCGCCGCGAAAGCTCGGCGCGGCGATCCTCGCCGAGCGGGACAATCTGACCGTCCTCCCAGAGATAGCAGGTTTTCGCCAGCAGGATGTCGGGGGCGCCTTTGACGAAGACCCGCAATGTCTCGGGGTTCTCGCGGTCGAGATGGACGGTGGTGTGGCGCTTGCGCTCCGACGTAAACGGGACTTCGGCGATGCGAGGGAACTGCGCCAGCGCGTCCTCGGTAACGCCGAACTTGCGCGCGGCGACGATCAGCGCGCCCTCGGTTGGGTCGCCTTGCACGCGCCAGCGCCCCTCGCTGTCGGTGAGGGCAGCGTCATTGGCAAGCGCCGCGGCGCGCAGCGTTTGTGCGACCCCGTCGCGGACGAGGGGACTCCCCTCGAGTGGCTCGCCGTTGACGGTGAAGTCGCCCTCGGGGATGTAGCCGCTGCCGTCAACCTCGACCAGCGCGCTGGCCGTGGCAATCTTGCGCACGGTCATTTCATTGCGCGTGAGTGTGCCGGTCTTGTCGGAACATATGACGGTGGCAGCGCCGAGAGTCTCGACCGCGGGAAGCTTGCGCACGATGGCATTGGCGGCCGCCATGCGCCGCACGCCGAGGCTCAGCCCCACCGTCACGATCGCCGGCAGCGCCTCCGGGATGGCCGCCACCGCCAGCGCGACGGCGAACAGGAACAGCCCGAGGATGGCGTTGAGATTCATGACAGGGCTCGTGATCAGCCCGGTCGCGAACACGATCGCGCAAATTCCGAGCATGATGATGCTCAGGCGCTTGCCGGTGCGGTCGAGCTCCTGCTGCAGCGGCGTCGGCTCTTTTTCCGCGGCCTCGAGCAGGCCGGCGATGCGGCCGACTTCGGTGTCCATTCCGGTCGCGATGACGACGGCGCGGCCACGCCCGTAGGTGGCGATCGTGCTCGAGAACAACATGTTGCGGCGGTCGCCGATGCCGACGTCGCCGTCGAGCGGCGCGGTTTCCTTCGTCACCGGCATGCTCTCGCCGGTCAGTGGCGCCTCGTCGGTATGGAGGTTGGCATTTTCGATCAGGCGCGCGTCTGCCGGAATGCGATCTCCGGCTTCGACCATGATGATGTCGCCGGGGACGATCTGCTCGGCTGGAATGCGCTGGCGTTCGCCGTCGCGGACAACCGTCGATTCCGGTGCAGCCAGCGCCATCAGCGCGCGGACCGAACGCTCGGCCCGCGATTCCTGGAAGAAGCCGAGCAGCGCGTTCAGCACGACGATGAGCAAGATGACGATGGCTTCATAGGGCAGGGCGGTCTCGCGGGGCTCCTGCAGCAGCCATTCCACCATCGAGATGACGGTGGCCACCAGCAGGATGATCACCAGGAAGTTCTGGAACTGCTCGAGCAAGCGCCTCCACCAGGGCGTCTCCGGGGCGCTCTTGAGTCGGTTCGGACCATGGCGCTCGAGGCGCATCCGCGCCTCGGTTCGGCTCAGCCCGCGCGCCAGGTCAGAGCCGAGCGCCGCGACCACCGCTTGCGCCGGCTGACAATGGGCGGCCGCGGGCTTGCGAATGAGTGCGTCCTCGTCCGGCGCCGCAGGATGGGCGAATCGCACCGCCTCGTGCTCGGTCGACTTCTGGTGCAGGTTCACGATAGCTCCTCACACGTTCATGGCTTTGCAGCGAGGTGGCGTCGGCGGGGTTGAGGCGACGCGTCAGCCATATGTGCCAGTCGCCCCTACTGTTCGCGGTGCGTGCCTTCCACCAGCCGCACCATCTGATCGGCATCGACCTGCGACGCGACGCAGATTCCAAATAAGGTGAGAGCCCCGGCGACGTCCCAATAGGTCATTCGGCGCTGGTCGCAGGCGCGCTCGCGAAGCATTGCGACCAGCGCGACCAGGCACGCCAGAACGAAGAAGATCGTGCTCACCACCGGCAGGACCAGGTCGCCCGGCAGCATTTTCGTGCCTGCGACCATGGCGGCGAAGGCGATCAGCAAGGTGCCTGCGAACGCCAATTCCGGGCCGTGCATCCACGGGCTGGCTCGATGCAAGCGCTTGGCTGGATTGGTGATCGACATGCTGCTCCCCCACGCGGCGCGCTCGCGGGCCGACCCGCCTCTCCTTTGCGGGTCGGAATTGTGCTATCGGTAGTTTTGGTCCTTGCGATTATTATTTGATAGTTTAGTAACTCTGAAACGTACGCAAGGCAAGGCGGATCAAGCCAGTGGCAAGACAGATTCAATTCGCCAAGAAGGCGCCGGAGGCCAAGGAACTGCGCCGCCGGGCGGGGGCCTGGCTCAAGGAGCTGCGGGCTTGCGCGGGATTGTCGCAGATCCAGCTCGCCGAGCGGCTGGGGCTGAAATACTACACCTTCATTTCCCAGGTTGAGAACGGCTTCGGCCGCGTGCCCACCGAAAGCATGGAGGCATGGGCACGCGCGCTGGCGATCGAGCCCTCCGCGTTCGCGCGGCGCCTGCTATCCTTCTACGACCCGGAGCTTCATCGTTTGCTGTTCGAGGTGAAGGAATGAACGTGATCGCGTTCCAACCGAGGATGCTGCAGCTTGACGGCCCCTGGCGGACCGGCGAGCTCAACGCGATGGTGGAGACCTTGATGCCGGAGGCGACCCGTCCGGGAGGCCTGGGATGGGATGTCGGACTCACCGAAATCGGAGACCCGCAATTCTATCTGCTCGGCCCGCCGCAGGACGAGTGCCTCCTTTGCATCTCGCGGATCGGCCGCCGGTATGTGCTGGAAGACGGAGCGGGTCACGTTCTGTTCGAGCACTATCGCCTTTCCTTG
>Ga0070670_100003294_pt1 | contig 13362 bp, 9 predicted proteins | sample KBSS63metaG_FD_64665 | JGI IMG/M metagenome (GOLD analysis project Ga0070670, IMG submission 64665) | Switchgrass rhizosphere microbial communities from Kellogg Biological Station, Michigan, USA - KBS S6-3 metaG | ecosystem: Host-associated > Plants > Roots > Rhizosphere > Soil ... | reverse complement strand
TTCAGAAATTATGACGAAACTAAAATCGTCACTGATCGTGAGTCTACTCTTACTTCTCTTGCCAGTCGTATGTTTCGCACAGACGACGTCATCGACCTCAGCCGTCACTGGAACCGTAACCGATCCCACGGGTGCAGTGGTGGCAGGCGCGACTGTGACTTTAGTCGATTCCAAGACTTCGCAAGAAAGAACGACGACGACAAACGATCGGGGCGTTTACTCGTTTGCACAAGTTCCACCAGGGCAGGGTTACTCGCTTAAATTTACTGCCACTGGATTCGAGACTCTGGAACTGTCGGGAATAGCGCTGGGTGTAGGAAATACCGAAACTCACAACGCGCAACTGACGGTGGGCCAGGTGTCCACAAGTGTTGTTGTCACCGCCGAAGCCGGCGCGACACTGAATACAACCGATGCCAGTATCGGAAACGTTATTGAAGAGCGACGAATGAAGGAGCTTCCCATCGCGATTCGTAGCTCGCCAGCCTCACTGATCGGCTTGCAGCCCGGTGTTGTCGGTAACAACGTCGGCACTGGAGCCACCAACCGCGTCGGCTCTGTGACCGGTGCGCGTGCGGACCAGGGCAACATCACCGTTGACGGAATCGATGCGAACGATCAGGCCACTGGCCAGGCGTTTGCCACAACCGGCAACGCGCCCATCGATGCGATTCAGGAATTCCGCACGGTTACGGCGAATCCTGCGGCATCAGAAGGTCGCAGCAGCGGCGGTCAGATCGAGCTCATCACCAAGAGCGGTACGAATGATTGGCACGGTTCGCTGCGCGAGTACAACCGCACTGCGGCGACTACCGCCAACAGCTTTTTCAACAATCGCAGCGGCATCGAAAGACCGCAGCTTACCCGCAATCAATATGGCGGTAGCATCGGCGGTCCCATTTACCTGCCTAACTTCGGAGAAGGCGGCCGCTCATACTGGAGAGGTGAGGACAAGGCATTTTTCTTCTTCGATTACGAAGCGCGACGCGATGCCCAGGGCATTTCCTACGCTCGCACCGTACCGCTTCCGCACTTTCGAAACGGCGGTCTCGCGTACGTGAATGCCGGTTGTCCTGCCAATTCACGACTTAACGTCAATCCGCAGTGCATCACGATTTTGACCCCGGCCCAGGTGGCGGGTTTTGATCCACTGCATGCTGGTGTAAATCAACAGCTATTGGACTTCGTTAACCAGCGATATCCGCTGCCGAACGATCTTACGGGCGGCAATGGCGTTAACACCGGCGTCTTTCGTTTCAACGCACCTTCTCGCCGTGCGGACAACACGTACACAGGTCGTGCTGACGTGAATATCACCAATAACCAACGACTGTTTGTTCGCGCGAATAAGATCAGCGCTGCCCAGACAGATACTGTTAACTCAGTAGCCGCGCAGTTCCCGGGTGATCCGGAAACGGCTCAGATTACTACCGGCGACTGGGCTTTCGCTGTCGGTCACAACTGGACGGCGAACAGTAACTTCGTGAACTCGGCAACAGTCGGTCTCACGAAATCGATTCTCGGATTTCCAAATCTATTCCATCCGTCTTCGCCTCAGTCGTACACGTTCACACCACTGACGGCGCCGTTTGCCGGCTTCGCCACCCAGGCGCGTGAAGTTCCAGTCTGGACCTATCGCGATGACGTGAACTGGACGAAGGGCGCCCATGGAATAGCGTTTGGCGCTTCAGTCAAAACCATCAATCAGAGGACAAACCTGACGAGCGATTTTAACTTCCCAACGGTGGGACTCGGCGGCAATTTCGCTTCCAGTCTTGGAAACGGACTTGCCCGTCCGGCAAACCTCAATACGGGCGCCGCGACGCGAAATGCATACGACTCCGCGTTGACGTTCCTGCTGGGCACTATCACTTCGGTAGGCACGAGATTCAACTACGACTCGTCCCAGGACGTACTTCCGTTAACCACTGGAAGAAATCGTGACTGGCGTTACAACGAGTATGAACTCTACGCCGGTGATAACTGGAAGGTGCGTCACGATCTCACGCTTACGTATGGAGTTCGCTGGCACATTTATCCGGCGCCGTATGAAACAAACGGAGCCCAGTCAATTCAGAATATCGGTTTCGATGACATCTTCAATATTCGCCAGCAAAACGCTGCAGCGGGAATTGCAAGCGCATCGTCTGAACCGTTCCTCGTTTACAACTTAGGCGGTAAAGCAAACAATGCCAGACCGTTCTACGACACTGATTACAACAACTTCGGACCACGCCTGGGTTTCGCATGGAATCCGTCGTTTAAGGATGGTGTGTTAGGTAAGTTGTTCGGCGATCGCAAGACTGTAATTCGCGGCGGTGGGACTGTTTCTTACGATCGTCCCGGCGGCGCCATTACGTTCCTTCAGGATCAAAGCACTTACATCTTCGACACCTTTGTAACTAACAACTTCTCGGCCGCGACCGGTACTCTTGCGCTACAGAACTTCCCGCGCTTCTCGAGCATCAACAGCGTGCCGGTTACCAACACGGCCCCGCCGGTAACCATACCGTTCACTCCGCGAGTAAATGCGGCTGGTGTCGGAATTGGCAGTGCCGGTCAAAACACAAACTACGCGGTAGATCCTAACTTCAGGATCCCATACTCGATGCAGTACACCTTCGGCTTCCAACGTGAATTGCCCGGCAATTTCATTTTTGAAGCCTCGTATGTAGGACGTCAGGCGCGCGGACTCTTCACTCTCGCGGATGCAGCTCAGATCCTGGATTTCAAGGATGCAGCATCCGGCCAGTCGATGTTTGCGGCCTTGAATAACCTGCAGGATCAGCTCAATTCGGGTGCACCGATTACGCCGCAGCCCTGGTTTGAAAATCAGATCGGTGCGGTTCTCGGCGGCCCGCAATTTTGCACGCCCGCAAATCTTCCAGGCGGCGCCGCAAATTGCACCCAATTTGCAGTGAACAGTTGGGGGTTCGAGATGTCGATCGGCGATACCGCCGATACGATCCAGGGACTCCGCCAACAGGGAGCTCTGCGCCCGAACGTGGGTATCAGCTCGCAGTTCGCCGTGAATGCATTCGTCACCAACAAAGGCTCGTCAAGTTACGACGGCATGTTGTTGAGTTTGCGGAAACGCTTCTCGAACGGTTTCCAGTTTGACGCTAACTATACGTGGTCGCACTCGCTCGATAACCAGTCAACCGTTGCAAACACTACGACGGCTGGCGGGTTGATCTGCGACGCGACTGACCTGCGCGTCTGCCGTGGACCTTCAGATTTCGATATCCGTCATCTGTTCAACGTAAACGGAATCTGGGAGTTGCCCTTCGGTCGCGGACGCATGTTCGGCGGTGATGCGCCGGGCTGGGTGAATACAATCATCGGTGGTTGGGAAATCACCGGTATCTTCAATGCCCGCAGCGGACTGCCGTTCAGTTTGGCGACGGCTTCGTGGCCACGAACCTTCATCTTCGACGGCGCCAACGGTGTACCCGCGGCGTTGACCGGAGACCTGAGTGTTCTGCAGGCTTCGATCCATGACACTCCGAATGGAATTCAGTTCTTCGCTGATCCACTTGCGGTTCATGATCCGAATACGGGAACAGGCGTGGCGCAGTATTTCCGCCACGGTCAGGCTGGCAGTCGTAACGTACTTCGCTCGCAGCCGTTCTGGGTTGTTGATACGGCGCTGCTGAAGAACTTCAGATTGCCGTGGTCTGAAACTCAACGTATTCAGATCCGCTGGGAGTCATACAATCTGTTCAACCACAACGTGTTTGCGCCACCGGCGGTCATTGACATCGGTTCGCAGAACCTCGGTCAGATCACTGGCGTGCAAAGCACGGCTCGTGTAATGCAGTTTGGATTTCGGTGGGAATTCTAATTCAACTTGACTCTCACTGAGTTTGTTGGGGCTCCCGAACCTGGGAGCCCCATTTTGTTTTTGTAGACTGCAACCGCTTCCTGAGTGAAAATAATCGACTCATGAAACTCCAAAGAGAAATTGCCCTTTTGAAATTCGTGCTGCTGGTGGTGTTTGTGACGTCGCCGCCCGCAATGAGTCAGGCCGGTTATGTTCTGTGGGGCGATGTCAAGATTGACGACAGCAAGGCAGCGACGCCGGGACCATCGAGCGTAACGGTCGTCTTGTATGACCAGTCAACCAAGATCGTTGGCCGTCAAACCGTCAGCAACCGCGGACGTTACCGGTTCGCGAATTTGCGTGGCGGAGAGTACGACCTCGCCATTGAAACCAACGAAAGCGAAATTGCGCGCCTGCGTCTGCAACTCACCGGAACTACGGCCTCGGATGTTCGGCAGGATTTTGAGTTCGAATGGAAAGACAGACCGGGCTCTAGATCAAACACCGTCGGCGTAGTCTCAGCCGCAGACTTATATAATCGTTCAGCATCGAACAAGTCGCTGTTCGACAAAGCGCATGCAGCGGTTGAAAAGAAAGACTATGTAAACGGAATCAAGCTGCTCAATCAGATTGTCGAAACTGACGCGAGCGATTTTCAGGCGTGGGCTCTTTTAGGGACTCTCTACCTGGCCCAGGAAAAAAGCGAGGACGCTGAGAAAGCATACGCGAAGGCGATCGAGATCAAGCCCACCTACGCTCTACCGCTAATCAATCTCGGCAAGCTGCTGTTAATGCAAAAGAGATTCGATGAAGCCGTCGACAAGTTAACGCGTGCCATCGAGCTGCAACCGCAGTCGCCTGACGCAAATTTGTTTCTGGGTGAGGCTTACCTTCGTTTGAAAAAAGGATCGAAAGCGATTCCGTATTTGAACGAGGCAGGAAAGCTGGGAAACATCCAGGCCCATCTCGATCTGGGCTGGCTCTACAACGCAGCCGGGCTGAAAGACAAGGCCGCCATCGAATACGAAGAACTTCTCAAGAAAAAACCTGATTACCCCGACCGAAAAAAGCTGGAGCAGTACATCAGCGAAAACAAGAAACATTAGGAGTTTGAGTTTTTTCTCTGTGCAACCTCTGTGTCCTCTGTGTCTCTGTGGTGATTGTTAGCTTGTTGACCACAGAGCACAGAGGACAGAGGTTGCACAGAGAGAATGCAAGGATAAATACAAATGCGCCCCATCAAAACAATAGTGCTCTCATTTTGTCTATTTCTCGTTTGCGGAATGTCGATAGTTTTCCCGGTTCACGCAGACAAACTATCAACCCAGGAACTCGTTACTAAACATCTCGCCTCGATCGGTTCGACCGAAGACATCGCCGCGAGCCGCACGCGAGTGGCAACTGGATCGACGCAGGCGCGGTTGCGTCTCACAAACACGCCAGTTGAACTTTCTGGACCAGCCCAAATCGCTTCCGACGGAGATAAGTTTTTACTCGCGATGATCTTTCAGTCCAACAACTACCCGCATGAAAAGGTTTCTTTCGACGGTGAGAATGTTGTCATCGGAGTCTTAACCCAGGGCGGACGCTCGCAGCTAGGAAATTTTCTGTTCTCGCAATCGGCATTGTTGAAGCACGGCTTGATTGGTGGAGTCTTGTCGTCGGCGTGGCCCTTATATAACCTCGATAAAAGAGACGCGAAGCTGAGCTATGCTGGAATGGACAAGATCAACGGCAAGCCCGTTCATAAGTTGAAATACGTTCCACGCAATGCAGGCGATCTGAACATCAGTTTGTATTTCGATGCGAATACGTTTCAGCACGTCAGAAGCCAGTATGAGTTAGTTGTTTCTGCTCGTCAGGGTGCGATTGCTGAGACTTCGGTAAGCCAGCACGATAATCGTTTCAAGCTGGTCGAGGACTTTTCCGACTTTCAGCCTACAGGAAAGCTGATGCTCCCTCACACGTACACGATCGGTCTAACCGTCGACCTTTCAAACCGAACACAACAAATGGAGTGGACCATCAACCTCCAGCAGTTTTCATTCAACGACGCAATTGACCCCGCCGTATTCAAAGGCAACTAGTATTAAGATCACAAGAAGCACAAATTAATCTTTTGTGCTTCTTGTGCCTTTTTGCGGCTTAATTCTGCCTCAGTGCTGGCATCGGGATCGGAACGCCGTATGTAGTAGCACCGATGCCGACGCCACCTTCACACGAATTCGGTGGCACCGTACACACGCGCCGCGTCGCGGGACACTCTGCGGCCCAGAACATGTATCCAAGCATTCCGCTCGTGGTCCCAGCGCCGTTTGGTGAGACCGACTGCACGTACGCTCCGGTTGAGTTGATCAACGAGCTCGTGAAGTTGACGCACTCAGGCGCGGGCTTGGAACCGGTGACGATGTACAGTGCGCCGGTAAACTTGGCGGGCGCGAGCGGCACGATCGGAGGCGCAAACTGCGGCTTACCATCGACGTGCTCCTGCCAGTCAGCGGTCGCCGTCGCGGCAGAATTCGGCTGACGCGCGGGAACCATTGCATTCGCGTAATCAAGCACGGGCGTCGACGTGTTCAGCCAGTCAAGCGTGGCTTTCCGCGTTATATCGATCAGCCAGCGATCGCCTGCTGCAAGATCGATGGTCAAGCGCGCTGCGTGATTGTTTCCCGAGGCGTCGTACGGATGGACGGATCGATAAGCATTGATGAACGCCTGCAAGCCGGTGAGATTCGGATTTGTGTTTTCTTCGTAGTCGATCTCGAAACCGACACCCAGACGTTGCGCGGCCTCGGCTGCATTCAATCCGAGTTGCACGGGATTGGTTGCGAGCGCCTGGTTCCATGCGTCGGTGTAAGTGATTCCTCCCATCGACAACTGCACGCGAACCCCGCGCGTCTTGAAGTAATCAACCACTGCCTGATTCATACCGATCGGAATACCCAGCGACGTGCTCGCATCGTTGGTCTTGTTAAGCAGTCGCAGCGGGTGCACGAAGCTCAACACGACGAGGTTCACGGACGGCGAGCCGTCGCCGCGATCGATTAGCCAGCGATTGCGGGTATTGAAGTCAGTCATGTTGCGCACAGTGGACCATGTACAAAAGTCATTACCACAATGCCATGCACCGTAGACCGAGATTCCAACAAACGCAGCGACTGGTTTTGGTTTTGCGGGTACACCGATTAAGAGTGAAGCGAAAACGATAAGACTCAGCACAAACATTCTTAGCATTCCATTGTTCCTCCGTTCGTGGATTGAGCAGTGAGGTAGACTGCTTGCCGTTAGATCTAAAGGCTTCTGGGTCTGGGAGCGGAGTGGTAACTGGTGGTGAATCTTATGGTATCTCAGGAAAATGATCAAAGATTTTGGTTAGAAGTGCGGAAGAAACAAGTGAACTGAGAACCGTCAAAAGGTTTGCCTCGGATTCTCTTACATTAACTTAGGCTATGGACCACACTAGTTATCGATGAAACATTGAAGCGTATTGTTTGTGTATCTACGTTTTTAGAGGACGTTACGGCAGGCGGCAATATACGCCTGCGACCTCAGCGCCTTCGATTCAATGCTCTGCGCCGCAGCGAGTGTGCCTTGCCAGTCGCGCTTTGCAGCCTCCTCGAAACAGTGGCTCAGGTCGGAATTGGGGAGTGGGAGCCACACCTTGGACTTTGCCACTTCGAGCCTCACACCGTACACACCGCCGTCGTAGCGGTCAGCACGGTTAATCGCGTTCACTCCGTCGGTAAGTACCTGCGCGGCCCATGATGCGTCTGCGGTCGCATAGAGTATCCCCGCCGTCGTCACGAGGGCCGCAGCCCGCGCCTCAGGGTCTTCGATTCTTGGGAACGAAGTCATCGCCGTAGACAAAAAATCGGAAGACATCTTGTTCTTTCCGGCGTCACTAGCTACGAGCGCGGCCGATAGAGCCAGGTAGGTGCGGAGTCGCGCATCGGACAAGCGGTTTACTTGAGTGTTGAAGCTATACCAGTCGCGCTTATTGAGTGACGCCTCAGCGATGCGGAAAGCCAGGTAAATGTTGAGCTGCTCCCGGATTTTGTCGTCCTGAATCTCGATGACTTTTTGAACGGCCTCCGCGTACTTACCATCATCGATCTACTGGCGGATAGCTATGGCCAGCAGCTCTGCACGTTCCGCCCCGTCGCGAGCCTTCTCGGCGCTCGCAAAGGCAGTTTCCCCGGCGTCGAATCGGAACACAGTGCTTTCAGCCACGATCCTTTGGGCCACCGTAGCCAAACCACTCAACGCCCGTTCATCTAACTTCGCCCGCTCGGCAATTATGGTGTATTTTGCGTCAAGCAGTAGCCAATCTTGACCGCCCATACCCAAACGGTCCGCGTAACCGCGCAGTTTCTTTACCAGGAAGAAAATGAGGCCGACTTGAACTGCGTCGTGGTCGTCACGCTGTTCGAGCCAGATTACCTCGGAGTTCAGGTAGGCAGCAGACGCACTGAGATATGCCGCCACGAGTTCCCGATTCATCTCTCTGCTGGGCGGTGTCAACGGACTTGCGAATGTTCCGAATTCTAGTGGCTTGCCTTCGCGCCCACCGCTGGGCACCGGCACGGACATTTGGGATTCCCTGAAGACGTAAGTCGAGAGGATGGTCACTTGGATCGGGTTGTAAATCCTGCCGCCTGAGAGTATCGAAAGGGCCACGCGGAAAAGCGAAGCCGCAGCGCCGACATCGCGCCGTTCGAGCTCATTCAAATATGCCGGGAATGATCCGGGTACGCCGGTCTCCAGCACTTTCGCGGCGAGCGCGATCGACTGCGCAGTGTCGGTGTCGAGGCTTGCTTGTGCGAGCGATAATCGCTCGCTGAGCGAAAGTGAGTCGCCCTTCAATATCTCTTCAAGACGTTTCTGGAATTTATCGAACAGTCCTGCCGCTGCCTGCGGATCGTGTCGAGCGAAGGCTGTTAGCAGCGTTCCCATTCCCGCTCTGATCTGAGAGCGCTCTTGCTTCTGGGCGGCGTCCGAAGCAAACCTCTCCGACATCGCAGCGGCGGTTTTGATGAAGATTGCCCTCGCGTAAGTTTCGTCATGCTTCCAGAGTAAATCGAGGGCACCCGTCAAGACAGCCACGCGCGTTCGCGTGTCCTGAATCTCGACGGCTCCCTCGACCACGCCCTTCAAAATGTCGACGGCCTGTGTCTTGCGCTGAGCCTCTTCCACCTTGCGCTGTGCTGCCTCTCCCTTGACCCCGGCGCTCTGGGGCTTCTGGCGCACTTCACTTTGTACGGCCATGGCCGGAGCGAAAACCGCTAAGATCAGTATTAGGCTAATTCGCTTTCGCATTAGATCGAGGGAATTGTGTAAGTCACAATTCGCAAGGAACTTCCGGTAAGACGCGGTAGGAATGCCGCTTGTTGACAACGCTCCGCCTCCTACCGGAAGAGTTCCTAAAAGATACTTAATCAAGTTGGCCGGGTCCCCCACTGCATGACCCGCATGAGGTACTGCCGTTCGGCACGAAGCAGCCGGTGCAGCCTTTCCCGCCGATAACCACATCCGGGCAGTAGCATGCTTGGGTTTGACTATTCCTCGAGCATGAGGTGTTTGTGTTGCAGCCCTCGCCCTCGTCAGCGTGAACCTTATACAAGGTGTATGCGCCGCCCGGCGCCACTATGCAGTAAGAGGCGGCAACAATCACCGCTATCCTGACTATCCACCAAAGTCTCTTCACTGGTTCGTTCCTCCTTTCTTATATTCAGATGATTTAAAACAAGGCCTCAAACACTTTCAGCGCCAATGGCGCAGCAGGGATCTCCAGCGGCGAACCAGTATAGGCACTGGCCGGCCGACCGAACCCATAATCGGGCGCGTAGACCTTACCGTTGAGAAACAGTAAGTTGCTCCGTCCAGGATTAATAAATTTTAGATCTCTTCCAATCATCTTCAGGTGCTCGTCGTACACGTCAACGACCTGGCGACCGCTCGCATCGCGCTGGCTGGTCCAAACCAGTAGGTTGCCTTTCCCGGTAAAGTTAAGATGGAAAATCGGCGGGTAGTTACGTAGTCCGACGCCTTGGCCCAATCCACCGATTGACATCTTGCGTATATGTAACTGTCCGTCCTGTTGCTCGATCGGATGGTGGTCGTAAGGTCTATCGATCGTCTTAGCCAGAGAGCCGTCTGCCAGGGAGTAAACATAAACTTTGTATTCGTAAATGTCAGAGATGTATAGGAATTTCTCTGATAGCGCGAAGTCGAATGCGCCGGGGGTGTACGTCGGATTAAAATGAACCGGCTTTTGAAGAGCTGCTCGCCTGTCGCAAAATGTTAAGACCCTTTCCAATCAATGCATCTGGCGGTTTTCGATCTCGTAGAAACCCTTCCAGTTCAACAGCGAGCGTTTCGGAAAGCGCTGGCCAGTTTCCGATGCGTTGGACGCTTGCTAGTGGCTCATCTGACGTGTTGCTTCGAATCAGTACTGAACACGAAACATCTCATCTACTGGTAATGGGTTCAAAATATCTAGAACATTGCCAGCCACTGCGAAGAATGCACGCGGAGGCGAGAATGCATGCACAAATCCTGAGAACATTACGAGGAGCCGCTTTTCGGCGGGAGACAAACGCTTTATCGCTGAATTTGCCAGAAACTCCGCTGTAGCCATTTCCGCAAATCGGTTAATAAGGGATTTATACGTGTATTCTGGAGAAGCTGCCGCAAGCAGGGTTTTCGGCAACCATTGTCGTTCGGCATCAGAAATTAACGTTCTACCGGGCGAGATGGGCGCGCTGCGTGAGGACGCTAGGCGTCGAGGGCGGGAGGGCTAATCAAACAAACCTTCCCGCCTCATCCAACAAGAACTGTCGATTGGAATCAGAAGCTCTAAGGAGAGTCATTAACATGTTTAATGCACTGTCCTTGGCTCTTAAAAGGGCCGACAGGCGGGCCGAACTTTTTATAGCCGCCGTTCTTGCAGTCATCTTTGGTCTTCGGGGTTGAAGGCGTGATCGCTATAGCTACAGGAAAAGCGCCGACAGGGATGGTAGCAACTACGGTATTGGTGGTCGTGTCAATCACTGAAAGCGCGCTGTTGCCAAAACTCACAACATAAACACGAAGGCCGTCGGGCGTGATGGCGATCCCATTTGGCAAGAAGCCAACGGGGATGGTCCCAATCACAGTGTTGGTCGCCGTGTCGATCACAGAGACCGTGCTGTTGGAAAAACTCGTCACATAAACTCGAAGGCCGTCAGGTGTGACGACCAATCCCTTAGGATTAGCATCGACTGGAATAGTAGCAATTACTGTGTTAGACGCCGTATCGATGACTGAGACCGAGCCCTCGCGATCGTTCAACACATAGGCGCGAGTGCTGTCGGGTGTGATAGCAACTCTAAAGGGAAGGTCCCCAACAGGGATCGTAGCAATCACGGTGTTGGTCGCTGTGTCGATCACAGAGACCGTGTTGCTGAGGTCATTGACAACATAAACTCGGGTGCCGTCAGGTGTGACTGCCACACCAAGGGGGGCACTGCCGACGAGAACCGTATCGATCACGGTGTTCGTTACGGTCTCAACAACTAAGACCGTGCTGGTAGCGAAGCTCGTCACATACGCAGTGGAACTGTCGGGTGTGAACGCTATCGCAGCCGCGTGAGAGCCAGCCAAGATGGTCGCAATCACAGTGTTGGTCGCCGTGTCTATCACAGTAACCATGTCGCTGGAATTGACAACATAAGCTCGAGTGCCGTCGGGTGTGATCGCCACATCAGCAGGGCTGTCAACCGGGATATTAGCAATTACTGTGTTAGTCACCGTATCGATGACGGAGACCGTGTTGTCGTTACTGTTGGACACGTAGGCTCGTGTCTGAGCGTGCGTTGTGCTCATCGCGCCGCTGAGCCCAATAAAGATCAGCAACACGCATCTCATAGTAAGAGCGAAGTGTCTCAAGTATGAAGTGGACCTGTTCGTCATGTTTACCCCTTTGTCTAGCGGCATGTGAGATGGTGATAACTTGCGCTGTGGCATAACGCAGCGCTCCAGGTGAGTTAAAGGTTAATCTCGGCGGAAGCAAGACTCTCCTTAAGTTGGGAGTGAGACTCTCGTCAACGTGAGGTGTAGGGTCTTACGAATGAGGGGAGAACTCGTGAGAACGAACACCGTGAATAGCCGCCTTTTTATTCCTATCAACGAAGGAAATCAATAGGGATTGTCCTGAGGCAGGATTAAGTCGGTCAGCCAACTATATTACCCCCCATTTGAGTCGGGATTCCCGGTCAGGTAACTGAGAGGCCGATCTGAGTGTCGGCCTTTTGGTTTGGCCGAATCGATGATATAAGCCCGCTGCTATTCCAGCCTCATTTGTAAGTGGGTGCCTCAATGCCGGAACTAGAACCACAAACTAAACCATCCCAGAATCCAGTTGGCCAAATTATCGAGCGTTATAGGGAAAGGTCGCGCAGGCTACGCCGAAATGCGGGAATAACCATAGGCATCATTGGCGTACTCTTGGTGTCCGGCATAGCGATATTTCTCGCCGCTGGTGAGATAGCAAGAAGGGAAGATGAGCTCGCCTCAACAAAGGCATTGCTCGAAAACACGTCCCGAACCTTATTGCATAATCAAACGATGCTCAGCTCCGATCTCATCGAGAGCGAAGCTAAGGCTGGAAAGATCACTGAGGCTGGTATTAAGGATCTGAAGGAATCAACCGTTCATTTGGAAGCCGTGGCAAGCCTAATAAAACAAATGGACGAACGACCGCCTGTCATGTACCCCCAACAGACGTACTTTTTAGTCTCTACAGTCACGACACGCGTTGGAATCATCGTGTTGCTCTTATTCCTCGTTCAGATTCTAGTACCTCTTTACCGATACAATATGAGGCTTGCAGCATTCTATGATGCCCGCGCCGATGCCATCACACTTGTTGAGAATCGTCCAAGTGAACAACTTGAAACTCTGGTATCACTTCTCTCGGCAGAGGCAATTGACTTCGGCAAGTCGCCTGTACCCCCAAGGGAAAAGGCTTTAAAACTGGTAAGGATATAAAAATGAGGCCCTAAGCTTCACTCACAGCAAGATCGACTTCCCGGCATGGGGTGATCATAGCGTACCGAGCCTTCTGTATCTCCACGTTAGCGTTCTCATCAAGTCTCGCGTGCTCAACTGTGAGAAGTAAGTCTGTGTTCTGCCAGGACAACTGGGTGAAGCCGCCATAGGACTCTTCGGTTTCCTGTTTGTGGAGCTAAGAAGTCGCCATTACATCTTCATCTTTTTTTGAGCTTGGCCAGAGCTTCGATTATCGCTGCATTATCATCAATACGCTCACGCTCATGCCCTTGGTCACTTGCTTGCTGTCCCTTTACTTTCTGACGTAACAGCCGCTCGCGGTACTGTTGATTAGCGGCTATCATGTCAACTTCTAAATTCTCTGCAAGCAGAGGCAGTTCTTCAATGGCACATTCTAATACAAGGATGTCACCATGAACGCTCGCCGCCCTATTCGATACCGTCCTCATTGCCCATTCCCTATTGAAAAGCGCAACCCACTCAGGGGTGGG
>Ga0070670_100003293_pt1 | contig 13365 bp, 10 predicted proteins | sample KBSS63metaG_FD_64665 | JGI IMG/M metagenome (GOLD analysis project Ga0070670, IMG submission 64665) | Switchgrass rhizosphere microbial communities from Kellogg Biological Station, Michigan, USA - KBS S6-3 metaG | ecosystem: Host-associated > Plants > Roots > Rhizosphere > Soil ... | reverse complement strand
ACGAGCGACCTCGAAGCGCAGAACCTCAAGCTCCAGTGGCAGTCACAGGAGCTGGCGCGCGCGAATCGCTTGAAGTCGGAATTCCTCGCCAGTATGTCGCACGAGTTGCGCACGCCGCTCAACGCGGTGCTGGGTCACACGTCGCTGCTGCTCGATCGGCTGTTCGGCGAAGTCACGCTCCAGCAGATCGATAGCCTGGAGCGCATTCGTGCGGCTGGCCAGCATCTGCAGGCGCTCATCGATGACATTCTCGATCTGGCGAAGATCGAAGCGGGCAAGATGCCGCTGCACCTCGAGGAGATTCCGCTCGCGGACGTCGTGACCGAGGTCGCGCAGCAGCTCGAGCCAATGGTCCGCAAGAAAGGCCTGGACGTGACGTATCGCGTCGCCGATGACGGCATGGTCGTCTACACGGACCGCACGAAGCTCAAGCAGATCCTGCTGAACCTGCTCTCGAACGCGGTGAAGTTCACCCACGTCGGCTGGGTGCGACTGGACGCGACCCGCGCGGATGATCACGTGCACATCGCCGTCAGCGACAGCGGCATCGGGATCAAGGGCGAACACCTCGACGCGATCTGGGAAGACTTCCGCCAGATCGATCAGTCGCGGACGCGAGAGTTCGGCGGCACTGGTCTCGGACTGAGCATCACGCGCAAGCTGCTCGAGCGGCTGGGTGGCAAAGTGCAGGTGGAGAGCGTCTACGGCGTCGGTACCACCTTCTCGGTAGGGCTACCGGTTCACTTTGCTCATACCGTCGACGCAAGCGTCGGCGAGTCGCACGGAGCCACGCTGCCGCGTTAGGCGACGCGACTCGTCAGGCACCTGGCTCGAGGGCGGCGCGTAGCTCGGTCGCGAGCGTGAGCGGATCGAACGGCTTCGTCAAGCAGGCGGTGGCGCCGAGTGCCATCGCGCGTCGCACCTCTTCCTGTTGGGTTTTGGCCGTCAGGAAGACCACGGGAATGGCGGCTGTCGTCGGGTCGTCCTTGAGTCGGCGACACGTCTCGTAGCCGTCCAGTCCCGGCATCATCCCGTCGAGCACGAACGCATCGTAGCGTTTGTGCGACGCGCGTTCCAACAGTTCGGTGCCGGACGACACGATTTCGACGTCGAGCCCGGGGTCGATCGACAGAGCGAGCGCGAGAATCGTTCGCAGGTCCGGCTCGTCGTCGGCGCAGAGAAGCTTCATCCGTCGGGCGTGAGCAGGGGGGCGGCGAGCAAGGGTGAGAGCGCGGTGCGCGGCGTGACCGGGTCTGCTCTCGGACGTCTGTAGCGTGTACCGCGTCACGGCACCGCGGTGGCCTGTCCCGGCGGCCACCACCCACCTGCGTCGGCATTTCCGTTTCCATGACCGCTTGATGGCCAACGCCCAGACCGTCGCGCGGGCGAGTGATGCGCTGCGGGCGTTGCGCGAGCGCTTCCGCGAGACCAGCGCGGGCACCATTGCGACGCTGGACGACCTCGCGCAGCAGCTCGTCGTCGACGCCGCGGCACCCGAGACGATAGAGGCACTTCGTCGCGAGCTCCATCGCGTCCACGGGACCGCCGGGAGCTACGGCTTCATCGAAGCGAGTCGTCTCGCGGCGAAGCTGGAGCAGCGCGTCGCGGGTTGGGAACAGGACCCGTCGATCGAGCGCGCGCAGCGGTCCACGATCATCGGCCATTTCGTGAGCGCGCTGCGGCTCTCGATGTCGGCGGAGGTAGGGGTCGGCCATGTTGGCGTGTCCCGCCGTCGCATGATGCTCGTCGACGTTCCCGCCGCCTACTCACGTGGTCTGCGTGCCGAAGCTGCCCTTCGCGGCTACCAGCTGTCGTCGGGACGCGCGGCCGATCTCACCGCGATCTCGCTCCGCGAGCTGGCGCCGCACGTCGTGGTCATTCCGGCCCAGAACATCATTGCTACGCGCGAGCTCACCGCGGCGGCGAACGTTCCTGTCATCGCGCTCGCCGAACCCGGGGCGCCTCCGGATCACGGCGCCGCCGGGGGAGACGGCATCGCGATGGTGGACCAGGACGATGAGCTCGGGACGTTGTTCGATCTCGCCGATCGCCTGTCGCTTGGCAGCTCGACCGCGGGGGCTACGATCCTCGTGCTGGATGACGACCCATCTATCCTGACGATCGTTCAGCTGCTGCTTGAGAGTGAGGGCGTGCGCAGCATGACGTGCGATACGCCGAGCGATCTTCACCAGCATCTCGCGGCTACCGCGCCGTCGCTGCTGGTCATGGATGTACGCATGGGCGACGTCTCCGGTATCGAGCTTGCGCGAGAACTGCGGACGCTACCGGCGTATCGTGATCTTCCCATCGTGCTGATCTCCGCCGACACCGAAGCGCGCACGCAGGAGCAGGCGAGACGCGCGGGCGTCGATGACTTCCTCGCGAAGCCCATCTCGGCTCCTGATCTCCGTGCCTGTATCGCGCGCCACCTCGAGCGCCAGCGCGTAGTGCGGCTGAGCGAGGGCCGCCATCCGGGCACCGGGTTGCCGTTGCCACCGCGCACGACCGCTGACGTCGGAGCGTTTGTCGGCTCTGCCGCGGAACACGGTCGCGGTATCGTGATGGCCATCGTGCGGCCGGACGTGGATGATCTCGCTGGCGATACCGCCATGGGATGGCTGCGCGAGACGCAGCGTATCGCGAACGCCGTCGCCGGCTCGTCGAGCGTGGTCGGCTATCACGACGGGGTCGCGCTGCTGGCGGTCCTCGAAGGCGACGCGGAGGTCGCGGAGTCATTGTTCGAAGCGCTCGTGTTCGGCCGTGACGAGGGCGCGCCAGTGTGGCGCTGCGGCATCGTGGATACGTCCGAGGTGGCGGCAGACGTGACCGCGCTGCGGCGTGCCGCCGAGGAAGCCATCGAGATCGCCCGCCAGGACCGAGCAGCGCCCGTTAGGCGCTGGCGTCAACAGGAGGCGGGGTTGGCGCCGCAGGTCATCCTCATCGAGGACGACGCCGCGTTGTCGGATATGATGCAATACGTCCTGCGCGCTTCGGGATTGAGCTTCCGCGCATACGCGAATGGCGAAGCCGCGCTCGAGGCCCTGATGGGCTTCCGAACCGAAGGCCGGCGCCCGCTCGTGCTCCTCGATGTCGACCTCCCGGGCCTCGACGGACACTCGGTGCACGAGCGCCTGCGCGAGGAGCGTCCGGACGCCTATGCCGTCGTGTTCATCACCGGCAACGCAGGCGAGGGCGATCAGGTGCGCGCCCTTCGTGCCGGCGCACTCGACTACGTCGCGAAACCTGTCGGCTTCCGAACACTGGCGGGCAAGATCCCGCTCTGGCGCGAGCGCGCTGCCAGCTAGTCTTTCTCCGGCCTAACGACACAGGCATCATCTCGGGGTCGAACCTCTGATGCCTCCCCGAGCGCCCTGTGTCGAGTGCCTCACGCGGGCACGGCGACAGGACGTCGCGGTCGGCGGACCGCCAGCACGGCCTTGAGACGAAGCAGTAGATCCTGCTCGCGATCGCGCGCCTTCACGAACGCGTGCGACGGCGCGAGCGTGATGCCCTGAAGCTCCTCGTCGGAGAACTCGCGGGACGAGAACACGAGCACCGGGACGTCAGCGTACGTCGAGAGTTGACGCAACCGCTTCACGAGGTCCATGCCCGGCGACCCGGGCGCCCACGGATCGATCACGATCGCGTCGAACGGCGATTGCATGAGCATCCGCCATGCCTCGTCAGGCGAGCCCACCGCGGTGACGGCTCCGACCGCTTCGCATAACGAGCGCAGCACGCTCAGCATGTCGCGATCGTCGTCGACGACCAGCAGGCGATGACGGCCTAACGCCGCAGAGCCAATCGACGCGCTCGGAGCGGTGTAGGGGAGCTCGGTGATGAACGTCGTGCCGTGGCCCGGTGCGCTATCGAAGCGAATGGAGCCGCCGTGTCGCTCGACAATCGCCTGCACGATCGCGAGCCCGAGACCAGCGCCACCCGCGGAACCGGCGGCATCCGCCTGCTGGAACTTGCCGAAGATGCGTCGCCGAAACTCGAGCGGAATTCCGGGCCCGCGATCGGCGACGAACACCACGACGCTGGTCGATGTCGTGCGCAGCGCCACGGTCACCGACTCTCCCCGCGGTGAGAAGCGTACGGCGTTCGAGATCAGATTCGTGAATACCTGCACGAGACGATCGGGGTCGCCGGTGACGATCGCGCTCGTCTCCACTGCGAGCACCAACGACACCTGTGCTTCCATGGCGACGGTGCGCAGCGATTCGACGGTCGTGCGCAGGATGTCAGCGAGCTCGCACGGCTCGCGACGGACGAACAGGTGGCCGCCCTCTATGCGTTCGACGTCGAGGATGTCGTTGATGAGTCGGATCAACCGCTCGGTGTTCTGCAACCCGATCTGGAGCAGGTCACGCGTCTTCGGCGCAACAGATCCAGTCGTTCCCGCGAGCACCAATCCGAGTGCGCCGCGAATGGCCGTGAGTGGCGTGCGAAGCTCGTGGCTCACGGTCGACACGAATTCCGTTTTCAGTCGCTCGACTTCCTTGAGCTGTCGGATGTCATCGCGCAGCCCAGTTTCGCGCTCGGCAACCGCCGCCGCGAGCGTGCCGAATGCCTGACCGAGTTGACCCAGTTCCCGGCTCCCGCCGGCGACAGAGCGAACCGCGGCGCGATGGTCGCCCGCCGCCAGCGCGCGCGCATCGAAGACGATCGCGTCGAGGGTGCTGGTGACGCGCCGCAGACTCGCGGTCGTGGCGAGCACGATCATCGCGAGAAGGAGCAGCCGAACGAGTAACGACTCGCGAGCGTCGAACTCGATCTGCGACGCCGCCTCCGCCTCGCTTTGCTCTGCCTGAATGCGCGCGATGCGTTCGAGCGCCTTCGTCGACGCGCGCGCACGCTCCATGAGCATCGCGACGTCGTCGCGCAGCGCCGCGACCGTATCCCGGGACGCGTCGGCGGCGCGGGCGGCGAACTGCCGATTGGCCGCCTCGGCCCACGAACCGATCGCTTGACCCACGCTGCTCGTGGCGGATGTCAGCGCCTCGTTGCTGCGCGCGAGCTTCGCCAGTGAGTCGAGTGTGGTGGCGATCTCTGCCTGACCGCGCCGATACGGAGCGAGGAACGCCGAGTCGCCCGTGAGCACGAACCCTCGTTGGCCCGTCTCCAGGGTCGTGAGCGCCGGCTCGATTCGCGCCGTGACGAGCACTGCCGCCTCAGCGCGCACGGCCGCATTCTCGGCGGCTTCACGATGTCCGCTCTGGAGGGAAACGATCTGCCGCGTCGTCGCCGCCCAGAGCACCACGACGCCCAGATTTGTGAGGACGAGCTGCGCTGCCAGCGAGCGCGAGCGCCACCAGCGGAGGGCCGCACGGTGGGTCGCGACGATCTTCGCGGTCATGCGGGGCGCGACGGCTCGCCAGGGCGCAGCAAGCCCACCGACGCCTTCCCGGCCGTCGGTTCGTTCAACCCCAAAGCGTCGACGCGCCCGCCAGGCGCGTGGTATGTTTCCACGTGCATCCCGCGTCGGGGATCCCGAGTCAGGTCCACCACTTCGATCGCATACCTGGAATGACGACCAATCGGCTTACCGAGCTACACGAAGCCGGCCAATCGGTCTGGCTGGATTTCATCGACCGGACGATTCTCCGAAATGGCGAGCTCGCGCGCCTGATCCGCGAGGACGCGCTGTCCGGCATGACGTCGAATCCGACCATCTTCGAGAAGGCGCTCGGTGAGGGCGACGAGTACGACGATCAGATCAAATCGGCGCCGCCCGGATTGACCGCCTGGGACCTGTTCGAGCTCGTCGAGACGACCGATGTCCGGTCCGCGTGCGACATCTTCGCCGACACGTACCGCACCGGAAACGGCGGCGACGGCTACGTATCGATCGAGGTCTCGCCCGGCGTTTCCAGCGACACGGCGGCCTCGGTGGCCGAGGCGAGGCGGCTGTGGTCGACAGTCGACCGGCCTAACGTGATGGTGAAGATTCCGGGTACGGCCGAGGGCGCGCGTGCGGTCCGCTCGCTCATCGCCGATGGGATCAACGTGAACATCACGTTGCTGTTTTCCATTGACGCGCATCGGCAGGTGATCGAGGCGTACATGGGTGGCCTCGAGGACCGCCTGGCGGCGGGCAAGGACATCGCCGGCATCGCGTCGGTGGCGAGCTTCTTCGTGAGTCGTGTCGACTCCGAGGTCGACAAGCGCCTCGACGCCATCGCCGCAAAGGCAGATCCCGCCACGAAGGATCGTGCGATGGCGCTCAAGGGTCGCGCGGCGGTGGCAAATGCGCAGCTCGCGTATCAGCTGTTCCGCGACTCGTTCAGCAGCGACCGTTGGGCCAAGCTTCAAGCGCGCGGCGCGCGTCTCCAGCGTCCGCTGTGGGCCAGCACGAGCGCAAAGAACCCCGCGTATCGCGACGTGGTGTACGTCGAGGAGCTCATCGGGCCGGATACGGTCAATACGATGCCTCCGGCCACGATGGACGCGTTCAGGGACCATGGCGTCGTCGCCCGCACGGTCGATCGCAACACACGGGAAGCGCAACGCGTGATGGAACAGCTCGCGGAGATCGGGATCGATTTCAACGACGTCACGAAGAAGCTGCTCGTCGATGGTCTCGCGAGCTTTCAGAAGTCGTTCGACTCGCTCATTGCGGGTCTCGAGAGAAAGACCAAGACACTCGGTCGGCCGATCGGCGCCAGTCGCTGATTCGCGCCACTGACATCGCGGTCGCCGACTCTCGGAGTCTGCGACCGCCCGGCGGTGCATTTCGCATCGCGCGTGATGACGTTCCCCCATCGTTTCCCTATCACTCCGTGCCCACGAACCACCAACCGCGCACGAAGGTCGTCTGTACGCTCGGCCCTGCCACGTCGACGCCGGAGGCCATCGGCGCACTCATGGACGCCGGGCTCAATGTCGCTCGCATCAACTTCTCACACGGTACACACGAACAGCATGCGCGCACGATCGCGATCGTTCGCGATCTGGCGAAACAGCGAGAGCGTCCGGTCGCGATTCTCGGCGACCTCCAGGGTCCACGCATCCGCATTGGCGATCTGGACGCGCCACGGTTACTCGAACCGGGGTCGGACGTCGTCTTCTGTCCGGAGCATGACGCCCGGCCCGGCGAGATGCCGGTCACGTACGTGGCGCTCGCCGACGACGTACACGTCGGTGACCGCATCCTCGTCGACGATGGTCTGATCGAGCTCGTCGTTCTGGACGTCGAGACGCCTCGCGTCACCGCACGCGTGGTACACGGCGGTGAGGTGAAGAGCCACAAAGGCATCAACCTTCCCGGCGTCAACGTCTCGGCGCCGTCGATCACGGACAAGGACCGCGTCGATGCGGCGTTCGCTGTCGAGCAGGGACTCGACTACGTCGCATTGAGCTTCGTCCGTCGAGCCGCGGATATCGCCGAACTGCGTGCACTTCTGCCGACGACCGTGCTCATCATCGCCAAGATCGAGAAGGACTCCGCGCTCGAGAACATCGAGAGCATTCTGCGCGAGTCCGACGGCGTGATGGTTGCGCGCGGGGATCTGGGCGTCGAGCTGCCGTTCGAGGAAGTCCCGATCGCCCAGAAGAAGATCATCAAGTACGCGAACCTTATTGGGCGGCCGGTCATCACGGCGACGCAGATGCTGGAGTCGATGATCGAGAATCCTCGGCCCACGCGCGCCGAAGCCAGCGACGTCGCGAACGCGATCATCGATGGAACGGACGCGGTGATGCTGTCGGCCGAGACGGCGGCCGGCGCGTATCCGCGACTCGCGGTGCAGGCCATGCGCCGCATCATCGCCGAGATCGAACAGCATCCGTTCAAGCGGGCGCGCGACGGGTACATCGGTCCTGAGATCATCGCGACCACGGAGGAAACGATCGCCGCCGCGACGGACACGGCGCAGCGGATGCTTGGCGCTCCAATCATCATCGTCTTCACGAAGAGCGGTTCCAGCGCGCGTATCGTGTCCGCCCATCGTCCCGCCGTGCCGATCCTGGCGCTGACGGACGTTCCCCGCACGTACAGCCAGCTCGCGATGGTGTGGGGTGTGATCCCGCAGCTCGTGCCCCACTGCGCGACCTACGAAGCCATGGTCGCGCGTGCGCGTGACGTCGTGCTGTCGCGCGGGCTCGCGAAGGAAGGTGATCGCGTGCTCGTCACGGCAGGCGTACCCTTCGACGTTCCCGGCACCACCAACGTGCTCCGCGTCGAGCGCGTGTGAAGCTCACGTTCCTCGGCACCGGCACGAGCTTCGGCGTCCCGCAGATCGGGTGCAATTGCGCGCGCTGTCGGTCCGCCGACCCGCGTGATCGACGGACCCGTGTCGGCGCGGTCGTCGAGACGGAGCGCGGGACGCGCCTGCTGATCGATACGCCGCCGGAACTACGGCTGCAGCTGGTGACGAACGGCATCGATCGCGTGGACGCTGTGCTGTTCACGCACGACCACGCGGATCACACGCACGGCGTGGACGACATTCGCGCGATCACCGTTAGGCGCGACGCCCCGCTGCCGATGTACGGTCCACCCTCGACGCTCGAGAACCTCGCGAAGCGATTCCCGTATATTTTCGACGACAACATTCGTCCCGTCGCGGGAACGTCGAAGCCCGAGGGGGACGCGCGTCCCCTGGCGGGCGACGAGACGGTGACGATCGGCGACATCGATGTGACCGCCGTGCCGGTGCCGCACGGCAAGATGACGGTCTACGCCTATCGCATTGGCCCGCTCGCCTACGTGACCGACGCGAAGACGATTCCGCCTGCGGCAATGGAGCATCTGCGCGGCGCGAAGGTGCTCGTCATCAATGCGCTGTTCCGGACCGAGCATCCGACGCACCTGAGCATTCCCGAAGCGGTGCGTGCAGCGCGTGAGATCGGAGCCGACCGCACGTTCCTCACGCATCTGACGCACGACAACTTCCACGCGGATCTCGAGGCCGAGCTGCCGCGAGGCGTTTCACCGGCATTCGACGGCCTCACGATTCGCATTGACGAGTCGTGAAACGCCGCGTGTGCTGACACGCGGCGCAGGGGTTGCTTCAGCTCTCGAGCGCGCTCAGCTTCCCGGAACATCACCCGAGTAGTCGGCTTTCTCCCGAGGCGGCACATGCCGGAGCAAGTGAAGACGCGGACGTCCCCGCTTGGCGATGCGATCAGCGTCAAGAACGAACGCGTCACCGTATTGCGCGAGGCAGATCTCGCGTCGCCCAAGATGGACGCCCTGGTGCGCGAGGCGGTGTTCGCGACCGGCGAGCAGCGGGACCACGCCCGATGGCTCATCTGGGAAATTGGTGAGGCCGTCGGCGTGCGCGCAGCCTCTATCAACGGACTCTATATGGCGCGCGGCCGCGGAGAGCTTCACGGCTTCACGGTTCCCGCCATCAACGTCCGTGGGGCCGCGTACGACACGGCGCGATCGATCTTCCGAACCGCCAACAAGCTCAAGGCCGGCGCGTTCCTGCTCGAGATTGCCCGGTCGGAGATCGGTTACACCGACCAGCGCCCTGCCGAGTACGTGTCGGTGATGCTCGGGGCCGCATTGCGCGAGGGCTTCCGCGGGCCGGTATTCATCCAGGGCGATCACTTCCAGGTCAACGCGAAGAAGTTCGCGGTGGACCCTAACGGCGAAGTGGCCGCGGTGAAGCAGCTCGCGCTCGAAGCGATCACGGCCGGCTTCTATAACATCGACGTCGATACGTCCACGCTCGTCGACCTGTCCAAACCTGATCTCGCGGCGCAGCAACAGCTGAACTACGAGACCTGCGTCGACATCACCCGCTACGTGCGTGAGCTGCAGCCGAAGGGGGTCACGATCTCGGTCGGTGGCGAGATCGGCGAGGTCGGAACGGAGAACAGCACCGTCGAAGAGCTGCGGGCATTCATGGACGGCTTCAACCGCACGCTGGCCGAGCGCTGCCCGCCGGGCACGGACGGTCTGTCGAAGATCAGCGTGCAGTCCGGCACGTCGCATGGGGGCGTCGTCCTCGCGGACGGCTCGATCGCGGACGTCGCGCTCGATCTCGACACGCTCGCGCGCCTCTCGAAAGAGGCTCGCGAACGATACGGGCTCTCGGGCGCTGTCCAGCATGGCGCGTCGACGCTCCCAGACACGGCGTTCCACAACTTCCCGCGGACCGAGACGGCCGAGATTCACCTGGCGACGAACTTCCAGAACATGCTGTTCGATCATCTGCCTGCGCCGCTTCGGCAGGAGATCTACGACTGGCTCAAGACGAACGCCAAGGACGAGCGCAAACCGGCTGACACGGACGAGCAGTTCTTCTACAAGACGCGGAAAAAAGCGCTCGGCCCGTTCAAGCAGCGCCTCTGGGATCTGCCGGAAGACGTGAAGGCAGCCGTTGCCAAGGCCTACGACGCGAAGTTCGAGTTCCTGTTCACGCAGCTCGCCGTTGGCAACACCGCAGCCGCGGTAGGCGAGCACGTGAAAGCGGTGCGGTTGCATCGCCCGATGCCCGGTACGGCCGGGTACGAGAACGTCGCCGCCGCCCCAGACGACATGGACCTGAGTGACTGATAGCGGCTCGGCGCTCTGGGCCGAAGCGTTTCAGGCGCTGGCAAACCACGTCGCGCACGACTTCCGCAACGCCTTGAACGGCGTTGCGGTGAACCTCGAGGTGGTGCGCGGCCGATCGGCTCGCGGTGCCGAGGCGGCGGCGATCGCGCCGTTTGCCGCCACGGCCGCGGCCCAGTTCGAGCTGGCGACTGCGGGAGCGGAAGCGCTCCTCGGATTTGCTCGGCCCGAGCCGGCGCCAGCGGACGTAGCGGCAGTGGTGACCCGCCTGTCGCGACTCGTTGCGTTGTGCGGGGTAGGAGGGGTCAAGGTCAATGACGAGAGCGACGGCCGTGCTCGAACGAGCGCGCCCGTCGAGCTTGTCCGGGCAGCGGTGGCGCGCAGTGTGCTAGCCGCTCTCGCGAACGGCGACGCGATTTCGTGCGAAATCGCTGTCGATGACGGTATCTTTCTCCGCGTTACGGGAGCGACACACGTACCACCGCTCCCCGATGCTGAGATCGTTGCCATCGCGCTTGCACACGGCGTGCGCATCGCCGTGAGCGAACGATTCCTCGAGCTTCGCTTTCCGGCAGTCGATCCACGCGCCACTCCAGACGTCTCTTCATGAAGAAGCCGAAGATTCTGATCGCTGACGACGACCGTTCCATCACCGATGGACTGGGCGCCATCCTGTCGGACGAGGGCTACGAAATCGAGGTAGCCCTCGATGGCCAGAAGGCCATCGACCGCTTGGCGACCGACACGTTCGGTGTGGCGCTCGCGGATCTCATGATGCCCAAGCTCGACGGTCTCGCACTGCTCAAGGAGCTGCAGGCGCGCGGCATCGCGACGGAGTGCATCATCGTGACGGGCCAGGCGACCGTCGATTCCGCCGTTCAGGCAATGCGGCAGGGCGCCTACGACTATATCGAGAAGCCTCTGAACGCCGAGAAGCTGAACCGGCTCAAGGCGCTCATTCCGAAAGCGCTCGACAAGTTCAACGATCGCCAGAAGATCAAGGAGCTCGCATCGACAATCGAGGGGCTCACCCACTATGGTGAGCTCACGGGACAGTCGGAAGCCATGCGCTCCGTATACCGCGTCCTCGATGCCGTCGCACCCTCCACGGCGAGCGTCCTCATCCTCGGCGAGTCCGGCACGGGCAAGGAGCTCGTCGCGCGCGCGATTCACAACAAGAGTGATCGCGCGAAGGGCCCGATCTTCGCGCTGAACTGCGCGGCGCTCCCGAAAGACATTCTCGAGAACGAGCTGTTCGGTCACGAGAAGGGCGCCTTCACCGGTTCGACGAACGAGAAGGCGGGCGCATTCGAGATGGCGCATGGCGGCACGATCTTCCTCGACGAAGTCGCGGAGATGGCGCCCGATATCCAGGTCAAGCTGCTGCGCGCGCTGGAGTCGCGTTCCATTCGGCGCCTTGGCGGGAAGCGCGAGATTGCGGTGGATATTCGCGTCGTCGCGGCGACGAACCGGAATCTGCAGAAGGCCATCGCCGAGGGAGAGCTGCGCGAGGACCTGTATTATCGGCTCGCCGTTGTCGAGATCTTTCTGCCGCCGCTCCGCGAGCGCCTCGGCGATGTGAAGTTGCTCGCGAACGAGTTCCTTGCGCGTTATGCACAGCAGAATGGCAAGAAGGTCACCGGCTTCGATAACGACTCCTGGTCGTGGATTCTGAACTATCGATGGCCGGGGAACGTGCGCGAGCTGAAGAACGCCGTCGAGCGCGCGGTGATCATGGCCACCGGACCGGTGATCACGGTTGCCGACATCGCACCGCGCCATCTGCAGCCTGGCGCGGAGGGCACCGACGCGTACGGGTCGCCGTCGTCGCCGCCGCGTCGCCGCGCCACGGATCGCACTGGCGCGTCGAACGGCGATCACGGCGGAGCAATGGTGATGGGCATGACGCGTGACGAACTGTTCGATGAGTTCTCGCGGTTTGTCAGCGCCCGCGTTGATGCAGCACGACGTGCGACCGCGGACGCTTCGGCGGATGATGGTGAGGAGCCTGGGGCAAACCGCGATGACGAGCCGAGCGATGCGGTAGTAGTCGAGCGCGCCCAGCCGGCGAAGGTGCACGCGAAGGCGAAGTCGAAGAAGCGGCGTTAGGCGATCTCGCTTACCGCGTTGGTGACCGATCACGACCCGCGCCGCACAAGCGGCGCGAGATGACGAGGAGAGGCTATGCGTAGGGTGGATTACGACGACGAACCAGCGGTCATCATCGAACGGCACTCGGGTGGAGTGGGCGCGTTCCTCCTCGGCGTCGCGGTCGGTGCGGCCGCGGCCCTGCTCCTGGCGCCGCAGTCCGGCGCGGAGACTCGACGGGGCATTCGTCGGGGCGCGCGACGCGCGACGCGAGCGGCGCAGGATGTGGCCGGCGATATCACGACGTCGGTGAACGAAACGTTCGAGCAGGCACGCGGTCGCGTCGAGCAGGGGCTCGATACGGCGCGCCAGGCGATCGACCTCAAGAAGCGTCAGGTGTCCCGCGCCATGGAAGCGGGTCGCGCGGCGGCGCAGCAGGCGCGCGATGAGCTCGAGCGTCGAATCGCCGAAACGAAGGCTGCCTACAACGCCGGCGTCGACGTCGCGCGGTCGGGCAGCCCGGCGTCGTTGCCGACACCCGCAGACCTCGAGTCGGACGAGCCCGACCGGTAGCTTCGGCGCTCGCGGACCGTAGCGTGGCGCGACGTCCTCTCCTCAGTCGGGTTGCCTGGACGCTTAGCGATTACGCGAAGCGTGTCTGGGATAACGCCGGTGAAGACAACATTTTCTTCCTGGCGGGTGGGATCGCGTTCAACATCATGCTCGTCGCGGTTCCGTTCGTGCTGCTACTCGTGTCGGGGCTCGCCACG
>Ga0070670_100003292_pt1 | contig 13366 bp, 6 predicted proteins | sample KBSS63metaG_FD_64665 | JGI IMG/M metagenome (GOLD analysis project Ga0070670, IMG submission 64665) | Switchgrass rhizosphere microbial communities from Kellogg Biological Station, Michigan, USA - KBS S6-3 metaG | ecosystem: Host-associated > Plants > Roots > Rhizosphere > Soil ... | reverse complement strand
CGCGCGGATCTGCCCTCGAGGAGCACCTCGTCGGCGAGCTCATCGCCTCCGAGGTCGAGGTCCGCACCGGGAAGCAGGTGTCGTTTGCCGACGTGCCCGGCGCGATTGCCGAGCGCCGCGCTCAGCTCCAGTCGCTCGTCGAGCCCATGGGGCTCCTGCTCGGGGCGACGGGGACGCACCCGTGGGCGGACTGGAAGGAGCAGCGGATCATCGACACGCCGCACTATCGGCGAAACGACGAGCTCCTGCGCTACGTCGTCTGGCGCAACAACACGTTCGGGTTGCACGTCCACGTCGCGATCAACGGGCCCGATCGGGCGATCGCCGTCATGGCCGGGATGCGCAACTTCCTTCCGGAGCTGCTCGCGCTGTCCGCGAGCTCGCCGTTCGTCGAAGGAGTGAACAGCGGCCTGCACTCGGCGCGGACACAGATCTTCACCCGCTTCTTCCCCCGCTGCGGCGTTCCGGACGCGTTCGCGTCGTGGGCCGAGTACGAGGGCTTCATCCGGTTCCTCTACGAGACCGGCTCGATCACCGAGCACACCCAGCTGTGGTGGAGCGTTCGGCCACATCTCGCGTTCCCGACGGTCGAGATCCGGATCTGCGACGGTCAGCCCGAAGTGGCCGAGGCACAGGCGCTCGCGGCCTTCGCCGCCGCGTTGACGGCACGGGTTGCGCGCGCCTACGACGACGGGGAGCCCGTGGTTCCGCTTCCCCATCGCTACATCGAGGAGAACTTCTGGCGTGCAATCCGCTGGGGCCTCCCGGGCGAGCTCATCGACTTCGAGCGCGGTGAGGCCATCCCGGCCCGTCAGCGTCTCGAGGAGCTGATCGAGTGGGCCATGCCTGCGGCCGAGGAGATCGGCGCGGCGCCGTACCTCGCAGTGCCGGACCGCAACGCGGCCGAGCGCCAGATCGAACGTTTCGAAAGCGGGGCGTCGCTCGAGGAGATCTACGCCGAGCAGGTGAAGGCCACCGAGGCGATCGGTGGCTGACGAGCAGCAGCTGCCGACCGACGAGGAGCTCCGCGAGGCGCTCGATCGGATCGGCGTAGCCGACATTCTCCTGAACGCGCTCTCGGCGACCGCCTCGATCGGATTCAGACGCGTCTCGACCGACGCGCGCGACCTGGCAGAGGTGAAGCTCGCGGTCGAGTCGTTGCGTGCGCTCGAGCCGGTCCTGCGCGAGGGCGGCGTCGACGAGGCGGTCATTCGCGATCTCGAGCAGGCACGCATGAACCTCCAGCTCGCTTATGCAAAAGCGGTCAGCGAGCCTTCGGCTGAGGCCGAGCCGACCGAGCCCGAGCCGACCGAGCCCGAGCCGACCGACGCGTAGGATCGCGACCTCATGACGGTCTGCCCGGCCTGCGCGGGCGAGAACGCCGACGACGCCCGCTTCTGCTCGCAGTGCGGCCGACCCCTCGCCGCGGGCGACGCCGAGGGAAAGGCGGAGCGCCGCGTCGTGACGGTGCTCTTCGCCGACATCACCGGGTCGACGCCCCTCGGCGAGGCACTCGATCCCGAAGACCTGACGGAGGTGCTCGGCGCCTACGCGACGGCGATGCGCGAGGAGATCGAGGCGGAAGGCGGCACCGTCGAGAAGTTCATCGGCGACGCGGTGATGGCGGCGTTCGGAGTCCCGCTCGCGCACGAGGACGACCCGTCGCGTGCGCTGCGTGCCGCTCTCCGGATGCGCAGGCGACTCGATCAACTCAACGTGGAGCTCGAAAGGCGCTTCGGGGTCGAGCTCGAGATGCGCATGGGCGTCAACACCGGTGACGTCGTCGTGACGCCGGAGGTCGGACCGGAGGTAGGCATGGTCACCGGCGATGCGGTGAACGCCGCGGCGCGCCTCGAGCAGGCCGCCGATCCAGGGCAGGTGCTCGTCTCCGAGCGGACAGCGCGGTCCGCCCGCGGCTTCCGCTTCGGGGACGTCGGTCCACTCGACCTCCGCGGCAAATCGCAGCCGGTCGAGGCCGTCGAGCTCCTCGAAGGCGTTGACGAGCTTCCGGGAACCCCCGAGCGTGGGATCCCGGGGCTTCGTGCGCCGATGGTCGGACGCGACAGCGAGCTCGACCTCCTGCGGTCGCTCTACCTGCGGCTCGCCTCGTCGGGACGGGCGCAGCTCGTGACGATCTACGGCGATCCCGGGATCGGCAAGAGCCGGCTCACCCGCGAGCTGCTCGCCTGGGCCGGGCAACAAGACGAGCCACCCACAGTGCTCAAAGGACGGTGTCTGCCGTACGGGGAGGCGATCACCTACTGGCCGCTCGCCGAGATCCTCAAGACCTACACCGGGGTCCTCGACTCGGATCCACCCGACGCGGCGCTCGCAAAGATCGCGGCGCTCGCCGGCAGCGTGCTCGCAGCAGTTCCCGACCCGGTGCGGTCCGCGGCCGTGCTCGCGTTCACGTTCGGTCTCGAGGATCCGCGGTTCGGGCTCGCGGACCTCCCGCCGCGACAGGTACGCCTCGAGACCCACGAGGCGTGGCGCGCGTTCTTCACAGGGCTGACCGCCGACCGTCCCGCGATCGCCGTGATCGAGGACATCCACTGGGCCGACGACCCGCTGCTCGACCTGCTCGAGGAGCTCGCCGACCGGGTGGCCGGGCCGCTCCTCTTCGTCTGCCCTTCGCGGCCCGACCTCGCGCAGCGGCGGCTGGGATGGGGCGGGGGCAAGCGCAACTTCAGCTCCATCTTCCTCGAGCCGCTCTCCCACGACGACGCGGCCTCGCTGATCCACGACCTCCTCGCCGTCGAGGCGCTCCCGGACGAGACGCGCGAGGCGATGCTCGCCCGCGCGGACGGCAACCCGCTGTTCCTCGAGGAGATCGTCCGTCATCTGATCGACGAGGGGCGGATCGTCCGAGACGGGGACCGGTGGAAGGCGACCGAGGGCGTGGCCGAGATCGTGATCCCCGATACCGTGCAGGCCGTCCTGGCCGCGCGCATCGACCTCCTGCCGCCCGTCGAACGGCGCGCACTCCTCTCGGCCTCGGTCGTCGGCCGCGTCTTCTGGACAGGATCGGTTGCGCAGCTGCTCGGCGACGGGGACGAAACGGTCGACGTGCTCGCTCGCCTCGAGGACCGCGAGCTCGTGCTCTCCCAGGTCGGCTCGCGGATCGCGGGCGAGCGCGAGTTCCTCTTCAAGCACGTCCTCACGCGGGACGTCGCATACGGGACGCTCGCGCGCAGGGATCGGGCACGAGCGCACGCCGACGTCGCCTCGTGGATCGAGTCGGCCGCGGGTGAGCGCCAACGCGAGTTCGCGGATCTCCTGGCGCACCATCTCGGCCAGGCATATGCGGGATTCGTCACAGATCCCGGCATCTCGGACGAGGGCCGCGAGGCGCTCAGGCACAAGAGCGTCACGGCGGCGCTGGCCGCCTCCGCCGAGGCGCGGAGCCGGATGCTGATCGACAAGGCGAACGGATTTGCGGAGGCCGCACTCGACCTCGCCGCCGACGCCCACGAGCGCTCGCTCGCGCTCGAAGCGCTGGGGCTCGCGGCGCTCTGGGACTACCGCGGCGACGACGCATGGCGGTACCTCTCGCAGGCGGTGGACGAGCGCGTGGCAGGCGGTCGCGACTCCGGCGAGGTGCTCGCCATGCTGTGTGCTCGCGCCGTCGAGTCGCCGACGCGCTGGCCGGCATCGGTGGTCGCGCAACCCGACGAGCACGACGTGGCGCGATATGTCGAGATCGGACTTGCGAATGCCGATCCGGAGGGGGAAGCGCGGGTTCGACTCCTTCTGGCACGTTCGCTGTGGGTCTTCGCCTTCGGACGAGAAGGGTTCAATGACGAGCAAGCCGCAGCCGCCAGGCAGGCGGGCGAGGACGCGTCCGCGCTTGCCGAAGCGCTCGGACGCGACGACCTCGCGAGCGCCGCGCTCGACGGTGTGATGAGCACCGAGTTCGTCCTCGGCCTACACGGGCGGACGTGGCCCGTCGTCGAGCGGCGGCTCGCGATCGTGGAGCGATTGACGGATCCCTGGGAGGTCGGGGATGCGCTGCAGACGGCTGCGGACGGCGCGCTCGCGATCGGGCGGTACGAGGACGCGCGGCGATGGGCGAGTGAGGGATTCGAGCGTGCACGCGGTGGCCCCGACGTCTGGCGGGCCGGCCTTGCGTGGCGGACCATTGCGCGCTTCAAGCTCGGCGATTGGGACGGCGCGGTCGAGGACTTCGAGCGGATGGAGGCTGCTCGTGCGACGACCCGCTTCGGGTCGGTGGGGTACTTCACGCTCACGATGTGGAGCTGCATCGCGCTCCTCGACGAGCTTCGAGGGAGCGGCGCCGCGGCCGACGCGCTCATCGCGCGCGTCGACGCGGAGTTCTCCGCGGCGACCCAGACCGTCAGGGTCGTCCCCTGGTTCGCGAGGGTTTGGGCTCATCGCGGCTCGGACTCGGCGCTCGAGCTGATCGAGGAGAGCTCGTCGCTGCGCTCCAGCAAGATGGGGAGAGGGCCGACTCTCGAGGCACACTGCGACGTCGTCGCCGACCTGGGCCGGTGGGAGCTAGCGGACGAGGTTGCCGCCGACGCGCGAGCATTCGCGGAGAGGGCGCTGCTCGAAGCGCTTCCGTTCCATGTCGATCGGCTCGAAGGACGTGCTGCGCTCACCCGCGGCGACGCGACGAACGCCGTCGCGGCGCTGACGCAGGCCCGGGACGGGTTCGTCGCGCTCCGGGCAGCGTGGGAGGGAGCCATCGCCGGGCTCTGGCTGGCCGAGGCGCACGCCGCGGCGGGCGATGTGACCGAAGCCCGGTGTGCCGCAGAGGGCGCCGCGGACGTCTTCGAACGCGTGCGATCCGTGCGTGAAGCGGAGCAGGCTCGCTCGCTGCTGGCCCGCCTGGAGTGACCGCACCCCGGCGGGCAGCGCCGGCACTTGTGATACATAATCCGCCGCGCCTGGGTGACTGGGCGCTCACTTTGTGACGGGCGTAGCGCCGAAGAGTCCGAGTCGCTTACGCGACGAACTTTTCGGCGGGAGAACAGGAGAACCGGAGACACATGGATTTCTTTGTTGATCACGCCGTTGGGTTTGCGCTCGCGTGCGCTGCCGTGGCGGTTCTGTACGGGCTGTACCTCACGTGGTGGCTGCTGAAGCAGCCGGCCGGGAGCGAGCGGATGCAGGAGATCGCCGGCGCAGTGCAGGAGGGCGCTGCGGCGTACCTGCGCAAGCAGTACACGACGATCGCGGTCGTCGCGATCGTGCCGTTCTTCCTGCTCGGCTTCTACGACAAGCTCGGCTGGGGAGCCGCCTTCGGCTTCCTCGTGGGGGCGATCTTCTCGGCGGCGGCCGGCTTCATCGGCATGAACGTCGCCGTGCGCTCGAATGTCCGCACGGCGGAGGCCGCGCGCGAGGGGCTCCAGCCGGCGTTCAAGGTCGCCTTCCGCGCCGGGTCGGTGACCGGCCTGCTCGTCGTGGGCCTCGGGCTGCTCGGCGTCGCCGGGTACTACTGGGTGCTCACGGACTGGATTGGTAACAGTCCTCAGTCGGCTGTCGACGACCTCATCGGGCTCGCCTTCGGCGGCTCGCTCATCTCCGTCTTCGCGCGACTCGGCGGCGGCATCTACACGAAGGCCGCCGACGTCGGCGCGGACCTCGTCGGGAAGATCGAGGCGGGCATTCCCGAGGACGACCCGCGCAACCCCGCCGTGATCGCCGACAACGTGGGCGACAACGTCGGCGACTGCGCCGGCATGGCAGCCGACCTCTTCGAGACGTACGCGGTCACCGCCGTGGCCGTGATGCTGCTGGGGATCGGCATCGGCCAGGCGGATCTCTGGCTGTACCCGCTCGCGCTCGGCGGAATCTCGATCCTCGCGTCCGTCATCGGCACGTTCTTCACGATGGTCGGCAGCGGGCCGAACGCGATCATCAACGCCCTGTATCGCAGCGTCATCGTCGCGACGGTCCTGTCGGCCGTGGGCTTCATCCCCGTGACGATGGCGTACGACGGTGGCGACTTCGACTTCTGGAACCTCTATGGCTCCGCGCTGATCGGCCTCGCGGTGACGTTCCTCCTCGTCGCCATCACGGAGTACTACACGGGCACCCGCTGGAAGCCCGTGAAGGACATCGCGAAGGCGTCACAGACGGGGCACGCGACGAACATCATCTCGGGCCTCGCCGTCGGCATGCAGGCGACTGCGCTGCCCGTGATCGTCATCGCCGTGGGCATCGTCGGCTCGTACTACGCCGCGGGCGAGAACCTGTACGGGATCGGCGTCGCGGTCATGGCGCAGCTCTCGATGGCGGGTCTCATCGTCGCTCTCGACGCCTACGGCCCTGTCACGGACAACGCGGGCGGCATCGCCGAGATGGCCGATCTGCCGGAGGGCGTCCGCGGGATCACCGATCCGCTCGACGCTGTCGGCAACACGACGAAGGCCGTCACCAAGGGATATGCGATCGGCTCCGCCGGTCTCGCCGCGCTCATCCTCTTCGACGAGTACGGGCGCGGGCTGCGCGAGAACGGGCTCGACACGCTGTTCTCGCTCGACAACCCCTGGGTCGTGGCCGGTCTCTTCATCGGCGGCCTCATGCCGTTCCTCTTCGCGTCGCTCGCCATGCAGGCCGTCGGCCGCGTCGGCGGCCAGGTCGTCGAGGAGGTGCGGCGTCAGTTCCGCGAGGACACCGGGATCATGGCCGGCACCTCGCGGCCCGACTACTCGAAGGCGATCGGCATCGTCACGGCCTCGGCGATCAAGGAGATGCTCGCTCCGGCGCTCATCCCCGTGCTGATCCCGATCATCGTCGGGATCATCTCCGTGGAGATGCTCGGCGGCCTGTTGATCGGGACCATCGTGACGGGGCTCTTCCTCGCGATCGCGATGACCTCGGGCGGCGGAGCCTGGGACAACGCGAAGAAGACGATCGAGGACGGTCTCTACGGCGGCAAGGGCTCCGAGGCGCACGCCGCGGCAGTCACCGGGGACACGGTCGGCGATCCCTACAAGGACACTGCCGGCCCGGCGATCAACCCCATGATCAAGATCGCGAACATCGTCGCGATCCTCATGATCCCGCTGCTCGTCTCGATTCACGGCTAGCTCCCAGCAGCACCTGTCATGACACACGAGGGGTGACGAAAGTCACCCCTTTGTGTCTTTGCGGATGGTGCCGCGACGAAGAGGATGCGGGCGCTTCAGGGGCAGGGGCACGCCGCAGTGTCCGAATTCGGATGAGGGAGACAAGCACCATGCGACGTATCAACGGTGTCGCGCTCGCACTCGCGAGCGTGACAGCACTCGCCGTCGTCGCCGTCGCGGTTCCGGCCGTCGGAGCCAACGGCAACGCTGCACGGTTGAGTAAGCACGAGCGCCAGCTTCTTGCCGAGGCCAGTGCCGAAGGAAAGACCTCGATCATCGTCCTCGTCGCCGCCAAGGGCGGCGCCGCCAACGACGCGATGCGGGACCTGGAGGGGCTCGGCGCGTCAATCCAGTATCGGGACGCAGCGCTCGGCTACATCCGGGCAAGCATCGCGATCGCCAAGGTTCAGCAGGCGATCCAACTCGCCAGCGTCGAGGCGCTCGAAATCGACGAGACGGTAGACCTCCCGGATCCGCGCCCGCAAGGATCCGTTCCTCCCACTCCGCAGACGGCGCCGGGCGCGTCGACGCCAAACAACAACCCGTACCTACCGATAGGTGACACGGGCGCGTCGCAGTTCATGGCCGCTCATCCGACGTGGGACGGCCGCAATGTCACGATCGGAATCGTCGACACCGGCGTCTCGCTCGACCATCCGAGCCTGCTCACGACGAGCACCGGCGCCCGGAAGGTCGTGGACTGGGTGACGGGAACCGACCCGTTCACGGACAACGATCCGACCTGGGTGGACATGCAGGGGCAGGTCAGCGGCGCCTCGTTCGTCTTCCAGGACACCACCTACACGGCTCCGGCGGCAGGGAGCTACCGAATCGGCATCTTCGACGAGCGCGACCCGCGCCTCGGCGGTGAGGTCGGAAACGACGTGAATCGCGACGGCAACCCGGCCGGCTCGAGCGGGATTTTCGCAGTGCTCTGGAACACGACGACGAACGACGTCTGGGTCGACACGAACCAGAACAACACGTTCGCGGACGAGCAGGCGATGACCGACTACAAGATCCGCTTCGACGTCGGCACCTTCGGTACCGACAACCCCGCGACGCCCGTTCGCGAGGCGATGCCCTTCGTCGTGCAGACCGACGGCAAGAACAAGGTCGTCAACATCGGCATTGTGTCGGCGCAGCACGGGTCGCACGTGACGGGTATTGCGGCGGGGAATCATCTGTTCGGCGGCGCCATGAGCGGCGCTGCGCCGGGCGCCCAAGTGGTCTCCGTCCGGGCATGCCTCTTCGTCGCCGGGTGCACCGCCCATGCACTGGTCGAGGGCATGATCTATGCCGCGAAGGAGGCTAACGTCGACGTCATCAACATGTCGATCGGCGGGCTGCCCGCCCTGAACGACGGCAACAACGCGCGCTGTGTCGTCTACCAGCGCCTGATCGAGCAGTCGAACGTGCAGATGTTCATCTCGCAGGGCAATGACGGCGCTGGCATCAACACGGCCGGCGATCCCGGCGTGTGCGACAAGGTGATGGGCGTCGGCTCGTACATCTCGCAGCAGTCGTGGCAGAAGAACTACGGCTCCGACTCGGCGTTCGTCGACAATCTGCACGGCTTCAGTTCGCGTGGGCCTCGTGAGGACGGCGGGTTCAAGCCGCAGATCGTCGCGCCTGGCTCCGCGATCTCGACGACACCGCTGTGGCAGCCCGGCGGGCCGGTCGCGGGTACCTACGCACTGCCGCCCGGCTACTCGATGTTGAACGGAACGTCGATGGCCGCCCCGGAGTCGACCGGCGCTGCCGCACTGCTGATCAGCGCCGCGAAGGCATTGAACGTGCAGAAGCAGCCGGACCAGCTTCGCGAGGCGCTGAACTCGTCCGCGCGGCTCCTGGACACGACGCGGATCCGCACGTACGAGCAGGGCAACGGCCTCATCAACGTCGGCGCTGCCTGGGACCTACTCAAGACGAACCTCAAGACCGTGGACATCAACTCGTCCGTTCCGGTGAGCACTGTCATTAGTGGCTTCCTCGCGACTCCCGATGTGGGGCAGGGAATCTATGACCGCGAGGGCGTCACGTTGGGTCAGTCGTACACACGGACGTACACGTTCACGCGCAACTCCGGTGGGGGTGGCACGAAGACGTACAACCTCAGCTGGAGGGGCAACGACGGCACGTTTTCGACAACACCGACGACGATTGCCCTACCGAATGGGCAGCCGGTGCAACTCGTCGTCCATGTCAACCCTGCCGCGGTCGGCGTGCACTCGGCCATCCTGAATCTGGACGACCCGAGCACGGGCGGCGTCGAGTACCAGACGCTCAACACCGTGATCGTGCCGGACGAGTTCAACGCCGGTAACAACTACTCGGTCACGAAGTCAGGATCGATCGGCCGAAATCAGACGCAGAGCTTCTTCTTCCGTGTTCCGGCCGGGACGCCGGCGTTGAAGGTCGACTTCAGCGGCCCCTCGGCGACGCCGGGGACGGGGCAGGCGCGGTTCCTGCGCTTCCATCCTTACGGCGTGGCGATCGATTCGAACCAGAGCACGTCCTGCTACAGCCCGTCGGCCGGATCGTGTGTCGGCAGTCCGCTGAGCCGGACGACGTCCAACCCGCAGGCAGGTGTCTGGGAGGTCGTCGTCGAGGCCAGACGGACATCGGACGCGGCCAACACGCCGTTCACGCTCACAGCGTCGATCCTCGGTGCGTCCGTCTCGCCGAATCCCGATGTCATCGCATCGGCGACGATCGGGGTCCCGGAGGCACGCTCGTACACGCTGACGAACCTGTTCGGCGCGTTCACGGGCCGCGCGGTCGGGACGGGACTGGGCAGCGCAAAGCGAGCAGTGCCGACGATCGCCAACCTCGAGCAGCAGCAGTATCCGGTGAACGTCGCCGCGGGTTCGACGTCGCTGCGCGCGACGATCGGGAACACGTCGGATCATGCAGCAGACCTCGATCTGTTCGTCTTCAACTGCACGTCGGGAACGTGCGTCCTCGCCGGTCAGAGCGCGGACGGCGACTCCGAGGAGTCCGTCACGATCGCCAATCCGGATGCAGGCGCCTGGGTCGTTCTGGTGGACGGGTTCGCCGTTCCTGCCGGCACGACGACGTACGACTACGTCGACGTGTTCACGAACGCGGCGTTCGGCAGCGTTTCGGTCACTGACGCGAACGCACTGCGGTCGGCGGGCTCGAGCTGGACGGTCCCCGGCAGCATCACGGCCAATGCCGCACCGGCCGCCGGCCGCGTGCTGCTCGGCAACGTCCAGGTGAGGACCGACACGAACGTGCTCGTCGGGTCCGGCGACGTCGTTGTCGAAAGCGTCACTCCGTAGCGAGTTCCGCCGGCGGAGAGCCGCAGCGACGCGAGTCGCACGTTGAACGACGAGGGGCCGGCGCAAGCCGGCCCCTCGCTCTGATCCCAGGAGTAGGCTTCGCCGCCGTGCCCGGACGCCGGCGCAGGCGTGAGGTCGAGTTGGAGCGCGTGCTCGGCACGCCCGCGCTCTTCGCCACCGCCTACGGGAACGTCGGATCGTCGATCTACTACGCACTCGGGCTCACTGCGGTCTACGCGCTCGGACTGACGCCGCTCGTCTTCGTCGTCGCCGGCGTCATCTTCGCCGCGACCGCTGCGACCTACGCGGAGGGCACGGCGCGGTTCCCCGAGGCGGGCGGCTCGGCGAGCTTCTCCCGCCACGCGTTCGACGAGATCGTCAGCTTCACGGCCGGCTGGGCGCAGATGCTCGTGTACGTCGTCACGGTTGCCGTCTCGGCGTTCTTCGTCCCGCACTACCTCTCGGTGTTCTGGGACCCGCTGCGCACGAACCCCTGGGACATCGTCGGCGGCGCGATCGTCATCGTCGTCCTCGTGACCCTCAACGTCGTCGGCGTGCAGGAGGCTGCGCGGCTCTCGATCTCACTCGCCGTCGTCGACTTCGCGACGCAGGTGCTCCTCGTGGTCATCGGATTCGCGCTCGTCCTCAGCCCCGAGACGCTCGTCGACAACGTCCACTGGGGGGTCGCGCCGACGTGGTCGAACCTCGCAATCGCCATTCCTGTCGCCATGCTCGCGTACACCGGGGTCGAGACCGTGTCGAACCTCGCGGAGGAGGCCCGCGACCCGGTCCGCACGGTGCCGAACGCGTACAAGCTCGTCGCCGGCGCCGTCTTCGCGATCTACTTCACGCTCCCGCTCGTCGCGCTCTCCGCTCTTCCGGTCGAGACGATCGACGGCCAGCTGACGACGTTGCTGGCGCTTCCTCCCGAGGACGGTGGGTACGCGAACGACCCGATTCTCGGCGTCGTCGAGAACATCGGCCTCGAGGGGCGGCTGCTCGACGTCGCCGAGGTCTACGTCGGCATCCTCGCCGCCACGATCCTCGTCATCGCGACCAACGCGGGCGTGATCGGCGCGTCCCGGATCACCTACTCGATGTCGACGTACCGGCAGCTGCCGGAGGCGTTGCGCCGGTTGCACCCGCGTTTCAAGACGCCGTGGCTCTCGCTCGTGCTCTTCGCCGGGATCGCCCCGATCCTCCTCATCCTCCCGGGGGACGTCAACTTCATCGGGACGCTCTACTCGCTCGGCGCGACGCTGTCCTTCACCGTCGCCCACGCCTCCCTGATCAAGCTCAGAGCGGTGGATGCGGTGGACGCCGAGATTCCCTACCTCGCCCGCCCGAATTTGCGGATCGGGGGCGTGTCGTGGCCGCTCTTCGCCTTCGTCGGAGGGCTCGCGACCGGAGCGTCGTTCCTCGTGCTCGTGTTCCAGAACCCCCTGACCCGGTGGGTCGGTCTTGGCTGGATGATCGCCGGTCTCGTCGGATACGTCGTCTATCGCCGACGGTTCCTCCACCTTCCGGTCCGCGCGGTCGAAAAGGCGCCGCCTGCGCTGGGACCGGCGCTGGCCCTCGAGTACCGCGACCTCCTCGTGCCGGTCATTCCGGGCCAGCCTTCGGACGCGGCGATGGACGTCGCCTGCCGCCTCGCTGCCGAGCGACGAGCGCGCATCATCGCGCTCAACATCGTCGAGGTACCGCTCGATCGCGCAGTCACCGACCGGTTCCCGGAGCTCGAGGCGACGGGGAACGCCGAGCTCGACGAGGCGGTCGCCATCGGCGACTCGTACGGCGTTCGGGTGCTCACGCGTCTCGACCGCGCGCACGCCGCCGGCCCTGCGATCGTCGCCGAGGCCGACGCACGCAACGCCGAGATCATCGTGCTCGGCTCTCCGCGTCGAAACCTGACGGCGCGTCAGGCCGCAGTCTTCGGAAAGACGGTCGACTACGTGCTGAAGCACGCGCGCTGCCGCGTCATGATCGCGACCGAAGGAGCGGCCGGATGAAGCCGTACACGCTCGTCGTCTACGGCTTCACGCTCGTGTTCGCCGTGCTGGGGATCGCGATCCTCGTGCGAACGGCGGCGGCGGGCGGTGGGGTCGTGGGATACGTCGTCGGCGCGCTCTTCATCGTGCTCGGTGTCGCCCGCTTCACGCTCGAACGCCAGAGGACGCGCTGATGGCGCGCAAGCTTCGCGGCTTCGAACGCGTCCTGGACGCGCCCGCGCTCTTCGCCGTCGCGTACGGCGAGATCGCCTCGTCGCTCTACATCGCGCTCGGGATCGTCGCGGGCGTTGCGCTCGGCCTGACGCCGCTCGTCCTCCTCGTCGCGGGTGCGGCGTTCGTGCTCGTGTCGCTCTCGTACGCCGAAGGGACGACGGCACTGCCCGAGACCGGGGGCGCCGCGACGTTCGTGCGCCGTGCCTTCAACGACCTCGCGGGGTTCGTGACCGGCTGGGTCCTCTTCCTCGACTTCCTCATCGTCATGGCCCTGTCGGCCATGTTCGCTCCGCACTACCTCGCGGGCGCGATCGGGGAGCCTGCGCTCCGCGAGTCGCCCTGGGACGCCGTCATCGGGTGCGGTCTGATCCTCGTGATCGCAGGCGTCCGCGTCCTGCGAAGGACGCGGCTCCATCTCGGCGCCCTCGGCGTCGCGCTCCTCGACCTCGTCGTCCAGAGCCTGCTCGTGATCCTCGGGCTCGCGCTGCTGCTCTCCCCCTCGACGCTCGTCGACGGGCTCGGGTTCGCGGACGGGCAGCACTGGAGCGATCTTGCGTTCGCACTGCCGCTCGCGATGCTCGCCTACACGGGCCTCGAGACGGTGGCGAACCTCGCCGAGGAGACCACCGAGCCGGGCCGTACGGTCCCGCGCTCCATCTTCTCCGCGATCGGCCTCGTCGTCGTGGTGACCGTCCTCATCGGCGCGGTCGGGCTCTCCGCATACCCGGTCCAGGGTGGCGAGACC
>Ga0070670_100003291_pt1 | contig 13370 bp, 10 predicted proteins | sample KBSS63metaG_FD_64665 | JGI IMG/M metagenome (GOLD analysis project Ga0070670, IMG submission 64665) | Switchgrass rhizosphere microbial communities from Kellogg Biological Station, Michigan, USA - KBS S6-3 metaG | ecosystem: Host-associated > Plants > Roots > Rhizosphere > Soil ... | reverse complement strand
GACGATGATCTCCTGCGCGGTGATCATCGTGCGGCACGCTGCCTTGAACGCCGCCACGTCCAGCTCGCCGTCGTCCTTGACGAACTTCATCAGGTTGATCGACGACAGGTTGCAGGCCGAATCGTCCAGGAACATGTATTCCGAGCACGGGTTGCTGGCGTTGATGCGCGCCGTCTCGGTGCAGGTGTGCCAGTCGTTGACGGTGGTGTCGAACTGCATGCCCGGGTCGCCGCAGACCCACGTGCCTTCGGCGATGCCCTTCATCAGGTCGCGCGCCTTGTAGGTGTTCATCACCCGGCCGTCAACCACCGCCTTCGTCTGCCAGTCGCCATCGTCCAGCACGGCGCGCATGAAGTCGTCGGTCACGCGCACGCTGTTGTTGGAGTTCTGGAAGAACACCGAGCCGTACGCGACGCCGGTGAACGAGCCGTCGTAACCGGCGTCGATCAGCGCCCAGGCCTTCTTCTCTTCGTCAACCTTGCAGTTGATGAAGTCCATGATGTCCGGATGCTCGGCGTTGAGAATCACCATCTTCGCCGCGCGCCGCGTCTTGCCGCCGCTCTTGATGACGCCGGCAAACGCGTCGTAACCCTTCATGAACGACACCGGGCCGGAGGCGGTGCCGCCGCCGGCGAGGAGCTCCGCCGACGAGCGGATCGCCGACAGGTTGCTGCCGGTGCCCGAGCCGAACTTGAAAAGCATCCCCTCGGTCCTCGCCAGCGTGAGGATCGAGTCCATCGTGTCCTGCACCGAGTTGATGAAGCAGGCCGAGCACTGCGGCGCCTTCTCGAAGCCGCAGTTGAACCACACAGGACTGTTGAACGCGGCCTTCTGATAGACCAGCAGATGCTTCAGCTCGTGGCTGAACGCCATCAACGCGTCTTCGCTCGCGAAGTAGTGCTGCGCGCGCGCCCACCCGGTGATGGTGTCAACCACGCGGCCGATCAGCTGCTTGACCGAGCTCTCGCGCTCAGGCGTACCGAGCTGCCCGCGGAAATACTTCGAGACGACGATGTTGGTGGCCTGCTGCGACCAGAACCTGGGAATCTCGACGTCGCGCTGTTCGAAAACGACCTTGCCCTTCTCGTTGCCGATGACAGCGGAGCGGACTTCCCACTCCACTTCATCGAACGGGTCCACACCCGGCAGGGTGAAATAACGCGAGAACTCGAGCCCGGGCGTGGAAGGCGTCCGTTCGACGCTCTTCTTCGCGCGCGCCTGGGTATCGGGCGTTCCGCTGGTCACCTGCTGACCGGCCGGAGCTGCTTCGCGGGCAGGGCCTCTTTCGTCCATGTTTCCTCCGCTTGACGTGATCGTTCAGCCCAAATCAAGGCCATCGCCACAAGGGCGGCGCGACCGGAACTCCACCCCGAGGCTCCCAGCCTTCGAGGGATCAAATGTTGTGATGGGCGCCCGGACTTACTTTCCTGACAGCGTCGGGGCTGGGATACCTCCCGTCGTCAGGCGTGAGCGCGAAGGCCCGATAGTGCGCCTGACGATCTGCTTTGTCAACAGCAAACCACAACATATTGCGCCTCCCTTTTAGGGCATGCGCTAGATATCGTTCTATTTTAAGGCCTAAGGGCCAAGGCCCAATTGCTTGAGGGCTGACAGAAACCGTGGAAAAGGATGGAGGAATAGGCTCAGCAGAGCAGGTAGGCGCGGGGAAGGTTTTAAGGCCTTCCCCGGGTGCATAGGTAGGGTGCTTGGAAGGTTGGTTCCCCGCCACTTTCGCTGCGGGGGTGGGTAACTTTCGAACTCTGGGCGCCTATAGAGCAGGCGGTGTGCCAAACCAGGAACAGGCATATTTGCTAACGAAAACACGGGAAGACGGCTTATTGACGGCCATTGGGAACTGCGACTGCTAAGTGTGTGTAAGGCTCAGCTCTGCGATGGGTAAACAGAAGGCCCAAGCCCGGCGGGCGTAGTCTTAAGGCGAGGTGCTTCGCAAACTGCTGCTCGTAAGCGTTGCGGTCTGTGTGTGTGCAAGCGGCGCCACGCCGATCGCGCAGTCCGATCTCGACGCGCTCATGGAGCGGGTGCTCCTCAAACGCGACGACAACTGGAAGAAACTGCAGCAGTACGTGCTCGAAGAGCGCGAGACGATGGAAGTGACGGCGCTCGATGGGCGTCGCGTCTACGGCTTCAAGCGCGAATATCAGTGGTTCCCGCGTCAAGGCTTCTTCATCAAAAGCCCGCTGACATCTGACGGCGTCAAGATCGGCGAGGGCGAGCGTCGTATTCAGGAAGCGCGCTGGCTCGCGCGCGAGCAGTTCCGCGAGAAGCGCCGTGCGGAAGTCGCGGCCGGCAAACAGCCCGCGGATTCCGACGACGGGAAAGTGACAATCGGCATCGGGCCGGGCGGCGTCAACACCGACTTCGAAGCCGCGCTGCGCGATTCGCTCGAGCCGGGCTTCGTCTCCGCCGCATATTTCCTCGACTTCAAATTCGAGCGAGGTCAGTACGCGCTCGTCGGCCGCGAGACTTACGAAGGCCACGACGTGCTCAAGCTTGAGTACTACCCGATGAAGATGTTTACCGGCGGCCGCGGCCGGCCGAACCGGCAGCTCCGCGAGCGCAACAAGGAGATCGGCCGGCAGATGAACAAGGTGTCGATCGTCACGCTGTGGATCGAGCCGCAGGACCGGCAGATCGTCAAATACGACTTCGACAACGTGAACGCCGACTTCTTCCCCGGTCAGTGGCTGATGCAACTCGAAGGGGTGAACGCGTCAATGGAAATGAGCCAGCCGTTTCCGGGCGTCTGGCTCCCCCGCGTCATCCGGATGAGTTTCGATGTCGCGCTCGCCGGCGGGAACGTGAAGGGCAAGTACTCCAGCGAGTACTACGATTACCGGCTCGCTGAGGTGACGCAGCGCGTCAGATAGTCAGTTATCGAGTTTCAAATCACCCGCCATCAAGTGGGCGCGCAGCTCGTACTGCCCTTTGCCGGTCCACTCGAACGACCTGAACAGACCGTCCTTATTGACGTTGAAGGCGTCCACGGTCAAATCGCCAACGGTGACCGACGCTTTGACGTAGCGATACTGCTCGCGCTTGCCGACGCTGATGCTGACGTCTCCGGCATGCGCCGACACGTCCTTGCTCCCCTCAATCCCCTCAATCTTGAGGTCGCCGGCGGTCAGCCTGACGATCATGTTCGTGCGCCGGGGCAGCTCGATACGAATCGTGGGGCCGTCCTTCCATGGCGTCTCGGTCCGCACCGTGGCTTTCGACGCCTGGACGTCGATTCGGAGCGACACCTTTGCGTCCTTTCCATGATCGTCCCAGCTGACGCGGATCCGGTCGTCCTTCGAGGCGACAACCTCATACTCGCCAGCAGCCAGGTCCAGGCGAACCGTCCCGCCGGACAGGAACTTCCGCTCGGTCACCTCGGCGCGCGCCACATTTGCCGTCACCAGCAGCGCCAGCGTCGTCGTCACGGCCGGGACCATAGTCGTCCTCATATCTCTCCGCCTCCCTGCAACAAGACTTACGGATCAATACCGCGGAAAGATGCGGGACAATCCCAAGGAATTTCCAAGGTTTTCCTTGCACCCGCAGTGACTCCCGATGCGTAATACACGTCAGCCAGCGCCTGCCTGCTTCGGAGTGTGAACGTGACGCGCGCATTCCTCCCCGCCGTGTGCCTTGCTGCAGTTCTTGTGGCCTATCCGTCTGCCCAATCAGACCTGGATTCCCTGATGTCCGAGGTGCTCAGTCACCGGGACGAGAATTGGAAGAAGCTGCAGCAGTACACGCTCAACGAGCGGGAGACGCTGCAGATCACCGCGCTCGCGGTGTTCCGCCTCTTCGGCTATGAGCGCGACTACCTCTGGTTCCCGCGCGAGGGTTTCTTCGTCCGCAGTCCGCTCAAGGCGGACGGCGTCGTCATTGACGACGACAAGCGCCGGCACGAGGAAGACCAGTGGCTGAAGAACGTGCAGAACGCCGAGAAGCAGCGCAAGAACCGCGAGGACAGGCGCGCGAAGGCGGGCGCCGCGGCTGAGGGCGATGTGCCCACGCCGCTATCGCCCGTGCCCGGCGATCTCGCGGTGACCGGCGCCGTCGAGGACATCATCAGCCAGACGTTCGAGCCCGGGTTCATCCGGTCCGCGAACTTCATGCGTTTCAAGTTCGACGCCGGCAGCTACGCGCTCGCGGGGCGGGAGAAGATGCTCAACCGCGACGTGCTGAAGATCGAGTACTACCCGAAGCGGCTGTTCGACGATGCGCAGAAGAAGCCGCCGTGCGAGCAGCGGAAGAACGGCAAGTGCGACAAGGGGGACGAGTTCGAGCGCGATATCGAAACGAAGATGAACAAGGTGTCGCTCGTCACGCTGTGGGTGGACCCGGCTGAACGCCAGATCCTCAAGTACGAGTTCCGCTTCCAGGATCTCGACTTCCTTCCGGGTCGCACGATCGTCCGCTTCGAAAGCGCGCGGTCAACGATGGAGATGGGCGAGCCGTTCGCGAACGTGTGGCTCCCGGCGCAGATCGGGATGCGGTTCAGGCTCGGATCGGCGGTCGGCCCGCTCGAGGCGAAGTACGACGTCAAGTATCGGGACTATCGGTTGCCCGAAGTGACGGGGAGGATCCGATGAGGGCGATCTTCGCGCGCGTCGCCATCTTCGCGTGCTTGGTGGTTTCTATTGGCGCGCAGTCGCCAGAGAAGATCACCGAGATCCGCGTGCACGGCAATCACACCACGCCGGACGCGGATGTGCTCGAGTTGAGCGGCCTGACGCCGGGCGCGGAGGCGACCGAGGCGCGGCTGAAAGAGGCCGAGCAGAAGCTGAAGGCAACGCACCGGTTCGAGGGCGTCGAGCTGCGCAAGCGCTATCTGTCGATCACCGATCCGTCACAGGTCCTCGTCATGATCGTCATCGACGAGCATCCGGCCGTCAGCAAGTCGGATCTGACGCCGGGACCATTCAAGAAACTCCGCGCGATGCAGATGTGGATGCCGATCCTGAAGCACGAGGACGGCTACGGGTTCACCTACGGCGCGCGGCTCGCTTACAAGGACACGCTCGGCGATCGCAGCCGTGTGTCGGTGCCGATGTCATGGGGCGGCGAGCGACGCATCGGTCTCGAAGCCGAGCGGTCGTTTGACGGACCGATCTCGATCGTTCGCGGCGGCGTCTCACTCTACCAGCGCGTCAACCCGTTTTACGAGGTGCCGGACAGACGAAGTGAGGTGCGCGTCGAGGCGGACAAGATCTTTACCTCGTGGTTGCGCGCGGGCGTGGATACGAGCCTCGCGGACGTGACGTTCGGGCCAGACTATGAGCACCGCCTCAGCACCGCGGGTTTCCACACCGTCGTCGATACGCGCATCGATCCGTCATTTCCGCGCAACGCGGTGCACACGCAGATCGGCTGGCAGAAGCTGAACTTCGGCGGCTCGGCGGGACGATGGTTCACCGATGCGCGCGGCTATATCGGCGTCGGCGGCTCGCTGGTCCTGGCGCTGCGTGCGCAGCTGATCAAGGCCGACGCGAGCCTGCCGTCTGCCGAGCAGAGCCTGCTCGGCGGCAGCGACTCCGTGCGCGGCTACCCGACCGGGTACCGCGCCGGCGACAACCTGTTCGCGACGTCGGCGGAGCTGCGCATTCCATTCAACTCACCGCTGAATGTTGGACGCTTCGGGTTCAAGGCGTTCGTCGATGCGGGAACGGCGTGGAACCACGGGCAGCGATACAACGACCAGGAATTCGATCGCGGCATCGGCGGCGGCATCTACCTGGGCGCCGGTCCGTTCATCATGAATCTCGATATCGCGAAGCCGCGAGTTGGGGATGTGAGGGCGCACTTCGGAATGGGCGTGACCTTCTGAGTTAACGGAGGGGACGGAGGGAACGGTCTTCACAGGAGAAACGAAGGAACGAAGACGAACGGAGGACGTTCGATTGGTCGGCGCGCAAAGCGCGCCGACAGCCGTGAGGCCGGGAACCGCAGATACAAGCCGCACGACGAACGACTGCAGCGGTTTGTATCTGCGGTCCCCGGCCTCACGGCAGGCCGCCTTCGGCGGCCAATCGAACGGCCTCAGCTTCCTTTCCGATCCCGTAACTGGTTCTTCTCCGTTTCGCTCCGATCCTCCGTTCCTCCTGTGAAACCGTTTCCTCCGTAACCTCCGCGACCTCGAAGGCCGGCGACGCCGGCTTCCATCGAACTCGCGCGCGGGTTGATGACTCGTTTCACGCCCTTCACGAGCCGGTCGACCTGGAAATTGATCACGAGTCCAACCGGCAATCCTGTCAGCTTCAGATATGTCAGCAACTGTGCCTGATGGATTGGAAGCATCGCCGCAAGCGCCTTGACCTCCACGACGACCGCTCCTTCCACAAGCAGATCCAGCCGGTAGTCGCAGTCAAGCGCGGTGCCTTTGTACACAAGCGGGACGCGTTGCTGGGTAACGAACGCCAGCTTTCGCGCTGACAGCTCGTACTGCAGGCACCTCGAGTACGCAGACTCCAGCAGGCCGGGTCCAAGTACGCGGTGGACTTCGATCGCTGCGGCAATGATGTCGCGCGTCTGATCGTGGAACGGGGTCTTCACCAGCATGCCGACGCAAGTCAGCAAGCCAGGCGCCATTCGGTTCTGGCGGGCTAATCGTCAGCGGCGCAGCGAGGGTGGCAATCGTTGCGTACGAGAGAGTGGTTCGAGTACGAAGAATTTGCGTGCGCGTGTGGGGGCAACGGAGGGGACGGAGGGAACGGTCTTCACAGGAGAAACGAAGCAACGAAGACGAACGGAGGATGTGGCCGCTCGATTGGTCGGCGCGCAAAGCGCGCCGACAGCCGTGAGGTAGGGAACCGCAGATACAAGCCGCACGACGAACGACTGCAGCGGTTTGTATCTGCGGTTCCCTACCTCACGGCAGGCCGCCTTCGGCGGCCAATCGAACGGCCTCAGCTTCCTTTCCGATCCCGTACCTGGTTCTTCTCCGTTTCGCTCCGATCCTCCGTTCCTCCTGTGAAACCGTTTCCTCCGTACCCTCCGCTATCTCTGAGCCGTCGTCATCACCGATCGCGCGGGCAAAACGACGATGAGTTGAGCGCCGCCGCTCGCGCGGTTTGCCGCGGACATGCTTCCGCCGTGCAGCTCGACGAGATGCCGCGCGATGGCGAGGCCAAGGCCGAGACCATCGTGCGCCCGGCGCGGCGACGCGTCCGCCTGACGGAACGGCTCGAAGACGTGCGGCAGGAACGCGGGATCGATCCCGGGGCCGTCGTCTTCGACCGTGACGCGGACGGACTCCCCATCCAGCGCCGCCGCGACGCTCACGATGCCACCCTCGCGTCCGAAACGCACGCCGTTCGACAGCAGATTCCAGAACACCTGCTCCAGCCGCTTCGCGTCGCCGATCAGATCGACGATCATCTCGCCGTCTACTCGGGACTCCAGCGTGATGCGCCTGAGCCGCGCCGGCTCGCGGACCATCTCCATTGCGGCGTTGATGATGCCGGCGAGATCGATCGGCGCCGGCTCGATTGTCAGCGCACCCTTCGAGATCCGCGACACGTCCACGATGTCCGAGACGAGCCGTGACTGGACGAGCAGGTTGCGATAGATGGTGTCGACGGCATTGCGCGTGGCCGGTGAGTCGCGCGGCATCTCGCGCAGCATGTGGGCCCAGCCGAGCGCAGCGTTGAGCGGCGTCCGCAATTCGTGCGAGAGGATGGCCAGGAACTGATCCTTGGCGCGGCTCGACTCCTCCGCCTCCTGTCGCCTGGCCTGCTCCTGAATGAGCTGCGCGCGCGCTTCTTCCGCTTCCTTGCGCTCGGTGATGTCGAGGCCGATGCCCACCATACGAATCGGCTGCCACGACGAGTTGACGATGACGCGACCGGCGCCGTGCAGCACGCGAAAGGTTCCATCGCGACGCATGACGCGGTGCTCGAACTCGAACGGGCGGCCATCCGCCATCGCCTGCCGCACCGTGGCCTCCACCCGCGGCCGATCGTCCGGATGCAGATGTCCCAGGAACGCCTCGTAACCGATCGGCGCGCTCCGCTCGATCCCGTAGATCCGATACATCTCGTCCGACCACCAGATGCGGTCCGACGAGATATCCCATTCCCAGCTGCCGACGTGCGCCACCTCCTGGGCCTCGATGAGGCGTTCGTTCACCTTCACCAGTTCATCGGTCCGGGTGGCAATGCTCCATTCGAGGTCGTCGTTCAGCCTTCGGAGATCCTGCTCGACATCCCGGCGCCGCGCGACTTCTGCCGCCACCGACAGCATCATCGTCGTCGACATCCCGATAAAGGTCTGGAGGATCAGCAGCGCGTCATTCAGGCTCCATCGGCCGAACGGCCCCCAGCCGCGCAGCGTTCCGTAGATGGCCATCATCGCGACCATTGCGGAGCAGAGGGCGGTGAACCACGCGCCAAAGCGGAACGCAGACCACAGCAGAACGGGAACGAGAATGACCGGAAAGTCGGGTCGACCGGCTGGCCACGGACTGAAGACGGCGTAGACGACGAGCGCGAGCGTTGCCAGGAGAGCGAGCAGCTCAGGGAGCCGTCGCGCGACATCGAAGAGCCTCGGCCGGCGTTCCCAGAGCACGATGATCGGCGCCACGACGATCGCGCCCACGGTGTCGCCGAGCCACCAGGTGAGCCAGATGGCGCCTGGGTCCGCCTGTGTGCCCAGGCCACCGACGATCACCGTCGCGGCTCCGATCGAGGCCGCGATCGCCGACACGCCCGCCGCGATGAGCACAAAGCGAAGAACGTCTCCCGTCGAATCGAAGACCGCGCGGCCGCGGGCGAAGCGATTCGTCAGCCACGCGCCAGCGACCGCTTCCAGCGTGTTGCCGACGGCGATCACCATCGCTGCCGGGATCGATCCGGAGTTGATCAGATTGACGATGAACGCGCCAAGCGCCACCGCGGGCCAGGCGCGGATGCCGACGATGAGCAGCGCGGCAATGGCGAGACCCGTGGGCGCCCACACCGGACTGGCGTTTTCGTTGGCGAAGGCGAGGAGAAGACCGATGCGGCCGGCCAGGACGTACGCCGGCACGAGCAGCGCCAGCATCACCGAGCGGGGCATCGTCCGGGATTCAGCCACGGCGGGCTGATCTTAGCTCGGCTTATCGAACCAGTTCGGCGGCCAGCGTGGCGGCTTTTTCGGCGAGCGTCAGCGCATACACGAAATTACGTTCCTTGATGGCCTGTTGTGCCTGGTCATTGAACCGCTTCGACTGGTCGTACTGAGCTTTGCCGTCGTCGCTGAGCTTCTTGTAGTCGACCCGATTGAGATCCGTGGTCGCTTTCTTCATCAGGTCCTGGATCTTCCGCTCATCGCCGGCGGCCGAGGCGGGCTGCGCTCGCAGGACAGGCGCTTCGGGCGGAGGCGGCGGCGTGACAACGGCGGGCTGCGTGGGAGGCGGCGTGGTTTCGGGGCGCGGCGCCGGCTTACTGACTTGTGTCCGCGTCCCCGCCGGACGTGGTGGAGGCTGTACCGGAACGGGCTCCGGCTCGGGCTCAGGAGGCGGCGCTTCCGCAATCTGTTCGATGACGATCTCGTGCGCCGGCGCAACGGGAACGGCCAGCGGCGGTCCGTCAGGAAGGGCCTGAGCCCTGGCTCTCGCGCTGCAGCCGGCGAGCGACAGCAGCAATGCCACATGCAAAATGCAGAACGCAAACAGCGCGAGCGGCCGTCCGTTCAGGGTTTGCATTTTGAATTTTGCATGTTCCATTTGGTCTACTCCGCCCTCGGCAGCAGCAGCTTGAACGTGGTGCCGCGGCCCGGCGTGGACTGCACTTCGACCTCGCCGTCGTGCATCTGGATGATCCGGTAAACCATCGACAACCCGATGCCCGTCCCATGATCCTTCGTCGTGAAGTACAGGTCAAAGATACGGTCCAGATGCTCGGGCCGAATGCCAACGCCGGTGTCCTCGATTCGAATCTCGACCCTCTTTCCTGACGCCGGAACACAGATGAGCCGCAGTTCCCCACCGGTCGGCATCGCCTGACAGGCGTTGAGGGCGAGATTCACAATCGCCTGTCTCAGCATGGCGGCGTCGCCGTTGATCGCCAGCTGATCGTCCGGCGTCTCGACCACAACCCGAACGTTGTGCTCGCGCGCTTCAGGCTGAATGATGGGCAGCATCTCCGCGAAGAGCGCCGACACGCGAACGGCCTGCAGCCGCAGATCCTCCGGCCGCGTGAATTTCAGGAACCCCTGCACCACTTCGTCGAGGCGGCGGATCTCTGTCTCGATCACCTCCACGTGCTGCAACAGCGAATCGTCCGTGCGCGCCGTGTCCGCGACTGCCGTTCCACCGCCGACGGGCACCAGCGACGCCTTCCGGATCTTCATCCGCAGCAGTTCGAGGTGAATCATCATCGCGTTGAGCGGATTCTTCACTTCGTGCGCGATGCCGGCCGTCAGACGGCCGAGCGCCACGAGCTTGCGCGAGTAGGCGATCGTCGACTGCATGCGCGACACGTACGCGAGGTTGCGCACGACGAGCAGGATGCCGACCAGCTCGCTGTTCGCGCCGGCAATCGCATGGGCGATCGCGAGCTGGTCGTCGCCCATCTGCACCGGGCCGCGTGATCGACGAGTGGCCAGTGTTTCCTCGATGAGCGCCCGATAGGGATGACCGGTCGCAAGCACGGCGCTCACCGGCTTCCCGATGTTGCTCGCCGCAAACGTCGACTGCATCGCCGGATTCGTGAAGAGCAATTGCCCGGCGGGGTTGAACAGCGCCACCGCATCCTCGAGGTTTTCGACCAGCGACTCGAGGTTGGCCTTCTGATCGACCAGCTGCGACCGATCGGCGGAAAGCTGGCGGCTGACGGTGTTGAAGAACGTGCCCAGCTCGCTGAACTCGTCACCCGGCGGAAGGTCGAGCGTGACGCCGAACTCGCCGCGACCCAGCCGGGTCAGACCGCTGCGGATCACATGGATCGGCCGCAGCATGACCTGCGCGAGGAGACCGGCAACGAAGACCGCGATGGCCAGCGCGATGGCCACGGTCAACCCCGCGTTGCCGAGCGCCTCGTTCAGCTCGCTCCGCATCAGCAGCGTGGAGACGCCGACACGCACCGAGCCGAACGCCTTGTCGCCAACGTTCATCAACTGGCGCGTCTCCAGCGTCTGGCCGTCGCCGGAGTAGATGAACACCAGCCGCCCGAGCCAGCCGGCGTTCACCAGCCTCGTGAGCTGTCCGTGGTTCGGTGTCGGTTGACCGACCAGCTGCGGCTCGCGGTTCATGACCATGATCCCGTCGGTGTCAACGATGGCGGCGCTGGTGACGACCTGGTCGTAGATGCTGGCGTCGAGAATCGAACGGAGGCCGGCGTCGTTCTTCAACGCGGCCCAGCGATCGGCGGGATCGATATCGAGCTGCGTGACGCGATGGAGGATGGTGTAGCCGAGCAGCTGCGCGCGCGACTGGCTGTCCACGACGATGACGCCGGCAAGGCGGGCCAGGTACAGACCGCTCAACACCACGACGGTCACGCCAACGATGGCGGTGACGCCGGCGATCTGCTTCGCACGGATGCTTAGTCGCATGTACTTCGCGGCAGCTTTCGCTGATCACAACACACCGAGCCACTGAGGTCACCGAGGAACATCACGTGTGGTCCCGGTGCCTCGGAGCCTCGGTGTGTGGTCATCACGATGAGACGGTTTCCTCCGACGACTTCCCCCGCATCTTATTCAGCTTGTTATGGAGCGTCTTCAGGCTGATGCCGAGGATCTCCGCCGCCCGCGTCTTGTTGCCGCGTGCGTGGTCGAGCGTCAGGACGATCAACCGGTTCTCCGCCTCCTCCACCGTCATCCCGGGCGTCAACGCCATGCCGCCGACTGGCGGAGCGGGCGGGGGCGTGTCGGTCACGTAGGGAGGCAGATGCTTCAGCTCCATGAATTCACCCGAGCTCAGGATCACGGCACGCTCGACAACGTTGCGCAGCTCGCGGACATTGCCAGGCCAGTGATAGTGTTCGAGCACTTTCATCGCCGCCGGTTCCACGGCAGACACACGCTTGTTGTTGCGCGCGTTGAACTCGGTGATGAACGACTGGATCAACAACGGCAGGTCTTCCTTCCGCTGGCGGAGCGGCGGCAGCTCGATGGCGAAGACGTGCAGCCGGTAGAAGAGATCTTCGCGCAGCTTGCCGCTCTTCACGGCCTCAATCGGCACCACGTTGGTCGCGGCGAGCACACGAACGTCAACGGTCTGCTCGTGGCGGCCGCCAAGGCGGCGGAACGTCCGCTCCTGCAGCACGCGCAGCAGCTTCACCTGCGTCGCCGGCGTCATCTCGGCGATCTCGTCCAGGAAGAGCGTGCCGCGGTCCGCCAGCTCGAAGCACCCTTCGCGGCGATCGGTGGCGCCGGTGAACGACCCCTTCTCGTGGCCGAAGATTTCGCTCTCGAGCAGCGTTTCCGGAATCGCGGCGCAATTGATCGGCACGAACGGCTGGTGCGCGCGCGGGCTCAGCTGATGAATCATCTTCGCCACGAGTTCCTTGCCGGTGCCCGACTCGCCCCAGATCAGTACGGAGGCGGAGGTCGGCGCCGCCTGCTCGACGATCTGATAGACCTTCCGCATGCTGGGGCTGCTGCCGATCATGCTGCCGAAGCTTCCCTGCTCGCGCAGTTGGCGACGCAGCACCTTCACCTCGCGCAGCGTGTCCTGGCGCTCGACGATCTTGTCGAGCAGAATCTTGAGGCGCTGCGGCTCGATCGGCTTGGTCAGGTAGTCGTAGGCGCCCTCTTTGATCGCCTCAACCGCCGACTCCACACTGCCCTGCGCCGTCAGCAGGACCACCGTACACTCCGCATCATCGCTCTTGAGCGCCTTGAGGAGCTCGAGGCCACCCATGCGCGGCATGACGAGGTCGGTGATGATGATGGAGGGCCGGAACGACGTCACGCTCGTCAGCGCATCTTCGCCGTCGGCAGCGGATTCGGCAGTGAATCCCCAGGTCCGCACGAGCTCCGTGAGTCCGATGCGAGTGCTGGGCTCGTCCTCGACGATAAGGACACGTTCTACGGATGGGTTCGACATTAGAGTCTTCGATGGTACTTTGTAGGTTTTACACGATCCAGCACAGCCGTTGACCGACGAAATTCCTCCCGATCCGATAGCTCTTCCGCCTGAGGGCGCAGGGCACGCCGCCAGCGGCGCAGCGGTTTACCCGCTGGCAGGCGGGAGCCTCGCGCAACGGCGAGCCATCGCCGTCGCCGAGCTGATCCTGTGTTCCAGCGTGCCGACGCAGGTGCTGCTCCAGGCCGTCCTGGTCGGTCTCGGGTGGAGGCCGGTCACCGCCGGCGGCGGCTTCTCACTTTCCTTCGTCGTCACGATGTCGCTGCTCGACACGGTGCTGTTGATCGCG
>Ga0070670_100003289_pt1 | contig 13371 bp, 14 predicted proteins | sample KBSS63metaG_FD_64665 | JGI IMG/M metagenome (GOLD analysis project Ga0070670, IMG submission 64665) | Switchgrass rhizosphere microbial communities from Kellogg Biological Station, Michigan, USA - KBS S6-3 metaG | ecosystem: Host-associated > Plants > Roots > Rhizosphere > Soil ... | reverse complement strand
GCCTGCGGGCAGCGCTGCCGCGCCTCGACCAGCGACATGCCGGCCTTGAGCCCGAAGCGCCGCGCCTCGTACGAGCACGAGGCAATCACGCCGTTGCCGACGATCACCGGCCGGCCCTTGAGCCGCGGGTCGCGCGCCTGCTCGACCGACGCGAAGAACGCGTCGATGTCGAGGTGGAGCACCTCACCCATCGAGCATCACCGACGTCAGCCGCCACGTCAGCTCGTGCGCGTTCAGGCAGAGCTCGTAGACGTCGCCCGAATCGACCGAGCACGCGAAGTAGTACAAGGGCTTCTGCCCGACGCGATCTTCCCAGCGCGCGTTGACCCGCGCGATCTTGAGGCTCTGCGTGCCGCGGCGGAAGACGACCGGAGTCGCCTGCCCGCCCGCGAAGTCCGCGCGCACGCGGACCGGTTCGTCCAATTTCTCGACGCGCATGATCCGGATCTCCAACGAGGTGCGGATGAGGTGCGCCCAGGCGGGGAACAGCGCCACTCTACTGCACAAATGTGCAGTCGTCTCCCGCATTTTTCCCAAGCGCCCAAGGCCATGGCCGCAGTAGCTTTGCCCGCGGCAGCTTTCACCCTTCTCACGGAGGTCCCAATGGTCCGCCGCTTCCTGCTCCTGGCCGCCTGCCTCGTCCTTGTCGCGGTCCCCGCGTCCGCCCAGTCGATCTGGCTCGACCGCGAGCATCGCCCGAGCGTGCTCGGCGAAGTCCTCTTCCCCAGCTTCGACGGCGAAGACTCCACCGAGTTCCCGACGTGGACGTGGTTCATCACCGGGCGCTTTCCGGTCGCCACGAGCGGGGCGATCGTGATCGAGGCGCCCTACGCGCACGGCGATTTCGGGGACGGCGAGTTCTCCGCCGACGGCTCGATCGGCAATCCCTACATCGGCTACGAGTACCGCCCCCACCCGAGCGGCCTGCTGCTCGAGGCGGGTGCGCGCATGCCGCTCATGGAGGAGGAGCTGATCCCGTTCCTCACGGGCTACTTCTCGGACGTCGACCGCCAGGACGCGTTCGTCCCCGACCAGCTCACGCTGCGCCTCGGGCTGCATTACCACCATGCCGCGAGCGCCGACTCGCGCGTCTCCTGGGACCTGCGCTTCGTGCCGACCGGTTGGGTCGTGACGGACGACGACGGCGACTCCTTCCTCGAGGACAGCGAGCTCTTCTTCGGCTACGGCGGGACCGTGCGCTACGAGGGGGACGCCGTGCGCGTGGGCGGCGGACTCGGCGGGCGTTGGAACGCGACGAACGACGGCGCGGACTTCGGCGAGGCCTCGTTCCACCAGTTCGACCTCGCAGCCGATTTCCTGCGCGGTTCGGTGCGGCCCGGCCTCCAGCTCAAGCTGCCGCTCGACGACGGCCTGTCCAATGTGGTCGACATGAGCTGGGGCGTGACGCTCACGGTCCTGCCTTGAGCGAGGAGACCGCGCTCGAAGTCACGCCCGAGGATCTCGCGGCGCGCCTGAAAGGCCCGGACGCGCCGTTCCTGCTCGACGTGCGCGAGCGCGACGAGCACGCCTACGTGCACATCGCAGGGAGCCGGCTGATCCCGCTGAACGAGATTCCCGCGCGGCTCGCCGAGCTCTTCCCCGAGGGCGAGCTCGTCGCCTACTGCCATCACGGCGTGCGCTCGCTGCACGCGGCGCGCTGGCTCCGGGCGCACGGCTTCCCGCGCGCGCAGAGCCTCCAAGGCGGCATCGAGGCCTGGAGCGAACGCGTCGATCCCTCGCTCCCCCGCTACTGATCGTGGAGACGCTCGAGGAGATCGCCGCGCAGTACGCGACCTGCACGCGCTGCGCCGAGCTCGGCGTTCCGCCGGACCCGCGGCGCGAGACGTTCTCGCGGCTCGCGGGCGATTACCGCCCGACGAAGGTGCGCGTCCTCTTCGTCGCCGAGTCGCCGCCGCAGAAGAATCGCCGCGGCCGCTGGTCGCACTTCTACCTGCCCGAGGAGAAGCCGCCCGGCGAGGACGCCTCGACGCTCTTCTGGGCGCTCGCCGAGGTGCTCGCCCTGCCCGAGTCCTGCGGCATGACCTACGCCGAGGCGTTCCGCGCGCGCACGAGCGCGAAGCGCACGCTGCTCGCCGAGTTCAAGGACCGGGGTCTCTGGCTGGTCGACGCCGCGAAGTGCGCGGTCAACGGCGTGGGCGAAGGCGAGCCGCGCAAGGCGGCGGTCGCGCGCTGCGCCGAGCACTGGCTGTGGCGGGAGCTACGCGTGCTCGAGCCCGAGCACGTCGTGCTGGTCAAGGCGACGGTGCGCGACCTGCTCGAGCCGATGCTGACGCGCTGGGGGTTCGGGCCCCGGCTCCTGAACGAGCGCATCCCCCACCCCGGGTCGGGGCAGCGGGCGAACTTCCGGCTGGCGATGCGGCGGCTGATCGGGCGGCACCCGGAGAAATTCGCGCCGAGGGGAATGGGAGCGGGATAGCGGACGGGCCGAAAAAGAAGAGGCCGGGGAGCACGAGCGCATGCGGCCGGAGGTCCCAAGTCAGACCGCGCTACGTTGCGTAACTCCCCGGCTCGTCGAAGGGGTCTCCGAACTCCGGACGAATCGAGTGTGAACCCGGCCGGATGGGAGGGTCAAGGAGTTTGCAATTCCGGGTCCTCCTCGGGGCGATTTTCCGCCCGGAACACCGTCATTCCCCGTACTCCTCGCCCTGCATTTCGGCTGCCTGGGCCCGCGCCCGCGCACCCGGCCGGTCCGCCGACGCCAGGTAGAGCGCAAGCCCCAGCAGGAGCCCCAGGAGCGTGGCCTCCAGCCCCAGGAATGCCCCCACCTTGAGCGGCGCGAACGCCGGCGAGACGAACCGCACGAGCCAGCCCGCGCCCTCGCCGAGGAGGGCGAAGGCGAACGTCGCGACGATGAGTCCCGCGCGCGCCCGCGTTGACCACGGCAGGAAGATCGCCAGGTGGGTGAGCAGCAGCAGCACGAGCGCCATCATCGGCAGGTGCATGTGCGTCACCTCGAGCATCGACCCGTAGGTCCGCGGCTCGAGGAAGCGCGCCTCGTCGCCCCGGTAGTAGGCGACCACCGAGGCGGGATCGAGCGTCATGTTCCTGAAGTAGAGCAGCGCCGTCGTCAGCCACAGCCCCGCGAGGAAGACCAGCGTGCAGCCGAGCGTGAGCCGCATCAGCGGGTGATTGCGGAAGCCGCCCGACTGCAGGTACTTCATCGGCCGGCCGGAGAGGCCAGAAACGCGTGCAGCGCGAGCGTGCGCCGCACCGCGGCGGACACGGCGCGCGCGGTCAGCGTCGCCCCCGAGAGGTTCGGCACGGCGAGCCCGGGCTTCAGGTCCTTCGCCAGCGCCTTGCCGTCGAAGCGCTCGAGCCAGCGCGGCGGCGGCAGGTAGTCCTCGGGCTCGTTGAAGGAGAGCACCTCGACGGCGCCGACGCGGCCCTCAGGCGTGATCACGATCAGGATCGTCTCCATCTGGCTGCGCACGGAGTGAGTGTCGAGGTACGCGGTGCCGACGAGCGAGTCGCCGACCGACCCACGGTACGACACCACGCGCGCCGACGCGAGCTTCGCCCCCGCGGCCTGCTCGATGCGCTTCACCTGCGCGGGCAGGAGGTAGACGTTCGTCGTGTCGACCTTCGCCCGCGGGCCGAACGCCTGCCGGAGCGCAGCCTCCCGGGTGAGGAAGACGCGCGCGCTCGCGCCGCGCGCCCCCGCAAGGAGGCACGCGCAGGCGAGCGCGAGTGCGAGAGCCGTTCTCAGAACAGGTAGCCCATCGACAGCGCGAAGCGATCGACCGCCGATCCGTTCGGCGTCCAGGCGTCGCGGTAGTCGGCCTTGATCACGATCTGCGGGTCGGGATAGAACGCCGCGCCGAACGTCCAGGACTTGCGGTCGGTGGCCGGGTTCTTCGAGAAACCGGCGGGCACCTCGTCCTGCGTGTTGAGGCGCTCGTACTGGACGAACGGCCAGAGCGAGGTCGTCGCATTCTTGTTGAAGAGGCCGAGCAGCTCGTGCGACGCGGTGACGTAGGCGCCGTAGGTCTTCGAGCCGACCGACTCCTCGCCGACGTAGCCGTTGGCGTCGTTCAGCTCCGCCGCCTCGTCGACGATCCCGCGGGCGCCGAGCACGCGCAGCCACCAGCCCTTGTTCTTGTACTCGGCGTGGCCCTCGAAGAGCGTCGCCTGCGCCGTGAACTCCTCGCCCAGGAGCGTGGTCGCGTTCTGCGCCGTCCCGCCCGTGAAGGCCGACACGCCGACGCGCCCGCCGCTGCCGGCCCACTCCAGCCGCCCGGAGAATGCGACGTCCTCGAACAGGCTCTCCGAGCCGTTCTGGCGCGCCTCGTACGGGCCGTTCCCGGCGGTGAAGCCGCCGACGCCGGCATCCTCGTCGGCGACGCCGCGCAGGCTCTCGGTGACGTAGGCGCGGTAGGACAGGCCGTTGCCGAACTCGCCGTAGAGGCCGGCGCCGTTCGCGCGCCAGGTCGACGGCACGACGTCGTGCTCGACCACCGGGCGCGTCGTGGTGAGGAAGGTCGGCGGCTCGTGCAGCTCGTTCATGAAGCCCATCGGCACGAGCAGCATGCCGGCGCGCGCGTTGACCGACGGCTTGAACAGGAAGTCGAGGTAGGCGAACTCGACCGAGACCGAGCCCGAAAGCTCGGTCGACGCGTGCTCGAACTCGACCTCCGAGTTGAACAGCGCCTTGTCCGAGAACTTGTAGCCGAAGTACGTGATCGCGCGCACGAAGTCGAGGCGCGAGCTCTCGCCCGAAGGGTCGCCGGCGTCGGTCTCGTCCTTGAACGATTCGTACAGCATCTCGCCGTAGCCGCCGAGCGACACGCCGCGCTTGACGCCGTAGACCTTCGACGCCGCCGGGCCCAGGCCCGCATGGCTTTCGCCCGCCGGCTGCGCGGATTCGCCGACCTTCAGGTCGTCCACCTCGCCGGCGAGGACGTCGATGCGGCGCGCCAGCTCCTGCGCGCTCGGGCCGGCTGTGCCGTCGTTCTGCGCCAGCGCCGTCGCCGGCGCGGCGGCGAAGAGCGCGACCGTCGGATTCGTGCGCGCGATCTTCACGCCGTTCCCGGCCTTCGGGTCGGGCGTGAGGAACACGGCTTCGAGATCGGTCTGCCCCTGCGCCCACGCCAGGCCCTTCTCCGCGCCCAGCACGTACAGCGCGGTCGAGGCGCAGTCCGCGTCGGTCGCGCTCGCGGCGATCGCCGTCGCCGAGCCCCACGCGGGCGCCGGACGGCCGGTCATCGGGTCGAGGATGTGGTTGAGCATCGTGCCGGCGACGTCGATCGAGCGCTCGGAGGCGGCGCTGGTCGAGAGCGAGCGGTCCTTGAGCTGCAGCGTCACCACGCCCCGGGCCCGGTCGGTGGGCGAGGCGATCTCGACCGTCCAGCCGTCGGCGCCAACGGGCGCGCCGAGCGCGTAGACCTGGCCGCCGAAATTGATCAACGCGCTCTTCACGCCGTGCGCCTTGAGCGTCGCGACCGCGCGGTCGATCGCCCAGCCCTTGCCGATGCCGCCAAGGTCGAACGCCATGCCCTTCACGGGGAGCGTGACCGTGCGCGCCTGCGCGTCGAGCATCACGGCCGGGCCGCGCACGAGGGACGCGGCGTGTGCGCGCTCGGATTCGGCCGGGATCCGGCCCTTGCCGCGCAGGTCGTAGGCGCGGGTCAGCGGCTCGACCGTGGCGTCGAACGCGCCGTGCGTGCGCACCGACCAGGCGGTCGCGCGGGCGAGCACGTCGTAGAGATCCGGCGAGGCGACGACCGTGTTGCCCTTGGCCGCAGCGGCGTTGAAGCGCGCGAGCTCCGACGTGTCGCTCCAGTTGCTCGCCACGTCCTCGAGGCGGGCGATCGTCTCGAACGCGGCGGTGGCCGCGTCCTCGAGGGCGGCCGCGTCCTCGCCCTGGAGGACGAGCGAGCAGCGCGTGCCCATGAGGATGCGCTCGCGCTCCACTGTCACGCTCGTGGGTGTCACGCTCGTGGGTGTCACGCTCGTGGGGGCGACGACGTCGGGGGCGGCCTGGCGCGCGGCGAAGGCGAGCAGGAGCAGGGACAGGACGATGCGGGATCTCAAGACGGCCTCCGTGGATCGGGGGGTGGACGGGCTCCGAAGGGCCCGACTGCAATTGAGACTCAGTCTCAATACGACCGCAGAATGCCGCACCGGCCGCGTCCTGTCGAGCCCCTTGTTGGCCGCGATTCTCAGGGGTCCGCGAACGTTTCGGCCGCTCCGCGCTCGCGGAAGCGCACGGCCTGTCCCCCGACCGTTCCGATCACTTCGTAGGTGCCCCGCATCTGCAGGAAGACCTTTCCCGCCCCGAACGAGGTGCCCGGCGGGCGCGATGCGGCGACGTCCTCGACGGTGAACGAGACCGCGAGCGAGTCGTCCTCGTTCGCGGCGGTGAAGCGGATCGTCGACGGCACGTGCGCGGCTTTCGCGCCGGGGTGCCAGCCCTCATAGACGATCGCGGGCGGCGAGAGCACGCCGAGGAAACCGTCGCGGCCCGTCAGGATCACGAAGCGCCTGCCGCTCTCGGAACCGAGCGCCCCGGCGTGCACGGCCCCGTAGACGAGCGCGAACGCGTGGTCGGCGCTCGAGACCTGTCCCCAGTCCCAGTGCACGCGGTTCCATGTGCCCCAGTTGTGGTCGTGGTAGGCGGGCGCGTTCGCGAACGTCCAGGCGCGGCCGCCGGCCTTGATCGTCCCGTCGCCGCGCGCGATCGCCGCCGGCACGACATAGCCCGAGACGAAGCCGCCCTCGCCCCCGGCCTCGACCGGCGGGTAGTACGCGCGCGGTTCGGGCGTCACATCGAGCGCGACCTCGACCGGACCCTTCCCCAGAACGTCGGCAAATTTCGCGGACAGCACGTAGCGCCCGCGCTCGAACGTGACACGCGCAAGCCCGAGCCGCGCGCCGACATCGTCCAGCGGCACCGCGGTCGAGTCGATCGGCTGCACGGTGACGTAGCGGATCGGCACCACGCCGGGGGCGCCGAGCTGCACCGAGAGGCTGCCGAGCGCGTTCCCCCGCCACGGATCGCCTGCGACGAAGAACGAGAGGTAGGCGTAGCGGCCGCTCGCGGGATCGACCAGGTTGAAGTAGTACCACTCGGCCCAGTGCGCGCCCTGTCCAGGAGCGGGCCGGTGCCACCGGTCCATCTCGGCGTAGAGGTCCGCGCCCTGCAAGCGGGCGAAGCGGGCTTCATCTTCCGTGTCGCGCCACGACGAGGGCGTCTTCGCGACGCCGGTCGCGCGCTCGAGCGACGGCACCCCCGCACTCGCGATCGACTGGATCACGCGGCCGTTCGCGCGCAGGAACACGGGCCGCCCTGCCCAGGTGGGCGCGTCGGCGCGAACGTCGGATGCGAAGCGCGGGCCGTGGAGCAGCTGGCGATGCAGGAAGCGCGCGTTCGGGATCACCTGGAACATCGCGGTCACCCCGCCCAGCTTGAGCACTTCGACGTCGGTGCCCTGCGGCACCAGCACCAGGTCCGCGCCGCCGACCAGGTCCTTGTCGCGCGCCTGCTCGACAATCGCCGCGCCGACCGACAGCAGGGCGATCATCACGCCGACGGCGAACGCGAACCCGAGGAGAAACAGCGCACTGCGTCCCGGGCGCACGAACAGGTTCCGTCGCGCCAGCAGCCAGCGCGCGCCGCTCACGGCCCCCACTCCTCGGCGATGCGCCCGTCCCGCAGGTGAAGCGTGCGCCGCGCGCGGGCCGCGAGCGCGGGGTTGTGCGTCACCAGCACGATCGTCAAGCCCTCGGCCGACAGCCGCGCGAGCAGGCGCGCGATCGATTCGCCTGTCGTCTCGTCCAGTTCGCCCGTGGGCTCGTCGGCGAGCAGGAGGCGCGGCCGGTTCGCCAGCGCGCGCGCGATCGCGACCCGCTGCATCTCCCCGCCCGAGAGCTGCGACGGGCGGTGGTCCATGCGCCCGCCGAGTCCCACGTACTCGAGCAGCTCGCGCGCGCGCGCCGCGCGTTCCTGCTTCGGGACGCGGGCCTCGAGCATCGGCAGGAGCACGTTCTCCTGCGCGGTCAGCATGGGCAGGAGGAAGAAGCGCTGGAACACGAAGCCGACGCGGGTCAGGCGCAGCCGCGTGCGTGCGCCGTCGTCGAGCTTCGCCACGTCGCGGCCCTCGAACAGCACCGTGCCGGAACTTGCCAGGTCGACGGCGCCGAAGAGGTTGAGCAGCGTGCTCTTGCCGCAGCCGCTCGGCCCCATGAGCGCGAGGAAGTCGCCCTCGGGCACGCCGAGCGAGACCTCCTTGAGCGCGTGCACGTCGCCGGCGGGCATGGGGTAGGTGCGCGAGGCGGCGCGCGCCTCGACCACGAAGCCGCTCACGTCACCTCCCTGTGCAGTGTCAGCGCAACGTTCGTGCGCGACGCCAGCCACGCCGGGTACGCGCTCGCGAGCGTCGCGCTGGCGAGGACGAGCAACGCAGTCGAGGCGAGCGCTCCGGCGCCCGGCACGAAGAACGACAGTCCCGCGGGCAGGCCGGGCGAGCTGGTGAGGATGGCGTCGAGCCCGCGCGCGGCCAGCGCCCCGATCGCGAACCCGGGCAGGAGCGCAAGCAGGGCCAGAACGACGCCTTCGACCATCACGAGCAACGTCACGCGCGGCGCCGCGAGCCCGAGCGCGCGCAGGATCGCGAGCTCGCCCTGGCGCTCGTTCACGCTCAGGGTCAAAAGCGTGAGGATGAGCAGGAACGTCACCACCAGGCTGACCGAGCCGAGGATGAGCGAGAACTGCTGGAAGTAGGACAGCTGGCCGCGGATCTCGCCGATCAGTCGGCCGACCTCGTAGGCATCGGTGTCGGGATGGCGCCGCTCCCATTCCGCGACCACGCGCTCGCCGTCCGCGCCTGCGGCCAGCTTTCCGAGCACGAACGCGGCCGGGTCGTCCGTCCGGCCGGTGATGCGGGCGAGCGTGCGCGGGGCGAGCGCGAGCGTGCGCTGGCCATGGAGGTCGAGCCGGTATTCCGCGATGCCGGCGACGCGCACCTCGACGCCGGGCACACCCGGCGAAGGCGCAAGCCGGATCGTCGCGCCCGCGCGCACGCCGAGCGAATCGGCGAGCTTCGCGTTGAGGACGACGCCGGTCGAGTCGTCCGGCGCGAGCGCCGAACCTTCGTGCACGCGGTAGAGCGTCTGCTTCGCGGGATCGAGCCCGAGCGCGAACGCCGCAAGCCCGCGTGCGCGCGGGTCGCCCGATCGCGTGGCGTAGAGCGTGGTGGCGGCGAGCGGCGTGGCGTCGGCCACGCCTTCGATGCCGGCCAGCTCGGCCGCGAGCGCATGGCCGCGCGTCAGCTCCGCCTCGCTCGAGAACGGCAGCCCGCCCTTCGGCAGGACCCGCAGGTCGTAGCGGATCTCGTTCAGGATGCGCGTCAGGCTCAGCTTGAGGCCGCGCGAGAGCAGCGCCATGTCATACAGCAGTGCGGTCGACACCGCGAGGCCGAGCACGCACAGGAGCGTGCGCGCGCGCTGGCGGAGCAGGTTCCGCCGCGCGAGGAAGGCGATCATCGCGCGTTCCGTTCGAAAGACAAGGGACCCCGGGCGCGAACGCCCGAGGCCCCAGTGTCATGCACGAACGTGCGAAGAATCAGTCGCGGTAGCGCGCGCGCACCTGGCCCCAGGTCGACGGCTGCGCCGGCGTGACGCACTCGGTGTAGTCGATGTGCGCGCTGAAGTCGATCCCCGAGACCGCGCAGCCGGCATCGCGATTGTAGATGTACAGGTGATTCTGCCCGCAGTGGACGAGCGCCGTGATGTCGACGATGTAGCGGGTCGGCGTCGCGTAGTTCGCGCTCGGTCCTCCCGTTCCGATTCCATTGACGTAGACGCCGAGCGGGTTCGGGCCGCCGAAGATCGCGTCGCCGGTGTTGTCGTCGGCCATGAAGCACAGGTCGAGCGTGGCCCTCTGAATGCAGCACGGATCCGGCAGGTCGATCGTGAACGGGATCGAGTAGAGCGCCGAGCGCGAGGGCCAGGTGGGACCGGTCGAGATCCAGCCCGCGGCCGGGTCGCAGGTGAGCGCCCCCCACGCGCCATACTGGGGCACCGACCAGGCGAACGGGCCGGCGTCCGCCGCCGCGAAGTCGGCGGGCGTGAAGGCGTTCGCGAACGGCTGGGCGCACTGCCCGGACGGCTCGACCAGGTACGTGATCGCCGGCTCGAGCGCGGTCGGCGCCACGTTGCCGCTCTTCAGGTAGATCGAGGTCGCGAACGCGGCCGGGGCGGTGAGAAGCAGGACGAGCGAAGACAGGAATGCGGCGCTGCGAGGGCTCATGGGAAGAAACCTCGTTCGAATTCGGGGGGTCGGGCTGCCTGCTGCGCGCTGGTGTCTCGGAAGGCATCAATGAACGACAAGAGGCGACCAGCATAGACATTTGTCGCGCGCACACAAGCGCAAAGTTCATCGGGCCCCCCGCGTGAGCGCACGAGAACGCAACAGCCGCCACGCCGCGATCCCCGCCGCCGCGACGCCGACCGGCAGCGCGACCACGACCGCGATCAGCGCGACGTCGACTCCGACGCGCGAGAACACGAGGTCGGTGCGGTAGTAGGCGCGGAAGTAGGCATTGATGCCGCGCGATGCCAGGAGGCCGAGACCCACGCCCACGAGGCTGCCCACCAGAGCGACCAGGAGCGATTCCAGCGCGAGGCTCGAGAGGATGGTGCGCCGCGAGACGCCGAGCAGCGTCAGGGCGGCCAGCTCGCGCCGCCGCTCCTCGACCTTGAGCACCATCAGCGTCACCAGGAAGACCGCACCGGCCGCAAGCGCGAGCCACGCGATCGCCTGCTGGAAGCGCGCGATCACGGCGAACGTGCCGGACGTGCGCTCGGCGAGCTCCTGGCTCGTGTAGACGTCGAAGCCGACGCTTGCGCGCTGCAGCCGGTCGCGCACCTGCGCGGCGCGCGCGGGATCCTCCAGCCGCACGACCACGCGCTGCACCCGATCCTTCTGGCCCGAGAGCCGCTCGAGGTCGTCGACGTGGAAACGCGCGAAGCGCGAGTCGCGGCCGACCTCGACGGGATCGGCCTGCGGACGGTAGACGTCCCGGACGACGTAGCGTTCGGGCGCGGCGAAGGCGGCATCTCCGCCGGCGTCGATGGTGTCGCCCGCGGAGACGCCGAGCGCCGACGCGGCGCGTTCGGAGAGGAGCACCTCGCCCACGCGGCCCGGCCCGCCGGAGGGCGCGGCAGCGGACGCAATGGTTGCACAGGCGAGGAGCGGGAGCGCGGCCGCGGGAAGGCGCATGCCCGCATGGTATCCTCGACGCGGAACGGAGGATATCCCCGTGCTGCGCCTGCCCGTCTACATGGACAATCACGCCACGACCGCGGTCGATCCGCGCGTGCTCGAGGCGATGCTCCCCTACTTCACCGAGCACTACGGCAACGCCGCGAGCCGGAACCACGTCTTCGGCTGGCGCGCCGAGCAGGCCGTCGACACCGCGCGCGCGCAGGTGGCGCAGGCGATCGGGGCGCAGCCGTCCGAGATCGTTTTCACCTCGGGGGCCACCGAGTCGGACAACCTGATGCTCAAGGGCGCCGCGCGGCAGTACCGCGAAAAGGGCGACGGCATCGTCACGCTCGCCACCGAGCACAAGGCGGTGCTCGACGTGGTGCACGCGCTCGAGCAGGAGGACTTCCGCGTCACCGTCGTGCCGGTGCGCCCGGACGGGCTCGTCGACCTGGCGGAGCTCGAGCGGGCGATCGATGAGCGCACGACCGTCGTGTCGGTGATGTGGGCGAACAACGAGATCGGCACGCTCCAGCCGATGGCCGAGATCGGGAGGCTGGTCAAGGCGAGGGGCGCCCTGTTCGCCGTCGACGCGGCGCAGGCGGTGGGCAAGGTGCCGGTGAACGTCGACCTTGCGCAGGTCGACCTGCTCGCGATCTCGGGGCACAAGATCTACGGGCCCAAGGGTGTCGGCGCCTTGTACGTGCGGCGGAAGCCGAAGGTGCGGCTCGTGCCCCTGATCGACGGCGGCGGCCATGAGAAGGGCATGCGCTCGGGCACGATCGACGTGCCCGGCGTGGTCGGCCTGGGCGCGGCGTGCGCGCTCGCCGCGCAAGAACGCCCGGCCGAAGCGGAACGGCTGCTGGCGTTGCGAACGCTGCTCCACGAGCGGATCGCGACCCGGCTCCAGGGCGTGCACGTCAACGGGACCCTGGAGGCGCGCCTGCCCGGCAACCTCAACGTCTCGTTCGACGGGATCGAGGGCGAGGCGCTGCTGCTCGCGCTGCGCGACATCGCCATCTCGTCGGGCTCGGCGTGCAGCTCGGCGTCGATCGAGCCCTCGCACGTCATCCGCGCGCTCGGGGTGGGGCCGGATCGCGCGCATGCTTCGATCCGTTTCGGCATCGGAAGGTTCAACACCGAGGAAGAAGTGCGCTTCGTCGCCGACCAGGTGGTGGCCACGGTGACGAAGCTGCGCGAGCTCGCGACCGCCGAGGGCTTCGTCGCGCCGCCCGCCCTGCGCCGCGACCGTTGACGACGTGGTATCCTGAGTCCCTACCCGTCCGAGAGGATTCGAATGTCCGAAGCCGTCCAGGAAAAGAAGCCCCTGCTCTCCATCACCCCGCTCGCGCTCACCAAGGCGAAGGCGCTGCTGGCCAAGCACGGCAAGGAAGGCCACGGCCTGCGCGTCGGCGTGCGTGGCGGCGGCTGCTCCGGGCTCTCCTACATGCTCGATTTCGAGAATGCCGAGCGCAAGGGCGACCAGGTGATGGACTTCGACGGCCTCAAGGTCTACCTCGACATCAAGAGCCAGCTCTTCCTCGCCGGCACCACGCTCGATTACACGACCTCGCTGATGGACACGGGCTTCAAGTTCGTCAATCCGAACGCGAAGCGCTCGTGCTCGTGCGGTGAATCCTTCTCCGTCTAGGTTCACCTCGCCGACCGACCGCCCGATCGTGGCGGTGTTCGGATCGAGCACCACGAAACCCGACGAGGCGCAGTGGGCGACGGCGGTCGACCTGGGCGAGCGGCTCGCGCGTGCGGGCTTCGCCGTCATGAACGGCGGCTACGCGGGATCGATGGAGGCGGTGAGCGAGGGCGCACGCAAGGGCGGCGGGCCCGTGATCGGCGTGACCGTCGGGCTGTTCAACCATCGCCCGGCGAATCCCCACCTGACGCATCGCGAGGACACTTCGACTCTGCTCGAGCGCCTGGACTACCTGGTCCACGTGGCGTCGGCGTTCGTCGTGCTGGAAGGCTCGGTGGGAACGATGGCCGAGCTGTTCCTGACCTGGAACCTGCTCGCCGTCGACGGCCGGCCGCAGGCGCCCTTGATCTGCCTGGGCGGCCCCTACGAGGAGTTCATGCGCGCGGTCACCGCGCCCGGGCTCGTCCTGCCCGACCTCGGCAAGTTCGTCGAGGTC
>Ga0070670_100003288_pt1 | contig 13371 bp, 10 predicted proteins | sample KBSS63metaG_FD_64665 | JGI IMG/M metagenome (GOLD analysis project Ga0070670, IMG submission 64665) | Switchgrass rhizosphere microbial communities from Kellogg Biological Station, Michigan, USA - KBS S6-3 metaG | ecosystem: Host-associated > Plants > Roots > Rhizosphere > Soil ... | reverse complement strand
AGGTTCTACCGGGTTCGACAAGGTTCGGTTCTTCTGGGTTCGCGAACTCCTGAACCGTGAGAAGCCTGAGAACAGAACCGAACCGTGCAGAACCCGGCAGGAACCGAACTTCTGTAGAACCTCGTAGAACCTTGCGCAGTCAGATTCTGTTATTGCCTGGCGACGGGATCGGCCCCGAAGTCGTCGCAGCGGCCGCCTCTGTCCTGCGCGCCGTCGCCGCGCGCTTCCATCACGAGTTCGATCTTCGCGAAGCCCTGATCGGCGGTTCTGCGCTGCGGCGCGGGCTGCCGCCGCTGCCCGATGACACGCTCGCCGCGGCGCGGGCGTCGCAAGCCATACTGCTCGGCGCGGTCGGCGATCCGGAGTTCGACAAAGGGGATTCGAGCCGCCGCCCCGAGACTGCCCTTCTCGCGATCAGGCGCGAGCTCAAGCTCTACGCCAACCTGCGCCCCGCGAAGGTCTGGTCAGGGCTCGAAGCATCGGGTCCGTTGAAGCCGTCCGTCGTGGCAGGCACCGACATGCTCGTCGTGCGGGAGCTGACCGGTGGCCTGTATTACGGCGAGCCGCGGGGCATCGCGGCGGACGGCAGCTCGGCGCACAACACGATGCGCTACTCCCGCGAAGAGATCGAACGCATTGCGCGCCGCGCATTCGAGGCGGGACGCGTGCGCCGCCGCCGCGTGACCTCGGTCGACAAGGCGAACGTGCTCGAAACATCCCGCTTGTGGCGCCAGGTGGTGAGCGATGTGTCCAAGGAATATCCGGACATCCAGCTGGATCACATGCTGGTCGACTCGTGCGCGATGCGGCTGACGCTGGCGCCCGCGTCGTTCGACGTCGTGCTCACCGAGAACATGTTCGGCGACATCCTCTCGGACGAGGCCGGCGCCGTTGTGGGATCGCTCGGGCTGCTGCCTTCCGCCAGTCTCGGCGACGGGCCGGGACTGTTCGAGCCGGTGCACGGGTCGGCGCCGGACATTGCCGGGAAGGATATTGCGAACCCGATCGGCGCGATCGGATCCGCGGCAATGCTGTTGCGCCATTCGCTCGGATTGGAAGCGGAGGCCCGCGCGATCGAAGATGCGATCGGCGAGACGTTGAAGTCGGGCGTGCGCACCGCGGATCTCGCCGAAGGCGCCGAGAAGAGGATCGGTACCCGGGAGATGACTGCGGAAATCGAATCGCGAATCGCGAACCGCGGCAGCGCGGGGTCTTAAGCCCCCGCCCCTACTCGACCGTCACGCTCTTCGCCAGATTCCTCGGCTGATCGACGTCGCAGCCGCGCCGAATCGCGATGTGATACGCGAGCAGCTGCAGCGGCACCACCATCAGCACCGGCGTCAGCAGCGGGTGCGTCGCCGGCACCTCCACCAGGAAGTCGAGCGCGGGATCCAGCAGCGGCGCGATGGTGTTGTGCCCGCGCGTCGTCAGCGCGATGACCGAGCCGCCACGCGCCTTCGCCTCCTGGATGTTCCCTACCATCTTCTCGAAGACGTGATCGTTGGGCGCGATGGTGACGACCGGCATCTTGTCGTCGATCAGCGCAATCGGCCCGTGTTTCATCTCGCCCGCCGGATACCCCTCCGCGTGGATGTACGAGATCTCTTTGAGCTTCAACGCCCCTTCGAGGGCGATCGGATAGTTGATGCCGCGCCCCAGGTAGAGAAAATCGGAGCGCTGGTAGAAGCGCCGCGCGATGTCCTCGGTCAGCGAGGCGCAGCGCTCGAGCGTTTCTTCGAGCAAAAGCGGCAGCTGCGTGAGCGCCTCGATGTGAGGACGGGCGGCGTCGTGCGACAGCGTTCCCCTGATCTGCCCGAGGTACATCGCCAGCAGGTGCAGCGCGACGATCTGGGTCGTGAACGCCTTCGTCGACGCGACGCCGATCTCCGGTCCGGCATGCGTGTAGACCGTTCCGTCGGTTTCGCGCGTGGCCATGCTGCCGACGACATTGCAGATCGAGATGCTGCGCGCCCCTTTCTTCTTGGCTTCGCGCAGCGCCGCGAGGGTGTCGGCCGTTTCGCCGGACTGCGTGATCACGACCGCCAGCGTGTGCTGCGCGACGATCGGGTCGCGGTAGCGATACTCGGACCCGTAGTCGACCTCGACCGGAACGCGGGCCAGCGTTTCGAACAGAAACTTCGCGATCAGCGCGGCGTGCCACGACGTCCCGCATGCCAGGATCACGATCCGCTCGATGCCGCGCAGCGTCTCGTCGGGGATTTCGATCTCGTGCAGGAAGAGGCGGCCGCTCTCTTGTGACGCCCGGCCGAGCACGGTCTCCTTCACCGCCCACGGCTGCTCGAAAATCTCCTTGAGCATGAAGTGTTTGTATCCGGCTTTCTCCGCCATGACCGGATCCCACGAAACCTTCGTGCTCTTCTTGGAGACGTCCCGCCCCGAATAATCCGTGAACTGCACGCCGCCCGGCGTGATGATCGCCATCTCCTCGTCGCCCAGAAAGACCACGTCGCGCGTGTGGCCGAGGATGGCGGGAATGTCGGACGCCACGAAGAACTCACCGTCGCCGAGGCCGACGACGATGGGGGGCCCGTTGCGTACGGTGACGATCTTGTTGGGATCGTCGGCGGAGATCAGGACGAGCGCGAAGAGGCCGCGCAGGTAGAGCAGCGCGCGCCGGACCGCGTTTTCGAGCCCGTCGTCCTTCATCTCGCGCTCGACGAGATGCGCCACGATCTCCGTGTCGGTTTCGGTGACGAAGGTGTGCCCCTGGCTCTGAAGGTGCTGCTTCAGCTCGAGATAGTTCTCGATGATCCCGTTGTGCACCACGACGATGCGGCCGGTGCAATCGCGGTGCGGGTGAGCGTTTTCTTCCGTCGGGCGGCCGTGCGTGGCCCATCGCGTATGGCCGATGCCGTACTCGCCGTCGATCGGCGTCGTGGCGATGACTTCCTCGAGCCGCGCGAGCTTGCCGGCGCTGCGGCGCAGATCGATGGCGCCGTCGCGCACGACCGCAACGCCGGCCGAGTCGTAGCCGCGATATTCAAGCCGACGCAGGCCGTCGATGAGGATGGGGACGACCTGCTTCGAGCCGATGTATCCGATGATCCCGCACACGGTGACTCTTCAACCCCCGAACCGCGAATCGCGTTACTTCTTTCTCTTAGCGACCCAGCCTTCTTTGTTCACCTGCTTGCCGCGCGCAATCGCCAGCGACTCCGGAGGCACGTCGTCGGTGATCGAAGAGCCAGCGGCGACGTACGATCCCTTTCCGACACGGACCGGCGCGATCAGCTGTGAGTCGCTGCCGATGAACGCCCCGTCCTCGATGACCGTCGGATGCTTCAGCGTGCCGTCGTAGTTGCACGTAATCGTGCCCGCGCCGATGTTCACCTTTTCGCCAATCGTGGCGTCGCCGAGATAGGCCAGGTGATTCGCCTTCGATCCGCGTCCCAGCGTCGTTTTTTTCAGCTCGACGAAGTTGCCGATGTGCGCATCCTCGCCGACAGTCGAGTGCGGTCTGATGTGCGCAAACGGCCCGATCCTGGCTCCGCGCGCGACATGCGAATCGAGAATGAGGCAGAAGTTGTTGATCTGCACGCCGTCGTCAATCGTCGAATTGACGATCCGTACGGCCGACTGAATCTCGCAACCGGCACCGATGCGAGTCGTCCCTTCGAGATGCACGGAGGGATGGATGATCGTGTCCGGACCAATCGCGACGTCGGCGCCGATGAATGTCGTGGCGGGATCCACGAGGGTCACCCCGGAGTTCATGAGCTCCTGGTTCTTCTTGATTCTGAGGATCGCGGACACCTCTGCGAGTTCCATCCGGCTGTTGACGCCAAGTACTTCCCTCGCGTCGTCCAGTTTCACCGTTTCGACCGGCAGGCCGCGGCGGCTGTAGATCCGCACGAGGTCGGGCAGGTAGTACTCCCCCTGCGCGTTCGAGGAACCGATCTCGCGCAGCGCGTCGAAGAGCGGCGCCACGTCGAAGGCGTAGATGCCGCTGTTGATCTCCCGGATCTCGCGTTCGGCCGGGGAGGCATCCTTATGCTCGACGATCGCGGCAATCTGGCCCTTCTCGCGAACGATGCGTCCGTATCCGTCGGGGGACGGGACATCGGCGGTCAACACTGTCGCCGCGGCGTGGCGCTCCTCGTGCCTTCGCAGCAGCGCCGCGAGGGTCTCGGCGCGGAGCAGCGGAACGTCTCCGGACAATAAGACCACCGTACCGGTCGCGCCGCGCAGCAGCGGCTCGGCCTGTAATAGACCGTGCCCCGTGCCGAGCTGGGGCTCCTGCACGGCGAAGCGCAGGCCCGGCCGTTTCGAGAGCGCCCCCTTGACCGACTCGGCCTGATGACCGATGACGACAACCGTCGATGCTGGTGAGAGCGATTCGGCGGTCCGGAGCACATGTTCGATGAGCGTCCTGTCCCCCGCCGGGTGTAACACCTTGGGAATCGACGACTTCATCCGCGTGCCTTTTCCGGCGGCAAGAATGACGACGTGAATATCCGGCATGTGCCCTCACCTGAAGCTTAGCGTTTCCTGCCAAATGCCGGGGAGGCTGACCGGAACGGCGGCTCGGCTCGCGCGCCGCCAGCGTAGGCGGCCTAGCGGAGGCGTCGCGCAGTCGATCGCCGGCGATTCGGAGCTGGCGGGGTGTCCAGTGCGTCCTTGAAGCTTGGATGGTCTCGCAGTGACTCGAGATCCGGATCCTGCCGCGCAAGGGCCCGGTTTTCAGGATTAAGGGCAATTGCCTGCCGCAGATGGTCGAGCGCCTCGCCGAACCGCTGCCGCATTCCCAGCGCCACCGCCATGATGTAGTGCGCGTGGTCGCTTTCCGAATCCTCGGTCAAAGCGCGCTGCAGGTGATCGAGGGCGCCGATGTGATCGCCGGAGTTGAGGGCGACGGTTGCGGCGTAGACGCGCTCCGCGGGGGTTTTCGGCGCGGGCTGCTGGCGCTCGGTTTCGCGCTCACAGACGCGGAGGTAGAGCCGCGCTCGCTCGAGAAGCTCCCGTTCTTCCGGATAACGTTCGAGAACCGTGCGGAAAAACCCGGCCGCCCCTTGGAAGTCGTGCCTCTGGAGGGCCTGGACGCCCCGCTCGTAGATAGCGACCGCCTCATAGAACCCTGGCTTCCGGGCCGGAGGCTGAGGCGGCGGAATCGGGGCCGCGATCGGCTCCGGAGCGGGGGAGGCCACGCGCGCCGTTTTTGCGGCGCTGACTTGTGGCTTCGTCTTCCGGGGAGCGGTTTTCTTACGGTTATCGGTCCGCGAGAGGCGCCGCGGTGCTTTCGCGGCGGGCTTGGCGGTCCGGCGTAGCTTCGGCAATAAGCCTCCTGTGGCTGCCGAGTTGTGACAGTAGCAAAACAGGCTGAAAACGGTCAAGCGCGGCTTAGAGCCATTGCGGCACGCCGATATAGGTCATTCAGCAGAATACTTGGCTTCTTCCAGCAGCGCGAACACCTGCCTGGCGGGGATTTGATAGCGGTTTGCCAGCGTTTTGATTGCCTGACGCCTAGCCATGGCGTCATTATTGGTTAATTGACCAAATTCGACCGCGAGTGACGTCGCTGAGGGAGTTGCGATGGTCGCGGCCACATCGCTGGCACCTCTCAGGACCAATGTGAATTCGCCACGCTCCTCTAATAAGTGGGCCAAATGCCGCGATATAGGTTGAACGGCCAAATTCTCGTGCACCTTCGTGAGTTCGCGCGCGATCAGGAGTTCCCGATCACCGAAAATCTCCGCCATGTCCTCGAGGCACCGGCGTATCCGATGGGGCGCCTCGTAAAATACCAGCGATTGACGGTCAGTGATGTGCGAAGCAAACCATTCTTTTCTGGCTGTAGACCTAACAGGTGGAAAGCCAAGAAACGTGAATTCTCCCTCAGGGAAACCGGAGGCCGACAAAGCGGCGAGGACGGCGCTTGGCCCCGGGAGCGGTTCGACGCGAATTCCGGCCTGGTGTGCCGCGGCAACCAGTTGGGCGCCAGGATCCGACACGACTGGTGTACCAGCGTCGGACACGAGCGCGACCGATTCTCCCGCCAGGAGCTTCGCAATAATGCCGGGCGTCTTGGATCGCTCGTTGTGTTCGTGGAGGCTCGTCGTCCGCGTTGAGATCGAGTAGTGTTGGAGGATGCGCGCCGTCCGGCGAGTGTCTTCCGCCGCGATCAGGGATACTTCGCGCAGAATGCGGAGCGCCCGTAGCGTAACATCCTCCAGGTTGCCTATGGGTGTAGCGACCACATAGAGGGTGCCGGGCATGTCTGGCCGGCCGATTGTACCTAAATGTATTCAGCCGAACCACTGCCGCACTTCGTCGACGAATACCTCTCGTACCTCTACGAAGTCCATCCCACCAACGCAACGTTCGACGGTGTGCACCTGCACGACGACCTGCTCGAGGACTGGAGCCGCCAGGCCATCGACGCGCAGATCCGGGACCTGGGTGGGCTCGCGCGCCGGCTCGGCGCGATCGATCCCGCCCGCCTGACCGACCGCGAGCGTCTCGAGCGGCCGGCGCTCGACGCAAGCATCCGCGCCCGGCTGTTCGAACTCGAAGAGGTGCGGACCTGGGAACGCAGCCCGCAGCAGTACGCCGACATCCTCGCGACGAGCCTGGCCGGGCAGGCGCTCTTCGATTACGCCCCCCTCGCCGAGCGCGCCCGCCGGGTGTTGTCGAAGCTTCGTCAGGTGCCGCGGTTGATGCAGGCGGCCCGCGACAACATCAAGGACCCGCCCGGAATCTACGTGAAGGTCGGTCTCGAGAGCATGCGGGGCACGCTGCGGTTCATCGACGAGGATCTGCCGCGCGCGTTCGGTGATCTGGGCGATCTCCACTTGCTCGGAGATCTGGCGGACGCGTCGACTGAAGCCGCCGCGTCGATCAACGGCTATATCGATTACCTGGATCGCGAGGTCGCGCCGCGCAGCAAGGGCTCGTTTCGTCTCGGCCGCGATCGATTCGAGCAGAAGTTCCGGCTCGACGAAGGCATCACGCTCAGTGCGGATCGTTTGCTCGCGATCGCAACCCGCGAGCTCCAGCGCACGCAGGACGAATTTCGCCGCGTCGCGTCACGCCTCAACGGCGGCGACCCGCTTGCCGCCTGGGCGAAGGCGAAAGAGGAGCACCCGGCTGCGGGTCAGCTCGTGTCGGTTGCCCAGCAGCAGCTTGCCGACCTCGAGACCTTCATCAAGCGGCAGCGAATCGTGTCGATGCCGAGCGGCGCACCGGTTGAAGTGGCGCCGACGCCGCGGTTCTATCGATGGACGTTTGCCAGTATGTGGACGCCGGGGCCGTTCGAGGCGCGCCCGCTCCGGGCGTTCTACTACATCACCGACGTCGAGCCGTCGTGGCCGGTGGAGCGGAAGGACGAGCACCTGCGCGATTTCAACTACGGCGCCCTCTGGTCGATCTCCATTCACGAGGTGTTTCCCGGCCACTTCCTCCACTACCAGCACCTGCGCCAGGTGGACTCGAAGCTCCGCAAGTCGATCCTGTTCTCGTCGACGGCGTTCGTCGAAGGGTGGGCGCACTACTGCGAACAGATGATGATCGAGGAAGGGTTTCGCAAGAGCGATCATCACGTGCGGCTCGGCCAGCTGGCGGAGGCGCTGATCCGCCTCTGCCGCTTCATCGTCGGCATTCGACTGCACTGCGAGGACATGTCGGTGGAGCAGGGCGTCCGGTTCTTCAGGGAAGAAGCGTTTCTCGAAGAGCCGAGCGCGCGCCGCGAAGCCGAGCGCGGCACGTTCGACCCGTCCTACATCCTCTACACCGCCGGCAAGCTGATGATCCTGAAGCTGCGCGAGGACTACAAGGCGCACGCCGGCGCGGACTATTCGCTGCGTGGATTTCACGATACGCTGCTCGCCAACGGCACCGTGCCGCTCTGGCTGCACCGTGCGCTGATGCTCGGCGAGCCAAACGGCGAAATGTTGGAGTAACCCGGACCGAGCGAATCGCGAACCGCGAAAGTGTTATGCCCTTATACGAATACGAATGCGAGGCGTGCGGCGCCACGTTCGAGAAGATCCGAAAGTTTTCGGACCCGCCGCTCGAGGTGTGCGATAAGTGCGGCAAGGGGCCGGTGCGGAAACTGATCTCGTCCCCCGCGATTCAGTTCAAGGGAACCGGCTGGTACATCACCGATTACGCCAAGAAATCGTCAGGCGACGGCGGCAGCGCCAAGGCGGCGACCGACAAGTCAGACAAGGCCGACTCGAAGACGAAGGCGGACTCGAAGCCGAAGTCGGACTCGGCCTCGTCGCCCTCCTCGACCGACACGTCGAAACCCTCGAAAGAGTGATCCCGGTTTACCGGGTCGACTTCAACTCTCCCAGGTCCATCGTGCGCAGGTACTCGCGGAACTGATCGGCAAGATCGGGCCGCCGCAGCGCGAAGTACACGACCGCCTTCAGGAAGCCGAGCTTGTTCCCGGTATCGTGGCGCACGCCATCGATGCGACAGCCATAGATCGGCCGGGACTCGAGCAGACGACGGAGGCCGTTGGTGAGCTGGATCTCGCCCGTCCGGTCGCTTGCCGTGGCGGCCAGCGCCGGGAAGATGTCCGGCGTGAGGATGTAGCGGCCGATGATCGCGAGGTCCGAGGGCGCTTCGAGGCGAGTCGGTTTTTCCACCAGGTCTCGAATGCGGTACACGCCGGGCCGCACCTCTTCCGCGACGTCGATGACGCCGTAGGCGCTGACATCTTCCCTGGGCACGCGCTCAATCGCGAGGACGGGACTCTGCACCTCCTCGAACACGCGAATCATCTGCCGGATCGCCGGCGGCTCGGCGTCGATGACATCGTCAGCCAGAATGACCGCGAACGGCTCCTCACCGACGAGAGGCCGGGTCATGAGCACCGCGTGGCCGAGGCCGAGCGGCTCCCCCTGCCGCACGTAGGAGAAGTTGATCAGGTTCGAGATCTTCTTGATTTCCGCGAGCAGATCCTTTTTCCCCCGCGTCTCGAGGAACGTCTCCAGCTCGACGGAGACGTCGAAGTGATCCTCGATCGCATTCTTGCCGCGGCCGGTGACCAGGATGATGTTGTCGACACCGGAAGCGACTGCTTCCTCGACTCCGTACTGAATGATGGGCTTGTCGACCAGCGGCAGCATTTCCTTCGGCTGTGCCTTGGTAGCGGGAAGGAACCGCGTTCCCAATCCGGCGACGGGAAACACGGCTTTCCGTATCGGGTTGCTCACCTGCATACTCCGCGGGTCATCATAACAGTTAGAGTATAGGATCTAGCTCATGCTCGACCCCGCTTACGTGCGCGATCACATGGACGAAGTGCGTACCGGGCTCCGCAGCCGAGGTCTGACCCCGGACGCGGAGCTGGAGCAGGTGGCGACCGTCGAAACGCGGCGCCGTCGCTTGATCCCCGAGCTCGAGGGTTTGAAGCGCGATCAGAACGCATCGGGGGACGAGGTCGCGAAGGCGAAGCGGCGCGGCGAAGACGCCTCGGGGATTTTTGCGGCGAACAAGGCCCGCGCGCAGCAGATCCGACAGCTCGAGCTCCAGCTCGAACAGGTGGAGCACCAGCGCAGTGCGCTGATGATGACCATTCCCAACCTGCCGCACGCCAGCGTGCCGGTCGGCGGCAGCGCGGCGGACAACCAGGAAGTGCGGCGTCACGGCGATCCGAAATCGTTCGATTTCGATCCCAAGCCGCATTGGGAGCTGGGACCGTCACTCGGCATCATCGACTTCGAACGCGCGACGAAGATGTCCGGCTCTCGTTTCGCGGTGCTCGTCGGAGCGGGCGCGCGCCTGGAGCGCGCGTTGATCAACTTCATGCTGGACCTCCACACCCGCGAGCATGGCTACACCGAAATGGAGCCCCCCTTCCTGGTGAACGGCGAGGCGATGCGCGGCACCGGCCAGCTGCCGAAGTTCGAACAGGATCTCTTCAAGATCGCCGGCGACTGGGATCTCTATCTGATTCCGACCGCCGAAGTGCCGCTGACGAACTACCACCGCGGCGAGATTCTCGACGGCCGCGTCCTGCCGCTGCGCTACACGGCGTATACGCCGTGCTTCCGGTCGGAGGCGGGATCCTACGGCGCCGACGTGCGCGGCCTGATCCGGCAACACCAGTTCGACAAGGTGGAGCTCGTCAAATTTACGACTCCCGAGCAGTCGTACGACGAGCTCGAAGCGCTCACTGCCAACGCGGAAGAAGTTCTCAAGCGGCTGGAGCTTCCGTATCGGACGGTGGTGCTGTGCACGGCCGACATCGGATTCACCGCCGCGAAGACCTACGACATCGAGGTGTGGCTGCCGAGCCAGAAGACGTACCGCGAGATCTCGTCCTGCAGCAATACGGAAGCCTTCCAGGCGCGCCGCGCGAACATCAGGTACCGGCCCGCAGGCACCGGCAAAGCGGATTTCGTCCACACGCTCAACGGCTCGGGGCTGGCGGTCGGTCGCACGCTGATCGCCGTGCTCGAAAACGGCCAGCAGAAGGACGGCTCGGTCGTCATTCCCGCGGCGCTGCGCCCCTACATGAGCGGCCTCGAAGTCATCGAACCAAAATCCGGCGGCGCCGTCCTCTAGCTGCGGTAGCGCCAGCCTTCAGGCTGGCCTGAAGGCCAGCACACCACCGCGACTCTTGACGTCCCGTCGCCGCTTCGCATATATTGCACCACCACATATGGCGCCGAAGGATGATCTCAAAAAGGGCGGGGCCGAGCTGATGGTGCTCGCGGCGATCGAAGATGTGCCGCGCCACGGCTACGATATCGCCCGCGAAATCGACAACCGGTCGACCGGCGTGCTGCGGTTTCACGTGGCATCGCTCTACCCGATGCTCTACCGGCTGGAGCGCCGTGGGTGGATCAGCGGCCGCTGGGTGGAAAAGACGGGACAGCGCCGGCGGCGCTACTACCGGCTCACGCCCGAAGGACGCCGCATGCTCGTCGCACAGCGCGACGAGTGGCGGACGCTCATCGAGGCGCTGAATCGCGCGGCCGGGCTCGAGCCGGCCTGAGCGGCCTCATGTCGCCCGACTGGTACACGCTCGTCCGTGCGCGGCTGCCGCAGCTGCCGTCCGACATCGCCGAGGAAGTGTCGCAGCACCTTGCCGATTTGTATGCGGAGGCGATCCGTGATGGGCGGGCGCCGGCAGACGCGACGGCGATTGCCGAAGCGGCGCTGCGCAACGAAGCCGCGCTGCTGCAAGATCCGCGGTCCGCATCCGCATCAGGCGCGGCGCGGTGGCAGCCTGGCCAGATTCACGAGAACCAACCGCAGAGTGGAGGAGCGATGTTCGTGCATCTCCGTCGTGATCTGCTGTACGCGCTGCGGATGCTGCGGCGTCAGCCGGGATTCGCCGCCGTCACGATTGTCACGCTGGCGCTGGGGATCGGCGTCAACGTCGCGGTGTTTGCGGTGATGCGCGCCGCGATTCTCGCCTCGATGCCCGTTCCACATCCCGAGCAGCTCGTCTCCATCGTGGAGTGGACGGCGGCCGGCGGCGACCACACGGACTTCTCGTACCCGCTGTACGTCGATGCCCGCGATGCGGCCGCATCGATGGCGGATGTCGCCGCATATACGTCAGGAAGCGTCGGTATCGCCGTGCGCGATCAACGCGAGCGGCTGATCGCGGAGTTCGTCACGTCGAATTACTTCACGATGCTGCAGGTGCCTGTCCGCTTGGGCCGCGGGTTGGCCGGGGGCGACGAACGCCCGGGGGCTCCGCCCGTCGTCGTTCTTGGTGACGGCTTGTGGCACCGAATGTTCGCCGCCGATCCTGCAGTCATCGGGACGACATTGCTGCTCGACGGGCAGCCGGCCACGATCGTCGGCGTCGCACCGCCCGGGTTCACCGGGTTCTTTCGTGGCCAGCGGGCGGACGTCTGGATGAGCGTCAGTCAATACTTTACGCTCGGCCACGGGCCCGACCGGCTGACGATGCGAACGACCAGCTGGCTGTCGCTCGCAGCCAGGATGCGTAGTGGTGTGCGGCGCGAGCAACTGCAGACCGCGTTGTCCGGTGCCTTGCGAACGGCCGCCGGCGGCGGACCGGGGAACGACTGGGCGATTCATGCGAATCCGTCTGGTCGGGGAGATGCGACCCTGGTCGAGGACCTCGGACGCCCGCTCCTGATGCTGATGATTGTCGTCGGTCTAATACTGGTAATCACCGCCGCGAATGTTGCGAACCTGCTGCTCGCCCGGTCGTACTCGCGGCAGACCGAGATCGCGATCCGTCAGTCGCTCGGCGCATCACGGCGCCGCATCGCGCAGCAACTGCTCGTCGAGGCCGCCGTACTGGCGTGCGCCGGCGGCGCTGGTGCGGTGATCGCCGGCACGTGGCTGGCACGCGCCTTTGAAATTCGGACGGCGGCGGGAGGTACGGCGCTGGCACTGTCGATCCGACCTGACGCGGTCGTTCTTGGCTTTGCGGTGCTGCTGGCTCTCATTGCCGCATTTGCGATCGGGCTCGTGCCCGCGATTGGCATTGGCCATCTCACACCCGCCACCGTCATCAAGAGTGGGGGCGACGGCGCGCGGTTTGCCGGAGGCCGAGGGCGGTTGCGCGGCGCGCTCACCGTCGTCCAGGTGGCGCTGTCGCTCGTGCTCGTCGTCGGCGCCGGTCTTTTCCTGAGAAGCCTCGCCAAGATCCGCGCGGTCGAGCCGTCGATGCTGACGGACCGTACCATCGCCGCGACCATCAACACGACGCTGCGCGGCTATGACGAGGCGAGAGGTCGCCAGTTCTACAACCAGGTTCTCGATGCGGTGTCACGTCAGCCCGGCATTCAGTCGGCGGCGCTCGCCTACGTACTACCCGTCACCGCAGGCGGGATGCGAAACAACCTGAACCCGCGCAGCACGATTCCGGCAATCGATGGACCGGTCGAGTACGACCTGGTGCCGGTGTCGCCCGGGTTCTTCGACACCGTGGGTGTGCCGCTCCTCGAGGGGCGCCACTTTCAGCCGAGCGACGGCGCGACGGCCCCGCCGGTCATTATCATCAACGAGCGGATGAAGGCGACATTCTGGCCGTCGAACGATCCCGTCGGCCAGCCATTCAAAGGCGGGCTCGATACCTACACGGTGATCGGTGTGGCGCGCGACACCAAGTACCGGAGTCTGCGCGAGAAGCCCCGGATGGTGATGTACGTGCCCCTCGCGCAGATGCACATGAACGCGGTCAACTTGATCGTCAGGACCGCGCTCCCTCCGGATGTAACGACGGCCGCGCTGCGCGAAGCAGTCCGCAGCGTGGACCCGGCGATGCCGCTCTACAACGTGCGCACGCTCGCGGAGCATGTCGATCGATCTTTGTACCTCGACCGGGTCCGGGCCCGTTTGATTTCCTGGCTCGCATTGCTCGCGTTGGCACTTGCCGCTGTGGGGATCTACGGGGTTGTGTCGTACAACGTC